>Ga0247609_10000586_pt1 | contig 49317 bp, 42 predicted proteins | sample 172DNAGHGlowgp2_FD_193487 | JGI IMG/M metagenome (GOLD analysis project Ga0247609, IMG submission 193487) | Sheep rumen microbial communities from Palmerston North, Manawatu-Wanganui, New Zealand - 1728 DNA GHGlow gp2 | ecosystem: Host-associated > Mammals > Digestive system > Stomach > Rumen ... | reverse complement strand
GTGAGAAGTCGCGAATGGTGGTTCCTACGGGTACACCGTCGACCACATAAAGAGGTGCGGTGCTACCGAATGATCCGACACCACGGATGCGCACCGTCGGATCTGCACCAGGCTGACCGTCGGAAGTAATCTGTACACCAGCGACCTTACCTTCCAGCATTGAAGAAATGTTGGAGTTAGAGACACGCTTCAGTTCTTCGGCATTCACGATAGATACAGAACCTGTCAGGTCAGCTTTCTTCTGCGTACCGTAACCGACGACAACGACCTGCTCCAACATGTTTGAGTCATCTTCCAACTGAATTTGACCAAGTGCAGCACGCCCGCGTACCGCTACCTCGCGATCCTTGTAGCCCACATAGCTGACGACAAGCACGCCGTCAGAAGCAACATCGATGGTAAAGTTTCCGTCAAAGTCGGTGATAACACCGAGCTTTGCATTCTTCACCTTGACGGTAGCGCCAATAAGCGGCTGACCGTCCTGATCCACAATCTGGCCACTAACCTTGATGGTCTGTGACTGAGACACAGATGCCATGACTGGAGTCGGACAGGCTAAGAAGCCGCCTGTGATTCCCGCCATGAGCATCATAGAGAATAACACTTTCTTTCTCATGTGTAACGTTTTTAGGTTATGTTAATTTGTTATGTAATTGATTTTCGTTGCAAATGTACGGCACTTGATTTAAATCAAGGTGGACAAAACAATAATAAAGGTGGACAAAATCGTCCACCTTGCATTTTATGCACCTTCTGGCATTATTTATACATGCTGGGGGCAGTGCCGTACAACTGTGTAAAGCAACGAGTGAAGTATTTGGGATCGTTGAAGCCAACCTTATAGGCTATCTCTGTAATATTACGGTCGGCATAGTTTTCCAACAGCAGCTCACGGGCAATGCTCAGACGGTAGTTGCGGATAAACTGGCTGGTGCTCTGTCCCGTCTCCTCCTTGATGCGCTTGGTCAACAGACTCTTGCTCATACTCATGGCATCGGCAAACTCCGTAATGTCAAACTGACTATCCATATAGTGATGCTCCAAGATATCGGTGGCCCGCTCCATGAAACTCTTGGTAGGCTTGGTCTGCTGCTTGTCAGTCTCCACACTGCGATGGCGACTCTGCTTAATATGTTCCTGATTGTTTAGAATATTCTGAATACGCGTCTGCAAAGTCTCTGGGGCGTCAGACTCCTCCAGAACTTTCTTAATCGGGATTAACAGTTTTTCGGCTTCCTGACGACGAAGAGCTGCCAGACGTTGCTTATAGACATACAGGAAAGCAATGGTCAGCACTACAAGACACAACAACATAAACCACCAACTCTTCCAAAAATAGGGAGCTATCTCCACCTCAATGCTGATGGTCTTACTCTCCTTGCCGGCTTCGGTACTGTTTTTCACCTCAAAGACATAGGTTCCAGGCTTCAGACTGGTGTACCTCACAGAGTGCTCACCAGGCTTCAGAGCAGTCCATTCGTCCTCAAAACCTTTCAGTCTACATATGTAATACTGTGCCTGGTCGGCGTAGCTCAATGTAGAGAAGCTCAGCGCAAATGACTTGTTGGACTCGTGAAGTCTGATTTTCTCAGCGCAAGAGATGTCACAGTCCAGAATTGCACTATTGCTGGAATTAATCTCCTGGTTGTCCACCATCAAGCCAGTGAAAGAAAGGTGTCCCGGATAGACGGCATCTGTATTCTCGCCACGTACTTCGGTGAGTCCCTTTACACTACCGAGGAAGACTGTACCATCGGGTCCCTTGACAGCAGAATTCCAATAGAATCGCTGACAGAGCAGTCCGTCACGCTCACCATAATTAATAAAGGTATGCTGGCGAGGATCATAAACCGACAGTCCGTTATTGGTGGTTATCCACAGCAGTCCCTGGTTGTCCTCCACAATGCCCTTCACGGCATTGTTAGCCAGTCCGTCGTCGGTAGTCAACACTTCAAAACGCTCCTTACCACCCTTTTCTACCACACGATGGTACAGGCCATAGCCGTCACTACCCAGCCAAAGGGTACCATCCTTGGCTTCAACGACACAGGTTATCTTGTCGACAACTACCGAATTGGGCTTATCCAACTTATGGCGCAGGTGGCGGACCGCGAAGTTGCCCTGCCCCAACCTACCGGAACGAAGGTCGATGTCACAGACACCCGTCAGACACCCCACCCACAAATGACCCCTGCGGTCTATGCAAGCACCGATGCATCCTCGTATATTACGATTGTCAGGAAACGGGTCTTCCACGTTGCCCGTCTTCAGGTCATAAAGGAAGATGCCGTCGTTGGAGCCAATCCACAGCGCATCATGATATTTATCGTATGCCAGGGCCCCGATATAATTCGTCTGCTGCAGGAAACCAGCGGGCAGGACAACACGGTTAATGGCTATTGGTTCATGGTTAATGGTTATTGTATTCAAGCCTCCACCCCACGTACCAATCCACAGACGGCCGTGATTGTCAGGCTCCAGCACCGATACGGAGTTATGCGACAACGCAGAATTGGCTGTAGTCCAATGCTCGAAATGGCCACCAGGATCGCGACGACTGAGTCCTCCCTCAACGTTTCCCACCCAAAGGGTGCCGTCAGCACTGGCGTACATGGCATTCACCGGATTGGGCGACAACGACTGAGGATTATTCGGCTGGTGGACGTAATTCTGCAACAGCAGGGGCTTAGGCAACAGTCGTACGATGCCTGCCGTCTCTGTACCCACCCATAGCTGCCCCTGATAGTTTAGCAGACAACGGATGAAATTGGTGGGTAACGGATAGCTTGCCGTAGAGGAGTTCCAACAGGAGAAATCAGAGCGGCTGGCATCAAACAGGCAGATTCCACGCAATGTCCCCACCAACAAGTTACCGTCGGAGGTCAGCGCTAGACAGGTTGCGTGATTGTGAGGCAAGGAGCGCTCTTCGGCAGTATGACGATAGGTCTGCAGTGTACCGTTATAAAGGTTATAGGCATAGAGTCCCTGATTGCTAGCTATCCACACGGTACTGCCCTGACGCAGCAGGTCGGTGACGAATAGTCCTTTCAAGGTCTGCAGGACGGAATGGATGGGGGTAAACTTCATTTTGTCACCCGCAACGGTGAGTCGAGATAAACCAAGGGAGGTAGACACCCACACTTTACCATTATTCTCAATGTCACGTATAGCAATATCTGGGGTATTGCCTGTATAGCGGCAACGGCTAATGCTGGCAACATTGCCCTCATCATCGAAAGCATAGCGGTAGATACTGTCGCGAGCCACCTGCCATAAAGCTCCCTTCGAGTCGCAATAAACCTTCACGGTGCTACGGTCCAGCAATCCACCAATGGTTCCCTTGCCATACGAGGGGGTAACACTGCGCATGGTCTTCAGGTCCAAAACCACCGTACCCTCGTCGTAGGCTATCCACAGACGCTGATGGCTGTCTTCAGCAAATCCCAGACACGAGCGACTGTCGCCCTGCACAGGGGCTTTAAACGTGTAACCGTCGTATCGCACCGCTCCACCACCATAGCTCGACACCCAGACAAAGCCCTGACTGTCCACAAAAATATGGTTCACATGGTCGTGAGGCAGTCCACTGGTCAGGTCCAGACACGAGATATTGTAGCGCTCAAGCAACGAACTTGAAAGCTGTGCACGGACCGATGCCGACAGCATCTGCAGGATAATGGCCAAAAGCAGTACTCGCATATTCGCCGTCAAAGTTACGAAGAAAAAAAATGAAAACGAACAAAACAACGTGAAAAGTTGCATAGATTTAACTTTTCTGCCATTTTCTTTGGTCGTTCACCGAAAAGTGTTTATCTTTGCATATCTGATTACTAGTCAACAACAAGGTTATAATCTAAAACAGAATCGGATTTGATATGATGAAAGACAATAATAAATGGGTGGCCTGTTGGGGAAACGCCACCTCCATCACCAACCGTCGCGAGGCCATCTATGCCAAAGACCTCACGTTGCGCTATCCTGTCCGTATGTGTTTCAGCGGCAGCATGCTGCGCTTCCGTTTTTCCAACCTCACTGGCACGGAGCCTGTTACGCTCAACAAGGTCTTTGTAGGCCATACGCCTATTACCTTTGCAGGAGAGACGAGTGTTACGCTTCTGCCAGGCAAGGAGACGGAGAGTGATGCCATCAGCTATTCCGTCAGTCGTGGCGACACCATAGAGGTGAGCTTCTATATGGCTGGTTTTACTCAGATGAATAGTGGAACGCTCGTCACAGGACCGCTCTCTAAGGGCTATTATGCCTATGGTGACTATGCAGAGGCTGACGAATTGCCTCTCAACCTGACGCGCAATACCAACTGGTTTTACTTCCTCAACACCATCGATGTGCTGACGTCTGCTGAAAACCATGCGGTGGTATGCTATGGCGACTCTATCACTGCCCAGTCGTGGCCCGACTATATGGCTCAGCTGGCCTTCGGCTCCAATGCCGCCATCATTCGCCGTGCTGTCAGCGGCACGCGCATCCTGCGTCAGTACGATTGCATCACCTATCAGGCCTACGGCTTGAAGGGTGCCACCCGCTTCCCCATTGAGATGAATGTGGCAGGCGCTACGGACGTCATCATCCAGCATGGCATTAACGACATCATCCACCCTGTTGGCACCGATGTCAACCCCTTCCGCCCATGGAGCGACCTTCCTACAGTAGAGGAGATGGAGCATGGTATTGAGGATATCTATGTCAAGCCCGCTAAGGCCATGGGACTGAAAGTGTGGAGCGGTACCCTGTTGCCCATCTATGGTTGGCGTACCTACAATGAAGAGCGTGAGCAGATGCGTCAGGCGTTCAATGAATGGCTGCGCACCTCGCCTATCTTCGACGGATGTATTGATTTCGACGCAGCAGTACGTAGCGTCACTAATCCCAAGGCTTTTGCCGACGGCTTTGACAGTGGCGACCACCTGCATCCCAGCGAGCGTGCCTATGAGGCTATGGCTCAGGCAGCAATCCACAAGCTAGTACGCACCATGCCACGCTATGACCACGAAGAGTTATACTAACTTTGCGCATGATTACTATTAAATAAAAAAGGAAAAAATGAAAAAGAATCTGTTTTTGACAATGGTCCTGATGTGCATCTTTGCACAAGGACTGGTGTTTACGGCCTGCTCGAGCAAAGACGATGAGCAGACGGAGGCACCTGCGAAAGAGTACTTCACCCTATGGAACGACTGCGAGGCGCTGAGGACGCTGAAGGGGTATGTGGAGGATGTGACCAACCCGGACTCCAAGAACTTCATCCCTGAGGAGGACCGCATAGCCACGTTCGACATGGACGGCACGTTTGTCGGAGAGCTCTACCCTACCTACTTTGAGTACAACATGCTGGAATACCGCGCTCTGGACGACCCCACATACAAGGACCAGGCTCCCGACGATGTGCGCGAGGCTGCACAGAACATCCGCGACTTCGTGCGCGAGGGTAAAGCACTGCCCGACCACTTCGACATGGTTCACGCCCGTGCGGCAGCGAAGGCCTATGCCGGCATGACCATCGCTGAGTTTCATGACTATGTATTGAACTACGCCAAGAAACCTGCTAATGGTTTCAAAGGGATGACCTATGGCGAGAGTTTCTATAAGCCCATGCTGGAGGTATTCAACTACCTGAAGGCCAATGGCTTCACCTATTATGTAGTGTCTGGTTCAGACCGCTTCATCTGCCGCGCACTGGTTGAGTCAATAGGCATTAAGCCCAACAGGGTGATTGGCATGGACGTATGCCTCAGCTCCAACAAGCAGGGCGAGAAGGTGGGTGTGGACTATACCATGGGAAAGGATGAGTACCTGGTGCGCACGGACAGCCTCATCATCAAGAACCTGAAGACGAACAAGGTGAGACAGATCAGTCAGGAGATTGGCAAGATTCCCGTGCTGTCGTTTGGCAACAGCAGCGGCGACCAGGCCATGCACAACTACTGTCTGAGTAACAAGCAATATCGCACGGCAACCTTCATGCTCGTTGCCGACGACGATGAGCGCGACCACGCCGACCTGACAGAAGGTGCCAAGCGTGAAGCAAAATGGCGCGAGAACGGCTACACTGTTATCTCGATGAAGAACGACTTCAAGACCATCTACGGATACAGTGTGGAGAAGACCAAGTTCGACTTTGAATAGTCTATACCTTTATAATAAATACTAGAGCCCACTCATCAAAGTGGGCTCTATTAATAATTATACCGTCTGTGCAGGTGTTCCGTGGTAAATGACGAGACCCTCGATGGGGCTTTGCAGGATGTTACCCACCGTGAAGCCCTCGGCATGGGCAGCCTCCTCTAACTGATCATGATAATGGTGTGCCATAGAGCCCACAAAGTGCACGGGCAGGTCAGGACGGTTGTAAGGCACAATGTTCTTACGGAAAAAGTCGCGGAAGTTATCAATGACCAACTGTTTGATATAAGGATTGCCAATATGCTCCATGATGAATGGCGACAGGGAGGCCAGCCAGCGGTTGACCATGGGTTCGCGGTACACCTTTTGTATAATGTCTTTCTGTTCCCATTTGTTAACTTTCAGGAACTCGTCTCGGACATTGGCTAAAGCAGGATTCTTGAAGATAGCGTTCAGGAACAAACGGCCCAGTACGGAGCCACTGCCCTCGTCACCAAGGATATAACCTAGGGCTGGCGTGTTCTGGACAATGTTTTCGCCATCATACAGACAGCTGTTGGCACCCGTACCAAGGATGCACGCCATGCCAGCCTCGTGACCACACAGTGCTCGGGCAGCAGCCATCAGGTCGCTATGCACCTCGACGGTCTTGGGCGACAGCTCTTCATTCATCAGCTGTATCATCATAGGTACGTGCGCGGGCGTACAACCACTACCATAGAAGAAGAGGTGCAGGTTCTGCAGCAACGGGCTCTCCAGCACGCCAGACTGAATGAGTTTGGCACGAGGGAAACTGGACAGCTGAGGCAACAGCTCGCGCTCAATGATATCGCGAATGTCACCTGCCGTCTGATGAATGGGGGTGATGCCTTGGGTTCGGAACGTAGCGATTTCCTCGCTCTTCAAGAACGGGTTAGCAGAGTGCAGGAGCGTCCAGTCTGTCTTGGTGCTTCCGCTGTCAGCAATGAGTATCATATTGGTCTGTATTTTTGATTTTGCCACAAAATTACAAAATAATTCATAATTCATAATGCATAATTGCGAATTATTTTTTAAATTTGCACGAAAATTGATAGAAGAAGGCTAGAATGAAGAGAATATTGACCGTCCTGCTGGTGCTGCTCACCACGCTGAGCGCACAGGCTGTGTTGAAAGAGAAAGACCTGCAACAGACCCTGCAGATACTACGCACCGAGCTGACCACGCACCACCGTGAACTGTCGCAACAGATTGAGATGAACCGCAAACAGAACGAGCAGGTGCGCCAGCGACTGATGGAGACCATGCAGCGCTCGAACCAGAACTCACTGATGCTCTACTCACAGAAGTTGGACTATGTCTTCGACCTGACCTACGCCTGCCATGAGGCCACCGAGCAGTATCACGACTTCCGTCGCCAGCAGCTGCCCTTCAAGATGTTCATGGACAAGACCGACTCGGAGATAGCGCGCTACGACTCGCTCATCACCTCGCTGAAGTCGATGCCCGTCACCCTGCTGGATGACAAGGGCAAAACCGACCGCAACGTCTGTATGACACTGGCCACCAACATCCGCAACTCGCTGGAGGAGAACCGTACCACCCTGCAAGACTACATCCGCTACTACGACATGACGGAGAAGCGCCTTAGCAACTTGAACGACTATGCCCAGAAGCGCTATTACGACATACAGACCAACATCTTCAAGAACGGTGGCGACAGCTATTTCGCCATCATCAAGAGCTGGGACCGCTACTGGCGGACCATGGAGCGAACGGTAGAGAAGAAATACCGTCCCAACGCCCATTCGCAGTGGGATAGCCGCTGGATTTTCGGTCTGCTCATCTCCACCATTTTCTATGCCATCATTGCCTCGCTGCTCAACTTCTTGGCCATCCGTTTCGTAGTGCCCAAGCGCTTTCGCACAGCGGAGTTCATGAAGAAGCGCACCTGCATTACGCTGGCTACGACGACCATCACCTTCGCACTCATTCTGGGTATTACGCTGGCGTTGACCGACCAGAACTTCTTCATCATGGCGGCCAACCTGTTGGTAGAGTATGCATGGCTGTTGGGCGTGATACTTATATCACTGCTGCTACGTGTGACGGGCAACCAAATCAAGAGTGCTTTCCGCATCTACACTCCCCTACTTTTTGTAGGCTTCCTGGTTATCGCCATTCGTATCATCCTGATACCTAACGAACTAGTCAACATCATCTTCCCACCCATCCTGCTCATCTGTGCGCTGTGGCAGTGGAGCGTGATACACCGCCATAACAAGAACGTGCCCCGCAGCGACATGTTCTATACCTATATCTCGCTGATTGTCTTTATCATCAGTGTCGGATGCTCATGGTCTGGCTACACCCTGCTGGCCGTACAGATTCTCATCTGGTGGATCATGCAGCTGACGTGCATCCTCACCATCACTTGCGTCAGCCAGTATCTAAAGCTCTATGGCGTGCGACACCACTTTGACGAACGCCCCATTACCAAGACATGGAGCTACGATCTGGCCTACGAGGTACTGCTCCCCGTCATGGGTGTCTGCTCAGTAATGATTAGTGTCTATTGGGCTGCCGACGTCTTTAACCTCAGCGACCTCTGCTGGAAGTATTTCAAATACTACTTTGTAGACATGCCGAACCTGAAGCTGAGCATCCTGACACTGGCAATGGTGGTTACGCTGTGGTTCTTCTTCAGCTATCTGAACCGCACCATCCTGCAGCTGATGCGCATGCACTTCGAGGATAAAGACCCCGAAACGGCAGCAAGCCGTGAGGTAATGGGCAAAAACGTGTTGCAAGTAGTGGTTTGGGGCTTATGGTTCCTCATATCAATGGCTATCCTCAACGTCTCTACAGAGTGGTTACTGGTCATCACCGGAGGTTTGTCAACAGGTATCGGTTTCGCCTCGAAAGACATCATCGAGAACATCTACTATGGTATCTCACTCATGACTGGACGCATTAAGGTGGGCGACCTTGTACAGATTGACGATACCACAGGACGCGTGTCCAGCATCAACTACACGTCGACAGTCATTGAGGCCCTGACTGGCGAGGTAATCACCTTCCAGAATGCCCAGCTGTTCTCGAAGAACTACAAGAACCTGACGCGCAACCACGGCTACGTGCTGCAGATGATCCCATTCGGCGTGGCCTATGGCTCAAATATTGCACAGGTGAAGCGACTGATAGAGGACGCCATCAACGACCTTCACATGGATGGTACAGACCCCTCGAAAGACGTCTTTACCCGTGTCACGGAGTTGGGCGACAGTAGCGTCAACTTCAAACTCTTCGTTTGGACAGAGCCGCTGATGCGTGGCGCCGTCACTGCCCAGGCGCTCACCACCATCTACGACACCCTGAACGAGAACAACATTGAAATCCCATTCCCACAGCAAGATGTGCATATTCGCAGTTAGCCATTAGCAGTTAGAGACTGACAGACTGCCAAAACCCCGATGTGCAGGGCGTTTGCAGTCAGTTTAGAGACTGTCAAGACTGACAGAAGACTGACAGCTTTCTCTAGACAATTTCTGAAATTCTCTAGAGAATTATGCGATTATCAGTTGTGTATGACAGAAATTCTCTAGAGAATTTATCATTTCAACAGCTAATACGAGCTAAGATCTTGTCAGTCTTCTGTCAGTCTTGACAGCCTTCAAAATGCGCTCAATCCCTTTGCACATCGGGGTTTTGTCAGTCTGTCAGTCTTTATCACAAAATTTTCGGCTTATAAAAAAATAGAAACGTATAATTATACAACATTATCCAAATATCAAATAGCCAATAACAAAAATAAGGTGAGCCTTGCGACTCACCTTATTAATTAATATTTGTTTCTTAAACTAAACTCTCCGAATTAGAAGTTGTAGTACATACCAATCTCCAGGGGAGCCAGAGTGTTAGCGCTCAGACCGAACTTGCTCTTAGCATCCTGATCCTTGTTCTTAGAAGACTCGAAGAAGAGACCATTACCGAGCTTAGCAACGAAACTGATCTTGTCGTTAGCATTGTAGGCAACACCTGGACGAACACCTACGCCGAAAGTAGTGTTGTTCCACTCATCGTACTTAGTATAAGTAAAACCTACCTGAGCGTCAATGAAGAGGTCTACATTGCCGAACTGAACGAACTTGTAACGATAGTAAGGAGCTACTGTGAACTGGATAGCGCTCTTATCTGTCTTGCGATCACCAACAAGAGCCTGACCAAATGTGTCGTTTCTGTTAAGCATCTCATTAGTATTGTTCGTAACACCGAAACCGAGAACAATACCAACAGAAGACTTCTCGTCAAGGTTGTAACCGAGCTCAGGCTTAATCTGGAAAGTCATACCAGTTGCATCATTACCATCAACGTCAGTCAGCTTGTTCTCGAAACCAAGACCAAGAGCACCACCAACATAAACCTGTGCGTTCATTGTAGCTGCTACTGCGACTGCAGCCAAAGTCATCATAATCTTCTTCATAATTTAATTTTTTTAATAGATTAATGAATAAAATGCGTTCTTTCTTTTTAATTGTCTTAACGATTTTTTTGTTTTGACGCTGCAAAGGTAAGAAAAAAAACTATACGACGTATCAAATTTTTCTAAAAAATTGCATTTTCAACAAACAAAATTGATTTAAGTCATAAAATCTCTCTGAATTAGAAGTAGAAGTTCAGAGAAACATTAGCACCATAGTTGCCAGTCTGAAGAGCGGTGTTCTTGGTATTAATGCGAGAATAGTTCTTGGCAGCGCCCTCACCCTCGGGTTTGTTGTCTCTTGAAGTCCAAGCCCATGTCTTTGCAACACCAAAGTCGAGGTTAGCACCCAAAGAAATCTGAGGAATGATGAAATACTCAACACCAACATTCACCATAAGACCCAGCTTGTTGGTAGGAGCACCAGCATAAGTATAATCACCGTCATTGTCACCATCAGTAACCTTAGTGTAGTTCCAATTGTTCGTGTGAACGTACAACAGGTCAACACCGAAGATGGGCTGCAGACGCTCTCCTGGGAACAAACGATACTCAAGACCGCCCTTAAACTGGAAAGCTGTGGTAGTAGCACGGTCGAAAGATCTAACCAGTTCGATATCATCAGATGTGTTATCGTAGTTGTTCGTTACATTGTACTTGTTATTGAAACCGAAACCTAAAACGAGAGCCAGATCATCCTTCAGGAAATACTTACCAGTAATAGTTGTACCACCGAACAGATTGTCACTGTCAAGACCCTCAAAAGGAGCAAGTGAGTTGTTTGTATTTCCATTGAACATGTTACCAACATAGTTCAAAACAGGGTTAGCGTTGAAAGTAATAGCGAAACCGCCTTCCTTAGAACCATACCATTTTTCTTCCTGAGCATTCTGAGCATTAGCAGTTGCAAAAACAGCGACAGCTGCCAGCATCATCATCATCTTCTTCATAATTTTACTTTTTAATAGATTAATGAATTAATTGTTTTCTTTCTTCTTTTTAGTTGTCTTAACGATTTTTTCGTTTTGACGCTGCAAAGTTAAACAGAAAAACTTTACAACGCATCAAATTTTCCCAAATAAATTGCATATTTAACTAAAAAATTGATTAAAGTCATGCATTCGGGGGAAAAACGCCAAAAAATTTGGTTTTCTTATAACTTCTTCGTACCTTTGCAAGGTATTATGTAAGCACAAGAGGCATGAAAAAGACATTTATTGCTGGCCCATGCGTAATTGAATCCGCCGAGTTGTTGGACACGGTGGCTGCCAAGTTATTGGAAATCAATAAGAAACTGGGTACTGACATCATATTTAAGGCATCGTTTGACAAGGCGAACCGTACCTCGGTGCATTCGTTCCGCGGACCGGGCATTGACAAAGGACTGCAAATGCTGAGCGACGTGAAGTCTAAATATGGTCTGCGCATACTGACCGACATCCACGAAGCTTGGCAGGCTGAACCTGCTGGACAGGTGTGTGACGTGCTACAGATTCCCGCCTTCCTCTGTCGCCAGACCGACCTGCTGCTGGCAGCCGCCAAGACGGGCAAGACGGTCAACATCAAGAAAGCCCAGTTCCTGAGTGGCCACGACATGAAATACCCTGTAGAGAAAGCCCGTGACGGCGGTGCCAAGGAGGTTTGGCTCACAGAGCGTGGCAACATGATGGGTTACAACAATCTGGTGGTGGACTTCCGCAATATTCCCGATATGCTGGAGATTACCGATACAGTCATCATGGACTGCACACACAGCGTACAACGCCCCGGCGGTGCAGACGGGAAGACAGGCGGCGACCGCCGCTTCGTGCCCCAGATGGCAATGGCCGCCAAGGCTTTTGGCGCTACAGGATTCTTCTTCGAAGTGCACCCCACCCCAGATCAAGGTCTCAGCGATGCCGCCAACATGCTGGAACTGGATGCGCTTTACGATTTAGTCGTAAAGCTAGTGAAAAGTGAATAGTGAATTGAAAAGTAATGACAAGCAGAGAGATTGCTATACAATGTCTGAAGGATGAGGCACAGGCCATTTTAGACCTGATACCGAAGATGGACGAAGACTTTGACCGTGCAGTAGACCTGATTATGGACTGCAAGGGCAAGGTTATCGTAACCGGTGTCGGAAAGAGCGGACACATTGGAGCCAAAATTGCCGCTACACTAGCCTCAACAGGAACACCATCGTTCTTCATCAACCCGCTAGATGTCTATCACGGCGATTTAGGTGTGATGTCACAGGGCGACGTAGTGGTAGCTATCTCTAACTCCGGCCAGACCGACGAACTGTTGCGCTTCATCCCTATGGTGCTGCACATGCAGATACCTATTATCGGCATGAGCGGTAACCCACAGTCGCTGTTAGCCAAATACTCTACCTATCACCTGAATGTCAGCGTAGGGAAAGAAGCCTGTCCGCTGAATCTGGCACCGACCAGCAGTACTACCGCCACACTGGCAATGGGCGACGCACTAGCCATCGCACTGATGGAAAAGCGCCACTTCCGTCCACAGGATTTCGCACAGTTCCATCCAGGCGGCGAACTCGGCAAGCGTCTGCTGACCACTGCTCAGGACGTGATGATAACAGAAAACCTGCCTGTACTCTCTGCCGACATGCATCTGGGCAAGGCTATTATCAATGTCAGCAAAGGCAAGCTAGGACTGGGCGTAGCCATCGAAGACGGCAAGATTGCCGGTCTTATCACTGACGGCGACATTCGTCGTGCCATGGAGAAGTGGCAGGCCGAGTTCTTCAACCACACCGTGGAGGACATTATGACGCGTACTCCAAAAACGGTTGGCCCGCAGGCTAAGATTTCGGATATCCAGAAAATGATGAACAAACATAAAATACATAACGTGCTGGTAGTGGACAGCGACAACCATCTCATGGGTATTGTCGACCGCTACGCGTGCGTACTATAATATATATAAGGTATATGAAGATACTGAAAAGACTACTCATAATCCTCTTGCTGGCGTTGCCAATGGCTGCTGCCGGAGTCTATTTATTCAAGACACTTGACGCCCGTAACGGACTAACGATCAGTCAAATAAACTGCATCCTTAAAGATTCACGTGGATACATTTGGTTGGGAACACCCGCCGGTCTTTATCGTTACGACGGCTATACATTCCACAACTTCCAATGCAACTCTCAAGACGGTTCATCACTGCCCGACAGCTACATCATCAGCATCCAAGAGACACTTGAGGGAACGCTATGGGTGGAGACGGCAGCAGGCTTCTGCGTCTATCATCCACAGGGCGAGAACTTCGAGCGCGACATGAAGCAGGTTTATGGTCGCATGGGAATAGAAGGAACACCCAACGTGGTATATATCGACAGCCACAAAAACTTCTGGGCCGCCATCCCCAACAAGGGTGTTGTGGCCTACAACATGCAACAGCAGCTGCTCTATGAATTTCCCAATACCGATGATGCCCATGGCGTGCCCCAGGGTGTTATCACCTCTATCAGCGAGTGTCGCGACGGCGCGCTGATTGTCTATGAGGACGGGCGCATCGTATGCTGCGACGTCATGCACCAACAGCATACCGTCTGGAAGACAGACTTCGTTGCCCAGCAGCATCTGCGCAAGTCAGCAACGCTGAAAGCTTTCGCAGACCAGATGGACAATATCTGGCTCTACGGACAAGGCACACTAATGCTTTACAAAAAGAGTACCAACACATGGAACACTACCATTGGCGACCAGTTAGGCATGACGGGTAACAGTACCGACCACAGCGTTAACGGTATGGCTGGCGACCGCAAGGGCAATATCTGGATAGGTACCGACCGCAACGGACTGATTCGCGCCAACGTGAACACACTGGCAATGGAGCCAGTTTCCCCACGAGGTGCCAACAACCAAGCACAGGGACTAACACAAGATATCATAGGTATCCAAAGCGTGTATATTGACGACACAGACCTGCTATGGATTGGCACAGAGAAGTCTGGACTGGCCTTCTACGGTGACAACATCTATAAATTCAAGTCATTGTTAAACGGTGACATAACCGCCATCGCAGAAGACAACAACGGCAAGATATGGTATGGTACTGGTGACAAGGGCATTATTGACTATGACGGTCCACTGGCCAGCCATAAGGTGACCTGTATGACGACAACCCCAGATGGTAGCTTGTGGGTAGGCTCCAAGCAGAATGGTATTACCCGCATCAAGAATGGTACCAGCACCTTCTATTCTGCTGCCCGCGACAGTTTGAAGACGCTCATTGACGATCATATCAATGCCCTCAGCTGCGATAAGACCGGTAACCTCTGGATAGCTACCAATGGCGGCCTGCAGGTGTATAATCCCAGAATGAACACGTTCTCCTCATATACCAGGGAGAATGGTATGCTGAACACCAACAACATCACATCCCTGTTCTATGGCACCAACAACAACCTGCTGATAGGTACCGCCGAGGGACTGATAGTGCTCAACCTGTCGACCCGCGAGAAGACTATGCTGACTGGCAACTTCTCCAATATGAAGTCGTTTACAAACAACTATATCACCCAGATTTACGAAGACTCCAGAGGACTGCTATGGATTGGTACACGTGAGGGAATAAATATCCTGAACCCAGTCAACGACGAACTCAGCCTGCTGACAGAGAAGGATGGCCTGTGCAACAACTCCATCTGCGGTATTGCAGAAGACAAGAACCACAGCATCTGGATTACCACCAGCAATGGCGTCAGCCGTATCGTTGTACAGCGCAACCACGAGGACGAGACCTTCAACTACGGTCTTTATAACTACAGCATCAATGACGGTCTGCAAAGCAACGAGTTCAATATGGGCTCTATCCTTACCAAGAAGAACGGAGAGGTGCTGTTTGGCGGACTATTTGGTGTCAACTGGGTACGTCAAAGCACCAAAGACGAGCAAGCTTCGCTGCCTCGCGTCATGCTCACCCAGCTGTTTGTCGGTGAACAGGAGATTCTGACTGGTGTCAACTACGACGGCAACATCATCCTACCACAGGCCCTCAACGAGAGTAACAAAATAGAACTGCTCAATAGTCAGAACACCATCACCATCAAATTTGCCGCAGGCAACTACAACCAAGGAGAGCGTCTGCAGTTCATGTACTGGATGGAAGGACTGGACAACGACTGGCGCAACGGCGATGCCCTACTCCACGGTGTACGTTTCAACAATCTGGGCAGCGGTGATTTCAAACTGCACGTCAAGGCTATGAGTGCCGATGGTGCTGTCAGCAACCAGGAGCGCATTCTTGAAATACACATTGACCGTCCTTGGTGGCTGTCGTGGTGGATGCTGACTTTCTACGTTATCATTCTGATTATCATTGTCGTCATTTGGCGTTATGGCATAAAGAAATACAAAAAGGCCTGGAAGAAACGCCACACCGTTATTGAGGAACTGACGCGCCAGCGTGAGGAAATCAAGCTTGCCAGCGACGAGCTGCGCCAGCCCATGGCACGTATGACCACCATCATCGGTGACATGTCTATGAAAGAACAGACACTGGAAGGTCGTGAACAGCTGAACTCACTGCATTTCCAGCTATTGCAGATCATCACTCGTATCTCTGAAATGCAGAGCACTCTGGAGAATCCGGAGAAGAAAGCAGAGTCTACCGCCAAGGATCGTCTGGAGCTGAACGAAGAGGGCGAGATTGAATTGGCTGTTACCACCGGACAGCAGCTGTCTCTTGACATCAAGCCCATACGCGTTGAGGGACAGACACAGAAGTTCTGTGTGGTATTCATCGATAACAACCGCGAATTCCTGCACTTCATGAAAGCTCACCTGTGTGAAATCTACGACTTCCACGTCTATGACAATATCAAGGATGCTCTCCCCGACATTGAAACATTGAAAGCAGACCTTATCGTCTGCAAGCACAATATGGGCGACAGCATTACGGGTAGTGAGCTATGCAATCAATTCAAGTCAAGCCACAATAGGAGTAGAACCAAGTTTGTGCTGATGACCGACACCGTGCTGACGCAGGAGACCATGGGCGACCAGAATATTACACTGGCTGCCGACGACTACCTTGCCAAACCGTTCAACGTCCAGGAAGCCGTCATGCGCTTTAATAAGGTAATGGGTCTTGCTCCCATTGAGATTAACCAGAACGTCATTGAGGGTAAGGAGACACGTATGTTGGAAGGCCAGAACGCTAGTATGACTACTGCCACCATGAGTTTCGAGGACCTCAGCAAGATGAGCATCTCCGACAAACAAGAAAAACAGGAGGCTCCCACCAGCCAAGAAGAGCAGGAGGCACCTGAGACTGTGGTTGCTCCTGAACAGCCCGACATGCTGGCTAAGTACTATAACGACAAGACCATTGGCGACTACTCTATGAGCAACATCATGGATCAGCAGCTGATGCGCAATGTTGAGCAGTTTGTCCTACAGAATATGAGTCGTGGACAGATTAGTCTGGAGGACATGGCTTCTGCTATGGGAATGGGACGCGTGCCGTTCTTCCACAAGATTCGTGCCATCACCACCAAGACACCTGCTGAGATAGTCCGTGAGATACGCCTGAAACACGCTTGTACGCTACTCATCAACACAAATATCAACTTGAACGAGTTGGCACTGAACGTAGGTTTCATGACGGCCGAGAACTTCAGCAATATCTTCAAGGAAAAGTACGGTATGCCCCCCTTGGAATACCGACTAAAGAATAAACGCTCATGACACTAAGACATATACTTGCAACACTGACCTTTGCAATGAGCATGACCTGCTCTGCGCAGATTAGCGATTCTGTGATTGTTTACACATTACGTCAAAACGGAATCCGTTTTACGGATAACAATAGCGTCACCCTACTGATGTCAGGTCAGGAGAAATTTGACGACATGTTTCAGGCCATCCGTCAGGCCAAGAGCAGCATTCATCTGGAATACTTCAACTTCCGTAATGACTCAATAGCATTCCTGCTGTTCGACTTGCTGCGCGAAAAGTGCAAGGAGGGTGTTGAGGTACGTGCCATGTTCGACGGCTTCGGCAACGATTCCAACAACCAACCTCTGAAGAAACGCCATCTGAAGCCCTTGCGCGAGGCCGGCATAGAGATTGTGGAGTACAGTCCTATTCGTTTCCCATGGGTGAACCACATCTATGGTCGTGACCATCGCAAAATTGTGGTCATCGACGGTAAGATTGCCTATACGGGAGGCATGAATGTTGCCGACTATTACATAAAAGGAACGGAACAGGTTGGTGAATGGCGTGACATGCACTGCCGCATAGAGGGTGACGCCGTCAACGATTTGCAAAGCATCTTCCTCAGGATATGGAACCGCACGACAGGGCAAAACGTTGGGGGAATGAAATACTACAATGGTGGTACGCTGACCCGTTTCGAAGGACTGAAACCTGATACAACTAGCACACATGGCAACAAAATGATAGGTATCATCAATCGTGAACCAGGCATAACACCTAAGATTATGCGCACCTTCTATATCAATGCCATCGACCAGGCTGAAGACTCTATACACATCATTAATCCCTACTTCACGCTAATACCATCAGTTACGAAAGCCCTGACACGAGCGCTCCGACGTGGTGTAAAGGTAGAGATTATGCTGTCAGCAAAGAGTGACATTCCCCTAACACCCGACTGTGCCTTGTATCAGGCTCACAAATTAATGAAGCGTGGCGCTATTGTCTGGCTGTACATGCCAGGTTTCCACCATTCCAAGATTATGATGGTCGACGGACAGTACTGCACCGTTGGCAGCACCAACCTGGATGCACGCAGCCTGAAATGTGACTTTGAGGAAAACGCTGTTATCGTAGACAAGCGGACTACCCGTGAGCTTGACGACATGTTCTGGCGCGACAAACAGCAAAGCTTCCAGATGACGGAAGAGTCTTGGGACGAGATCCGAACAGGATGGGAGAAGTTCCGTGGATGGTTCGCTCACCTGCTTCAGCCATTCCTTTAAACAAGAGATAGCATCATATTGATTTCTATATCGTTAATTCCACGTTTCTTCAGCCATTCAACGTCAAAAAAGTCTGCTTGAAGAACCGTACTCTGCTGATATCGTTGACTATACTGACGGAACAATTCTGACGCACGACCAACCCGCCCTTGTAACCACAGGCAGTAGCCATAATTCTTCAGATCGTCGTCTTTCTGTTGTTCACGACCAACCAACTGCTCATAGATATTTGCCGCCTGTTCCAGTTTACCCTGACAAGTCAGCGTCCATGCCAACACACGATTCACTGCATCATTGTCGGGCTGTTCATAGTTCAGACGATAAAGCGGTTTTAGCGCTTCCTCATAACGTTCCAACTGCACCAGACAAATAGCAACATACAATTGGTTGCTAGTTTTCTCCGGATAATAATCCGTCAGTTGTTCAAACCACGTTAGCGCCTCCTCATAACGACCTTGATCGTAGAGTTGACGCCCTTTACCCAACAAAGCCCTCTCATGTCGCGGATTGAGTAGCAAAGCACGGTCGTAATCTTGCGTCCACAGGTAATACTGCATATCACGGCAAGATGCCGCAAAGGTCTGTAGCAAACGCTGGGCAGCACGATTCATCTGGTGCTTCTTCAACTGTCGCACAATCTGCACCTTATACTTCTCTATAGGCGTATCACTCAACAATGAAAGCGAGAAGAAATCACAGCCCCCCATCTCGTCTGCGGTGACATCGAAAGGGTTCGCTAGTTCCGCACGATGAGGGTATAGACGGAAGAAACGGTAGATATCCATCAAATAGAGGCGGCGCTCTAAGGCCACAGAAGGTTCAATGGACTCTCCCAACTCATCTGCAGAGAATTCGCCACGCTGAAGCATCTCGCGCACCTGCTGAGGCAACTGATTTATCACATCGTGAATGGCGACGACAAAAGAATACTTGTCGCTGTTACAGAACACATTGGCCGCAAAAACCTTGTTCAGGAGATAGAGATTCTTGGAATTGGTCATAAACTGCGCAATATCAGGATGCTGTGCATAAAACGGTACCAACCAGTTACTGATGTCATAGAAGAAAGGATAGCGTTTAATCTGGGAAAAACCATGATAGAACACATCAACACCCTCTTTCTGCATATCTTGCATCCGGCGCATAGAATTCTCCAAATGTTCCATACGCTCTTCAGAGACTTCGGGATGGAGCACCTCCTCCAATCGCTCTTCTTCTGTTTCTATATCATTCGCCATCATCTTGGACGAATTCTTCAACAGATCAGGCATAATCTCCTTCTGGATGGTACGGCTGTCTTTCTCCTCGTTCAGACAATAGATGAGTTGTATCTGCAGTTCGGTGAGTTCCTGGCACACCTGTTCAGACTGTAACAGTTTCAGCAGCAGTTCACGCTGCTCCGGATATACTTTCCGATAGGCTTCCGAAGCCGACAATGCCCACCCCACCAGTGCACGCTGGCGTACAGCCTCGTCCTGCGACAGCCGGTAGACCTCTGTCAGCGTACGAAACTTAGCCATATCAAACTGGTTGAGCAACGACAGCGTAACAGCAGCAATCAGCAGTTGCTGATCAATAGTATCTATTGTCGGCGATGTCAACATCTCGACGAACTTATCTCCCACGCCATCAGACCACTGACGGGACGTCAACACATATTCGAAGAGTTGGTTCATCTGCTGCTGGTGGTCTTTATATAGAGCCACACTCTTAGCCTTCCGTTTATCGTCTGGCTCCAACTGAAGCATGGCAACATTGCTGACGAAACCCTCCATCTCCTGACGAATTGCCGCCAAAGACCAGTCGCGCTGCCTTTGACGCACACGGGTATAGAGGCTGTTCTGATAGGGCGAAGCCTTCATGCGGTGATAATGAACAACATTGGCATAAAGCACATACACCCGTTGCAGTAACCGTTGATAAAGGTCTGCACGCTGCGGATCCTCACCGCCATGAAGCCAGTAGTCCTCCATGCGGCTGTAATCCTCACGCACCTCAGCCAATTTCTCGGAGGTATGCTGTTCTGGCCATGCTGCCAGATAGTTCTCCATATTGCGGATAGCCCAACCGCAGTTACCAGCCTGCAGGGCTTCATCAACCAGTTTCAGACTCTCATTTGTTGCCATTGCGCGCATTTGTCTTTAGTGTATCAATTTTCTGTAGCCACTGCTCTACATAGGCAACATCCTGCTGACGCGGACCATGGGCATGAGCATATCGAATATCCTGTGGTATCGAGTCGATGAGTTGCGATTTTACTTTGTAGTGTTCAATAAGCAAATCTCTATAATAAGCTATTCCATATTTACTTATAGAATCACATGCCTGATTATACGCTTGCGTGAATAGCGCCAATTGCTTACCACGAGCCTGACGCCTCATCTCCTGCTCACGGAAAGCAAGCACACCCAACTGAAGCTTCACAGAACGAGAGTCCATGATAACAGGATTCTTCATCAGACGAGCCTGTGTAGCCTGGGGCTCTGGCAACCACAGTGCATCAATCTCATTGTTCTGCAACATCTGCACTCGGACATTCAGGTCGTTAATCTGAACCTTAAACACCTGATTAGGAGCCAACTTCACCGAGTCGCGAGCACGGTCTGTCAGCAAATCAGTAGCCGAAAAACGCGTCATTGCCACCATCTTATCATCCAACTGTTTCAGTTGGCGGATACGAGCATTGCGGTTGGTTACCAGTTGCCAGTAGGCATTGGTAGCAGCCACATAGCGCATCTTTAGGCCTTGCTTCTCCATACGCTTGGCACGCACCAAGTCAGTAATCACACCCTCTACCCTGCCACGCAGTATAGCAGTATCGCAGTCCATCTGAGCATTGTAGAACTTCAGCCCAACACCGCCATTCAGGGTATCAAAGAGTTGATAATATTGCGCCACATACAAGGGCAGACAGTCCAGCGTAGGCATTACGGCAACCTTTAGCGCCGCTGAGTCCTTACGCATAGCCTCACGACGTTGTTCTCGCGTAATACGTTTCGTCTCCTCATACGACTGTCCGCAGGCCGCTATCATCAGCAAAACAACTATAACAAGTATCAATTTCTTCATATTGCCTGCAAAATTACGAAATAATTATGAATTATGCATTATGTCATCGACAAAATATCGCTTTGCTTGCAAAGAATTATGAATTAATTTTGTACCTTTGCAAGCAATATGGCAAAGGATAAAATCATGTACGTCTGCGACAACTGCGGACAGGAGTCAGCCAAATGGATAGGCAAATGTCCTGCCTGTGGCCAATGGAATACGTTCAAGGAAATCAAAGTGGCCAGTTCTTCTCCCAAATTAGGAGAGACCAGAAAGGGCCTGAACAAAGGCACTTCCGCACAGTCTTCCGCATTGGCTACTGGCAAAGTGCTGCGACTGAAGGACATCTCGTCGCACGACGACCCACGCATTGACATGCACGATGCGGAGTTGAACCGCGTACTAGGCGGCGGACTGGTGCCTGGCAGCATCGTACTACTAGGCGGTGAACCTGGCATCGGCAAGTCGACACTGTCGCTGCAAACCATGCTCCAGCTGACAGACAAGAAGGTATTATACGTCAGCGGTGAGGAGAGTGCCCACCAGTTGAAGATGCGTGCAGAAAGATTAGCGGTCAGCGGTTCCCCCACTGACAACAATTTCTTGCTGCTCTGCGAGAACTCGCTGGAAGCCATCTTCGAGCATATCAAAGAGGTACAACCGGAGGTGGTGGTAGTAGACTCCATACAGACCATTTCCACAGAAGATGTAGAGTCGAGCGCCGGTTCCATCGCCCAGGTTCGCGAGTGCGCCTCCGCCCTACTCCGCTTTGCCAAGACCAGCGGTGTACCCGTCATCCTAATTGGTCACATCACCAAGGAGGGTACGTTGGCAGGCCCTAAAATCTTAGAGCATATCGTCGATACCGTCATCCAGTTTGAGGGCGACCAGCACTATATGTACCGCATTCTGCGAAGCATTAAGAATCGCTTTGGAAGCACGTCGGAACTGGGCATTTACGAAATGCAACAGACAGGACTGAGACAGGTCAGCAACCCTTCAGAACTGTTGCTTACAGAAGACCACGACGGACTCAGTGGTGTAGCCATTAGCAGCGCCATTGAAGGCGTACGCCCGTTCCTGGTAGAAACGCAGGCACTGGTATCTTCTGCCGCCTATGGCACGCCACAACGTTCAGCCACAGGCTTTGACCAGCGCCGCCTAAACATGTTGCTGGCCGTCTTAGAGAAGCGCGTGGGTTTCAAGCTAATGCAGAAGGACGTTTTCCTGAATATTGCTGGCGGACTGCGTGTTACTGATATGGCAATGGACCTCTCTGTTATTGCTGCAGTACTGTCGAGCAACGTCGATACTCCCATTGAAGAAGGCTGGTGCATGGCTGGCGAGGTAGGACTCTCTGGCGAGGTGCGCCCCGTAGCTCGTATCGAACAGCGCATCAGCGAGGCCGAGAAATTAGGATTCCAGCATATCATCATACCAAAATACAACCTCAGCGGCCTAAACCGCAAGAAGTTTAACATCGAACTGGTTTCTGTCCGCAAGGTCGAGGAAGCACTTAGAGCACTATTTGGATAATATGAAAGACGCAGTATTGATTTTAAGTGGTGGCGTAGACAGTGTCACCTTGTTATATGACGAACAGGAGCGCATCGCCCTGGCCATCTCGTTCGACTATGGTTCCAAGCACAACAAAAAGGAGATTCCGTTTGCCCAATGGCACTGCAACCAACTGGGAATCAAACACATTACCATTCCTCTTGACTTTATGACGAAGTATTTCGTCAGTTCGTTGCTGGAAGGCGGCGAAGAAATTCCCGAGGGCCACTATGCTGACGACAACATGAAATCGACCGTCGTTCCCTTCAGAAATGGCATTATGCTGTCTATTGCCGTAGGTATCGCAGAGAGCAATGGCTTGAAATATGTTATGATGGCTAACCACGGGGGCGACCACACCATCTACCCTGACTGCCGACCAGAGTTTGTCGATGCCTTCGACCAGGCAGCCTGTGCAGGTACCTACGTCAACGTACACCTACGCTCGCCGTACACCAACATCACCAAGGCAGATATTGCCCGTCGCGGCAAGGCGCTGGGCATAGATTACTCTAAGACATGGTCGTGCTACAAGGGTGGCGAGAAACACTGCGGCAAATGTGGCACATGCGTAGAGCGTCGCGAGGCATTCAATCTGGCTGGTATCAACGATCAGACGCAGTACGAAGAATAGCAGAAAATGATTTTATCTACACAATATAACTCATTACACTCCAGCGAGTTGTATTTATTAGCTTTATGTTTTACTTTACAACCCAATAACCATTCTTATTAGCACCTACACGTTCCAGTACGCCCTTCTTGCGCAGAGAAGCCAAAATTTTGTTGATTCCAGCCTCAGAAAGATGGGATTTTTGACTCAAATCAGCAATAGTTAAGTGCGAATCGTTGGCCAAAAGCGACACAATACGCTGTTCTGAGCCACTTAAACGTAGAGATGATGTCTTATTCTCTACTGTTTTAACATTTTTGTCCTCTACTTTTGAAAGCTTTTGTTTTCCCTTTTTATCCTTTACATTGCTCTCTATTTTATTCCTTACTTCCCATTCTATTTTATTCTGTATTTTTTGTTCTACCTCCTGGCGAATGGTTTCCTGCAAAGTATGCAAGATATAGGTAATAAACGCAGTACCATCAGCACTTTCAGGTATAGAAGGAGCAGAATCCGATGCATTTTCGTCCCGTTTCATCGAAAAACCATCGATTTCATCAAGCGCACGCAGTATTCCTGCTTGCGAAGCGATCTCAGAGACCAAGCGCAGCATCTCTGGTGTGAGGCGGAAAGGAGGTAAGTACATGTCTTATTCTATATATTATTCTGCCGCAAAGATACAAATAAACCATCAAACCGCCAAACAATTATAGAATAAAATGATTTCTTATCCGCAAATCTCCTATTTCGCAATTTTTTCGTAACATTTTTGGTTTTTGTGTGCTACATTCATAAAAAAGATGTACCTTTGCATCAGCTAACTAACTTATCAACGACAAGTATGAAAAAACTACTCTTATCTCTTCTGCTCATGGTAGCAGTAACTGCAAGTGCTGCAGACAAGAATCCAGTGTTAACAATTGAGGGCGGTCAGGTACAAGGAGTTTTGGCCGACGACCATCCCGATGTGTTTGTCTATCGTGGTATCCCCTACGCTGCCCCACCCATCAAGGAGAACCGTTGGAAAGAGCCACAGCCCATCATACCTTGGAAGGGCGTGAAGATTTGCGACACCTTCGGTCACCCCAGCTATCAAGCCATCCAGTATCCTGGCGGCTACTTCACAGAATGGGGTTATGGCAAGGAGGCTCCCTATAGTGAAGACTGTTTATACCTTAACGTATGGACGAAGGCTCCTGGTCAGGTCAACAAGAAGCTGCCCGTGGCCTTATGGATTCATGGTGGCGGTTTCCGTGAGGGCTGGGGCTCTGAGCCTGAGTTCGACGGACAGGAATGGGGCGCTAAGGATGTAGTGCTCGTCTCTATTAACTATCGTCTGGGCGTCTTCGGATTCCTTGTCCACCCTGCCCTATCGGCCGAAAGCCCCCATCACGTGTCAGGAAACTACGGTATTCTCGATCAGATTGAGGCGCTGAAGTGGATCAAGAAGAACATCGCACAGTTTGGTGGCGACCCCAACAACGTGACCATCTTCGGACAGAGTGCCGGTGGAGGTAGCGTGCGTACACTCTGCGAGAGTCCGCTGGCTCGTGGTCTATTCCACAAGGCTGTTATCATGAGTGCCCAAGGCCTGGCCATACCCGATGCCAACGGCAATATGATTGGTGGACGCTATAGCGGCGGTACCTTTGCCGAGGCCGAAGCAAAAGCCAAGAAAGTGTTTGACTGGGCCGGACTGACCGACCTGCAGAAGATGCGTCAAGCGTCGACAGAAACAGTATTTGCGCTGAACACCTTATATTATCAGGTCAACAGCGACGAACAGCAGGACAACAGTCCGTTTGCCTTTATGCGCCGCGGACTTCCCTTTATGCCAATGATTGATGGTTATGTCTGCGTAAAGAGCTTCGACGATGCCACTCGTGAGGGCACATTGGCCGATGTTCCTTATATGATTGGATTCACGCTGAACGATATGGGTAATATGGCCCCCAACATCGTCGAGTTCTGCAAGGTACGTCAGCAGAAGGGCGGTAAGGCCTGGGCCTACCAGTTTGCCCGTCCATTGCCCGACGATGGTTCTCACCCTGAGGTGACACAGCGTCTGAAAGGTGCCTTCCACTCCTCAGATCTCTGGTTTGTCTTCAAATCGCTGAAGCATTGTTGGCGCCCCTGGACCAAGGGCGACTGGGACCTCTCTGAGAAGATGCTTACCGCATGGAGCAATTTCGTAAAGTACAGCGATCCCAACGGACCTAAGGGCGGCAAGTGGGCACCCTGCACAGAGAAGAATCCCAACTTCATGGTATTCAAACTCGACGATAAGGACGCTGAGGCTTCTTTCTTTGGTACACCAGAGAGAGCCCCACAGCCCCAAGGTTTCGGTTTTCCACCAACAAGGTAGACAATTAAAGAGTGAGGGACTTCGCAATTGTGAAGTCCCTCATTTTCTTTTAGTTACATAGTATCTGAACGATGCGCTCAGCTGTGCGACCATCCCAACGGTCGGGCAAGGAGGATGTTTTCCACTGTCCACCGACCATACGCTGCAGTTCTTCGCGTAGTCGGCCAGCATCCTCGCCTACAAGAACGTTGGTGCCCTGCTTGACAGTCTCGATATGCTCTGTGTAGGAGTTGAGCGTAATGCAGGGAATCTGATTGAAGGTAGCCTCCTCAGCAACATTGCCAGAATCGGTGATAATGCCCTTGGCATGAGCAGTGAGATAACCAAAGTCAAGATAGCCAAGAGAAGATGTCAGACGGATGGTGGAAGATGGAAGGTGGAACGAGGATATCACATCGCAGGCACGACCACGGAGGGGAGCGATAACGGGCAGAGAGCCTGCAACATCGGTGATAGTCTGAAGCATCTGTCGGAGATTATCCTCATTGGCTAGCAGGGCCTTGCGATTGATGGTGAAGACAAGGTATTCACCATCTTGGATACCATCAAGACAAGCTGGACGCGTCCAACGGCCGTGGTTATAGCGCAAGGTATCCATCAAGATGTTACCCACCATATAAATCTTGTGGTTTTCAGCACCTTCACGGGTGGCAATGCTGCTGGAGCCTACGCCTGCAGTAAACAGCAGGTCACTAAGTCCGTCAATCACCAGGCGATTAATCTCCTTAGGCATAGAGATATCGAACGAGCGTGTACCTGCCACGAGGTGTGCCAGACGCAGTCCACGCTTCTTGGTAACGATAGCAGCAGCCATCGTCGAGGCGAGGTCATCGACCACAATGACCGTATCAGTGGGGGTCTGCTCCAGATAGCGCTCGAACTCTGCCATCACACGCCCAGTCAGTTCATTAAGGTTCTCGCAGTCGACACCTAAGAACACATCAGGACGAGAAATCTGCAAATCGTCAAACAGTGAAGCCTCCAATGTGGGATCGTCCTCTCTACCTGCATAGACCAGATGGTATGTGCAGTTGTCTGTACACTCGATGGCACGAATGAGTGGTGCCACCTTGATAAAATTGGGTCGTGCACCCGTAAATATGCAAATGTTCTTCATAGAAACCACGAATTATACAAAATGAAACGAAATTATTGTTCCGCAGACTGCCAGCCGATATGCTTCTCGTAGGCCGGCGACTCCTCTTTCAGTCGAAAATCATAAATCAATTTGTCTCCATCAACCAGCAGGAAGTGCTTAGTACCCTGAATCTCATCGTCCTTCTTTTCCCAGATGATATCTTTCACAAGTTCAGCATCCTCAACTTCAAGGGTTCGCAACAGACAATTCTCGAAATAGTAGTCTGAATCGTCGTCAACCTCACCCATTACAACATCGTCAGCATAACCTGTAGCCAACGTGTTGGTGCACAACAGCTCAATGGGGTTCTTGTCAGAGGGGGCAAAACGCAGGGCAGCGCCACGATTGGCTGACAACGGATAGAACTGAGGCAATGTGGTGTGGTCGATAGTTGCCTGGCAACCCAAGAGTGCCACACAGTCATTGAGGGCATTCGAGAGCACACAATTGCTGATAGTCACCTCGCTATCGTGAGCCCACAAGCCAAAGCCTTTACTGTTATGAACTATCGTATTGGTGAGCACAACAGTGGTGGAGTCGCAGTGCAATGCATCCATGGCATTACGAATCACACAATCTGTGAACTCGCAACCACCAGCCTTTGCCTTCACCGTAATACCTTTCCACTGACCACTGATACGGTCATATGGCAGATAATCGAACATATGGTCCAGACGGTCGCCACGAAACGTTACATTCTCAGCAATTAGAGTGCCACCAACGGTAATGCCAGCACCATCGTGGAAGTAGAGTGTCGTATTCTTAATAGTCAGCGTAGCACCCTCGGCAACATTGACACCGCCATAAACAACAATAGGTGTAGAGGACTCAATGGTACGGTCGGCAGTAATATCAACATCGTGCCACTGCTCAGCATTCCAGCTGTAGGTGCGCAAATTCACCTTCTGCATCACCCCGCTCTCTAACGTAAACAGCAGGTTATCCTCCAGCAATTGTGGATCGGGCGAGGTATTCTCTGCAGCCGTAACCTCGACAAAGACACGCAGGCTGTCGCCCTTACGAATCTCCAAGTCGTTGACAACGGGATTGAGGAAAGTACCGTCAACATTAGCACGGAAACCCGACTGCCCGGCACGCTCCAGACGCACGGTACGCAGGCGTAGACCATCACCTGACTGGTTATGCACCCAGAAGGAATAGGTCGACGAAGGTACCTGAGCAAAGAGCGTATCCATACGTACTGTGTCGCAGGTGAACGTCAGCCGACGACTCGCATCCGCAGAGAACGAGTCGTTATCGCTGCACGATGCCAGCAACACACTAGTTATTATAAAGAAGAATAGCCGTCTTATCATATACAGATAAAACGGCTTTTCTCCTATTTTATTGCCTTTACTTGCCAAAATAGCGCTTCAGCAGACCAGCAAAGCCAGCACCATGACGGGCCTCGTCCTTAGCCATCTCGTGAACGGTGTCGTGGATAGCATCGAAACCTGCAGCCTTAGCGTTCTTGGCAATGCGGAACTTATCCTCACAAGCACCAGCCTCAGCAGCAGCACGCTTCTCCAGATTGGTCTTGGTGTCCCATACGACCTCACCCAGCAGCTCAGCAAAACGAGAGGCGTGGTCGGCCTCCTCGAAAGCGTAGCGCTTGAAGGCCTCGGCAATCTCGGGATAACCCTCGCGGTCAGCCTGACGGGCCATAGCCAGATACATACCTACCTCGCCACACTCACCATTGAAGTGGTTGCGCAGGTCGTTGATCATTTCCTCACTAACACCCTCGGGCTTGCCGTCGCCAATGCGGTGAACAGTAGCATAGGTAGTCTCGCCCTCGTCCTTCAATTCAGAGAACTTAGAGGCAGGAGCCTTACAGATGGGGCACTTCTCGGGAGCTGCATCGCCTTCGTAGATATATCCACAAACGGCGCAAATGAACTTTTTCTTCATAATCAATAAGTATTTGTTTGGTTAGTTAATAATATCACTTTTGCAAAGATACGAAGAAAAAATTATTCCTGCAAGAAAATTGCAGGAATAATTTTAAATGGTGTCAAGAAAATTACTTTTTCCCCTTGCTGGGTTTGTTGTTGGTTCGATATTTCGATAACACAGGAATCTCCTCGCAAAGGGCATCAGCCAACAGATTGGCAACAACGGTAGCACCATAGATGTTATAGTGGGTATTGTCTTGCTTACCCTGCGGTTCGGTAGGTTCTTCACCAGGACGATACCACATATGCAACTTCTTCGAAGCCTCAGTACCAAGACCTTGTTCGAGGTCATGGGTAATCTGATTGGCGTCGACGAAGTGGCAGTTCATGCGCTGGGCAACGTCACGAGGTGCCACACGATAGAGTCCGTGGGTATCGATGAGCGTGTCACCCTCCACCATCTTCACACCATCCTTGAAGGTCTGCGTACGCAGCTTCTCGTCGTCATCGTTCTCAGGTACCTGCACAAAGAAATTGCGACGCACCACGCAGTTCATGAGCACAGGGATACCGCCCTTTTCGCGCGTCTCTCGCACAAACTTCGCCAGATTATAGTCGAACGTCGAACCTGGGTCGGTATGACGATCAGCCTTGGGCTTCTCGTCGTTGTGACCAAACTGGATAACAACGTAGTCGCCAGGCTTGATAAGCGAGAGCACCTTGTCCCAACGTCCCTCGTTGATAAACGACTTTGACGAACGTCCGTTCACAGCATGATTGTCGACGCGAATCATCGTCGAGTCGAAATACATCTGCAACATCTGGGCCCAGCCACGTTCCGTCTTGCCCTTCGACAAATCCTTGTTGGCTGCAGTAGAGTCGCCAATGACAAAGATAGTAGTCTTCTTAACAGGCGTGGCAGCCGTCAACATCAGCAACGTCACCGCTGCTATCAATAGTTTCTTCATAGTTTGTTTTGTTGTTTGTTTCTACGATAACTTCGCAATGAGCTCCTCCTGCGAAACAAGCATCTGCTCACCCGTCTCCATATTCTTCAGCGTTACCTTTTGGGCTGCCATCTCGCTCTCACCAGCCAAGACGACAAAAGGAATCTGCTTAGCATTGGCATACGACATCTGCTTCTTCATCTTCGTTGCGTCAGGATAAATCTCCGCACGAATGCCGTTCTCGCGTACCTTATTAATAATAGGCAAGCAGTAAGCCGTCTCTTGCTCACCAAAATTGATAAAGAGCACCTGTGTCGTGTTCAGCGAATCCTTAGGATAGAGGTCGAGGGCATTGAGCACATCATAGATGCGGTCCACGCCAAACGAGATGCCAACACCAGACAGACCCGGCATACCGAAGATGCCAGTCAGGTTGTCGTAACGACCACCACCAGAGATAGAGCCCATCGGTGTATCAAGGGCCTTCACCTCAAAGATGGCACCCGTATAGTAGCTCAAACCACGAGCTAATGTCAAATCCAACTGAATCTCATTGTTCAGCGATGTCAGGAAACCGAGAATATACTTGGTTTCCTCAACACCCTTTAAGCCTGTCTCACTCGAAGCAAGCACCTGAGCGATGGTTTCGAGTTTCTGCTCGTTAGTGCCTTCCAGCATAATGATAGGCTGCAACTTCTCAATCTGCTCCTCGCTAAGACCATCCTCACGGAGTTCCTGATTAACGTTGTCAATACCAATCTTGTCGAGTTTGTCGATGGCCACGGTAATGTCAACAATCTTGTCGGCAGCACCAATAACCTCAGCAATACCCGTCAGAATCTTGCGGTTGTTAATCTTAATCTGAACACGAACGCCAAAGCGGGTGAATACAGTATCTACAATCTGCATCAGTTCCACCTCGTTGAGCAACGAGTCAGAACCAACGACATCGCCATCAAACTGATAGAACTCACGATAGCGACCTTTCTGAGGACGGTCTGCACGCCAGACTGGCTGTACCTGATAGCGCTTGAAAGGCAACTGCAGCTCCTCACGATGCATCACCACATAGCGTGCGAAGGGTACAGTGAGGTCGTAGCGCAGGCCTTTCTCACAGATCTTAGAAGCCAGACGCAACGTGTTACGCTCCGTCAGTTCGCTATCCCCAATCTTCGAGAGATAATCTCCTGAGTTCAGAATCTTAAAGAGCAGTTTGTCACCCTCCTCGCCATACTTACCCATTAGGGTCTGTAGGGTTTCCTGGGCAGGTGTCTCAATCTGCTGGAATCCGTAGAGCTCATAGACACTACGGATGGTATTGAAGATATAGTTGCGCTTGGCCATCTCTACAGGGCCAAAGTCGCGCGTTCCCTTAGGTATACTTGGTTTCTGTGCCATTATTTACGTACGATTGTTTGAGCACGGTCAGGACCGATAGAGATAATCTTAATGGGTGTCTCCAATTCTTTCTCCAAGAACTTGATGTAGTCAGAGAACTCCTTGGGGAACTGGCTCTCGTCAGTGAACTGAGTCATATCAGTTTTCCAACCGGGTAACTCCTTGTAGACGGGCTCAATACCCTTCTCAATGTCGTATGGGAAGTCGCGCGTCTCAACACCATTGACTTTGTAAGACGTACAAGCCTTGATAGTATCAAAGCTGTCGAGCACATCGCTCTTCATCATAATCAGCTGAGTGACGCCATTCACCATGATTGAATAGCGTAGAGCTACGAGGTCAATCCAACCGCAACGACGCTCACGACCAGTGACAGCACCATACTCATGACCAAGGTCACGAATCAGCTTGCCCGTCTCGTCAAAGAGCTCTGTGGGGAAAGGACCTGCACCAACACGCGTGCAGTAAGCCTTCATGATGCCGAACACCTCGCCAATCTTGTTAGGACCAATACCCAGACCTGTGCAGGCACCAGCGCAGATGGTGTTTGAAGAAGTCACGAAAGGATAGCTACCAAAGTCGACATCCAGCATCGTGCCCTGAGCGCCTTCGCAGAGAACGCTCTTGCCTGAACGCAGAATCTGGTTGATCTCGTGTTCAGAATCGACAATGGGGAACTGGCGCAGGTACTCAATACCCTCCAACCACTTCTTCTCAACCTCAGTAATGTCGTACTCAAAGTTCAATGACTTCAGAATAGCCTCATGACGAGCCTTGGCAGCAGCATACTTCTCCTCAAAGTTATCAAGGATGTCACCTACACGCAGACCCGTACGGCTAACCTTATCAGTATAGGTCGGACCAATACCCTTACCCGTCGTACCTACCTTGTTCTTACCCTTCTGAGCCTCGTAGGCAGCATCGAGCACACGGTGGGTAGGCATAATCAGATGCGCCTTCTTAGAAATATGCAAACGCTCCTTCAGTGCATGGCCACTGGCCTCCAATGCTTTCGCTTCCTCCATGAAGAGGTCTGGAGCCAATACTACACCATTACCAATGATGTTTACCTTACCGCCCTGGAAAATACCAGAGGGAATAGAACGTAACACATACTTCTGTCCTTCAAACTCCAGCGTATGACCGGCATTGGGACCGCCCTGAAAACGGGCAACAACATCGTACTGGGGAGTCAACACGTCGACTACCTTACCCTTTCCTTCGTCGCCCCACTGCAAACCCAGCAGGACATCTACTTTACCTTGATTCATTGTCTTATCTATTATTTAAACTATTTCTTTTTCTTCTCCGTATGGCGTCTTGTCTTGGCTTGACACGAACTACAGATACCATAGACATAAAGCATAAAACCATCCTTATGGAAACGTCGTGTCGGCATGCTATTGATAGCCTCACTAACCTGATTAGACTTCACCTCCGTCACCTTTCCACACATGGTGCATATCTGATGGCAATGGCTATTGTTATCATAACAGGCCTCATACTTCGTTGTGGACTGAAAGCGATGGCGCACCACAAGGCGCAACTCAACAAACAGGCGCAACGTATTGTAAAGCGTAGCACGACTCACAGGGAAATTGTAGTCGTCAGCCAATTTATCGCCAAGCTCCTCTAGGGTAAAATGCCCTGTGATGCTATACACCGCATCGAGAATGGTAAAGCGCTCTGGCGTCTTCCTGCGCTTGTTCAATTCCAGATAGCTGGTCAAGATATTCTTGACCGTTGCCTTAACGTTTTCTCTCATTTTATGTGGTCATAGTGGTTAAAAACCGCACAAAATTACTACTTTTTTTGGAGATTAAGGCAACAATTATTTAAAAAATATCTAAATTGATGGATTTCGCAGCACTTTTTGCCAGTCGCTCATACATCAGACCTAGTTCAGCAAAGCGATAAATGCTCTGCATGGCCGCCTTACGGACAGAGGGGAATGGCCCTTGCAGTGCTACCAATGCCTGATCAATGAACTCATTGATACCTCGTTCGTTGGGTTCCTGTTTATTCATAAACAGACGCGTCAACACATGGAAACCACACAACTGCTCGTACTCTTTATCAGACGCTATCCACTGATAGGCTTTCTCAGGAGCATACGGCAGATACTGGAACAGATTAAAGGCTGCCTGTTCGGCAATCTCCTGCGAAGGTATCTGCTCCACCCAGATATCTACGACCTCTGGCAGTATCTTGTCGGCAGGCATCAACATCGTAGCCAGAATCTTACACTCGCGGACATTCTCTTTCCACAGGGCTATCGCCAAATCATAGTCAGTACCTAGTTCCTCGGCTTTAGCCTTCAAGCGAGGCAACGTAGCTCCCCAGTTGAGGTGATAGTTCAGTCCCTTGTCACGCATGGACTGTGCTATTGAGCCATCCATCATCTGACGGAACGACTGTTTGATTTCCTTTATCTTAGAGGGTACCGTACTCTTGTCCATAGCGTAGCATTTGGTGAACATAACTCTCTGTATAATCAACCTGTATATCGCTAATCTCACCTTGAGCGTCAAGAACAGGCTTCAATACAGGATTGACAAAACCCTTATAGGGTGCAAGGTCGAGACGCTTGTAGCGCTCCAACACCTCTTGGTGTAACTGTGCATCGACCTTTACGGCATAGCGCTCCACCAGTTGACGGGCTGCCTCATAGTCGCCTTCACTCTTGATGCGTTGTATTTCTGCCAAAAGGCGGGCAAAGAGTGAACGTAAAGCCTGATAGTCTGTGATGCACACGAAGTTTTTTCCCTCACGTTTTTCCATGGTAACAGCACCATTGCCCTGTTCATAGCACCAATGGGCTATCAGCGAACGGTTACGCATGTGTGCCTCCTCAATTTGGCGCCCAGGTTCAATGCGGATGAGTTGTGTCATCAAACCATTCATGATATAGCTGTAGTACTGGGCCTTATAGGCCTCGTCGTCAGGCAACAGACCTAACTCAACCAACTTATGGTCTGCAATATAGTAGAGTCCAAAAAGATCGGCACGCGCCTCCTCGATGGTGTTGCCATAAGCCTTCAATGCGTCAGGGTCAGTACCTGGCAACAACTGTCCGCTACCATGTCCCAGACACTCATGAAGATCCGTATGCAGGTCATCGCACTTGTCGCCATACTTCTCGATGATTGCCAACGTCTGCCGGTCTACAACAAACTCCTCCTTGAAGCCACTGCCGTGAGCCGCCTTGTTATATGCTTCCGTAATATTCGAGATGGTGATGCTCTTCGAGCCATGCTCCGCACGTATCCAGTCAGCATTGGGTAGGTTGATACCAATAGCCGTAGATGGATATTCATCGCCGCCTAGCATAGCAGCACAGATGGCATTAGCTGTGACACCCTTGACGTGGGGTTTGCGAAAACGAGGATCGACAGGCGAACGGTCTTCAAACCACTGTGCATTCTGACTGATGGTCTGCGTACGCTTGGTAGCCTCCAGATCCTTGTACTCCACAATGCCTTCCCATGAACCTTTCAGTCCCAACGGATCACCATAGACCTCAATGAAACCATTCACAAAGTCTATCCTACCCTCGTGTTCACCAACCCACTCGATGCAGTAGTCGTTGAAACACTGCAGGTCACCCGTTTCGTAATAGCTGATAAGCAATTCGATAACACGTCGTTGACGAGCATTCTCAGCAACACCCTGTGCCTTCTTCAGCCAATAAACGATATGCTGGATTGCGTTGCCGTAACGGCCATCAACCTTCCATACATCCTCTTCGACAATACCATTCCGTTTGACAAGCGTAGCATTCAGGCCATGGGACAGCGGACGTGGATCCTTTTCATCGTCAGCCTTTCGCTGGGCATAGAACTCTTCTGCCTCCTGTTGCGTCACACCTTCATAGAAATTGCAAGCAGACGTCAGCAAGAGGTCTTCGCCATCCGCTTTATTAACACGCTTAGGCAGAACCGTGGGGTCAAAGATGACAGGAAACAATTCGTCACATAGCGCATCAAGCGTCTCACCATCACGCAGTGGTAACTTCCCGGCATCAACCTGCTGCAAAACACTGCGCAGATAGTCTGCCGTGAAGCCTGGCTGAAATTTCTCGGTACCATAGTGATGGTAGATACCGTTAGAAAACCATATACGCTTGAGGTAAACCGCCAAGCCACGGAAGCCGTCGGTTTCATGACTGACAGCAGGATCAGTGTATACCGCCTCCAGCATCTTACGGATGCGGAGGTTATAGCGTCCAAACTGGTCGAAAGTAATATCACGCCCGTAGAGCGTCGCTTTCGAGAGATAATAAACCAGTTTTTTCTGTAACAAAGACAATTGCTCAAATCCGTTCAAACGGTATCTGAGCAATTGAATGTCCGCAAAGCGCTCATCGGTCACATAGCCAAAATGAGGCGTGCAATCATCCGAATAGTTCATTGTGTGTTCAGTGCGACTTTTTCTCGTGTTTAACCTTCTCGGCAGGGTGTTGCGCCAGATGCTGCAGACGATACTCACGTGGCGTCATGTTCATCAGTTTGTAGAACGAAGCATAGAACGACTGACGATTGGAAAAGCCCACCATGTCGCTGACCTCCTCCATGCGCAAATCCTGATATCTGCGGTCTACGAGAATAGCCATCGCTTCTTCTATTCGGAACTTGTTGACGAAAGAAGTGTAGTTCATGTGGAAACGGACATTCACCACCGCAGAGATATAACGCGTGTTGGTTCCTAAATCTTCGGCAAGTTTCTTGGCTGAATAATCCTTATCCTTATACTTCTTCTCCATCACGATGATCTTCAGGATCTTCTCCTTCATCTCATCCATCAACTTAGGGCTGACGAGACTGCGATAGACAGCCTCCTTAGCTTTTTTCTCAGTAATATTATACTTTGCCATACCCTGTGAAGAACTTATTTATACATTTCAAGTGCAAATATACAAAAAAAAATAATACAATTGTTATTTTTTTACCAAAAAAATGACTAATTTTGTAGAAAATTTATGATTTATAGCAAAAATACAGCTATTTAGACACTAAAATTCTTAACATATATGATATTCTATTTCTCTGGTACGGGTAATACTCGATGGGTAGCTCAGCAGATAGCAGAGGCCATCGGAGAAGAACTGCTATGCATTCCTGACATGATGAAGGAAAGACGCTTCGAATTCAAGTTGCAAGAGGGCGAACGGATAGGTTTCTGCTTTCCTACACACGGGTGGCAACCACCTAGAATTGTACGTCAGTTCATCCGTCAACTGGCACTGGTCGGCCGACCTCCCCACTTCTGTTGGGCACTAACGACCTGTGGTGACAACATGGGTGAGGCGATGACAATATTCAATAAGGACTTGTCCACGAACAGAGCCCTTCAAGCGGAAGACGGAAGTCCTCTACAGGCAGAGAGTGTATTCTCGGTGATTATGCCAGAGTCATACGTCTGTCTGCCGTTTATGAAGACCGACCCTGTCGACAAGGAACACTGGAAGATTGAGAACGCCAGACACCAGCTACACCACATCGTTAGCATCGTCAAAGACTGCAAACGCGGTATTGAGGAACTGGAGAAAGGGGGCACTCCCCGACTCTACTCATACGTCATTGGTGCTTACTTCAACCAGAAAATGGTTACTGACAAGAAGTTCACTGTAGATGCCGACATATGCACCCGCTGCGGTAAGTGCAACAAGGTGTGTCCTGTAGACAACATCGCAGGTACACCTCCCATGTGGTTACACAATGGACAGTGTACCTGCTGTCTGGCTTGTTATCACTACTGTCCCGTGCATGCCATCAATTACGGCAACATCACGAGAAAGCGCGACCAATATTACTTCAATAGACGCGGGGACCAAAAATAGACGTTCCCACACGAACCATCGTAGACCCTTCCTGCACGGCTATCGGATAGTCGTGGCTCATGCCCCATGAACGTTCGCAAAACCAAGGCGCATCAGCGAAATAGCGCTCTTTGATTTCGTCAAAGAGGCTATGTGCCAGGCGGAACTCGCTGCGTATCTGGCGCTCGTCGTCCACATACGACGCCATCATCATCAGCCCACAGATGCGCACATGACTCAGCTGGCGCCATTCGCCACCTGCCAACAGCTGGCGCAAGGCGTCAGGTGTCAGACCGTACTTCGTTTCTTCCTCAGCGATGTGCAGCTCCAGCAGTACGTCGATGACGCGCTCACACTTAGCGGCTTGCTTGTCGATTTCCTTCAGCAGCTTCAGCGAGTCGACAGCCTCAATCATCGTCACGTAAGGGGCTATATACTTCACCTTGTTGGTCTGCAGATGCCCGATGAAATGCCACTGGATATCCTGTGGCAGCGTCTCGTGCTTCTGGCGCAACTCCTGCTCGTGGCTCTCTCCGAAGATGCGCTGTCCCTCCTCATATGCAGCCTCGATATACTCGTTGGGATGATACTTGGAGATAGCCACAAGGCGCACGCCCTGTGGCAAATTACCCAGTACCTGCTTCAGATTCCCTTTAACGTCGTACATTATCCTTCGTATTCAGGCTTGTCGTCGTGCTTTTCCTTGCCATACTCGAAGACGTCCATCAGCGTGGTCTCAGCAACAGAGGCAATGACATAGTCTATCATCGTACCCCCCATTACCTCGTCGATATTTCTGACAGCACCATTCAATGTACCAGCCTGCACCAGGTAGTTGACGTTGGAACGCTTCTCCTTCTCAGTCTTCTCGTCAATGGTGATAAACTGCAGCTTGCACTTATACCAACGGTCAGCCATCTCCTCGTCAGAGAAGAAAATTTCACCATAGGGAGCTATCTTGATGTCTTTGACGGTGAACTCGCCACTGATGTAGCTCGACATCTCTTCCATGATGCGCTTTTCGGCTTCCGTAAAGCTGAGGGCGTCAACCACGTAGTTCTCTGTCACCTTCTTCTGCAAGCCGTCGTCCATCACTTTCTCGTAGGCGATCTTGCATTCAAACCAAATTGCTGTTCTTGATCTCATATTATTGATTATTAATTATTTACCGATTATTCTTCAACTGTTTCTTTTTCTCATTAGTAATACGCTCAATGATCTCGCTGGCAATGAGTTGGGCACGCTCAGGAGTGAGACTGGCCTCAACTCCCATCTTCTGCTGTAGCTTCATCAGTTCCTCGATGGTTGACTGACTCTGTGCCGCAAACTGCTTTTCCGTAGCGTTCATATAATCCTTATTATATATCTTTGAGAGGATGCGGTCGGCCTCCTTCTCATAGTTCTTGCGGAATATCTCTTCAGCCTTGGCCTGATAGACACGCTGTGCCTCCTGTTGCTCCTCAGTCAGGGAGTCTGCGCTGACCACACCTAAGTCCTCTGGTTTGAAACCATCGTCCAAAAGGTCGTCAGTAGCCTGACGCGGTACAGGTTTCACATACTCCACCTGTACTGGTTCGGGCGTCAGCTCTTCATAGATTCCATAGGCGACAAGCGCAATAATGACAGCTGCCAACAACATCCATACCGAATGCATCATACTACGACGCGACTGCACAGCCTTCAACAGAGCTTGAGGCGTTTCATAGCGATCCTCCGGCTTCTCGCTGGTAGCTTTTTTCAAGGCCTTGCTATACTCCATCGACATATCTGCACTCTGGAAGATGGTTTCCATGAACTTACCAATAGAATAGACATCGCAACGTTCATCAATCGTTCCATGGTCCAGAACCTCAGGAGCCACAAAGACAGCATCGTCACCATAGAAGGCACGCTGGTCGTCCATAGCAAGATAAAACGAACCATGAGAGAGTAGCATCACAGCATGATCACCCTTGCGCACCAACACGCTCTTAGGCGAGTAACACACATGCTTGATGCCCTGACTATGTAGGTAAGTGGTAATATCCACCAAGGCCTGCAACGTATTGTCGACAAAACCTTTTTCACCCACGACGGCAGGATGCTCATTGAGCAACTGTTCCATCGAGAGGAATACGCCAGGCTCCACCTCCAACTGCCGTACTTCTCCGTTCTCATCCATGACGGGGGTGTAGTGCAACTGATGTCGGTTCACCAATATTTTGTTGCGCTCACACTCTGTCTTCAAAGCGCCAGAAAAGACAATGCTACTGTTCAATTCAGGACGGATATCGACCACAGCACGGTATTTACCATCCATCTGAACACGGTAGTATTCACCGATGGGCAGAAGGGTCTTATTCAGCCTTCCATCGTTTTTGGCAGCGAGCATTTCTTCGTAGTTCATACTTGCATATTTGTTTTTCAGGGCACAAAAGTACAAAAAAATTATGAATAATGCATTATTAATTATGAATTATTTCGTACCTTTGCAAGCGATTTACGTAAATTAAACAACATGCCAGAAATATCAGTACGCGGACTGGAGATGCCAGAGTCACCTATCAGAAAACTCGCACCTCTGGCTGCCGCAGCCAAAAAACGTGGAACGCACGTGTATCATCTAAACATTGGACAGCCCGATCTGCCCACGCCTCAAGTGGGTCTTGACGCGCTGAAAACCATTGATCGTGACATCCTCGAATACTCGCCCTCGCAAGGCTATCTCAGCTATCGCGAGAAGTTAGTCAGCTATTACGCCAAGTACAACATCAACGTAACAGCCGACGATATCATCATCACCAGCGGTGGTTCTGAGGCGGTACTGTTTGCCTTTCTGTCGTGTCTGAACCCTGGCGACGAGATTATCGTGCCAGAACCTGCCTACGCTAACTACATGGCTTTTGCCATCAGTGCAGGCGCCAAGATTCGCACCATTGCGACGACGATTGATGAAGGTTTCTCACTACCTAAGGTGGAGAAGTTTGAGGAACTTATCAATGACCGCACGCGTGCTATTATGATTTGTAACCCTAACAACCCGACAGGCTATCTGTATACACGCCGTGAGATGAACCAGATACGCGACCTGGTGAAGAAATACGACCTGTACCTCTTCTCTGACGAGGTTTATCGCGAATACATCTATACGGGTTCACCTTATATCTCTGCCTGCCACTTGGAAGGCATCGAACAGAATGTTATCCTCATCGACTCCGTATCAAAGCGCTATTCAGAGTGTGGTATCCGTATCGGAGCCCTGATTACCAAGAACCAGGAGGTTCGTAAGGCCGTCATGAAGTTCTGTCAGGCCCGTCTTTCTCCTCCTCTTATTGGTCAGATTGTTGCTGAGGCCTCACTCGATGCCCCTGAGGAGTATTACCGCGATGTCTACGACGAATATGTTGAGCGCCGTAAATGTCTTATTGACGGACTGAACCGCATACCAGGTGTCTACTCACCTATTCCGATGGGCGCTTTCTATACCGTTGCCAAACTTCCTGTCGACGATTCAGAACGATTCTGTCGCTGGTGTCTCTCTGAGTTCGAGTACGAGGGCGCTACCGTTATGATGGCTCCTGCCGCCGGTTTCTACACCACACCTGGTGCAGGCATCAATCAGGTACGTATCGCCTACGTATTGAAGAAGGAAGACCTGGAGCGTGCCCTTGTCGTACTACAGAAAGCTTTGGAGGCTTATCCTGGGAGAGTGGAATGAATCTTCCGTTTTTCCTTTCACGCCGCATCTATTTCTCTGAGGACGACCGCCATGAGGTGAGTCGTCCCGCTATTCGTATCGCTACCATTGGTGTGGCGATAGGATTGGCTGTAATGATTATCACCGTCAGCGTGATACTGGGTTTCAAACACACCATCCGCGACAAGGTGGTGGGCTTTGGCAGTCACATACAAGTGACCAACTTTGTTACCCAACAGACGGCCGTTCCTGCACCTATCGCCATCAACGACACCTTGATACGCAAGCTCAAGAAGATTCCCAACGTCCGACATGTAGAGTGCTACACCATGACGCAGGGCATCCTGAAGACTGACAGTGACTTTCTCGGTGTTGCCTTCAAGGGTGTGGGTGAAGACTACGACCTGTCGTTTATCCGCCAGAATCTGCAAGAAGGTACACTCCCCACGTTCAGCAGCAAGACGAGCAGCAACAAGTTAGTCATCTCACGCAAGATGGCCGACAAGCTGCAGCTACATGTTGGCGATAAGGTGTATGCTTACTTCATCGCCTACGACGACGTGCGTGCCCGTCGTTTTACCGTTAGTGGCATCTACCAAAGTAATATGAAGCAGTTTGACGATGTGCTCTGCCTTACCGACCTGCGCACCACCACTAAGTTGAACGACTGGGAACCAGACCAGTGCAGTGGTGCAGAGATACTCGTCAAGGACTTTGATCTTATCAACGAGACCAACATGCAGGTCATCGACCTGATCAAGAATCACACCGACCGCTATGGAGAGACCCTCATCTCACAAACCATCTTCGAGACCTACCCACAGGTCTTCTCATGGCTCTCACTGCTCGACGTTAATGTCTGGATAATTCTGGCACTGATGATTTGCGTGGCTGGCTTCACCATGATTAGCGGTCTGCTTATTATCATTCTAGAACGCACACAGATGATTGGTATTCTGAAAGCCTTGGGAGCACGCAACAGTACAGTGCGCCACACCTTCCTATGGTTTGCCGCCTTCATCATCAGTCAGGGATTGCTCATTGGCGATGTGATTGGTATTGGTCTGGTAGTACTGCAACAGCATACAGGCTTTATCCATCTCGACCCCGCCAGCTACTATGTCGACACGGCACCCATGGAGCTCAACATCCCCATCATCGTCATTCTCAACGTAGCGACCTTGCTTATCTCCGTCTTTGTGCTAATAGCCCCCAGTTATCTGGTATCGCACATCCAGCCAGTCAAAGCTATGCAGTTTGACTAGTCCAACTCAAAGGGACCAGTAGGTGTGGTACGCTTGAGGACCTCCAAACGAAGGTCAACACCTGCAATGACACCATAGTCACGCAAGATGCTCTCCACCGTCTTACGTGCCAATTCCGGATGGTTATTCTCCTCACTGAGATGACAGAGCCACACGTTTTTCAACTGCTCTGACATATTCTCTATGATAGCAATGCCACAGTCGTGGTTGTTCATATGCCCTGTACCAGAGAGAATGCGGTCCTTCAAGAACTGCGGATAGGGACCATTCTGCACCATCTCAATGTCATGGTTGGCCTCGATAACCAGGTGATGCGCCTTATTAATAAACTGCTTCATCTCGTCAGTCACACTACCTGCATCCGTAATCAGACAGAAGTTCGTACCCTCAGCCTCGATGAAGTAGCCCACATTGTCGGCACTGTCGTGGGGTACGGCAAAAGGGGTTACGGTGAAGTCACCCAACTGAAGGGTTTTTCCTTTCTCTACCAGTCCGACCAACCCGTCAGCCACCTTCTTCACCACACAGTAGTTACGATTAATGCCATCATGTACCTCCTGAGTAGTGTAGATGGGAACGTTGTACTCGTTGCTGAAGGCGCCTACCGATTTGATATGGTCGGCATGGTCATGCGTGATCAGGACATGATGCACGCTGGAAAGACTGACGCCATAGTCGCGACAGGCTTTCTTCAGACCTCTCAGTCCTACTCCTATATCTATAAGCAGTGCGTCGGTCTTGGTGGCCAACAGATAGCAGTTTCCACTGCTTCCACTACCGAAAGAGATAAACTTCAGCATGACGTTTTTCGTAATTTGCGTGCAAAAGTACAAAATAAATATGAATTATGCGTCATGATTTATGCATTATTTTGTATCTTTGCAGGCAAAACCGACCAAAATAATGAAGAAATTCCCAATACTGTTGCTGGCACTGTCGTTGACAGCCTGCAACATGATACAAAACGACGACGAGCAAGCAACAGCGATTGCTGTTGAATGGGGCGAGGCTTTCTTTAACTGCGACTATCACACTGCCGAGGCACTGTGTACTCCTGAGAGTCGTCGCTGGTTGCAGTTTGCAGCTTCCAACACTACACAACAAGACCTTGACCTCCTCAAACAGCAAGCTGCCGAGGTGGAAGCTACGGATTTCTTCCCGGAAGCCAATGACACCCTGCGCGTGGTGGAACTGGTGGTACGCAACAGCGTAAAACCTACTGTTGCCGGTGAAGAGCCCTCACAAATCGACAAGGCATTGTTTCAAACCACCGTTGTCAAGCGCAACGGCAGTTGGCAGGTTAGAATGGCAGGCCTACCGCAAAGTGGAAGGCAAAGTCGCGACTGAATTTCGGATGAAGTAGCGGGAAGTGGTCCGTCTGGTCTTCATAGGCAGGATTGACCGCCTTCATACCCATATCGAAACGCACAATAAAGAAGTCGAAGTTCATGCGGATGCCCAAGCCATAGCTGGCAGCTATCTGATTAAAAAACTCAGAGAACTCGAATTTTCCTCCCGGCTGGTCTTCGTAGTCGCGCAACGTCCAGATGTTACCGGCATCAACGAACAGCGCTCCGCTGAATTTCCAGAACAACTTGGCACGATACTCCATATTCAGGTCCAGCTTCATGTCACCCGTCTGATTGATAAAGTCTATACGGCCGTCTTTTCCCACAAACTTACCTGGTCCCAACGAACGCACGCTCCATCCTCTGACGCTATTGGCGCCTCCCGAGAAGAAACGTTTCTCGAAAGGCAGAATGGTACTATTACCATAAGGATAAGCAATGCCGAAGCCCACGTGGAACACCAGTTGGTTGTTGAAGCTGAGGTCGATATTCCGCGTGAAGTCAAACGTTCCTCTGGCATACTGAGCATAGGCAATATTCAGGAAAGTGTATTGCCCTTCTTCGTTCTTGTGGAAACTAAGGGTATGTGTCAACAAGCTCAGCAGGTTGCCTGCGGTTTCCACATTGGCCTTGATGGCCCAACGGTTGTTATTGTATGAATAGCCAAACCCCGTCCTCATAATAAAGAGGTTCTCGTAGTTGTAGCGCAGAATAGAGTTGCGCGACGAACTGTTGTTCAGATACTCGTTCTCGAAGGTTTCGCTAATCCACGGCATGTAGATATAGTTCAGGTCCAACAAGTCCACCGTATAGCGATCCTGGCGTCTTTGGTCATTCCATTTATACTTCCATCCTACAGAGAACACGCGGCGATGGAACTCCGGACGGTCCTGCAGGTCGTAGTTAGCAGCCAACTCAGAGGTAGCATTGATGCGACGACGGAAACTGCTGGAGAGGAAGGGTGCGATAAATCGCGGGAAGCTTAGGCGCGAACCAATACTGTATTCAATAAAGTTACCGCTACCATAGTCTTCCAGTCCTCTGATGGCTTCATAAGCACCACGCAGGTCGATGGAGAAAGTCTCCGAACCATGAAACAGGTTACGGTTCTGGAAGGTGACGGTGAGTGCTGCACCGAGGTCTCCGGAAGTATTAGTACCCTCTGGCTGGACAGAGATGGTCGACGACTTGTTCATGCTCAGATTGATGTCGCAGTCAAGCACGGGTTCGTTTTCATGCTCGTGGAAGTTGATACTGGTATAGCGCACAATACCCAGGCGACCAAAGTGGTTGTAGGTGTTACGCAGGTCACGAGCCGAATAGATACCACCTTCAGTGAGGAAGGTGTTACGCTTCATAACCTTCTCACGCAGAGGAATAATAGAATTGTCAGGATCACCGCTGAGGTAGTTGATGTGCCCAATCGTATAGATTTCATGCGGTCTGGCCGACGTCTTGGCATCCTGATAGGGATGCAGCACCAGTGTGAGGTCTATCTGGTTAGCCCCCTCAATGGAGTCAGCGCGATAAGTAATGAAATCTTTGTTAAATTGGTAATAGCCGCGATTGACAAGATACTGTGTAATGCGCGAGCGCTCACTATCCAGATTGTCGGCATTGAACACCATCCCTTTCTGCAACACGCGACGGGCAGGGTCTATCTGGTCAAGCAGACGAGCAATGGCGGTATCCTGAATATCATAGTTCACACTGCGCAGGAAGTACGGCACACCAGGATGCAGCGTATAGAGCGTGCGCACCTTCTTGCCTTTCTTCTTAATGGCTACGTCGGCAGAGCCTCGCAGGTACCCCAGGTTCTGCATCTGTGTCTGCAGCGACTGCAGCGACTGCAGGGTTAGCATGGAGTCATACAGTTCTGGTTCTTCACCCATGCTGCGCAACAGGCGGTTGATCCACTTCGTCGTGTCACGTCCTGACAGTGAGTAGGTTTTAAGTGGGAGTTTATAGGCAGAGAACCATCGTGAATTGCCTTTCTGACGAATCAAAGGACGCATATCAGTCAGACTGATGTAGCGTGCCGGTTCGTCGCAACGCAAATCAGCCCTGTCGAGCAAATACTCCCCGTCAGGGACATACTTTGTCTCTGCACAGCCAGTAATAATGAGTGCAAAAAGCACAAAAAAATAGATTCTGCGTCGCATTTTGGTGCAAAGTTACAATTTTTTTTCTATCTTTGCACTCAAAACGTTAAAATTTTATGCTGTCAAAGAATCAAATAAAGTGGGTACACTCCCTGGAACTGAAGAAAAACCGCAGGAAGGATGGCCTCTTCGTGGCCGAAGGACCCAAGGTTGTTGGCGACCTGTTACGTGCAGGCTACGTGGCCCGTGCCATATTCTCTACCACTGAGCGTCCCAATGCCCAGCTCATCACCGATGACGAGCTGCGCAAGCTCAGCTTCCTGCAGCACCCGCAGGAGGTCCTTGCCGTCTTCGAAATACCTCTTAATTCCCAATTCTCAATTCCTAATCGCGAAGCGACAATTCTTAATTCAAAATTCTCAACTCTTAATTCAAACCTCTCCCTCGCTCTCGACGGCGTGCAGGACCCTGGCAATCTGGGTACTATTATCCGTATTGCCGACTGGTTTGGCATCCAGACCATCTTCTGTTCTGAGGACACTGCCGACTGCTACAATCCCAAGGTGGTACAGGCCACGATGGGCAGCCTCGCACACGTACATATTATATATACCGACCTCGAAGTGCTGCTCCAGTCTGCCCACTGCCCCATCTACGGCACCCTACTCGATGGTCAGAACATCTACCAGCAGCAACTCTCCAACGAGGGTATCATCGTCATGGGCAACGAGGGCAACGGCATCTCCCCCGCCATTCGCCAACTCGTCACCCACAAGCTACTCATCCCCAACTACAACACCTCTGGCGAAACGGCCGAGAGCCTCAACGTCGCCATCGCCACCGCCATCACCTGCGCCGAGTTCCGTCGCAGATAATATCTCATACTTCAATTTGGATAATTTGATGTTTATTATAGATCTGTATTTCTCAAAAGACCCAATTCGGGACTTACATATCTCCAGACCAGCCATGACCAAGATCCCAATGCTCATCATAGACGAACTCGAAGTACGGTAGAGAGAATTCTTCTTCGATAAGTGTCGTAAGTTCGTCAAGAATAGGCTCTGCCCAATGGCCTACAAGGACAATAAACTTGTCGATATTCCAAGCCACGCGACCTCTTGGCACTTGGGTATAGTCTCCTTTGAACTTGGTCTCTTCATGTTTGGCCTGTGCCTTAAAATATTCTTTCATCCATACCTGTCTGTGCAGCTGAGGATAGTTGATAAAGGGAAGCCCCTTGTCGGCTGCTTCCTCAACCATCTTCGGCGTTATCTCTTTCTTTCGAACACCAAAAAAAGATTTGTCCTCTGGATCGTACCAGAAGATACCAATGCAAGGCATCTGTTCATCGAAAGTCTTCATGTCGGCCATCTGTTTCTTATGCTCTTCGTCTGTAAGTTGAGTCATGATTCTTTCTTTTGAGTGCAAAATTAAACAATTATCTGTCAAAATGTGCGAAGCGCCTCATAGATGCGCTGAACGGGGAGGCCCATGACGTTGAAGTAACTGCCATTGAGGGCCGTCACGCCGATATAGCCTATCCACTCCTGGATGCCGTAGGAGCCAGCCTTGTCGAAGGGACGGTAATGGGTGACGTAATAGTGGATCTCGTCGTCAGAGAGGGTCTTGAAAGTGACATCAGTAAGCACGGAGAAGGACTGCTGACGCTCACGGGTGGTCAGCGTGACACCTGTGATAACCTGATGCGTCTTGCCGCTGAGCTCGTGCAACATGCGACAAGCATCAGCCTCATCGTGGGGTTTGCCCATCACCTCGTCGCCAAGAACGACAATGGTGTCAGCAGTGATAATCAATTCGTCGACAGCCATCGACTCACGATAGGCTGCCGCCTTCTTCTGAGAGATATACTCCGCTATCTGGCGCGTAGGCAGGTCGGCAGGGTAGCTCTCATCGATGCCATCGATGACGCGCACCTGAAAGTCAATGTCGAGGCCTGCCAACAGTTCCTTGCGGCGTGGCGAATTACTGGCCAGAATTAACCTATAATTATTCATTATCATTTATTAATTATCAATTAGGCCGCAGGCCGCTTCGTGCTTACCATCCGAAGGCCCTTTCATCCTTTAGCCATTTGCCCTGGGCACGAAGTGTCTGTTCTATAACATCGCGACCACAGCCATAGCCGCCACGATGCTGGCTGACGTAACAGCTGAGTTCGCGCACCTCAGGACAAGCATCGGCAGGACAGACAGGACAGCCCACCAGGCGCATCACCTCGAGGTCGGGGATGTCGTCACCCATGAACATCACCTCGTCGTCTGCGAGGCCATACTTCTGTTTGAACTCCTCGTAGGTCTTGATTTTCACAGCGGCACCGAGGTAGACATCCTGCATGCCGAGACCTTCGTAGCGATGGCGCACAGCCTCAATCTTGCAACCGCTGATGATGGCAATGCGCAGTCCCATCTTGACAGCCAACTGGATGGCATAGCCGTCCTTGATATTGACAGTACGCAGGGGCGTGCCGTCAGTAGCCAGCGTGATGGTCTCTGCAGAGAGTACCCCATCGAGGTCAAACACGATGGCTCGTATTTTCTGTAAGTCGTAATTGATCATATTTTTTTTTCTCGTCTTGTATACTTTCAGACATCAACATATAGATGGTCGCCAGCCTGTCATTCAATAGTGCCTTTTGGGCGTCCATTACATTTTGGTCGCCACGCACGGCAGGTCCCGTCTGGGCATCCACAGGGTGCAACTCGTGGACCTTACGCGCTGTCTCGTCGATGAGCGGCAGCATGACGTCGAAAGGCAGTCCCTTCTGTGCCAGCACGTCGGCAGCCAGCGTATAGCAGTGGTTGGCGAAGTTGCAGGCAAAGACAGCAGCGAGGTGTAGGTAACGGCGGTCGGCAGTGGAGAGCTCATAGACGTGTTGGCTGACGGAATCAGCCAACGCACGGATTTGCTGCAGCGACGCAGCATCGGAGGCCTCGATGAACAGCGGTATCTCATGGAAGTCAACCTCTCGATCCAAGGAGAACGTCTGCATGGGATAGAGCACGCCATAGCGCGTGCAACAACCCTTAAAAAGGTCCAACGGCATGGAGCCTGCGGTGTGGACAAAGAGCTGTCCTTCCCTACCCTTCACGGCGTTGCGGATAACGTCCTGCAGGGCACTATCCTTGACGCTAAGGATATAGATATCAGCTACCATGGGTAATTCCTCCAGCGTACGACTGTTGACGCTGACCACCTCGTGACCAGCCAGCTGTAGGGCCTTCAGCAGGTGGGTAGCCACACGACCTCGTCCGATTAATGCAATCTTCATCAGAATTTATCGACGTGAACGTTTTCCCACTTCAAGCGGTCTTCAGCCTGTGGCTTGCGCTCGTCAGCCCAGTGACCAATGGCCAGCACACAGAGACACGACAGATTCTCCGGAATGTTGAGGATGCCCTGAATAACCGTGTCGGCAGAGGTTCCGTCAGAGAGTCCGCGACCACGCATCTGCACCCAGCAGGAGCCCAGTCCCAGTTCCTCAGCCTGATACTGCATAGAGATGGCGGCAATACTGCCATCCTCCACCCAACAGTCGTTCTGCAGGGGATCGCCCAGC
>Ga0247609_10000585_pt1 | contig 49351 bp, 42 predicted proteins | sample 172DNAGHGlowgp2_FD_193487 | JGI IMG/M metagenome (GOLD analysis project Ga0247609, IMG submission 193487) | Sheep rumen microbial communities from Palmerston North, Manawatu-Wanganui, New Zealand - 1728 DNA GHGlow gp2 | ecosystem: Host-associated > Mammals > Digestive system > Stomach > Rumen ... | reverse complement strand
TGTATAAAAACCAGCACAATTGTCACAATAGCATCTTACTGAATAAGATTCTGAAGGGCGATTGGCAGTTCGATGGCGTTGTCATCAGCGACTGGGGTGGTTGTCATGATACGGAAGAGGCCATCAACAATGGTCTTGATCTTGAGTTTGGCACCTGGACAGATGGCTTGAAGATGGGCCAGACCAATGCCTATGACAACTATTTTCTGGCTCAGGCCTACAAGCGCCTCATCCAAGAAGGTAAATATACCACTAAGGAACTCGACGATAAAGTTCGTCGTGTACTCCGATTGTTCTACCGAACCACCATGCAGCGCCAGAAGCCTTATGGTTTCCTCTGCTCAGATAGCCACTACGAGGCCGCTCTGAAAATTGCACAAGAGGGTATCGTATTGCTGAAGAATGAAAAGGTACTCCCTCTGCAGCAGCCTAAGCGCATCTTGGTGGTAGGCGAGAATGCCATTAAGATGATGACCGTAGGTGGAGGCTCTTCTTCGCTCAAGGTGCAGCACGAGATTCTGCCACTCAATGGCATTATTGAACGATTTGCTGATGCCGAGGTCGACTTTGCACGTGGCTATGTAGGCGATACCATTCAGAGTTATAACGGTGTTACCGTAGGTCGCAGCCTTTACGAAACCCGTAGTGCAGCCGAACTTACAGCCGAGGCTGTCGAGAAGGCACGCAAGGCAGATGTCGTCATCTTCTTTGGTGGGCTCAACAAGAGCAGTCATCAGGATAGCGAAGGTCACGACCGCTTGTCTTACGACCTGCCTTACGGCCAGGATCAGCTTATCGAAGCCCTCACAGCTGTGAATAAGCATCTCGTTTTCGTCAATATCTCCGGTAGTGGTGTTGCCATGCCTTGGCTGGATAAAGTGCCCGCTGTCGTTCAGGGTTGGTTTATCGGTTCAGAGTCGGGCAAGGCTATTGCCAGTGTGTTGGCGGGCGATGTGAACCCCTCTGGCAAACTGCCGTTTACGTGGTATGCCAACCTCAATCAGTGTGGTGCCCATGCACTCAATGCCTACCCTGGCACTTGGCGCCCTGACCACAAGATTATCGATGAGGAATACAAAGAGGGCATCTTTGTAGGCTATCGCTGGCTCGACAAACAGAAGAAGCAGGCTCCCCTCTTCCCCTTCGGCTATGGTTTGAGTTATACCACCTTTAAGTTAGGTAAGCTCAAGGCCGATAAGACAAGCATGACCTCAGATGAAAAAATAACCTTCACAATTGATATCACAAATACTGGCAGTCTCGCTGGCGCAGAAACCGTACAACTCTACATCTCCGACAAGAAGTGCAGCGTAGAACGGCCTCTGAAAGAGCTGAAAGCCTTCCAGAAGGTGATGCTCCAACCTGGCGAGACGAAAACTGTTAGTCTCACCATCGATCAGCAGGCACTGAGTTTCTACAATGAAACCCTCAGCCAGTGGACGGCAGAGCCAGGCACTTTCGAGGCCCTTGTTGGCACAGCTTCCAATCAGCTGCCAGCCCGCTGCTCGTTTGAATTGAAGTAAATTACATTTTATCATTAGTTAGTTAATAGTTAGTAGTAAGAAGATTGTTTCAAACAGTTAACCTAAATTCAGGGTGCGTGCGAGATGTATGCGCCCTGTTTCCTTTTTTCTGCCATAATATTTGCTCGTAACGAAAAAAAAGTATATCTTTGCACACGAAATACGAAACATTTTATGATTAGACTACTATTAACTGGTTTCATTCTGATGATGGCTACCTTTGTGCATGCGCAAGATAGCGATTTCAAGTCCATACTCCAGCAAATTGACGAAGCTATTGAGGCCTCGCCACAAACTGTGGCGGCTTACGAGCAGCAAATCAACGATGTACGCCAAAAATATCGTCAGGCCCAACAGCCTGACGAGAAATATGCACAGGCCTTCAAACTATATGAGCTGAACAAGTCGTTTATGAACGACTCTGCCCTCTTCTATCTTGGTGAGGCAGAACGATGTGCAGAGCAGCAAGGACAATATGCCAAGGTGGGCTTATGCCGTGCGCTCATGGCCTTCCAGTGCTCTACCGTGGGATATTACAACGATGCACTGGCCTTTCTCAAGCGTATCAATAAGCAGCAACTCGACAGTGTGGCTCTGATAAACTATTACCAGTCGCAAATGCACGTTTACGGCGAGTTAGGCTACTACTCCATCAATCCCTCCATGAAGGAGCAGTATTTCAAACTGCAAAGCACTTATCGCGATTCGCTCTTCGCTATCATCGACCATCAGAGTCAGGATTACCTGATGTATCGTATTCAAGAGCTCAGGAGTCGCAACCAGATGGCAGAAGCTCGTAAACTGAGCGATCATTGGGTAAAAAATACCGATCCAAATAGCCGCGACTACGCCATCGCCTGCTATTACCGATGGTTCAGTTCCGAAGATGAAGAAGAACAGCGTTTCTGGGTAGCAAAATCGGCACTGAGCGACGTACGCCATGCGGTGATGGATCAGGCCTCGCTCCTCATGCTGGCCGATATACTTAACAAAGATGGCGACCTGGACCGCTCGTATAAGTACATCCGCTTCACGTGGGACTGCAACAACCGTTTCAACACCCGCATGCGCTCATGGCAAATCACCCCCATCCTCAATGTCATTGAGAAAAATTACCAAAGTGCTGTAGAGCATAATACCAAGGTGCTATGGTTGTCAATCATCGTAGTCAGTATCCTGGCATTGTGGCTACTGGGCGTACTGCTGTTCCTGCATCGTCGCAATCGTCAGCTCGATGCCGCCCGTAACGAGCTGAAAGTATCGAATGAGCAACTCTCAACGCTCAATACTCAACTCTCCACTCAAAAAGAGGAACTCTCGCAACTCAACGCTCAACTTTCTACGCTCAACTCTCAACTTTCCGAGAGTAATCAGGTAAAGGAAGAGTATATCGGACGATTCATGAGTCTCTGCTCACAGTATATCGACAAACTCGATGATTATCGTAAGATGGTCAATAAGAAGATGAAGAACAAGGAACTCGACGAACTTTACCGCCTTTCGAAATCGTCTGAGCTCAAAGAGCAAGAGGTAGAAGAGCTGTTACAGAACTTCGATTCTGTGTTTCTCCATCTGTTTCCCAACTTCGTCAATGATTTCAATGCCCTCTTGCAACCTGAAATGCAGATTCATCCTAAGTCAGAGAACCGTCTGGTAACTGAAATCCGCATTTTCGCCCTGATTCGTTTGGGCATCGAAGACTCGTCGAAGATAGCCGAATTCCTGCATTATAGCGTGAATACCATCTACAATTATCGTGCACGTATCAAGAATGGCGCCCTCGACAATCGCGAAAGTTTCGAGCGTCGTGTCAAAATGCTAGGCATGCCCCGATAATGCTTTCATTTACTGTCTACGTTAACGATAACGTAAAAAAATAGAGCGAAATGCGATGCGTTTCGCTTTTTTTTCGTAACTTTGCAGCGGCTAAAACCACTGCGAGACCAGGCGGCACCTCGGCATAGAACAGGTTCTCTGCACTCGGTTTGCACTGGCCTTGCACTCAATAAGCGCTAAAACAAAGGAAACTAAGAAATAAAACAAATGGAACAAGTATTCAGTTACATTATCAGTCTGGGTGCATCGGTGATGATGCCTATCCTCTTTACGATCATCGGTCTTTGCATCGGTATGAAATTCGGAAAGTCTTTAAAATCAGGACTTTACGTGGGTGTCGGTTTCGTAGGTCTGGGTATCGTTACTGCCCTTCTAACGAACAATTTCGGCAATCCGCTCAGTGAAATTTCCCGCCTTTACAACCTCCAGCTTGGTGTGTTCGACATGGGTTGGCCCGCAGCCGCAGCCGTGGCTTATAATACAGCCGTTGGCGCACTTATCATCCCTATCTGTCTGGGTGTGAACTTCCTGTTGCTTATATCAAAATGTACGCGAACCGTAAATATCGACCTCTGGAACTACTGGCACTTCGCCTTTATTGGTGCTGTGGCTTATTTCGTGATGGACCAGAGTCTGGCTTGGGGCTATTTTGCAGCCATCGTATGCTACATTATCACACTTGTGATGGCCGACCTGACAGCCGAGAAGTTCCAGGGCTATTACGACGATATGGATGGTATCTCTATCCCCCAGCCTTTCTGTCAGAGTTTTACGGCTTTTGCCATTGCCATCAACTGGTTGCTCGATAAGATTCCAGGTTTCTCAAAGCTCGACATCGATGCCGAGGGACTGAAGAAGAAGTTTGGCGTACTAGGCGAGCCGATTGTACTGGGTGTGATTGTAGGTGCACTGATTGGTGCTGTAGCTCAGCTCGATATCAAGAAAGTGCTCTTCCTTGGTGTGACGATGGGTGCTGTGATGGAACTGATTCCACGTATCACCAAACTCTTTATCGATGGTTTGAAGCCCATCGCCGAGAAGACACAAGAGGTGGTTCAGAAGAAGTGGGCTGGTAAGAAGGTGTATATCGGTATGTCGCCTGCATTGGTGATTGGTCATCCTACTACCCTCGTAGCTTCGCTGATTCTGATTCCACTGGCGCTGCTGATGGCAGTAGCCCTGCCTGGCAACGAGTTCCTGCCATTGGCTTCACTCGCAGGTATGTTCTATGTCTTCGTCATGGTACTACCCTATACCAAGGGTAATGTGGTAAAGACCCTGATTATCGGTATCGTTACCGTAGGTATCGGTCTGTGGTTTGTAACCGATATGGCGCCAGCATTCACACAGGCTGCCCAGACGGTCTATGCCCAGACGCAGGATCCTGCTGCTAAGATTCCAGAAGGATTCCAGGCTGGCGCCATCGACTTCGCCTCAAGCCTTTTCGGATGGGTCATCTATAAGTGTGTCGATAGCCTCGCTTACATCGGTGCAGGTATCCTCACAATCATTACCATCGGTATGGTATTCTGGAATCGCAAGCGCATCGTGGCCGATGAGAGAGCTTCTAAGGAATAACAAAAAATCAAATAGAAAACAACAATGAAGAAAACAATTTTGACTTTAATGCTTATGGCAAGTTTTACCAGTGGCTTCGGCCAGCAGAACGTAAGTTTTCAAAAGGCATGTCATCCTGACGACGTGAAGCACTACGACACGCAGACCCTGCGCGACCGCTTCGTGATGGAAAAGGTGATGGCTGCCGATGAGATTAACCTCACCTATTCGATGTACGACCGTTTCATCTTCGGCGGTGCAATGCCTGTCAGCAAGGACCTGAAACTCGAAACCTTCCCTGAGCTCCGTGCCGACTACTTCATGCGCAACCGTGAACTGGGTATCATCAACACTGGCGGCGACGGTGTGGTCATCGTTGACGGACAGGAATATCCACTCGGCTACAGCGAGGCACTCTACGTAGGTCGCGGATGGCTCGGCAAGGATAAGAAGGGTGGCGACATCGACTCTAACAAGGAGGTGATCTTCCGTTCAAAGGATCCTCAGAAGCCTGCTAAGTTCTACCTGAACTCTGCTACAGCACATCATCACTACAAGACACAATGGGTAACGCTCGACGGACGTAAGAACGGCAAGGTACAGTCGTTGAAGGCCGTTATCGTAGGTACGAAAGAGAAACCTCTGGGAACAAAGGCCGAAGCCAACCTGCGCACCATCAACCAGCTGATCGTGAACACAGCCCTTGAAGAAGGTCCATGCCAGTTGCAGATGGGTCTGACACAGCTGCAGGAGGGTAGCGTTTGGAACACGATGCCTCCTCACACCCACGGTCGTCGTATTGAGGCTTATTACTATTTCAATGTACCTGAGTCGCAGACTGTTTGTCACGTGATGGGTGAGCCTCAGGAGAGCCGTGTGGTATGGCTTCACAACGAGCAGGCCATCATGTCGCCTGAGTGGAGCATCCACTGCGCTTCTGCCACCTATTATTATACCTTCATCTGGGGTATGGCAGGTGAGAACCTGAACTACAACGACAAGGACAACATCCCCGTCATCGACCTCAAATAATTATCAATTGTAAATTTTCAATTATCAATTAATATATGGCTCCCGTACAAACTACTAAGATGTCCAACTTCCGCTGGGTCATCTGTGCGTTGCTTTTCTTGGCAACCACCGTTAACTATATGGACCGTCAGGTCTTGTCACTTACATGGAAAGACTTTATAGCCGTAGATTTCCACTGGACCGATGCCGACTATGGTACCATCACCGGTCTCTTCTCACTCTTCTATGCCATTGCCAACCTCTTTGCCGGTAAGTTCATCGACTGGATGGGCACAAAGAAGGGTTACCTTATCGCTATCTTCGTATGGTCAACAGGTGCCGTTCTCCACGCAGGTTGTGGTTGGGTGGCTATGACCGTCGAGGGCTACGACTCTATCGAGGCCCTGCGCGCTGTTCAGGCTGGTTCTGATGCCGCTGTAGCCATTGCCACGATTTCGGTATGGCTTTTCCTCAGCTGTCGTCTGATTCTCGCTGTCGGTGAGGCTGGTAACTTCCCTGCTGCCATCAAGGCTACTGCCGAGTACTTCCCTGCAAAAGACCGTGCTTTCTCTACCTCTATCTTTAATAGTGGTGCTTCTGTAGGTGCCCTTGCAGCCCCTGCAACGATTCCCCTTTTGGCCCGTGCCTGGGGTTGGGAAATGGCCTTTATCATCATCGGTGTGCTGGGTTACGTATGGATGGGTCTCTGGTTGTGGCTCTACGACAAACCCCGTAAGAACAAGCGCGTTAATCAGGCTGAGCTCAACTATATCGAGCAGGACAACGACCTGGCAGACGTTCAGGATCGCGACAATGCGAAAGAAGAGAAGGCTATTCCTTTCTTCAAGTGCTTTAGCTACAAGCAGACTTGGGCCTTCCTTGTTGGTAAGTTTATGACCGATGGTGTATGGTGGTTCTTCCTTTTCTGGGCCCCTGCATATTTCAGCGACCAGTATGGCTACACCTCCGATTCTACCATGGGTATTCTGCTTATCTTCACCCTCTACTTCATCGTAACGGTGCTTTCTATCGGTGGTGGCTATCTGCCTAAGTACTTCGTTGAGAAGCGTGGCATGAACCCCTATCTGGGTCGTATGCGCGCCATGCTGATCTTTGCCTGCTTCCCCGTTTTGGGTTTGCTGGCTCAGCCCATGGGTGCCTATAGTGCTTGGTGGCCTGCTATCTTGATTGGTCTGCTGGGTGCAGGTCATCAGGCATGGAGTGCCAACCTCTTCTCTACCATCGGTGACATGTTCCCCAAGAGCACCATCGGTACGATTGTAGGTCTGGGTACGATGACGGGTGGTTTCGGTTCGATGGCGATAAACATGGGGTCAGGTAACTTCTTTACCTGGGCAGCTGCGCAAGGCAGTGCTTTCACCTTCTTCGGTTTCGAGGGCAAACCTGCTGCCTACATGGTAGTATTCTGCATCTGTGCCGTGGCTTACCTCATCGGCTGGTGTATCATGAAAACGCTCGTACCAAAGTACAAGCCCATCGTAGTTGAAGACTAATCACTACTCGCTACTAATTCATATAATAATCCCCCGCTCAGTTTTTGAGCGGGGGATTATGCTTTTCACTTTAAAGGTTCAATGGCTCGTAGGGTAGTCCGAACACATCCGCTACAGCCTTAAACACCACCTTTCCTTCTACGATATTCAAGCCCTTGGCCAACGCACTGTCGTCTTTACAAGCCTGCTGCCATCCCTTATCAGCCAGCGCCACAGCGTATCGCAGCGTAGCGTTGGTGAGCGCCAGCGTAGACGTATGAGGAACAGCACCAGGAATATTCGCCACGCAGTAGTGTACGATACCATCCTCTACATATACAGGGTCGCTGTGGGTGGTAGGCCTTGAGGTCTCGAAGCAGCCGCCCTGGTCGATGGCTACATCCACCAATACCGTACCAGGCTCCATCAGTTGTAGCATCTCCTTCGTAATCAGGTGAGGCGTCTTGTCGCCAGGCACCAGCACGCTGCCTACCACGATATCTACCGTAGGCAACTGCTGACGGATATTGTGTACCGATGAATAGAGCGTATGAACATTGGCAGGCGTTTCGATGTCGAGTTGGCGCAGTCTTGGCAGCGAGATATCGGCGATGGTCACGTCAGCACCCAGTCCTGCAGCCATCAGAGCCGCAGCCTCACCTACCACACCGCCACCCAGTACCAGCACGCGGGCAGGACTAACGCCTGGCACGCCGCTAATCAACTTTCCCTTGCCGCCTTTGGTCTTCTGCAGGTAGTAAGCGCCATTCAGTGTAGCCATTCTTCCAGCCACCTCACTCATCGGCTGCAGTAGTGGCAGTGAGCCGTTAGGCAGCTGGACCGTTTCGTAAGCCAAGCATACAGCACCGCTCTTCAGCATCGCGTCAGTAAGCCCCTTTTCGCAGGCAAAGTGGAAGTAAGTAAACAACAGTTGCCCTGGTCTTACCAGTTCGTATTCCGGCTCGATGGGTTCCTTAACCTTTACGATCATGTCACACTCGCGATATACGGCCTCTATCGAGGGCAGTATGCGTGCCCCAGCAGCCACATATTCGTCGTCATTAAATCCGCTGCCCTCACCAGCTGTATGCTGCACGCTCACCTCGTGTCCGCGTTTTGTCAGTTCAGCCACTCCCGCAGGTGTCATACCTACGCGGTTCTCATTGTTCTTAATTTCTTTGGGGATTCCTACTTTCATAAGCGTTTAATTCTAGATGAACTTGAAGATATTGATAAAGCCCGTCATGGCGAAGACGGTACGAAGATGATCATTAATACCTCTGATGAAAACCTGACTGCCATTGCCCTGGGCACTCTTCAAAACACTTAGAAAGAGACGCAGACCTGCCGACGCAATATATGTCAAACCAGAACAATCGAGGATAATTTCCTTATCCTTACATTCAAAGAGCGGCGCCAGCGCTTTTTCTACTACTGAGGACGCAACGGTATCGAAACGACCTTCTAAGAAGGCAATTACCTTGCCATCTTCTTCTTGAATTGTTGTTTTAATATCTACATTCATTTCCTTAGAATTTTATACGTAATACGGGGGCAATCTTATTACAAGGGGCTGGCAGGTTTACCGTCAAGCCCTCAGCGGTTTGCTGGGCTTTCAACTTACCATAACCCAACAGATAGACACTAGAAATGGCCTTTTTGAAATGAGGATTACCCTTGGCGAGCGACTTGATCACAAGCTGTCCGTCGGAGGGCCAACCCATGGCGGTAACATAGAGGTATTTCTTGGTCTGATTGAAGCGGACATCGCGATAGTCCATGCCATTGTACTGACCCTCATTGAAACCCTGGGCATTGATCTTGATGTCTTTCTCGGCCACAGGTCCCTCGCCAAACTTCACCCAAGGACGGGTACCGAAAATACTCTCGCCATTAACCGTCATCCAAGCCTCCAACTCATCGAGGAACTGAGAGGCTTTATCGTCGTAGGTACCATCTGCACGCAAAGGAATGTTCAGCAACAGACAACCGTTCTTCGACACGATGTCGACGAGTTGCTTGACGATATTCGTTGCTGTACGATAACCATGCTTATAGGTGCCCGTGTTATAATGCCAGTCGCCTATGCAGTTGCACGTTTGCCAGGGCTCAGCTATCATCTGATTAGGTGCGCCACGCTCTACATCCCAAGTGAGGGCTTTCTTCTGGTCTTCAGTCAAAATCTTGCCAAACACCACGCCACGCGGATTCTTGTTATAGAGGTGGGCAGCAATCTTCAGACCACAGTCGCTGATAGGATAGAAGGGCAGCACGGTGACGTCGAAGTAGATAAGATCGGGATTATAGCGATTGATGGCGTCGAGGGTGCGGTCGTAGAAGTTGGTAACAAACTCCTGCGATGGCGGACAAGCGCCATTGCCCCAGCCCCACTGCGCATGAATCTGACCGTTGTACCAAGAGCGGTCGCTCATGGGGTGGTTCTGTGCATAGAGCTTCTGGGGGTCGTAGCCTTCCCACCATTTGCCCTTGCCGTCTGCTTTCGTCAGCTTGCCATCGTAATAAACGCCAGCCTTCGGACCGTCCTGATCGTAACGCTGTGAGGGCTCGTACCAAGTCCAGGCATGGTCGGCATGGAAGGAGATACCCAGAGGCAGGCCTGCTTTCTTAGCAGCCTTGGCCCAACCGTCGAGGATGTCTTTATGGGGACCGATGTTCTTGGAGTTCCACTCCTGATACTGCGAATCCCAGAGGTCGTAGTTGTCGTGGTGGTTACCCAATACGAAGAAATACTGGGCGCCGCAACGCTTATAACGCTCCACGAGTGCCTCAGGGTCCCAATTCTCGGCCTTGAAAAGGGGCAGGATATCCTTGAATCCGAACTCTGAGGGATGGCCGTAGTGCTCTACGTGGTATTTGTACTGGAACCCACGCTCCATATACATACCACGGGCCATCCAGTCGCCTGAGCCCTCTACGCACTGAGGTCCCCAGTGCGCCCAAATACCGAACTTGGCATCGCGGAACCACTCAGGGGTTTGGTGGGTCTCCAGCGACTCCCACGTAGGTTCGTACTTGCCCGACTGCATCTTCTCATGCTGTATTCCCGAGCTCTGCTCGCCTACCCGTAGCCTTTCAGACACAGGCACCTGATACTGCTGTGCAAGGGCCGCAGTCATGCCGCAACACATCGCGAAGGTTATTAAAATCCGTTTCATGTGGCAAAGATAATTAAAAATATCAGTAAAAAGTTGGATATTTGCATTTTTTTTTGTTTCTTTGCATGGAAATAACAGCTTACCACTTATGAACATATAACAATTAACTACAATATTTATGAAGAGTAACTATCCTAAAATCGGTATTCGCCCTACCATCGATGGTCGTCAGGGTGGCGTTCGTGAGAGTTTGGAAGAGAAGACTATGGCCTTGGCAAAGGCTGTGGCAGAGTTGATTACCTCTAATCTGCGCAATGGCGACGGCTCGCCCGTAGAGTGCGTGATAGCTGACACCACGATTGGCCGTGTGGCTGAGAGTGCCGCTTGTGCCGAGAAGTTCGAGCGCGAGGGTGTAGGCAGCACGATTACCGTTACCTCGTGCTGGTGCTACGGCTCTGAAACAATGGACATGAATCCCTATTACCCCAAGGCTGTTTGGGGCTTTAATGGTACAGAGCGCCCAGGTGCTGTTTATCTGGCTGCCGTATTGGCTGCGCATGCCCAGAAGGGGCTGCCCGCCTTCGGTATCTATGGCCACGATGTGCAAGACCTCAATGACAACACCATCCCTGCCGATGTAGCCGAGAAGATTCTGCGCTTTGCGCGTGCTGCTCAGGCTGTGGCTACCATGAAGGGTAAGAGCTACCTTTCTATGGGTAATACCTGTATGGGTATCGCTGGCTCGATCGTGAATGCCGACTTCCTGCAGCAATATCTGGGCATGCGTACGGAGTATGTATCGCTCGTAGAGATTCTGCGTCGTGTAGACTTTGGCATCTTCGACCCTGAGGAGTTTAAGAAGGCCATGGCTTGGGTAGAGAAATACTGCAAACCTCAGGAGGGACATGACTATAATGAGGACCGTCCGCTCTTCCCTGGTACACCGATGACGACCTTCAACGGCAAGGGTAAGGGTAAGAACCGCGAGGAAAAAGATCAGGACTGGGAGTTCACCGTAAAGACGATGATGATTATCCGCGACCTGATGCACGGCAATCCGAAGTTGCTCGAAATGGGCTACAAGGAAGAGGCACTTGGCCATAACGCACTCTTTGGCGGCGTACAGGGTCAGCGTCAGTGGACGGACTATAAGCCTAACTTCGATTTCCCAGAGTCGATGCTCTGTACCTCGTTCGACTGGAACGGCAAGCGCGAGGCCGATGTGCTCGCTACCGAGAACGACTTCCTGAATGGTATGTCGATGCTCTTTGGCCATCTGCTGACCAATCGTGGTGTGATGTTCTCCGACATCCGCACTTATTGGAGTCCGGAGGCTGTAGAGCGCGTGGCTGGCAAGCGTCCTGAGGGCATGGCTGCCGGTGGTTTTATCCATCTGATTAACTCGGGTGCTACCACACTCGATGCCACAGGTGCGATGACCGATGCCGAGGGCAAGCCTACCATGAAGGAGTTCTGGAATATGACCGATGCCGACGTAGAGGCTTGTCTGAAGGCTACCAGTTGGATGCCTGCCGATCGCGACTACTTCCGTGGTGGCGGCTACAGCTCTCACTTCGTGACCAAGGGCGGAATGCCTATGACCATGATGCGTATGAACATGGTGCAGGGCTTAGGTCCCGTCTTGCAGTTGGCAGAGGGATGGACGGTAGAGCTCGACCCCAAGACCCACGATATCCTCGACAAGCGTACCGACCCCACATGGCCTACGACCTGGTTCGTGCCTCGTCTCGATGCTACCAAGGATTGCTTCAAGGATGTGTATAGCGTGATGAACTGTTGGGGTGCTAACCACGGTGCCATCGCCTATGGTCATATCGGTGCCGACCTGATTTCGCTCTGCTCTATCCTCCGCATCCCAGTATGCATGCACAACATCGCCGATAAGGACATCTTCCGTCCTGCTGCCTGGAATGCCTTCGGTATGGATAAGGAGGGTGCCGACTATCGCGCCTGCCAGAATTTCGGTCCTATATATAAATAAGGTATAGCATCAATATGAGTAACGAAACCAAGAAACCGCTGGTACCTCGGAAGTACCTCTTTACCTTTATCCTCATCACGTCGCTTTTTGCGCTGTGGGGCTTTGCCAATGATATTACCAACCCCATGGTGGCAGCCTTCCAGACGGTGATGGAGCTCTCGGCTACGAAGGCCTCGATGGTACAGTTTGCCTTCTATGGCGGCTATGCCACGATGGCCGTACCCGCAGCCCTTTTTATCCGTAAGTTCTCGTATAAGAGTGGTATCATGCTGGGACTTACGCTCTATGCGACGGGTGCCTTCCTGTTTATTCCGGCAGCTGCCTATCAGGAGTTTACCTTCTTCTGCTTGTCGCTCTATATCCTCACTTTCGGTTTGGCATTCCTCGAGACCACGGCTAATCCATTCATCCTCTCTCTGGGCGACCGCGAAACGGCTACCCGTCGTTTGAACATGTCGCAGGCCTTCAATCCGATGGGTTCGCTCTGCGGTATGAGCGTGGCTTCGTTTGTGGTACTGCCACAGCTGATTTCCGATCGTCGCGACGAGGCAGGACAGATACTATTCTTCGGACTTTCGGAGGCAGAGAAGGCCGACATCCGACTCCACGACCTGGCTGTGATCCGCGACCCCTATGTAGGCATCGGTATTATCGTGCTGCTCGTGCTGTCTGTGATTGCTATCTACAGAATGCCCAAGACGCAGAGTGAAGAAGAAAAAGCCCTGGGGCATACGCATAGCGCCAGTGTTACCCTGCGTAATCTGTGGCATAATGAAATCTATCGCGAGGGTGTGCTTTCCCAGATGTTCTATGTAGCTGCGCAGATTATGACGTGGACCTTCATCATTCAGTATGCTGATAATCTGGGCATCAACAAGGCGACGGCACAGATGTATAACATCGTGGCCATGTCGCTCTTCCTTTGCAGCCGATTCATTTCCACGTTCCTGATGAAGTATGTGAATTCGCGCCTGTTGTTGGCCATCTTCGGTTGTGGTGCTGCCCTCTGTGCTTTGGGCGCTATACTCATTGTAGGCATGGCGGGTCTTTACTGTCTGGTAGGTATCAGCTTCTTCATGTCGCTGATGTTCCCCACCATCTACGGTATCGCCCTCGAAGATGTCGACCCTCAGGATGCGACCCTTGGTGCCGCCTTCCTCGTGATGGCGATTGTGGGCGGTGCGCTCATGCCACCATTGCAGGGCATGATTATCGACCAGCAGACGATCTTCTCACACCCAGCTGTGAATGTATCATTCGTTCTGCCGCTTATCTGCTTTCTGTTTATCATTGCATACGGTTATAGGACAAATTTAAGAAGACAACAATGACAGAAGGATTTCATGTAAAAGACTACGGACAACCCGTAAAACGCTACGTGCAGACGATGGATCTGAAAGACGATCCTGAGTTGATAGCCGAGTATCGTCGTCGTCATAGTGAGGAGGAGTCGTGGAAGGAGATTCGCGACGGCATCAGAGAAGTAGGTATTCTCGACATGCAGATATTCATTCTTGGCACCCGACTTGTGATGATTGTGGAAACACCGCTCGACTTCGACTGGGACTCGGCGATGGCACGTTTGGCTACGCTACCCCGCCAGCAAGAGTGGGAGGACTATATGGCCATCTTCCAGGATTGTGCAGAAGGTGCAACAAGCGATGAGAAATGGCAAATGATGGATAGAATGTTTTATTTATATTGATTATGGTATACAACGAGATTGGAAAAACTGGCATGAAGGTGTCGAACCTGAGTTTCGGAGCCTCATCGCTGGGAGGTGTGTTTCATGGCGTTCGCGAAGACGAAGGTATCAGAGCCGTACACACTGCTGTAGATAATGGCATCAACTTCATCGACGTGTCGCCTTACTACGGTCATCTGAAGGCCGAAATGGTATTGGGCAAGGCACTGAAGGAGATTCCACGCGATAAGTATTTTCTCTCTACGAAGGTAGGCCGCTATGGTAAGGATGGTGTGAACACCTGGGACTACAGCGCCAAACGCGTGACAGACAGCGTGTATGAGAGTATGGAACGACTGAACGTGGACTATATCGACCTGATTAACGTACACGACATCGAGTTTCAGGCTGACATGGAGGGCGGACTGCAGAAGATTTGCGACGAAACCCTGCCTGCGCTGGTGGCACTGAAGAAGAAAGGTGTAGTAGGACACGTAGGCATTACCGACCTACAGCCAGAAAACCTGAAGTGGGTCATCGAACATTGTGAAGAGGAAACGGTAGAGAGTATCCTGAACTTCTGTCACTATAGTCTGAACGACACCCTCTTGGCTGATTACCTCGGCTTCTTTGAGCAGCACAATGTAGGCGTGATCAATGCCTCACCACTGTCGATGGGTCTGTTGTCACAACGTGGCGCCCCTGATTGGCATCCTGGCTCGAAGGCCTTGCGCGAGGCCTGTGCCAAAGCTGCTGCCTACTGTCAGGAGAAGGGTTACCCCATCGAGAAGCTGGCTATCCAGTTCTCTACGAGCTATAACCCTCGCATTGCCACGACCCTGTTCAGCAGTGCCAATCCTGACAATGTACTGAAGAACATCGGTTTTGTGAACGAGCCTATGGACGAGCAGTTGGTAAAAGAGGTGCAGAACATCATCGGCGACCAGATGTTCTCGAGATGGAAGAACTCGTAAATAGTGGATAGTTAATAGTGAATAGTTAAGTTATGAAAGCAATACAGATAAGTGAGCCTTCTGTGATGAAGGTGATTGAGATGGCCGAGCCCCAGATGGGCGACGACGAAGTACTGTTGAGAATGAGATATGTAGGATTCTGCGGAAGTGACCTGAACACCTTCCGTGGTGGTAATCCTATGGTAAAAATGCCTGTAGTGCCTGGTCACGAGGTAGGTGCCGAGATCGTTAGCGTAGGCAAGAACGTACCCGAGGGTTTGAAACCCGGTATGACCGTAACGGTGAATCCCTATACCAATTGTGGCAAGTGCGCCTCTTGCCGTAACGGCAGAGTGAACGCTTGTGAGCACAACGAGACGCTGGGTGTTCAGCGCTGGGGTGCGATGTGTGAATACCTCGCCATGCCTTGGGAGAAGGTGATTCCTGCAGGACTGCTTACCCCAAGGACCTGTGCACTGGTAGAACCCATGAGCGTAGGTTTCCATGCCGTTAGTCGTGCACAGGTAACGGATATCGACGTAGTCATGGTGATTGGTTGTGGTATGGTAGGTATGGGTGCTGTGGTACGCAGTGCGCAGCGCGGTGCTACCGTCGTTGCTGCTGATATCGACGATGAGAAACTGGCCTTGGCCAAGCAGATGGGTGCCAGCTATACCATCAACACCAAGAATGAAGATGTACACGCACGCCTGAGGGAAATGACATCGGGCTTCGGTCCTGATGTCGTCATCGAGGCCGTAGGTAGTATACCAACGTATCAGATGGCCGTTGACGAGGTAGCCTTTACAGGTCGTGTGATCTGCATCGGCTATGCAAAGGCGGAAGTATCATTCCAAACGAAATACTTTGTACAGAAAGAGCTCGACATTCGTGGTTCGCGCAATGCCCAGCCATCGGATTTCCGTGCCGTGATTCATTATCTGGAGCGTGGCACTTGTCCGATTAACAAGCTCATCAGTCAGGAAGTGAAACCGGAGGAGGCCCTCGCTGCCATGCAGGAATGGGATAAGAATCCAGGCAAGGTTTTCCGTATTTTAGTGGATTTCAAATAACAAAAACTTATGAAGAGACTATTCTTATCACTCATCGTCATTTGCTTAGGTCTGCAGGCAATGGCGCAAGCCACCTCGCCTAACGGAAAGATTGCCGTTTCGCAAAAGGGCAACGGACTGGTCATTAACTATCAAGGACAACAGTTGATTGAAATACCCTCTGTAGGTTTTGAATCGCTGTCGACGCCTACCCCACTCTCTTTCCGTCGGTATCTGAAGGAGGACTACACGATGCCAGCTGGTAAACAGTTGAAATGCAGCAACGAAGCCAATGAATACCTGGCAGAACTGGGCAAGGATGCACGACTGGTCATTCGTCTCTATAATGACGGTGTGGCTTTTCGCTATGAGTTGTGTCATCTGCAAGAGGCTTCGATGCCTAAGGAGGTGACCACCTATCGTATTCCTGAGGGCATGAAGCGATGGACGATGCAGTGGACTGATTCTTACGAAGAATACTATCCCCTGCAGACCACCTATAAAGTAGCCCCTCTGCGCAAACAATACGACACCAACGCTGAGGGCTATGCCTACCGTTGGGGCTATCCCGCCCTGCTGGAGCCTATCGAGGGTGTGTTTACCCTCATCACCGAGGCAAACATCGAGAAGCGTCAGAGTGCATCGTGCCTCTATAACGAGGGCGAGCTCTATCACGTTACCCCTGCGACAAACGAGGTGAAGTTGTCAGATACTTGGCATACCCCATGGCGTACGCTCATCATCGGCAGTCTGAAGGATATCGTCGCATCCACATTGGTGACAGATGTGTCAGAGCCTTGTCAGTTGAGTGATACAGAGTGGATTAAGCCTGGTGTGGTATCATGGGTATATTGGGCCTATAACCACGGTAGCGATGATTATAACATCATCTGCAAATATGTGGATATGGCCGCTACGCTGAAACTGCCCTACGTACTGATAGATGCTGAATGGGACGTGATGAAGGATGGCAAGACCATCGAAGATGCCGTAAACTATGCCAAGCAGAAGGGCGTAAAACCGATGATATGGTATAACTCATCGGTAGGTTGGCTCGATGGTGCCCCAACCCCAAAGTTCAGACTGAACAAGCCAGAAGACCGTGAAAAAGAATTTGCCTGGTGCGAGAAGATTGGCGTCGCTGGTGTGAAGATCGACTTCTTCTCGGGCGACTCAGAGATGAACATGAGTTTCTGCATCGACCTGTTGGAGAGTGCGGCACGCCATCATCTGTTGGTAAACTTCCATGGTGCCACGGTGCCTCGCGGTTGGCAGCGTACCTATCCTAACCTACTCTCTACAGAGGGTGTGCTGGGTGCAGAATGGTATAACAACAACGCGAGACTTACCAAACTGGCTGCTTCGCACAATACCACCCTGCCCTTTACCCGCAACGTGATTGGTCCGATGGACTATACCCCTTGTGCCTTCAGCGATTCACAGAATCCACATATCACATCGAATGGTCATGAGCTGGCACTGACAGTACTCTTCGAGAGTGCCCTGCAGCATCTGGCAGACCGTCCTGAGAGTTTCTTGGCACAACCTAAGGAAGTGCAAGATTTCTTAGGAGAACTGCCTTCTATCTGGGATGAAACACGCTACGTAAGTGGTTATCCTGGCAAGGATGTGGTTCTGGCCCGTCGTTCCGGAAACGTATGGTATGTAGCTGGTATCAACGGTACCGATGAGTCCAATACCCTGAATATGGACCTAAGTTTCATCAGCGGCACACAGGTTACCATCCTGGCTGATACGGCCAAGAAACCATGGGACATCCGTAAGGTTAAGACCATCCCCACAAAGATGGAGTGTCAGCCTCGCGGTGGATTCGTTATCGTGATTAAGTAATAAGGCTTTTTCTTCATTTTTTGAGAGAAGAACATTAATTTTTGGCAAAAAGCGGGAAGTATCAAAATAATTGCTTATCTTTGTCAGCAGAAACTAATAAAACTGCAAAACAAATGAGGAAGACAATTTTGACACTTCTCGCTTTTTTCATGGCAACTACAACGTTTGCCCAAAGCGAACAAGCTAACAGCGTGATGGAAACCCTGCGTTTGGCCAACAATTATTTCATGGCTAAATACGCTGACCCCACACTCCCCACTAATGTGAATCGTATCCGTCCGTCGTCACTATGGACACGCGCCGTGTATTACGAAGGACTGATGGCTCTCTACGAGATAGATGCCGATGCGCGTTACATCGACTATACCGACCGTTGGGCCAACTTCCATCAGTGGACGCCACGCAATGGTGTAAAGACCAACGATGCTGATGACCAGTGTTGCGGACAGACCTATATGGACCGCTACATGCAGAGTGGTGGCGAAGAGAAGATAGCCAAGGTGTTGGAAAACTTAAACAATCAGATGCAAACACCCAACGACAAAAAGCCTGAGGCAGAAGGATCGCTCTATGGCTGGTGGACATGGATTGATGCCATCCAGATGGCCATGCCCCTCTACATGCAGGCTTATAAGGTAACGGGCGATCGCAAGTATGCCGACCACGCCATGAAGATGTATCTGTGGAGCAGAAATACCCTCGCTGGTGGTCTCTTCAACGAAAAAGAAGGTCTTTGGTGGCGCGATAAGGACTATGTAGCACCTTATCAGACACCCGACGGCAAGAACTGCTACTGGAGTCGTGGTAACGGTTGGGTATATGCAGCCCTCGTGCGCTGCATGAACCTATTGTCGCCCAAAGATAAGTACTACAAAATCCTGAAGAAAGATTTTTTGTTGATGAGTGAGGCACTGAAGAACTGCCAGCGCCCAGAAGATGGTTTATGGAATCCCAGTCTGGTTTCTTATGCCGACTATGGTGGCAAGGAGATGTCGGGTACCGCCCTCTTCCTTTATGGCATGAGCTGGGGTATTCAAAAAGGTTACCTCAAGGCAAAGGACTATAAGCCCGTATGCGATCGCGCCTGGGAAGGACTGGTTCGCGACTGTGTACATACCGATGGTTTCTTAGGTTGGGCTCAGGGTACAGGCAAGGATCCCTCGGCAGGACAACCACTATCTTATACCAAGGTGCCTGATTTTGAAGACTATGGCACAGGCTGTTTCTTGTTAGGTGGAGTAGAATACTATAAGTTAGTAAAATGAGAAAATTAAACATTGCTTTAGCAGTTGTGCTCATGTCGCTAAACGCATCGGCACAACGCCATGTAGAGTGTCTGAATTTCGGCTGGGAGTTTAATCTCAACGATAACGACACCTGGAAAAAGGTAGATGTACCCCACGATTTCCAGATAGAACAGCCCTGGGTAGCACCTGCTGCCGACGAGAAAGCTGACAATACCGATGTGGCTGCAAACATCAAGAGCCGACTATCGAGCAGAGGCTTTAAGGAAATGGGTAAAGGCTACTATCGCATCCACTACACCCCATCGATGGATTTGAAAGGAAAACGCGTACTGCTCGACTTCGAGGGTGCAATGTACACCTCAGATGTTTTTCTGAACTTGAAGCGCATTTGGGGCAACGATTACGGCTATGTTGGCTACGAGGTAGACATTTCCGACATGCTGAAATATGGCGAGGACAACCTTATCGAGGTAGCCTGCGATACCCGTGAGCCAAATAACTCGCGCTGGTATACGGGCGGTGGTCTGATTCGTAACGTGAGCATCATCGCTACACCTAAGGATTTGTATTTCGAGCGCCATCCGCTGTTTATCACCACACGAAATAATCAGTTTGTGAGTATCGGAGCCGAGTTCGTTAACCGAACCAAGGATCCTGCTACCAGCATCGCCCTACAGATTATCGACCCCGATGGTAACACCATCTTTAACGATACTTGCAGTGTAAAGCGCCATAAAATGACGCGCCATCAGGAGGAGTGCATCGCCAAGGATATTGAGATAAAAACACCTAAGTTGTGGGATATCGATACACCTTATTTATATAAGGTAAAGGTTCAGCTCCTGCGACAAGACGGAACGGTGGCCGACGAGACCAACGACGAATTTGGCATTCGCACCATTGAATATGGTGCTGACTTCGGTTTCAAACTGAATGGAAAGAAGGTACTGTTGAAGGGCTACGCCAATCATCATACACTGGGTGCCCTGGGTGCAGCAGCCTATCCAAAGGCCATCGAGAAGCGTATCAAACTGATGAAGCAATTTGGCATGAACCACATCCGCACCTCGCATAACCCCTATAGTCGCGATTTCATCAAGCTCTGCGACAAACTGGGTATTCTGGTAGTAGATGAACTTTACGACAAGTGGACCCGTCAGCATACGGGCGGCAGAACAGCCTTTGAGCATCATTGGCAATACGAGGTATCTGAATGGGTAAAGCGCGACCGCAACTCGCCATCGGTGATTCTTTGGAGTTTAGGCAACGAACTGCAACAGGATCCCAACATGCCGTACAACGACTTCGGCGTAACGATGTATAAACTGCAAAAGACACTCTTGCAGCGCTACGATTCTACCCGACTGGTAACCGTAGCCATGCACCCCCGCTATCGTAACTGGGAAACAGACTCTCTGCCCCACGACTTAGCCATGATTACTGATATACAGGCTTATAACTACCGCTATATGTACTTTCCTGGCGACGGGCGTCGCTTCCCATGGATGAAATTCTACCAGAGCGAGGCTTCGACAGCAGCGATGGGACCTAATTTCTTCGAGATGAATCTCAACAAGGTGATAGGACTGGCCTACTGGGGTGCTATCGACTATCTTGGCGAGAGTCAGGGATGGCCTGCAAAGGGATGGGCACAGGGTGTGTTCGACATTTCACTGGAGCCAAAGCCAAAGGCTTATTTCATGAAATCGTTCTTCAAGCCAGAGGAGCCTCTGGTACATATCGCCGTGATTGATTCTAAGAACGAAATTATGTGGAATGGTGTGCAAACGGGCAATGACGGTATGAGTGACCATTGGAACAGACAACCTGGCACGGAGGTGAGTCTGATTACCTATACCAATGCCAACGAGGTGGAACTTGTACTGAATGGCAAGAGCCTGGGCAAAAAGAAAAATCCCGTTAACGACCCCAAACAGCGCAACCAGATAAAATGGGAAGGCATTACTTATGCCGATGGTAAACTCGAAGCCATTGCCTATAACAAAGGAAAGGTTGTGGCCCGACATGAGATAGAAACCACCGACAAGGCAGAAAGTCTGGTAGCCATACCAGAAGACGACCAGTGGTTGGCTGATGGTACCGACCTAATGCACGTACGCATTCATGCTGTAGACCAAATGGGGCGTCGTGTACCTATGGCGCAAGACGAACTACGCTTTGAGGTAAATGGCGATGCACGCATCGTGGCTGTAACCAATGGCGACATTAACAGCAATGAGCTCAATGTAACGGATCATCGCAAACTATGGAACGGCTCAGCGATGGTTATTCTTCGCGCAGGTAAGTCGCCTGGCAAGATTACGCTGAAAACTAAGAGCAAAGCATTCAAGACTGTCATCACAGAATTGGAGACAAAATAAAAGAAGGCAACCTGAATGGTTGCCTTCTTTCGTAGCGGGAGCCGGGATTGAACCGGCGACCTCATGATTATGAATCTTATCCATATACATTTCATGAAATTGCATAAAATCGTAAATGTCTGAAAATTAACGCTTTAAAAATTTGGCCATTTGCAGGAAATTGCGTAATTTTGCACCAGTTTTCGGTCGCGAATTTCACCTGAATTTCACCGAATTGATGTCAAAACACCTTTAAATAGGAGGTTTTTATATGAAAAGAAAGAACGCGAATTTCACCGATGAGGCAAAAACCGAGGCAAGGAAGTACTCCAGCCGTGGTTCATCGAGCCTTGCCAAGTTTACATCCTCTAATGGCAGTGCATACGGAACACTGGCACTCGATACCAGACGAGCTACCGATGACGACACACAAGCACTGCCTGTAGCTGTCAGAGTTGCCTATAACGGCAAGTCCATCTATCTGCGTATTGGAAAGAAGTATACCAAGGATGAGTGGATGGATCTTTGCGAATGCGAAAGACAGGCAAGAAACAAAAAAGCTGGTGAACGAAAGGAGCTAAAGACTCTGATGCAACGGGTTGAGAAGATGATCAATGAGATGATTGATAACGAATCATTCAGTTTAAACAAACTACAAGAGCGATTTACAGGGTTTGCTCCTGAAGGAAAGACCATTTATTCTGTCTGGGAGAAATACATCGAAGAAAGGGCTGAGACGAGCCTTGGCACTGCAAAGACCAACAAAGATGTGATGAACAGTTTTATCAAAGACATGGGAAGTAACGTGTCTTTCGCCGACATCAATCGCTCATTTATCATGAAATGGGTGAAGAAGATGAAGAATCGGGAACTGAGGGATTCTACCATTGGCATCCGTCTGAGGACTTTTAGGGCAATAGTCAACGTATGTATAGACGAGGGACTGATCAAAGGCGACACGAAGGAAATGTTCAAAGACAGTGGCTACAACAAGTCGAACAGCAGGAAACACGAATTTCTCGATGTGCCTACGATGAAGCGCCTATATGACTTCTGGGAAAAAGGAGAAGCAAAGGATGATGATGGCAAAGAGCTATTCTATCCACAAGAGAAGGAGGCTATGTTTCGTGATCTTGGCTTATTCTTGTTCATGTATCTTGGCGACGGCCAGAATCTGGCAGATACACTACGACTGGAATACGATGAGTGGTATTTCGCCACGCATGGTCAACAATTCCGTTTTTTAAGGCACAAGACGGAAGGTCGCAGTGAAGATGACAGTGAGGTGATATTCCCCATCACGCCAGAGATAAAAAAGATACTGGACAAATACGCAAATCCTCCCCTATTGGGCAGTCGTGTATTTCCGATCATGAAAGAAGGCATACCAGCAGAAACGGAGTTGTGGACGATACAGCGATACAATAAATATATAGGTAAGCATATGGCAAAAGTGGCCGAAATTCTTAAAATGGATCAGGAACCAACCTCAACATGGGCCAGACATAGTTTTGCCACTAATCTGAACAACTCAGGAAAGGTGCCACATAAGTACATTAGCGACAGCATGGGCCATAGTGGTGGAGGCGATATTACGTCAATCTACATTGGCACCTACCCGTATGAGAAGATGACAGAATACAATGCCTACTTGCTCTACGAACATGGTCTAAAGAGCGAAGACGATGTTATACTGGAGATACTGAAAGGGCTGAGTGCTGAAGAGAGAAAAAGAATTATAAAAGCGGCCTCTAAATTAAATAAGTCATAAAACTGATACGGAATGCCACTGCATAAACAATATTCTCCAAGAAATTGATTAACTTTGCACAAAATTTTAGAAAGATGAGCAAACTTATACATATGAATAATGAATATGCTGAGTGGGTTAAGTCTCTCAGCCAGCGTTTCCGCCAGAGCCAGATAAAAGCATCGGTAAAGGTAAACAGTGAGATGTTAAGATTCTACTGGTCACTGGGCAGAGACATTGTAGAGAACAGCATGGATAACAAATATGGATCGGGATTCTTCAACAATCTAAGTAACGATTTGAAGGACTCGCTTCCTGGGGTTAAGGGCTTCTCGCCAAGAAATCTGGCCTACATGAAGAGTTTTTATGTTCTTTACAGCCCTCTTATAAGCCAGCAGCCACAAGAAGCAGGTGGAAATGAGTTTTTGCAACAAGTTGTTGCAAAATTCAAAACGCTTGATTCAGGTCGTGATAAATTGCCACAAGTCGCTGATAATTCTAGCGACTCACAGATTTTGCAACAGGTTGTTGCAAAATTAGCAGAATCAATCTTTAGTATTCCCTGGGGACACCACACCCTTATAATAAATAGGTGTATGAACCAGCCAGAGAAAGCACTCTTCTTTACCCAAAAGACCATTGAGAATGGATGGAGCCGGAATGTCCTGTTGAATTTCCTTGATACAGACCTCTATGAACGGCAGGGTAAGGCCATTACAAATTTCACCAAGACGTTGCCATCGCCATTAAGCGATCTTGCACAGGAACTGACACGTGATCCCTATGTATTTGATTATGCACAAGTGAGAGAGAAATACGATGAGGCAGAGCTGAAGGAGGCATTGATGGCTAATATTCAGAAGTTGCTACTTGAACTAGGGAACGGCTTCGCCTTTATGGGAAAAGAGTATCGTATGGTTGTGGGAGGCGATGAACTATATTGCGATATGCTTTTCTATAATACCCACATCCATAGTTATATCATTACGGAGGTCAAGACCCAGAAATTCGAGCCTTCTTTCCTTGGCCAATTAAGCGGTTATGTTTCCTGTGCCAATCACATATTGAAGAGAGAGGGCGATAATGACACGATAGGATTACTCATTTGCAAGAGCAAGAATGAAGTAATGGCTCGTTATTCGTTGGAGGGGTTCAACCAACCACTTGGTATCTCTGAATATGAACTATCAAAAGTGTTCCCTAAAGACTTCAAAGGTTCACTCCCTTCAATCGAAGATATTGAGAACGAGCTAAAGTAGAAACAGGCGTTATGAAATTTATTCAAAAGCTGAGGGCTTTCTATAGGTCATGGAAACTCATCAGACTAATAGATCCAAAAAAACTTGAGGAAATTAACGACATTCTGGAGAATATCTACCCAGGAATCAGGAATGAAATACAAAAACTTGTTGAGCGTTATGATATTCACGCTATAAGCAAGACCCTCCAGTATATCAATACCCACGGTGGCCCACAGAAGATGGCAGACTATTACAATGTTGCCGACAGAAACGGTAAGGATGCTATGCTGTCTGCATTCAACAAGGCATTCAAACCTGGTGCCCCTTTTGAAGATGCTGTTCTAACATTGGATGGCATTGCAAAACAGAAGAGGTTAGGTCTTTATACGCAGCTGATTGGCGATGTGAAGGACAGTATTGTTACAACCAGTATCCAACTCCATTATCGGACAATTGATGATTGGCGGACATTCGTTCGAAGACAACATGAGGCCAATAAGGATGTACTTCTTGGTATCCTTGATGAGATACAAGAGAATGATGCAGCAGTTCAGGACACATATATAGAAGAGGAAAACTCTGTGCAACCAGATGATTTGCCAGACAATAATGCTGGCAAAGAAGCTGAATATGCTTTCCCCATGGATCTTTTTGCAGAACTATATAAATATGACAATAAGGTCTTCAAGCATATCTCTTCTGAATATGAACTATTAAGCATCATTATGAGGAAACCCCACAAGGAGAAACTGGCAGAGTGTACTGGCAAAAAGGTATTGGTTTACCATATCTTGTGGAGATTGCGCAACTTGCTACCAGATGACCAGAAAGAGGTCTGGATAGAAGACATTGCTGCCGAATGCGACTATAAAGTCGAAACCATCAGCAAGAAATACAAAGACGAAACAAACATGAAAAAAGATAATAAAGAGTTGTTGGATGAGTTAAGCTCATTATTCGATGACTACGATACCAAGAAATAGTATCAGCCTTCTTCAACGCAAAACGGCGTATATTCACATCGAATATGCGCCATTTTTCATTTCATGCAATACCATGCAAACACGTTTCCACGCATTTCCACGCAAATGACCTAAGATTTAACGATGCTTTGGGATAGTGCTTTTACGGAAAGTCTTGAAACACAACAGATTCCGTGCTTTTGATAACTTTGCTATTATTTTGCGTGCCACTTGCAAGCACTTTTCCACGCATGACCTTTGCAGCCGTTAAACCAATAAAAATACGTTTATGACAGGAAATTTTATTATGTTGCAAAAGGAAGATCTCAAGGAGGTCGTTGCAGAAATGGTTCAGGAGGTGATTAGTAACGGTGTGTTCAAAGAGCAACGCGTTACTGAAGACAATGTTTATTACGACAGAGATGAGGCATGTGCACGCCTGCACATTACGCCTACTACTTTATGGAGAATGGAGAAAGCAGGCAAAATCAAGGTCCATAAAGTAGGACGGCGTAATCTATACTCCAAGCAGGATATTGATGAACTTATCAAGAAAGGTTAATTGCGATGGAAAAGGACATTATTAAACAATCATTCAAGGAACTCCAAGAGGCTGAGCCTGTGAATGAAGGCGGGTTCATAATTGAGCCGATGAACAAGTGCATTGACGAGGCCCACAAACTGCCACCGCTCATATCACTTTATCCAGAAGTCGTGCTCGAAGGTGATCTTTGTATCATCTTCGGGCAGTCCGGTATCGGCAAGACGATCTACGCTATGCAGATAGCCCGCTATATCGCAGAAAATGGTAAGCGACTGTTATACGTTGATTGCGAGATGACGCCTCGCCAACTTGGTAATCGCTATGAAACAGCCAACTTCCCTCCCACTTTCTTACGTGCTGAGATGGATAGGGAGCATCCTGACGAGGATGTACTTAAAGGGATAGAGAAAGCGGGAGCAAAAAATAAAGTGGATGTTGTATTCATCGACAACATCACCGCCCTGGGACAGTCGCTTGACAGAAGTGCTGATGCTGGTACACTAATGGCATCGCTAAATACCTTGAAGAAGAAATACAACTGGACGTTAGTGGTTCTCAACCATGTCCCCAAGATGTTCTCAGGCAATGTCCCTCTTTCCCTTTCGGCCATGCAGGGATCTGCCAAGATAAACCAACTCATTGATGACGCTATAGGAATAGCACAATCCAGTATTGACCCAAACCTCGTTTATGTCAAACAGTGCAAGTGGCGAAATGGTGAGTTGACGATGGGCGCTGACCATGTGGCTATCTATGAGCGTTGCAAGGATAAATATGGCAATCTTGGCTTTGTCAGTCGTGGCTTTGGAACAGAGCAGGAGCACCTTAGTATTGAGAGTGGAAACGATAGGGATGAGATGAAGATTCGTGTAAGGGAACTCTCTGGCAAGGGGATGACGCAGACAGCCATTGCCGAACAGCTCAGAATCTCCCAAAGTAAGGTGTCAAGACTCCTAAAAGAGTAATCCAAGATTATTCATTATTCACATTATTCATGCTGCATAATTGCATAATCTGCATAAATTGAATAAAGAAATGGATAAACAAGAATTGAAACAGATACTCGCAACCAAGGCTCCAGCCTATCAAAGGTCTCTCATAGAGATTCCAAAAGACAGCTTTGTTACCTGGCATTCCTCCTTGACCGACTATCTGGACAGCGTGCTAGGAGACAGCCCGAAGATGCAAAACAGGATTGATCATCTTGTCATGCGTTATCGGTTGGGAGCGACTGATGAAGTGAAGGGGGAGCATTATGGCACTGTGCTGCCTCGGATTAACCGCAAGGGTATGATTGTTGGAGGTAATGTCTTACACTTCAATGTAGATGACGGATCAATCCTCAATCATGATGCACTTGTCAATCATCTCTATTCTTGGTATGCCTTCGACTATTATGTTGACCCTGACGTGTTCTTTGGTGAACACCTGTTGTATGGCAGACAGGCTGTCATTGTTCAAGAAGAGAAGACTGCCCTGCTTGGCAAGTTGGCCTATCCTGAAATCGAATGGTTGGCAGTAGGTGTCGGCAATAATCTGACGGACGGGATGATGAAAAAACTCATGGGCCGACAAGTAATCCTGTTCCCTGATGACTTCTGTTATGAGTTTTGGTCAGAACACTTCGGCAAAAAGTTTAAGGTGGATGACAGCTTTACCCATTGCGACATCAACCAGTATTTGATAGACTTCATCCATAGTCAGCAAGTGCCGTAAGCCGTAACGAGGGTGCGGAGAGAGATAAAGGGCTTGCCCTTGATATAGCCCACTATAACTACACGCTACGCTTTCGTAGTTAGTGGGCTCTTCCGAGGGACTCAGGACTTTGTCCTAAGAACCTACCAAGGGCTACTTGCCCTATGGAACCTCGCAAGGGGGTGCCCCTCCCCCTTGACCGCCCCGCTCAGTGGCATCTGCCCCTAAGAACCCTGAGCAGGAAGTGACTTTCTCCCTGCACCCACCAATCAGGGCTACGCCCCGATACCCCAATGGGAAAATGTAGAAATATATAATTTCATAAAATCATAATAATATAAAATCGTAAATTGATATGGGAACAATAGCAAAAGCATCTGACCACGTAAAGCCGTGCAACATTGAGCAGAGCGAACGTCACAACAGACGGGATGCTGAATATATCGCCTCGCTCAATCCCCGAATATTGTATGTCCGTACCGATCTAAGTCCGGACAATGAATCGTATGTCGCACCCGACATGCAGGGGATCACACTCCAGCAGCACTATGATGCTATCAAGGCGATGGTGAAGCAGAAGACAGGCCGAGCCATGCAAGAGAAGAAGATCATGGTGACTGGCAAGAACGGCAAGCAGAAGGAACGCAATGGCAGCAGCCCCATCCGTGAGAGTGTTGTCAACATCAAGCCAGACACGACAATGAATGATCTCTTGAAGTACACAAAGAAAGTACAAGAGAGGTGGGGCATAAGAGCTATCCAAATCCACATCCATCGGGACGAAGGCCACTACGAAAACCCTGACGATCCATCCACATGGAAGCCGAACCTTCACGCACACATCATCTGGGACTGGATGAACCATGACACGGGCAAATCCTATAAACTCGGTAAGAAGGATATGGAAGAGTTACAAGACATGGCAGCTGATACATTGGAAATGGAACGGGGCCAGCGAAAGTCCGAAACAGGTCGCGAACACCTGGAGCATAATGACTTTATCCTATTCCAGCAGAAAAAGCAGAGTGCCGAACTGGACATCGAAATTGCCGAAAAACGCGACAGACTCAATACTGAGAACGGCAATGCTATCAAGTCAGGAATGGCCAATCTCTTTGGAAAGGGCAAGTATGCTGACATGGAGAAGGAGAACAAACGATTAAAAGAAGAACTGCCAAAGCAAAAGTTAGCTATACAACGGAAATATCAACAAGTCCTGGATGCTGAACGAGACAGACAGAGCCAACAACTCGCAGAGAATGACAAAAAAATCGAAGAACTTCAGGCCAAGTATAAAGGCGAGGTATTCCGCCATCAGCAGGACATTCAGGAGAAAGACAGAATAATCAGACAGAAAGATAACATCATCAATGATTACCGTGAACGGCTTGGCCATTATCTGTCAACCCTCTCTGAACTCCTTCGAGGTGCCGTAAAAGCAGTTATCGATTATGTTCAGGCTGGTTATCGCAGTTTCAGTTATCGTCAGGATTGCGATGTTAGGCGCTATATGAACGGTCAGACAGATAAGGATGAAGCCGCAAACACGGTGCTTAATGCCTCACGCCCCTTTTTGAAAGCCAATGAATGTGAGCGTGTTAAAGGACAACTCTCCTATATTGTTCAGGACATGAAGGAAGAGCGTCAGCAAACCAGGAGTCGTGGGGTTCACATGTGATACTCTGTAGTAACAAGTTAGCCAGTAATGATTACTCTTTGGTGATCTGTCGTATTCCTGCTCATTTCTGAGATGGGATGCTCTATGGACGGTCAATTCGTCTGGCAATAATGGAAATGCCGAAGAACTCATCAATTGGGATGGAACAAAGATATGTGGTAAAGGAATATGATACTCTCAGCATTAATAAAATATTTATAATTGATAAGGATTTAATTTAGCTTATTGCATTTACCAAAGATAATATGTACCTTTGCAGCATTAAAATATTAGATTATAGAAAGATATGGCAAATTTTGAATTTAAAAAGGGTAGATCCACCATAGTTGGAAATCAAATGGATGATGTTGAAAATGCAGATGCACGAACTGTTTTAAAGACGTTCCATGTTCGTTCTATTACTCCAGCAATGGTACGATTCTTTGAAGCAAAGCTTGGTTGGTTGCCATTTAATTTGTTTGCAGGTATAAACAGGCAAGCGAACGAAATGACAGAGGCATTGTTAACGGAAATAGAGAATAAGCCACTACCACCTCAAATTATACAATTATTAGAACAAGACTTGAAAAAGAAAGAACAGGTTTCTTTATTGAAAGGAGTTAGTCTTAATAAGGAACAAATAGGAACCTTGTTTTTGCAAGCGGGTAAACGAGGCTACAAATTTAGCAGCTATCGTTTCGAAGGAAAACCCAAGCAATTTGACGAAAAAGAATTGCCATCATTTATCTATTTGCGCGATAATGGTGATGTTGAATTTGGAGGAGAAACCAATTTGACAAAAGGGCAAATGAAAGATCTTGTTCTGTCATCAGACTTCCTCGTTTCACGCATCCTTGACAATGGGAAACATTGGCATTGCTTTTTTCAGAATGCCAAAAGCCTTCAAGGAAAAGAGGGAGGTAAATTTGGTTCCCAACCACATCTTCACTATATATCAGATTCTTTTGGCATAGCAAAAGAAGATTTGGTGAAAAGTGTAAAAAGTGGTAGCTACCCACATACACCAGTCCATATATTGTTAACGGAATAATGGTAGGATAGAAATGGAACTGATGCGTAGAGGCATCTTTACCAATCCTTTATTCTCGAGGGGAAGGGTATCACCCTTCTTTTTGATGTAACTATTCTTCTCAACTATTTAGAAGAATATTGGCGATTAGTACTTCCTTACGGAACACATCAATATCTACTTCCTTCGGAATCCCAGAGAGTTTTCCGGTTTGGTTTTTTTGCCATATTGTGTATGTGCCTTTACCTTTGATGAATGGCTTTTCATTGCCATATCTGCCAATTATCAGATGAAAATTGTTAAACCTTGGGGCGCAGTATTTATTGTAGAATGTATTGACGGAATATATCATTGGAGCCTTGCCATAGTAAGACTTGACAAGTTGGATGAATCGCATGAGACTATCTTGGAATTGAACAGTTGACCATTTCCTACATTCCTCCACGTCCACCATTGGTATCAGGTCTATATCATTCTTCTTAACATGCTTCTTATAGTTCTCAAATTGCTTTTGGACTGAACTTGTTGTTCTGAAATAGTGATATGCTCCCACTCGAAACCTTTTTGCTCTGGCTCCTTTTATGTTTCGTTGGCACATTGGATCCACATAAGTTGCTCCTTCAGTTGCCTTGATATAGACGAACTCCACATCTGGAACTTTTTCCCAACAAATTATCCCATTATGATGCGACACGTCAATGCCAAAAGGATTTTGCTTCTTGTCTTGTCCCCATCCATGTACCAACAAAGTTACAGCAACAATAAATAGTAAACATCTTCTCATAACATACCCCTTATTTCTTCTCTCAATTCTGTATTTCTTGGTTGATTCAAACAAACATAGGGTGTATGCTCCATTAGGTCTAATATATCTTTTAAGTTCACATAACTATGCTTTTCTGTCAAGAATCTAACTTTTGCTAGATTATAGTTGGCCCATGTTTTCAAATTCACTTTCAGAGAATTATCGTACTCTATCGCCTTCATGTCGTCTTTCAATATCAACGACATCATTCGCTGATACAATTGTTTTGCTTTATCAATATCCTTTTCACGCCCCATATAACCAAAGTGATATGCTAATGCACAATTATACATGCCAAGTGGATTACCTTTTCCTGCAAGCTTCTCAACATAATAGAATTGCCTTTCAGCATCCCCTCTTGAGCCATAATAGCCCATAAGGTTCGTCAAACCAGAAACTTGCCCAGCGTCAGCTGCACCTTCAAACCACGGAATTGCTTCCTCAATCCTGTCTGTCATTCCAAGGTACACACCTATATTATTATATGCTTCCATCACCCCTTCTTGTGCAGCATAACGATAACAGTCCATCAGAAAATCTACTACGTTAGGAAAAGCTTCGTAATTTACCTGCATTGTATAGATATCGAAGTCAAGTACGCATTTCCTTGCCTCCTGATAGGTAAATAATTCGTGGCTGAATGGTGTTAGTTCCTTTCCATTGAACAATATATCCTCAATGGGTTTCAAGTGAGAAGTATTCAACGGTTTCTCATAATAGAACGATAGCAAGCGGTCATGAATCAGATCACAATAGAACTGTTCTTTGTTATAAACTTCTTCCATAGCCTTCACTTTTGTCAGAACGGTAATTCACTTCCATCATCCATCTTGAATGGATCTTCCACATCCGATGTTGGCGCATCAAACGGCAAATCACTAATAGGCGTTGTCCCCCCTATTTGCACTGGTTGTGGAATCTGCAGACCTCGGATTACGTTATATGCTCTGAAGTCATTATACCAGCGTCCATTATATTCCCTCGCGTCGATGTCAAATTGAATGGTAAGATCTTCACCATTCTGGATATTCAACTGCTTAATCTTATCCTCGCCAAACACTGTGAAAGCACAACGCCTTGGGTATTGCCCAGGCACCTCAATTACATACCCCTGCATCATCCACGGATTGCCCGTTTTTGATGATGTCCCACTCTTTGCCTCCAATACGGCAATAATTCTTCCTGTTAGTTCCATACTCATTCACGTTAATCTTCTAAACAATAGAGTCCTTGGTTTTCAAGTTCACCACCACATTCAGGACATTTGTCTGCTGGTTTCCAGTTTTCAGTACTGAAGCCCTTGCAGTTCGGACATGATATAGGCCCCTCTACGATGGTACCCAAGTCATAATAGCGACTAAAAACACTCTTGCAATCGTGACACACAAAGTATGCCACTATACTATCCATTAACATATCTGACCCATCTGACGGAGCAGCTATTTCCCATCCGCATTTCTTGCATTTATATAATAGGTATTCTGCCATAATCAACATTTCTTTGTCAGTTAAGCATCATATAAAACCAATGCCCTATCTTTTCTAATGAACAATCTCTCCTTATAGAATTCATATTCATTACCATATTTGCGAGTCAAATGGTATAATAGTTTTCCGGAATGACACTCGCCGACCATGATTGCTTTCTCAATATTCAATGAACTCTCGAAGGACCAGTCTTTCTTGTCAAACTTACTCAAATAACTTGGTTCTGACAGAAGTTCAGCCTTTTTCTTTATCCTTATTGTATTATATGTGTTGACTTTCTTGGGATTAACTTCATCATATTCATCATAATATATGGTGGTGAATGCTTCTTCTCCGTCAAGCGGAGTAAATTTGTTCTCACTGCTATAATATGTGCTCAGAATATGTAGAATGTGTTCTACACCTTTAGCTGTTTTAATCACCATAGCATTGAGCAATCTTTTGTCATACTGTACTTTGTTGTCCTTGTCTCGACCAGCATAATATCCGAGAAATTCAGAATCTCTGTGTACCTTTATAACAGATACGTAACGTCTATAAACCTTTGTCTCCATAACACCAATACTTTTATTCAATAATGCAATGTTGAGGCAAAGATACGACAAAAAACAATACTCACCAAGCGTTTTCCATTTGCAAGGCTTGCAAATGTTACATATAATTGCGCCAAATGCTTATCCTCTATAGTTCAGATGATCATTCCATCTTTCGATATCATCTCTCTTGTCATTATTCCTATCAGGAACAATCTTGTTGAGAATCTTATATAATACAACTAAGAGAAACGCAAATAAAAGTCCAAATAGTTCCATAATTATTCATCAATAGTTACTTACCTAAGAATTCAAAATCTGTATCGGTATTTGGATAATCTCCATGCATACCATCTGTCATAGCATACCACGACTCTCTATCATAATCCTCACCATATATTGGACCACATTTAGCCTGGTATAATTCATGATTAATAAAATAGAGTTTCTTTCTTATGCCTTTTTCATCAATATATACACAGAAGTCTTCTCCCATTATGACTTTGGGATATATTATAGGTAGTATTATAGCACCATCAGTTCTTATCACTCCCCACTTGTTTCCTTTTCTAACTCTTAATGCTCTCCATCTACTGGAATAATTCCCCAAATAGTCATATTGGCCATACCTCAATACGTATACTTTTTCATCTATATCATATAGAGCATGAAGATTCCATCCTTTTTCTATAATCAAATATCTATTGTCGAGCAGTTTTATAGGCTTTCCTTCAATATCTATAGAGATTTGATACCCCGTTTTATCTACGGCAAACCATTGGTTACATTTCTTTGCAACAATTCTTGGCGTATTATCATTAAAATCTCCAATAATACTATCAAAATCTGCAGTTATAACTATTTCGCCAAAATCATTTATGAAGCCAATCTTCTTATTGTAATGGACAGCATACATTTGGCATGAATGTTTTTTGGTGCATTGCTCTTTATCCAAAGGAATATCTATAGGTATATATTTGCTCTTTTCGATAAGACAATCTGGATAATGAGACATAGCAATAGCAAAACTGTTTTTCGATCCATCTGGAATAATAACATTAATCAAACCGCTGTATGCAAAAGCATCAGGATGAATTTTGCTAGGAATACCGCAAAATTCGATAACTTGCAGTTTTCCACAACATGCAAAGGCTCTGTCACAAACTTCATCAACAGTATATGGAATAACAATTCTCTCTAAATTCATGTTTTTATAGAAAGAATAAGCTTCGATTATAGAAACCTGGGGAGTAACAAGAAACGACTCGTTACTTATAAATAGTTCTTTTTCTATACAAATTGTAGGTTGAGCATCTTTATCGAAGTATCGTATCAATGAGAATTTCTCCAAATTTAATATATCTACAAGTTTCTCTGAGGTACAGCCATCTTGAGAATATTCATTTTCGGCATTCACAAGAATCTCAGTATCGCTATATATCAATTGATATAATGCACCCTTGGAAATTACAAAGTGGTCGTTGTCGCATTCAACATCATAGATTCTCCCGTCTTTACAAATCGCTTTCCCGACCCCTTCTAAAGTCACGAAATGTATGTTATAATGTGTTTCTCTTATTATTGAAAACACATAGTCTTTCTCATGTAGACAGGTCTTTTCTGATGAATTGTAGTATGCATAGAATCCAACAAAGCCTGTTGCTATTTCTCGATAGAACTGAATACAAATCTTCTCTTTGTCAATAACATCTAGCCAATTTTTAAGTTCCAAATCTAAGAGGGGTTTAACTACAGTCTTATCCAATATAACTATCGCTTTATCTGGAAATACCATACAAAAGAAAGTTCCATTTTCATCATCTTCATGACAGATTGAAGGAATGCCATGTATTGTAATCATCTCATTCATGGTACTAGGAGTTTCTTCCCATCTACCAATTATGTTTGGCCAATTCTGGTTAAACAAACTATTGTAATATTCCATATTTTGATACTTATATAAGTAAACCTTTCACTTCTTAGAAAAAAATCATTCCCAAATTACATATTCTCTATCAACTTTGATTACATATACTTCACCTTTACTGCCAATGGGGATAAAGGCATCGATAGAATCGTCGCAATCCTCGATAGCATCCCTAAAAGCCTTGCCAATACGGGATATCTTCTCATTGGCAGAGTTATTGGTGGGATCAGTCAGATCGTCTATGCTCTTGTCTAGTTTATTACGATTTGAGAGTTTGCGGTACCATGATAAAAGTTCCTCACGATAGTCGATGAGGTGTTTTAAGGGGAAACCTTCCAGATGGCTTAGAAACACAAAGTAAAGTGCTTTTGGCAGAGCCTTTAATTTTATCTCTGCGATATCCAAGCCATTACTATCCTTCAGGAATATACGATACTCCTTATTAATATATAAGGTGGTACTGGGTGGTAGTGACCGTTTCCTTTGAGTCTCAACGAATGGGATGCCAGCCACATAATCAAGGAAAGCCGAGAAAGCTTTTTCCCAATTAGTGCCAGAACGATGAGGGAATTGGATATACTTATAGTGTGACCTCTCCGAATGTCCTTCAGGATCAGGGAAATACCGCAAGAACCCCGCACAATCATAAGAAAGATCCTTATCCATTTCGAAAAAGGCGTTCCAATAATCCGACTGCGTAGCAAAATAGGCCCTATGAAAAACTTCATAAACATCCTCACCAAACACATTGAAATAATAAGTCTTATCCGCAATTTCATTCAGATTGCCGGCATGGGATGGTAGGTAGCGTAGATTGTAGCCACATTTTTGGAACGCACTGCGTAGTTGTGGCATATGCTGTTGAATATACTCATTCAGTTCTTCGTGCCTATATCTTTCTAAAAACACCAGTTCATGCTGATCTTTGCATGCCATCTCGTCACGAATCATAACACGTATGGATGGAAAAACGAAATCATCTTGCCGGTATTTTGTCCTGAGTCTATCCTTCTCACGCCGTTTGGCTGCCTGTCTTTGTTCCTCGTAGTCGGCAGGATCTACTTTCAGCGGATCATCAGGCTTCCAAGGTTTATTGGTCTCAGGAGATGGATGCTTTAAGATAAGGCGCTTGGGGCGTTCCTCAAAAGGTAATGATAACAGTTGACGACAGGAATCTATGTTTTTAAGCAGAGATAACGAGTCAAAACAGTCCAAATGTGGTCGGATATTATCACGCTTTTTGTGAGCCTCCTCAAACAGACGCAATGCAGTATGCAAATAGTTGGATTCTACATAGAGTACGCCCAGATTGATGTAAGCATAGAAATTTTTGTATCTCTCGATAAGGTTTCGATAGAAGTAAACTGCCATATCCAAGGACAACTCAGTCAAAATACCATATTGGCAGCAGATAGCCATAATAAGCATGGGTCTTTCCGCGTTCAACAAAGCAGCCCTCTTCACTTCAGAAAGATTGAAAGGTTGTTCCCAAGTGATGAATTCAGGACCAAGATTGTTGATTGTATATAGCAACTTTTTCTCCTCCATGCTGCAAAGATACACATTTTTCTCTATATTCACCTTGATAATTCATAAAAATATTATTTGCAAGGCTTGCATATATCCTAAGTCCTCGATTAAATAGGCCAGATGATATCGCATGAAATGCCACAAAATTCGGATATATTGCACTGAATTTCACAAGCTTACTTTTTCGTCGCGAATTTCACCTGAATTTCACCATGCACAAAATAAAAACGAGCCACATCTCTGTAACTCGTTGATTTTCAGTGTAGCGGGAGCCGGGATTGAACCGGCGACCTCATGATTATGAATCATGCGCTCTAACCAGCTGAGCTATCCCGCCATGATTTCTGTTAAGCGGGTGCAAAGGTACTACTTTTTTGCGAACTACCAAAATTTTTCGGGAAAATATTTTGTATTTCGCAGATTTTTCGTACTTTTGCACCATGACAAAGCAAAAAATTGAAATAGAATACCCACTTGCGACCAAATCGCCAAACATTATTTGGGAGCAAATCAGCAGTGCGCATGGTCTGGAGCGCTGGATAGCCGACCATGTGACAGAAGAAGACGGGGTATTCACCTTTACCTGGGGCGAGCCGTGGACGGAACAAGACATCCGTAAGGCAGAATTGGTGGAGTTGGTAAAATTTCACCATATTAAACTGCATTGGCAAGAGGAAGACGACGAGTCGTATTGGGAAATGCGTATAGAACAAAGCGACCTGACTCACAATCTGAACCTTTTTATCACTGACTTTGCAGAAGACGACGACGCTGATGGTCTCAGAATTCTTTGGGAGAGCAATCTCGACAGGCTCCACAGATCATGTGGCCTGTAACTTTGCACACTGATTATGTTTCGAATTAAGAAATTAGACATATTTATAACTAAGCAGTTCGGTCTGCTCTTCTTAGGCACATTTTTCATCTGTCAGTTTGTACTGATGATGCAGTTCCTGTGGCGCTATGTAGATGATTTGATCGGAAAAGGCCTCTCGCTCGAGGTGATGGTGCAATTCTTCTGGTACATGGGTCTGATGCTTATGCCACAGGCTTTTCCGCTCGCCATTCTGCTGTCTTCACTCATCGCTTTCGGTAACTTGGGAGAGAGTTCTGAGCTCACTGCTATCAAGTCTGCGGGTATCTCACTGCTACAGGCTTTTCGTTCGCTCATCGTTATCTCTATCCTGATGTGCTTCGTATCGTTTTATTTCCAGAACATAGTAGGTCCGATGGCCAATCGCAGCTTCTATCAGCTGTTGCTAGGCATGAAGCAGAAGAGTCCTGAACTTGAGATTCCGGAGGGCGTATTTTATGGGGGCATTCCAGGTTCTAATATCTACGTTCAGAAGAAAGACCTCAATACGGGTATGCTCTACGGCATCATGATTTATCGTATGACGAGCAGCTACGAAGACCAGGCCATTATTTTGGCAGACTCTGGTATGATGCAGTCTACTGCCGAGAAGAAGCACCTGTTGCTTACCCTCTACAATGGCGTATGGAATGAGAATATGCGCTCCTCGGATGTAGCAGGTACAGCCGATGTGCCTTATCGCCGTGAGACTTTTGCCACCAAACGTATCCTGCTCGATTTCGATGGTGATTTCAGTCTGGCTGATATTAACGATATTTCCAGCGATGCGCGTGCCAAGGGATTGGGCAAGATTCTGCACGATCTGGATTCTATCAAGGAATTCAATGACAGTGTGGGCCGTGCTACCTACCTCGAGTCGACACAATATTTCTTTCGATTACCTGATCTCAGTAAGCAACTCTCAGCCAAAGCGATTCAGGAAGCAGGCGAAAAGAGTAACAACCTGGACTCTATCTTTAATCGTCTGAGCTTAGCCAAAAAGCAATCTGCCCTTCGAAACGCCATGGGAACAGCCCAAAGCACAATCTCAGATTTGGACATGAAGGCTACTTATGCCAAGGCACTTCACCGTCGTACGCGAACCCACCAGATACAGGCTATCAAGAAGTTTACGCTCTCGTTTACCTGCTTGATTTTCTTCTTTATCGGTGCACCTTTGGGAGCCATTATCCGAAAAGGAGGATTAGGTGTACCCGTCATCGTATCGGTTCTGGTGTTTATCATCTACTATATCCTGGATAGTACAGGTGAGAAGATGGCGCGCGATGACCAGTGGACGGTATGGTATGGCATGCTCATATCCACCGTGGTACTTACACCATTATCCGCCTTCTTCACCTATAAGGCCAACAACGATTCGGTCGTGTTCAACATCGACCTTTATAAACAGATATTAATGCGCGTATTGGGTCTTAGAACCAAGCGACATATCTACCGTAAGGAGGTGATTATCGAAGATCCGAAATATCAGCACGACGCAGAGCAACTGGAAGATATTACCCTCAAGATCAAGCAATACCAAGAGCATCATAAGTTGCTCAGATGGCCTAACCCCATCAAGGTATTCTTCCACGCTGGCGATGACCAGGAGATTGAGCATATTAACGAGACACTCGAAGAGACCATCGAGGATTTGGGCTATTCCAGGGATAAGATTATCCTTGCAGAACTGAACAACTATCCCATCATGGCCACCCATGCCCATACACGCCCCTTCCGTCAGAAGTGGCTTAACATCATTACAGGACTGGTACTGCCAGTGGGACTCTTCTTCTATTTCCGTATGTTGCGCTTCAGGTTCCGACTCTTTAAAGACCTGCGCCACATCCGTCTTACTAACGAGCGCATTATTCCAAAAGCACTCGAATTGGCTCAGAAGCAAAACTACTAATATATATAATAAGGTATAACACAATGATGGAAGAAACAAAACTTAATACCATAGAGGAAGCCGTAGAAGATTTCAAGAACGGTGAGTTTGTCATCGTAGTAGACGACGAAGACCGCGAGAATGAAGGCGACCTGATTATCGCAGCCGAGAAGATTACTGCCGAGAAAGTAAACTTCATGCTGAAGCACGCACGTGGTGTGCTCTGTGCCCCTATCACCATCGAAAGGTGCAAGGAACTCGACCTGCCTCATCAAGTGCAGGACAACACTTCTGTATTGGGCACACCCTTTACCGTTACCGTCGATAAACTCGAGGATTGCACCACTGGTGTAAGTGCCCACGACCGCGCAGAGACCATCAAGGCCCTCGCAAATCCTGCATCCAAGCCAGAAACCTTCGGGCGTCCTGGTCATGTGAATCCCCTCTATGCACAAGACAATGGTGTGTTGCGCCGCAGCGGACATACCGAAGCCACCATCGACCTCTGTCACATGGCAGGTCTCTACCCTGCCGGTGCCCTCATGGAGATTATGAATGAGGATGGAACGATGGCCCGTCTGCCACAACTGATGGAATTTGCCAAGCAGTGGAATCTGAAAGTAATTAGTATCAAGGATATGATTGCCTACCGTCTGAAGAAAGAAAGCCTTATCGAAGTAGGTGAAGAGGTAGACATGCCTACCGATTATGGCCACTTCCGCTTGGTACCTTTCCGTCAGAAGAGTACAGGTTTGGAGAATCTCGCCCTCATCAAAGGCGAGTGGAAAGAAGATGAGCCCATCCTCGTGCGCGTACATTCTTCATGTATGACAGGCGATATCCTCGGTTCAAAGCGTTGCGACTGTGGCGAACAGCTCCACAAGGCCATGCAGGCTATCGAGAAAGAGGGCAAGGGTGTGGTCATCTATATGCAACAAGAGGGACGTGGTATCGGACTGATGAACAAGATCGCCGCTTATAAATTACAGGAAGAAGGTCTCGACACTGTAGATGCCAACGTACATTTGGGCTTCAAGCCCGACGAACGCGACTACGGCTGTGGCGCACAGATGCTACGTTATCTGGGTATCCACAAGATGCGCCTGCTTACTAATAATCCCGTGAAGCGTGTCGGTTTGGAGGCCTACGGACTCGAAATCGTAGAAAACGTCCCCATCGAGGTAACGCCTAACCCCTATAATCTGCGCTATCTCGAAACAAAGAAGAACCGTATGGGACATACGCTCCATCTAAAATAATGCTCAAAATGTCACTTTTTCGCCTTAAAAAAGGTAAAAGTGGCATTTTTCTTTCTCATTCAGAAATAAATTGCTTACTTTTGCACAAAATTTTGTATTAACATGGCACAATTATCTTCTCGTCTGCAGCGTTTAGCCCCATCGGCAACGCTGGCAATGTCACAGAAAAGCTCCGAAATGAAGGCGCAAGGTATCGATGTTATCAACATGAGCGTGGGCGAACCCGACTTCAACACGCCCGATGCCATCAAAGAAGCTGCGAAAAAAGCTGTAGACGATAACTATTCTAAATATTCGCCCGTACCAGGTTATCCCGATCTGCGCAAGGCCATCGTAGCCAAGCTGAAAAACGAGAATCAGCTCGACTATACGATTAATGAGATTCTGGTATCCAATGGTGCTAAGCAGAGTGTTTGCAACACGATCATGGCATTAGTTGACGATGGTGAAGAAGTCATCATCCCTGCCCCCTACTGGGTAAGCTATCCGCAGATGGTAAAGCTTGCAGGTGGAGAACCCGTACATATTGAGGCTGGTTTTGAACAGAACTTCAAGATAACAGCCGACCAGTTGGAGGCTGCCATCACCCCTAAAACACGCATGCTGATACTCTGCTCACCCAGTAATCCTACGGGTAGTGTCTATAGCAAAGAAGAACTGAAGGCCCTCTCAGAGGTCATCCTTCGTCACGAAGACCTCTTCGTACTTGCAGATGAAATCTATGAGCACATTAATTATATCGGCAAACACGAGTCTATCGCCCAGTTCCCAGGCATGAAGGAGCGCGCTATTATCGTCAATGGTGTTTCTAAGGGTTATGCTATGACGGGCTGGCGTATTGGTTTCATTGCCGCCCCAGAGTGGATAGTCAAAGGCTGCAACAAACTGCAGGGTCAGTACACCAGCGGTCCTTGCTCTGTTAGTCAGAAAGCCGCAGAGTTTGCATTCTCTGGCGACCAGCAGTGCGTAGAAGACATGCGTCAGGCCTTTGAGCGTCGTCGTAATCTGATCGTCAAACTGGCCAAAGAGATACCTGGCCTGGAGGTAAATGTGCCCGAGGGTGCTTTCTACCTCTTCCCCAAATGTTCCAGTTTCTATGGCAAGAGCGATGGCGAAACGGTGATCAACAATTCTACCGACTTCGCGATGTATCTGCTCGAAAAAGGTCATGTAGCTACCGTTGGCGGTGACGCTTTTGGAGACCCTAATTGTTTCCGCATGAGTTACGCTACAAGTGACGAAAACATCGTCGAAGCGATGAAACGAATCCGCGAAGTTGTATCAAAATTGAAATAAATCAAGAAAATCATAGTTAAAAGATATTAATTCATGCGTTTTAACGCGCGAATTTAGTATCTTTGCGAGGTGAAATCGACTAATTTTCAAACTTTATTATTTATAATAACTAAAAAATTAAAAATCAAAATTATGGCAACAACAACAAAGGCTGCAGCCCCAGCTAAAAAATCGGGCTTCCAGGGTGTTAAAGCTGCATGGATCATTCTCGCTATTTGCGCTTGTGCAGGTTATGGTGTATGGTATTTCATTATGGGTAATCCCGACAACTTCGTTGGTGGCGACCGCAGCGGTCACCCAGCTAACCTTCTCGGAACTGTGTATAAGGGAGGTTTCGTTGTAGGTCTTATCCTTACTTTGCTTTTCACCGTTATTTGCCTTGGTATCGAGCGTTTCTTCGCTATCAAGACTGCCTCTGGTAAGATGAACCTCGCTAAGTTCACTGCTGACGTAAAGGCTGCCATCAAGGCTCAGGACTTTGCTAAGGCTAAGGATCTTTGCAACAAGATGCAGGGTACAGTAGGTAACGTTGTTATGGCCTCTATCAACATGTATCAGACCGTTGAGACCGACGATACACTGAAGAAGGCAGCTAAGATCGCTAAGATCCAGCAGGCTCACGAAGAGGCTACTCAGCTCGAGATGCCAACTCTCCAGATGAACATGCCAATGGTTGCTACCATCGTATCTCTGGGTACTCTGACCGCTCTGTTCGGAACTGTGCTCGGTATGATCGGATCATTCCAGGCTCTGTCTGCGGGTGGTGGTGCTGACTCTATGGCTCTGTCAGCTGGTATTTCTGAGGCCCTCGTTAACACGGCTTCTGGTATTTTGACCTCTTGGGTTGCTACCGTTGTTTACAACTTCTTCTCTAACAAGATCGATAAGCTGACATACGCTCTCGACGAGATCGGCTTCACAATCTCAGCTACATACGATTCTAACCACAACGAGGCTTAATTTCTTAGTCCATTTCTTAAAACTTTAAAATCGGTTTTAGTATGGCTAAAATTAAGATACAGAAAAAAGACATCTGGATTGACATGACGCCTATGTCAGACGTGATGACGCTGCTTCTGTGTTTCTTCATGTTGACTTCAACATTCTTGACACCAGAACCAGTATCAGTCACCGCGCCTAACTCAGTGTCAGAGCTGAAGATTCCAGAGCAGGATGTACTGAACATTCTGGTAACTCCAGAAGGCAAGGTATACTGCGGTACGGAAAACAAAAACAACATGCAGGCAATGCTGGACGCTATGACCGACAAGTTCGGTGTTCAGCTGAATGCAAACCAGGTTAAGCACTTCCGCGAGGATGCTATGGTAGGCGCCAGCATGGCTCAGCTCCCCCAATACCTCAATCTCGAGCCCGAGAAGATGAGTGAGGCCATCCAGAAGCTCGGTCTTCCACTTGATAGTATCAATGGAGGCAAGAGCGAATTCCAGGAGTGGGTAACAGCTGCCCGCGATGTGAACCCCGACATTAAGCTCGCTATCAAGTGCGACTCTAAGACGCCTTATTCAGCTATCAAGCTGTTGATGTCGGAACTTCAGGATATGAGCGAAAACCGTTTCCAGCTCATTACCAACCTCGATGTTAAACGTTTAAACGACTAGTAGTATTATGGCAAAAAAGAATCTATCCAAGCAGAAGAAAATGGATACCCGCGTGAACTTCACGCCAATGGTAGACATGATGATGCTTTTGATCACCTTCTTCATGCTGTGTACTACACTGGCTAAGCCGCAGGCAATGCAGCTGACCATGCCATCTAACGATGACACATCACAGTTGAACGAAGAGCAGAAGCAGGTAACTAAGGCTTCTCACACCATTACCCTTTACCTGGGTGCTAACGATAAGGTATGGTATATAGCTGGTCTGCCCAACTATGACGATCCTTCTTGCGTAAAGCCTACCACTTATGGTAAGGAAGGTATTGAGAAGGTGCTCAACGAGCATACTACAGAGGAAGGTATCAATCCTATTGCAAAGATTAAGATTGCAAAGAAGGAGCTTGATGCCGAGAAGACAAAGTTCGGTTCTAAGATGACCGAAGAACAGTATCAGGAGGCTCTGAAGAAGCTGAAGAAGGGTGAACTCCCCTCTGGCGAAAAGGTTCCTACCATGACTGTTATTATCCGTCCTCTCAACACTGCCACCTATGAAAATATGGTAGCAGCCCTCGACGAGATGCTGATTAGCAATGTTGATAAGTATGTCATTGACAATGTCGACAAGATGAGTGACGATGATAAGGCACTCATTGAGAAGGCAGGCGTCAAGTGATTAACCCCTAAAAAGAAGAAAGAACTATGGCAAAAATAGATCTTATTGACAATGGCTGGGTTGACCTCGTGTTTGAGGGCAAAAACCAAGCTTATGGAGCTTATCAACTGCGCAAGAATACGGGTATCCGTAACCTTAAGGCTATTCTCGTTATGTTTGCAGCCTTCATCATCATTGCTGCTGTCGTGTATGCTAAGGTTTCTATCGAAAACTACATTGCAGCCCAGAATGCAGCCATCGAGGCCGACGTAGAGTTGGCAAGCCTGGCTGAGAAGAAGGAAGCAAAGGCCGAGAAGAAAGATGAGCCCGAGCCCGAGAAGATTGAGATTGAGCGCGTCAAGAGCTCTGTAGCATTTACCGTTCCTGAAATTAAGAAGGATAATGAGGTAAAGGAAGAGCAGGAGATGAAGTCTCAGGATGAACTCCAGGAAACCAACACCGCTATCGGTGCCTTCAACGTAGAAGGTAACGACGAGACAGGTGGTGAGGTACTGAAGGCTAAGGAAGTAATTGCTGAGCCAGAGCCACCAAAGGTAGAGGAGTCAAAGGTATTCGACGTTGTAGAGGAAATGCCTCAGTTCCCTGGCGGTCCTTCAGCTCTGTTCGAGTATCTGTCGAAGAATATCAAGTATCCAGTAGTAGCCGAGGAGAACGGTGTACAGGGTCGTGTAATCGTAACCTTCGTTGTAGAGCGTGATGGTTCTATCACCGACGTAAAGGTTGTGAAGAGTGTTGACCCCTCACTCGACAAGGAGGCACAGCGCGTTGTTAAGTCAATGCCACACTGGATTCCTGGTAAGCAGAACGGATCTGCAGTACGTGTAAAGTACACCGTACCTGTAACTTTCCGTCTTCAGTAATCTCTAATCTGCAAAATGAACGCATTCAATAAATTTATTGGATTAACACTTATATTAGGCTTGCTCTCAGGATGTGGGAGCAAGCCTAATCCTGAAAAGGAGGCTGCCTATCAGAAAGCTGCAAGTTTCTTTGTGGCCGATGAAAGCTTCTACCCTATTCTCGATGAGGAGCTGTATTATTTTACCACTCAGACACTCGACTCCATCACCCCTGTCTATATCAACGAGCAGGATGCTATCAAGAAGGTGATGAAGCTCGAAACCTGGCTCGCTTTTACCACGCGTGATTTCACCGCTAAGGAGCGCCAGAATCTGATAGACCGTAAGTACATGCCAAGAGCAATACCCATTGCGTACGACGGTCTGGCTATCATCGTCAACAATGCCAATCCCGACTCGTGCATTACCATCACCGATTTTGCACGTATCCTGAAAGGAGAGGTCAGCAACTGGAAGGATATCTATCCCCAGAGCAAACTTGGCGAAATCGACGTGGTGTTCGACAACCCGTTGTCAAGCACCGTACGTTGGTGTGTCGACTCCATTCTTGGAGGTCAGCAGTTCAGTGCAAAGAACATTGGTGCCGTACAGACCAGTGCCGCTGTTATCGACTATGTTGAGAAGCATGAGAATTCCATTGGTATCATCGGCAGCAACTGGCTCAACGACAAGCGCGACACTACCAATATTACCTTTAAGAAGAATATATCCGTGATGGGCGTATCAAAGATGAAGACTGCTGAGAAATACAACAGTTGGAAGCCCTATCAGTACTACTTATACAACGGCAATTACCCTCTTCGCCGTACGATTTACGCCCTACTCAACGACACGCGCAATGGTATACCATCCAGCTTTACCCACTTCATCCAGTTGCCCAAGGGCCAGAAGATTATCCTTCGCTCGGGCTTGCTGCCACAAACAGCTAATATGAACGTGCGCGACGTCATTGTAAAAAGAGAGTAATTAAACCATTTAGAGAATTTTACGTCAAACAATCAAGAGAGACTCAAGAAACTAATAATAAACAAAGAACAAATAAAAGATGAAAGCAATTAAGTATTTTTTGATGAGTGTGCTGCTGGCAGGTTTCAGCGCCACCGCTAACGCACAGGAAGCAGAGCTCAACGCTGCTATCGATGGAATTAAGTCAAAGGCTCCAAATGTAGCTGATCTCGCAAAGAACGCCTACAAGAAGAACAAGAAGGATGCTGCTGCACTGATGAAGATTGCACGCGCATACTTTGAGCAGAAAGATACCGCTGGCGCCATCAAGTTTGCTAACTATGCTAACGAGGCAGGCAAGCCCAAGTATCAGTATGCCCCTGCATACCTCCTGCTGGGTGATATCGAGGCCTCTTACGGCACCGATGGTGGTAAGGCTGCAGGTTACTACAACCAGGCTATCAACTTCGACCCTAAGAATCCTGAGGGTTACAAGAAGTGGGCTATGGTATATCGTAAGATCAGTCCTTCTCAGGCAGCTAAGAAGTTGCAGGATATGAAGGCCAACTGCCCCAACGAGGACATTGACGCCTTCACAGCCCACATCTACATGCTGGCAGGCGACGAGAAGCAGGCTTACGAGAACTACGCTAAGGCTGACATCAACAAACTCGACAAGAGCGGTCTGAACGAGTTTGTACGTTGTAGTTACTTCACTGGTCACTTCCAGGATGCCCTCAATGCCGCTGAGGCAGGTATCAAGCTCGAGCCACGCAACCCAACATTCAATCGTCTGGCAATGTTCTCTAATTACGAGTTGAAGAACTACGATGCTGCTAAGGGCTACATCAACAAGTATTTCAATGAGACCGACAGTGCCAAGTTCTCAGAGTACGACCACTTCTATACCGCTCTGATCTATCAGGCCCTCGAGGATAAGGCTAACATGTACGCTCAGTACGACAAGGCCCTTGAGCTCGTAAACGATTCTTCTATGATTAAGCGTTGGGCTATCCTGAAGAGCGTATCTGATTCATATCTGAAAGATAAAGAGTTCGAGAACGCTATCAAGTACTACAACGACTACCTCGCTTGCAAGCCCGATGTAAACTTCGACGACCACGAAGGTCTGGCAAACATCTTCTCTAAGTATGGTGATGCAGATCCTAGCAAGAAGGCAGAGTACATCCAGAAGGCTGTTAACCTGTTCCGCGAGGCTGGTGAGAAGTTCCCCATTCAGAAGGTATATGCTACCTACATGGCAGCTAGCAACGTCAACAAACTCGACGACAACATGAAGAAAAGTCTGGCTAAGCCCGACTATCTGAAGGTTATCGAACTTCTGGGCACCAAGGCTGATCGCAGCAAAGGTGAAGATACCATGCTGAAAACCGCTTACCACTATATGATGTTCAACTCTTACATCAACAAGAAGGTAGCCGATGCTAAGGACTTCGCTGACAAGATTCTCGTTATCGACCCCGAGTACAAGCCCGCAATTGAAATCAAGAATCTGAAGTAATAATCAGAAATAAAAATTTAAAAATTCCCTCTGCCCTAAAAAGCAGGGGGAATTTCATTATTAGGGCAATAAAGTTAATCTTCCTACGATTGTCACTGGGGCGTCTCGATTGCCACATGACTTGGAATGTTATACACTTCCGGATAACTACTCTTTGTGAACTCCCCGAGCGAAAAGTGCTCGGAGAGTTGCATCTTATTATTACTTGTTACTTCTGTCATTCTAAAATGATTTTCAAATTGATGGATTGATGGAAATCTCTAGCGCATGTCACTCATTTTCTTGTATTTACCCTTATCATCACCATCAGTTATCTGAACTGCCAGATTCTGATCTATCAGACGTTTGATTTTGGTATAAGCCACATTCCTGTTGTTATAGCCAAAGCATTTCATCCAGCTATACAGATTCTTCACGAGCCCCCAGAAAGGCAGTTCACCATAGCGCGCATCCAGCTTATAAGCCCACTCTTTCATACGGTCCAGGCGCTCCCAATCTATCGATGTCTGTTCTTCAAACTTAATCATCTCATAATTGGTCTTAGGCATGGGGATGACCGCCAGTCGTGTAGAGAGTCCGGAACCGAAGTTCTGTGGTGTCACCTTCTTTTTCAGCGCGATAGGCGTACCTGTATAGATAAAGTTCCAAGTCACGTAGAATTCATCTACGGGCGAATCCGAGTTCTGATACATCTGTCCGTCCTTCTCGTTATGGAAAGCCTTTAGTTCCATACTCTGCTTGTTAATCCAAGAACCGCCTTGCTGTAGCGTAATCGAGTTACACCATAACCAGCAATATCCGCCAATTAGCATAATCACAACTCAACGAAATCACGATCGCTTCCTGATCATTGATGATGTGGTATACATCTTTGGGGCCAGCCTAAAAGATGCAGGAAAGAAGCTCTTTGCTTACATCAAAATGAAAGAGACCTCATCGACAGAACTACTCAATCATATTAGATAGTTGCCTTTCCATCAATCCATCAATCCATCATTTCATGGTTTTGGAATTCACCAATTGGAACATATAATATTATTATAAATATTATAATTATAATTATAATATTTATAATAATATTTAAATGATGGATTTTTGCTTTTTGATTTCAGCAAATGATGGATTGATGGATTGATGGATGGTAGCACACGTGATGGTAGTTGTCTCTTATGGCTCTCCTAATTCAGAGAAGATTAATTGTACCTCTGCAGGCGTGTACGTGCGACGGCTAATCTGGAGAAGTGGACGTAAGCGCGGAGTGTCTTCCATCCATCCTTTAAGTTTCTTCCAGGCGGACATGGGTTTGAGTTCAGGGAAATAACTCTGAGCTAGTACGGAACGATTAAATGATTGGGGGTGTTGCATGATTATTATGTGTTTTATTGTTTCCGACTGCAAAGATACAACAAAAATTTCATTTTTTTGCGAAAAACATGCGATTCGACCCCAATAACTCGACATAACTCGACGAAACTCGACATAATTAGATTTCGCGCACCAAAATTTTGTACCTTTGCAACGTCAAATGACAAAGCTGCAAAAGCGGTGATTAAATGTAAAAATTGCGAGAATTAATTCTAGAAATT
>Ga0247609_10000584_pt1 | contig 49355 bp, 39 predicted proteins | sample 172DNAGHGlowgp2_FD_193487 | JGI IMG/M metagenome (GOLD analysis project Ga0247609, IMG submission 193487) | Sheep rumen microbial communities from Palmerston North, Manawatu-Wanganui, New Zealand - 1728 DNA GHGlow gp2 | ecosystem: Host-associated > Mammals > Digestive system > Stomach > Rumen ... | reverse complement strand
CATGGATATGTAAATTCATCAGTTTCTAATTCATATTTTGCATACGCCTTATTAACTGTGTATCCATTAGGTGTTGGAATATCGTTATACTTAAGCATATTCTTAGTAAGACCCTTATCCATAGCAAGTGCACTTCCTAGATATCCTGAACCTGTATATTTAATTCCTAATAAATCAAAACTAGCCTGAACCTTACCATTCTCACCATTCTCACCATGTAATGCTAAAAATGCAATATCAGCCTGCTTACAAATTTCAATTAAATTATCGCCAAAAAATGCTTTTCTTTTTTTCTTAGTTTCCTCAACTAAATTATCATTCTCTCTTATCCTTTTAGCTTCTTCATCACAGTCATAACTCTCTTTGCTTCCTTCATCAAAAAGATTAACATTCTTATTTCCAAAGAACACATCTATTAAAACTGCATTATGTCCCTTTGTTCTTAATGCCTTGCAAACCATGCAACCTGTTCTTATCGATATTTCTCTCTCTGTACTTATGCCCCCGCAAAGAACTGCTATCTTCATAAAACTATCCTCACTATGTTAATATTTATCAGCCTTTTTACACAATATGTTGTGTAATTTCTGATTTAATCATACATTATATATCTTATCATTATAAGCATTTTTGTCAAGTATATAAAAAAGGTCATGGGCAATTTGTCCATGACCTTAATGTTTTATTATTTAACTCTAAATGAGCGTGTTTTTGCTTTGATTAAGAGTTTCTTATATTTATTCTTTTTTGATTTTGGTAACTTAAATGTAATCTTCTTACCTGTAGCAAATGCTTTCTTACCAATCTTCTTAAGTTTCTTACTCTTAATTACAACATTTTTAAGTTTCTTATCCTTAGCAAATACATTGCTACCAATCTTCTTTAAGCCAGATCCAAGTGTTACTTTCTTTAACTTCTTCATATTAGCAAATGCCTTATTGCCAATCTTAGTAACATATCTACTTACATAAACTGATGTAACCTTCTTGTTACCCTTAAATGCATTTGCTCCAATTGATGTTACTCTATAGTTAATACCATCAATTGTACCCTTTGCAGCAATTTTAATCTGTGTTAAGGATTTTCTTCTTAGACCAATAACCTGAAGTTCACCAACGATTGAACCATCAAAACTACCAGCCTTTGTTACTCTATAAAAATACTTTCTATCTTTAACTTTCTTACCAACCGCTGGAGCTGTACCAAACTTGAATACAGCAGTAATTGTAGCCTTATCACCTTTCTTATAAACAAATGTTGCAGTCTGAGAGTCTTTTGAACTACCCTTTGCTAAACTTACTTTTCCACTAATCTGCCATTCAACAAATTTAGCATTTAATTGTGGAACAGCTGTAATTGAAAGATTATTATTATCCTTTGATACTAAGTCAATTCTACCTGCCTTAGCTGGAGTAACAGCAAGTGTTAATCCTTCATAGAATGTAACCTTATTTAAATCAGGACTAGGTGTCTTAGCGCTTTCGTCAAGAGCTGGAACTAATGTATCACCTTTCTTAGCTTCTGATAAATGAGCTTCAACAACTGCGCCCTTTTTAATCTTAAAACTTTCTGAAATATTCTTTGACATGGCTGGTGTTGTACCATCAGCCTTCCAGTTATCAAACTTATATCCATAAACTGGAGAAATTAAAAGTGTTATTTCTCCGTTTTGCATACTCTTAAAGATTAACGCACCTTTTCCTTTTGGAGAAACTCTAAATTTCATACCCAAAAGTGTATTATCATATTCTGGTAAATCAGGATAATTTGGATCTTTAGGTCCAATAATAACTGCGCCATCATCTGTAGATGGATAATTATCTAAATCATGTGAATATCCATCATTTTTACCGATATTCTTATCAACATCCTTATTACCTTTAGCTTCACCAGTATTAACAGCTGTAGATACTGAAGCCTCTCTTTCGTTATTACCTACGTTACCGCCAACACCTTCGTTACCATCAACTTTACCTGAATTTACAACATTTGTAACTTTTCCTTTATTATCACCTACGTTGCCACCTACATTATCATGTCCGGTAACATCACCAGTATTTAAAAGTGTATCAGCAACACCTGTTTTATCATTCTGACCAATATTACCACCAACATTATCATTGCCAGTAACCTTGCCATTATTATTACCTAAGTTCTTAGCTTCACCTTCATTTAAACCAATATTACCGCCAACATTGTCTTTGCCAACAACATCACCTTCATTTGACAAGCCATCACATTTACCATTTTTTCTGTTGTAACCTACATTTCCACCTACAACATCAGCACCAGTAATGTTGCCTGAATTATCAGCATTTGTTAATGTACCTGAATTTACACCAGTGATACCACCTACATATGATTTAGCATCTACACTTCCTGTATTAACAACATCTTTAACCTCAACTTCCCTAGAGATTTCACCAATAATTCCACCAGCAACTTGTTCTGTAGCTTTGATTTTTCCTGAATTTTTACTATCAAGAATTTTAGAATCACCAAATAATTCACCTGCAATACCACCAACACAGATATTTCCATTTACATTTCCAGTATTTGCACAACCTTTAATAGTTACATCTGTGCCAAATCCAACTATTCCACCCGTAAAAGCAGAATTTGGTTTTAAAGCATCAACAGCTCCGTTATTTAAACAATTAATAATGTCAACCTTACTAGCGGCTCCGACAATACCTCCTACTTTCATACCAGCAAATCCTTCACCACTACCTGACATTTCTCCATGTTTATACTCAGTAACGAAGATTTTTTTTGCATTAGATAGTTTATTCTGAAGAATTGCACTACCGTCAATCTTTGAATATTTATCAACTGTACAATTTTCAATCTTTCCTCGTTTTCCTTCATCTCTAATACTTAACGCTCCTATAATTCCGCCTGTCTGAGTTGAAGCTGAAACCTTTGTATTTTCAACTTTAATGTTTTTCAATTCAATTGTTTTTGAAGTATCATTACCTGTATAATATGCACCACATAAAGCACCTGATGCACCAATGCCTTCAAGAGCAGAATCCTTTATTGTAATATCACTTGCTTTGAAGTTTCCATAAACACTACCAGCTAAAGATGCAGCATTCCAATCAGTCTGAACCTGGTCATGAATATTAGTATCAGATGAATTTGATGTTCTTGTCTTTAAATCAAGATTTGCAAATGTAATATTAGAAGCTTCTAAACTTGCGTATACATCACCAAATAACCCAACACCTGTTGACTGGTCTGTACCAGATAATGAATAGTAATATATATCCCTTTCAAATTTTTCTTGATTTTTATTAGATAATTTTGATATAGTGTGTCCATTTCCATTAACTACAACTTTCATATCCATAGTCTTAATTTCACTATATTGTGTTTTGGCATTTTTATGTCCAACTTTTATACCAATCCAATCTAAGTCATTACCTACAATGTCATTTTTAATGTCAATTGTGAATGTACAATTTTTAAGATTACTCTCATTCTTTGTAACAAAACTATCTAGTTCCTTTTGCACATTCTTAAGGTCTGCGTAACTTTTTACTTCAACCTTACCATTAATTTCAGCAGCATTTACATCTATTGGATTATAATTATAGCTTGTAAATACCATAGCTGCACTAAGAATCATACTCAGTGGCTTTTTTAAACTTTTCCTCATACTTTACCTCCATTAAATTAATTATATTCCTGTCACGCTTAATCGTTTAAGTTGAATATAACAATTTTTTTGATTTTTTGCAATACAGCACGATAAACCTGACACAAAATATTTATTATAAACAAATTGTTTCAATACAGGTTTTGATTTGTTTTTCAACCTTCTGCATAAATGCCTGTTTTTCAAATTCATTTTCAAATAATCGACCATTATTCACTTTTGAAATGTTTTTCATATATTCTTCGCTTAATTCTACAGCCATCAACAAAATATCAGAATTTTCAATTATATCCCCTAATTTAAAATACATTTCGCCACTTTGTCTTGTACCAAACATATCTCCCTGACCTCTAAGTTTAAGATCTTTATTTGCAATTACAAATCCATCATTAGACTCGTTTAATATATCTAGTCTTTCTTTCGCAGTTTTACTATCCGATGTATTCATAAAAATGCAATACGACTGATACTTTCCTCTTCCAACTCTTCCTCTTAACTGATGAAGTGATGCAAGACCAAATCTTTCAGCATTCTCAATCATCATAACAGAAGCATTTGGTACATTCACACCTACTTCAACAACCGTTGTAGAAACTAAAATATTTATTTCACCCTCAGCAAATGCTTTCATGATTTCATCTTTTTGTTTTGGTTTCATCTTTCCATGAAGAATGTCAATGTTAACACTTGGCGGATAAATCTCTTTTAGTTTTTTAGCGTAATCCTTAACGTTTTCAAGTTCTAATCCTTCAGATTCTTCAACCATAGGACAGATAATGTACGCCTGTCGTCCTTCTTTTATCTGATTATTTATAAATTTATAAGCATTAGGTCTGTAACTAGTATCAACAACACAATTCTTAATTGGAATTCTATTACTAGGCATTTCATCAATGTTCGAAACACTTAGCTCTCCATAAAGAATAATAGCAAGTGTTCTCGGAATTGGTGTTGCACTCATAACTAAAACATGAGGTTTACCACCTTTATTACCAAGCGCCTCTCTTTGCTTAACACCAAATCTATGTTGTTCATCTGTAATAACCAAAGCAAGATTCTTATATTCTACCTTTTCCTGGAACAAAGCATGCGTCCCAATAAGAATATCTATTTCACCATTCTTTAATCTTTCATATATTTTTTTCTTTTGTGCTTGTGTTATAGAACCTGTTAATAGTTCAAGTTTAATATCAAGCCCTATTTTATTAATAAGTTCTGAAAATCCTTCATAATGCTGTGTTGCTAAAACTTCAGTTGGAGCCATTAAAGCACCTTGATAACCTTTCATAACAACAGACATTAATGCAAGTTCTGCTATAACAGTTTTACCGCAACCGACATCTCCCTGAACAAGCCTATTCATAACTTTTCCAGATGATAAATCTCGTTTAATATCTTCCCATGCTTTTAACTGAGCATTTGTTAAAGTAAATTCTAGATTAGAAATCACATTATCAACTTCTTTAAATTCGTCAATAACCATATCTGAATCTATGTCTTCATTTAATGATTTAAGCCTTCTTGTAGCCATAATAAAGATAAAGAATTCATCAAATATAAGTCTTTTATATCCTTTAGACAAATCATCATCATTTGCTGGAAAATGAATTAACTTAAGCGCAGTATTTAAATCTACCAAATCATATTTATTTCTAATAGATTCTGGCATATATTCCAAATCAAGTTTTTCCACAGCAAATGCTTCCTCAACAGCCTTTCTAACTGTTTTTAAATCAAGTCCCTTTGTAAGTGCATATACAGGCTGTTTAACATTTATTAATTTTTTGTATTCATATATTTCAAATATTGCAGGATGCTCAATCTTTTTAAGTGCACCATCGTTGGATACTTTTCCTTTAAAAACATATGTCTCACCAGGTTTTAATGTACTTCTTAAAAATGTACAATTAAACCAAACTAGTTTTATAGGATTATCCATCTCATCAACTGCAACAGTTGAAACTATAACTAAACTTCTTATTTTCTTTATATCTAATACTTTTTTTATCTTTAGTATAACACTGGCATTCTCTCCAACATTAATATCCTTAACTCTTTTTGGAGCCTTAAATTCCTCATATGCTCTTGGATAGTAAGTCAACAAATCCTTTGTATCATATATTCCTAATTTATTAAATAACGCACCCTTTTTGGGTCCGATTCCTTTAATATCTAAAATATCCATAATATTCCTCCAACAATAAAGGATATTATAACATACTAATAGAATGATGTAAAAAAAGAAGGCTTTCGCCTTCTTTTTTTACATCATACCAGGCATACCACCTGCTGGCATTGCTGGAGCATCTTCTTTAATATCTGCAACAACAGATTCTGTTGTAAGTAATGTACTTGCAACTGATGTTGCATTCTGAAGAGCAGATCTTGTAACCTTAACTGGATCAAGGATACCAGCCTCTACCATATTAACGAACTTATCATGTAAAGCATCATAACCGATACCAACTTCTGATTCTTTTACTTTATTAACAATAACTGATCCTTCTAAACCAGCATTCTCTGCGATTGTATAAAGTGGAGCTTCAAGTGCTTTAAGTAAAATCTTTGCACCTGTCTTTTCATCACCTTCAAGTTCATCAACAAGTTTAGCAACTTCCTTAGTTGCATGAATATAAGCTGAACCACCACCTGCGATAATACCTTCTTCTACAGCAGCTCTTGTAGCATTTAAAGCATCTTCCATACGAAGCTTGTTTTCCTTCATTTCTGTTTCTGTAGCAGCACCAACTCTGATTACTGCAACACCGCCTGCAAGTTTAGCAAGTCTTTCCTGAAGTTTTTCTTTATCAAATTCTGATGTTGTTTCTTCAAGCTGCATCTTAATCTGACTTGTTCTAGCTTCAATATCTGACTTATCACCTTCACCATCAACGATGATTGTGTTCTCTTTCATAACCTTAACTGATTTAGCTCTACCAAGGTCATCAATTGTTGTTTCAGCAAGATTTAAACCAACCTCTTCTGAAATAACCTTACCACCTGTAAGAATAGCAATATCCTTAAGCATTTCTTTTCTTCTATCACCATAACCAGGAGCCTTAACAGCTACAACTGAGAATGTACCACGAAGTTTATTAACAATAAGTGTTGTTAATGCCTCACCTTCAACATCTTCAGCGATAATTAATAATTTCTGACCAGCCTGAACGATTTGCTCAAGAATTGGAAGAATCTCCTGAATATTTGAAATCTTCTTATCTGTAATTAAGATATATGGATTATCAAGTTCTGCAACCATCTTATCCATGTCTGTTGCCATATATGCTGAAATATAACCTCTGTCAAACTGCATACCTTCAACTAAATCAAGTTCAGTCTGCATTGTCTTAGATTCTTCAATTGTAATAACACCGTCATTGCTAACTTTTTCCATAGCATCTGCAACCATGTTACCAACTTCTTCATCACCAGCTGAAATAGCAGCAACCTTAGCGATCTGCTCTTTACCATTAATTGCTGAACTCATGTTTGTAATGGCTTCTACGGCCTTTTCTGAAGCTTTCTTCATACCTTTTCTTAAGATAATTGGATTAGCACCAGCTGCAAGGTTCTTCATGCCTTCATTAATAATAGCCTGTGCAAGAACTGTTGCTGTTGTAGTACCATCACCTGCAACATCATTTGTCTTAGTTGCAACTTCCTTAACTAATTTAGCACCCATGTCAGCAAATCTATCTTCAAGTTCAATATCTTTTGCAATAGTAACACCATCATTTGTAATAAGTGGCGCACCATATGATTTATCTAAAACTACGTTTCTTCCTTTAGGTCCAAGTGTAACTTTTACTGTATCAGCAAGTGCATTAACGCCTTCTTCTAATGCTGCTCTTGCGTCCTCTCCATATAAAATTTCTTTAGCCATTTCTATCCTCCTTAACCTTCAACAACAGCAAGTATGTCTGAAATTCTAACTACAATGTATTCATCATCTTCAAGTTTAACTTCATTACCTGCATATTTTGAATAAATAACAATGTCTCCAACATTTACATTCATTTCTATAGTTTTTCCATCAACTGTTGTTCCAGGACCAACTGCAACAACTTCTGCCTGATCTGGCTTTTCTTTTGATTGGCCTGGAAGTACGATTCCTGACTTTGTAACTTCCTCAGCTTCAACCTTCTTTAAAACAACTCTGTCTCCTAATGGTCTAAGTTTCATATCGAATTCCTCCTTATATACATTTGTTAGCACTCTCTACTTCTGAGTGCTAGTCTCATCATTTGATATAATAGCACAATATATTTTACTTTGCAATAACATTCTAAAAATATTTATAATTATGCTATTTTCCTAGTCCTTTATCCCTTCCATAAAAGAATAAATACTGCTGGGCATATCCACCTAATTCACCATATAATTTTTCGGCATACTCTTGTATTTCTTCCTTACTTACTTCATTCTTAAAGTAAATATCTTCCATTATCCTTTTAATCCAAACATCAATTGGAAATGCATTCCTATATGATAAAGAGAACAAATTTACACAATTAGCAACCTTATCACCAACACCTTTTATTTCCTTAAGCTTTTCTCTTGCTTCATTGACATTTAACTGACCAAATATATCTCTCTTAATAATATTATCAATTTCTGCTCTTTCTTTATTTACAATATTTAATTCATCAACATATGAATTTAGTTTAACTGAAGCATCATAAAGATAAGGTGCCCTAAAACCTGTTTTTAACTCTTTATAATCATTAATCTCAATTTTAGAAAGAGTTTTTATATCAGGAAATGAATAAAAATCAGAACCATTTGCTGAGCCAAGATAAGCACCATATTTCTTTGAAATATCTGCAACTATTTTCTTAATATGTGGAATCTGTTTATTTTGCGAAATAATGAATGACATTAACGTCTCACTAAATTCCTGATTTAAAATTCGAACTTCACCTTTTTCATGTATTGCTGCTTTTAGTTTATTATCCCTTTTTAGCAATTCTTTCTTTATTTTTGCATAATCTCTATTTAAATCAAGATAATTAACTAACTGACTTACATCTCCTGGCCTAAAAGTTTGAACAATTAACTTATCTTCTTTCTGCTTTCCAACATATAAATTATCATACGCAACAAATGCATACTCATCTTCATCGATTTTTTCAAAATGAAAACACTGACCACATTCAAGAGTTTGCCCTAAATCAAAGTCAGATAGATTTTCAAATGTTATATATTCATTATTAATTATTATATTCATAATTAGCCTTTCCTATCTATATTTATTCAAACACTATTATTCTAACATATATTTAATGTTTAAATAAAAAAACTTCATAAAACTTTAAGTAAAGTCTTTTATTTTTATCTGTTTCGTTATAAAATATTTAATATAATATCCACTAATGTTGTGGGGAACGGAGAGAACGAATATGGCAAAAAAACTAAAAAAACTAATTATTGGAGCAACACTAGTTTCGGCTGCGGCTGCAGCTACTTATTCTGTTTTAAAGAAAAAAGAGAAGGATGATTTAAAACAATACGTAGACGATTTTGATGACGACGATGATCTTTTCGAGGGTGAAAAAACTAAGAGAAAGTATTTTAATCTTGATAATATTGATAAAGAAAAAATCAAATCAGTTGCCAATGATGCAAAAGATAAAGCTACTAAGGCTGCTAGCGTTGCAAAAGAAAAAGCAACTAAATTTGTTGAAGATGGAAAACTTGATGAAGTAAAAGAGAATGTTAAAGAATTTGCTTCACAGGCTTCATCAAAAGCTAAAGATTTATTTGAAAAAGCTTCTGAAAAAATGAAAGATAAATCAAATGCTGACTCAGAAGAAAATCAAGTATATGATCCTGAGGATATAGACTTAGCTGAGTTTGATATTATAGATTCAGAAGTTACTGATATTAAGGATAATGTAACTGAAACAGTTTCAGATGTTGTTGATGATTTAAATGATAATATATCTGAAGCTTCTACTACTGTTTCTGAAGAAGTTAATACAGTTACTTCAGATATTAATGATGTTACTTCTGAAATTAAAGAAGACGTTACTGAAACATTTAACGACACAACTGAAAGCGTTAATGAATCCTTCAATGAAGTATCTGATAATATTAATACTGCTTCAGATACTTTTAAAGAAAGTAATGCAAACTTCAGTGAAACAGTAACAGATAATTCCGTTAAAGAATCTGATGATGAATTCTTTTCCGATGAATTAGATGATCCACTTAACAATTAATATTATATATAAATTAAATAATTATAACATGCCATCATTTTAACTGGTGGCATGTTTTTTATTGAAAAATAAAAGGTGTAGAATAATCTACACCTTTTATCTCTATAGAAAACTAATTATTTAATTTTTATTTTTCTAACAATCTTTTTACCATAGATATCTTTAATAATTATCTTATTAAACTTACGTTTCTTTAAGAATTTTTTATATTTCTTAAGTTTAAATGAAATCTTTTTAGCATTCTTCTTAAACTTAATCTTTTTCTTATTTATAGTAATAGACTTAATAGCATACTTAGATTTAATCTTGATTTTCTTAGATAATTTATATTTCTTTTTATTCTTAAGATTAATCTTGATTTTACCTTTTTTAAGTATTCTTTTTTTATCTTTAACAACAGTCTTTGATTCATTATCAGTATTACCATTATTATTCGTATTACTATTTGTATTATTATTTGTATTGTTACCTGCTGTATTATTATTGTTAGAAGTTGTTTCAGTCTGTTCAGTTACAGGCTTTGTTTCAGTCTGTTTTTCAGTTGGTGTTTCTGAAGACTGTTCTTCACTTGGTATTTCTGAAGACTGTTCTTCGCTTGGTGTCTCTGAAGACTGTTCTTCACTTGGTATTTCTGAAGACTGTTCTTCACTTGGTATTTCTGAAGACTGTTCTTCACTTGGTGTTTCTGAAGACTGTTCTTCACTTGGTGTCTCTGAAGACTGTTCTTCGCTTGGTGTCTCTGAAGACTGTTCTTCACTTGAAGTTTCTTCAGATGATTCTTCTACATATGGAGTTTCTTTCGAAGATTCCTCTGATTCTTTATCAGATGACTGTTCCTCTGATGAAACATCTTCTGATGACTGTTCCTCTGATGATTTTTCAGAAGACTGCTCCTCACCAGTATATTCTGAACCTTCTTCTTCTGATGATTGTTCCTCTGAAGTCTTTTCAGATGATTCTTCCTCACCTACATGTTCAGAAGATTGTTCCTCGCCAGTATATTCTGAACCTTCTTCTTCTGATGATTGTTCCTCTGATGACTGTTCTTCCGATGATACTTCCTCAGATGACTGTTCTTCTGATGATACTTCCTCAGATGACTGTTCTTCTGATGACACTTCTTCAGAAGACTGTTCCTCTGATGATACTTCTTCAGATGACTGTTCCTCTGATGATACTTCTTCAGATGACTGTTCCTCTGATGATACTTCTTCAGATAACTGTTCTTCCGATGATACTTCTTCAGATGACTGTTCTTCTGATGATACTTCCTCAGATAACTGTTCTTCTGATGATACTTCTTCAGATGACTGTTCTTCTGATGATACTTCTTCAGATGACTGCTCTTCTGATGATACTTCTTCAGATGACTGTTCTTCTGATGATACTTCTTCAGATGACTGTTCTTCTGATGATACTTCTTCAGATGACTGTTCTTCTGATGATACTTCTTCAGATGACTGTTCTTCTGATGATGGCTCTTCAGATGGTTCCTCAGATGAAGGTTCTTCACTAGATGGTTCCTCTGTTTCATTCTCATGATAATTACTTAATCTTCCGATTTCAGATTCTGACTTATAACTAATAATAAGATTTCTTCTATATTCTGAAACCAAAATAGAATCATCTATTGTTCCTTGAGCAGATAACTTATTATCTTTCATTAACTTTTCAATTGCACCAGATAAAGCAAATATATATCCAGCATTATAATCTAGTGCAACTTCCGTATATTTATGTAAATTTGCATCATTTACGAAATTTCCACTTCTATCAGGTCCTCCTACAAGAGCACCAACAAGAATATGTTCTTGCTTTTCTTTGCCATGACTCTCTACGTTATCGTATCCACTAGCAGCTCTATGATGTGGATGTAGTTCATATTTTGTATGACCGCATACAAAACTTCTATTATCATCTCCTAAGATATAATCTAACTGACCAAAAGCCCACTTAGCATTATCCTCATCATTTGATAAAAATGCCAAAGCATCCATATTACAATTATATCTTGCACTTCCCCAATCAGATAAGCAATAATATCCATCATTTACTGCGCATTCTTTTTTCATATTATTTAAGCAATTAGCAACTGGATCAGAACTCAAATCAATAAGTCCGGCTTTTTCACCATATTTAAGTGCAAGACTACTTACATTATCCCAAGATAACCATGAATATTGATTACAATTTGAATAATATTTTTTAAATTCACTTGCATAAATATCACGATCACTTGTATTACCAACAGCGATACATAATAATGCAGCTGCTAAACAATAATCATCTTCCCAACTTGATGATTTATAAAATTCTCCAGGTCCATCTGTGGCAATTTTTTTGTCATTTGTTTTAGCATAATCAAATAATCTTTCTGCTAAAAATAACGAATATGGATCTCCTGGATTGTTTAAATATTGAAGCGCTAAAGCAGCTGATGTTTCTGAAACAATATCTGTTGCAGGATTTTCTTCTGATGTAACATAATACTGCTCTTTTCTAGAACTCTGATTTTCAGGTTTTCCCCAATAAGCATGATCTAAATTTGGTTCTCCAATCTGATAACAAAATCCATGTACAGTATTACCTAATATACCTGTACAATCTGAAAAATATTTGTAAAAACAAGATGATATATTTTTCATATGTTTTGTTAAGCCATATTTTTTATACACATCTGCATTTTCCATATATGAAAGGCCAAGGATTGTAGCTGTATAAGCCTGTGGTAAACCAAATTTAACATGATCTCCAGCATCATGAAAACCCGATTTAACTACTTTTCTTATCACACCATCAAAATAATAAAACTCGTCATCAGTATGACAGTTATCTCGCCATGATAATGCACTATAATAATCTACATTATCTCCGCACATATTCGCATCATAAAAATACAATGCTTCTTGCAATGCTTTTACATAATTATTCTGTGTTGCAGCATTGACTTCTTTTGCTTTTCCACCTGGCAATGATGATATGACCATAGCCATAGAAATGCCGATGGAAAGAATTCTTTTTCTTGTTCCTGTTTTCATTCCTTTTTACTCCATTATTTAGTAATTGTTTAGCTCCCCAAAACAATCCTATTGTATTTTATCCCTTTTTATTCCCATTATCAATTTAACAAATAGTGAATAAATTATGAACAAATCATGAACAACATTTTCGTTTCCATACCATCTTAATATATATAATTTTAGATAAAAAATGCAGCATCTGTATAAAACAAATACTGCTAAAAAAATATACAACTTTTTTCAAAAAAGGCAAAAATATAACGGTTATTAAACCGTATCCGGAGACTCACTGTCAGGTGGTATTATACCAACTGTTTTATTATTCGCCCTAAAAACTGAATCTCTGGCATTCTTCCATGGTTCATCTTTATACTTATAATCAAACTTTTTAACAAACCAATCTAAGTCTTCATATAATCTTTCCATATTTTTAATGTAAAGTTCATTAGTCTCATCAATAAAAGAATCTAAATCACTGCCATGAAGATTCTTCGAAGCATATTCTAATAAATTAACATAGTGTTCATTACACATTCCCTTGCTATTTTTAAAATCTTCTCTAAACTCAGGATCTTTCTTCCAAAGATGAACAATAGTTTTTAAATATCTTTCAAATGTAAACTCAATTTTATCGCATACAAAACAGCTACTATTTAATTTATGAATATAATTAGTAAGATCTGATATATCTTTCTTTTTAAATAATCCGCTCTTACCACCTGTAGCTGTTAGTTTCTTAATATCAGCATTTGTTTTAGCGAAATGAGTTCTTAATATAAGTCCCATACCAAGTCTGTTATTAGCATCCATTAACTTCTGCGTATGCTCTTTACAAAAACCTTTTTCATCGGTAACTGCTCTTATATCATCTTCCATGTAACTTGGTCCCATGGTAAATTCTATAGCATTTTTCTCAATATCATTATACATTTGACAAATAGGGCATTCGCAGTCGATTTTATATGCATCTTTTACCGGTATGGTATATAAAACTTCTCCCATAATATAATCTCTATTCTTTCTTTTTATTTTGGTAATTTAAAAGAACTCTTAAGTGATACAATTCTATTTAATACAATATCACCTTCTTTAGAATCCTTAGAATCAAAACAGAAAAATCCATTTCTTACTAACTGGAACTTTTCATCTTTTGATAATTCAGCAAATTTTTCTTCTAGTTTACAATTCTTAATTTCTACTACAGAATTTGGATTTAAGTTAAGATTTCCTTCCTCATCAAACATACCCTTTTCTGTATCAATTAATTCTTCAAAAAGTCTAACAGTAGCATCTACTGCACTATCAGCATGTACCCAGTGAATTGTTCCTTTGACTTTTCTTCCTGTAAAACCTGAACCACTCTTTGTTTCAGGGTCATATGTACAATGAACAACAGTAACATTACCATTCTCATCTGTCTCATATGAAACACACTTTACAAAGTAAGCGTTCATAAGTCTAACTTCATTACCAGGATATAATCTCTTGTATTTTGAAGGTGGTTCAATCATAAAGTCATCTCTTTCAATATAGAGTTCTTTACCAAATTTTAATTTTCTCTTACCAAGTTCTTCATTCTCAAGGTTATTATCAGCTTCGAGAATTTCAACTTTACCATCTTCATAGTTATCTATTACAAGTTTAATAGGATCAAGAATACCCATATATCTTGGTCTGCTAAGTTTCAAATCATCTCTAATACAGAACTCAAGCATTGCGATGTCTGAAACACTATTACTCTTAGATACACCACAAAGTTCAATAAACTTCTGAATAGATTCAGGAGTGTAACCTCTTCTTCTAAGGCCACTAAGAGAAACAAGTCTTGGATCATCCCAACCATAAGCAATTCCATCTTCAACTAACTTCTTAATATATCTTTTTCCTGTTACTACATTTTCAAGATATAACTTAGCAAATTCAATCTGTCTTGGTGGCTTTTCAAAACCAACTTCATTTACGACCCAATCATACAAAGGTCTGTGATCTTCAAATTCAAGTGTACAAATTGAATGTGTAACACCTTCAAATGCATCTTCAAGTGGATGAGCAAAATCATACATTGGATAGATGCACCATTTATCGCCTGTTCTATGATGGGTCATATGAGCAACTCTATAAATAATAGGATCTCTCATATTAATGTTGCTTGATGACATATCAATTTTAGCTCTTAATACTTTTTCGCCATCAGCATACTTACCGTTTTTCATATCTTCAAAAAGCTGTAAGTTTTCTTCAACACTTCTATCTCTATAAGGACTATTCTTACCTGGTTCAGTAAGTGTTCCTCTATACTCTCTAATTTCATCAGCTGTCAAATCGCATACATAAGCCTTACCTTTTTTAATTAATGTAACAGCTGCTTCATACATTTTATCAAAATAATCAGATGCATAACGGATGTCGCCTTCCCATTTAACACCTAACCACTTTATGTCTTCAATAATTGAATCAACAAATTCAATCTTCTCCTTAGTAGGATTTGTATCATCAAATCTCATATTAAATTGTCCACCATATTGTTTAGCAAGACCATAATTTAATAAAACAGCCTTTGCATGACCAATATGCAAATAACCATTAGGTTCTGGTGGAAATCTTGTAATAACTGAATCATATTTACCTTCAGCTAAATCCTTATCTATTTCCATTTCAATAAAATTTCTGGACTCTTTTTTTTCTTTTTCATTAACATCAATTACTTCTGACATAACTACTACCTCACTAGAATATTTCATCGTTAAATTATACCTTAAAAATGCTTTATTTTCAACTAAAAATCCCGTGACAAAAATCACGGGATTTAAATACTTATAAATTTTTTAAATGCATGAGCAATTTATAATTTCTTATTTAGCGTAATATACATCAACATTCTTAACGCCCCACTGAATTGCTTCATCATATGTACTCATATAAATATCAATTCTGTTATTTTTAATTGCTCCGCCTGTATCTTCAACTACATATGTTTTTCCATTGATAACAACTTCAGTACCATAAGGAAGAACTGATGGATCAGCAGCTATTGTACGATTAGCTGTTGTTGTTGTACCTGATGCTGTTCTACCATGAATACAATAAGCTGTAATCTTGAAATTACCAATAAGCTTTTTTTGCTTTTTCTTTTTAGACTTTTTCTTTGACTTCTTTTTAGCCTTAAATTTATCAGTCTTATTATCTTTTTTCAATTCTGATTTCTTATTATTACTTTCCTTAATGCCTTCAGCAAATGCATTTGTAAGGATTTTACTTGAATAAGAAATACTATTCATATCCCCAGGCTTTCTACTTGTTAAAATTGGAAGATTTAATTCTTTAACTTCAACTTCATTTTCACCTGTAACTAATTTTTCTTCTTTAACGATTTTATTAGTCTTAAGAAATTCTGTGTCCGCTTTTGCAAATATTGAGGCTGGGATTAAAGCAACCACTGCTATACCTACCGCAAAATTTTTTAAAGTTTTCATAAAATTACACTCCTAACACAATGACTTTCATAATCACTGCATTATATTTATAACATAATTGTTACATTAAGTCAATAAAATGTTACAAAAATGTTACAATAATATTAGAATTGTTAAATTTCCATAATAATCTTAAGATATCAAATCATTATTTATTCAAAAATTTTACTGCATAATTTTTCTGCTTCTTTGTACAATTTTTCATATTTTTCTTCAGTTTTAAACTCTTTAACGGAATCAAGAATACCATTATAATACCATTCTTCTTCCTCTTTTGTAGCTTTAAATCTACTCCAAACATCATCACCTAGTATATCCATATCATATAAAATGGATCTGGCATTTGCTATAAGATCAGCAAGTGCTAATAGTTTTTCTTCCAATGTTGCTGTTTTAAGAAAATCGACTGTATGTTGTTTTCTTTCATGCCATGTTTTTGATTTATCTTCAGTATGACTTGCAACAAGTGTTCTTACTTCACTTCCAAAATTTTTCTCAATATCTTCAATTGTAACTTGAGTATCCTCAACAGTGTCATGTAAAATACCAGCAATTCTTAAATTAATGCTAGCATTATTAAGCGCAAGTATCTCCATAACTTCCATTGGATGTGAAATATAATCAACATCACTTGCTTTTCTCTTCTGACCAGCATGAGCTTTGGTCGCATAAACAATCGCCTTATGAATCAATAAACTCTGTTCCAATTTAAAGCACCTCCCCCACAACATACTTCTAAAAATACATTATAATTATTTATATTCTCCTTTGTCTTACTATCTCATAAGCAAGAATACCACATGCTACAGATGCATTAAGAGAATCAATATCACCCTTCATAGGAATCGATGCTATCATATCGCATTTTTCCTTAACAAGACGACTAACGCCTTCACCTTCATTACCAATAACAAGTCCAATAGGTCCTTTAAGATTTAGATCATACATATCGCTTCCACCCATATCTGCACATGCAAACCATAAACCTTCCTTCTTTAAATCCTCTATTGTATTCGAAATATTAGTAACCTTTGCAACCGGTGTATAATTTATGGCACCTGCAGACGTTCTTGCAACAACTGCAGTAAGTCCGCAAGCTCTTCTTTTAGGAATAATAATTCCATGACTACCAGCCTGATTAGCAGTTCTAATAATAGCTCCAAGATTGTGTGGATCCATAATACCATCAAGAATTATAACAAATGGATCCTCACCTTTTTCTTTTGCATTTGCTAATATATCTTCAACACTAGCGTAATTATACGCTGCAACATAAGCTATAACTCCCTGATGTTTACCGGTCTTTGACATATTATCAAGGCGTTCCTTAGAAACAAACTCAACAATAGTGTCGCCTTTTTTAGCTTCTCTGACAATACTTCTTACAGCACCGTCCATACATCCATCTAAGACAAATACCTTATCTACGTCCCTTCCAGAACGCAAACTCTCCATAACAGCGTTTCTGCCCTCTACTGTATATTCTTCATATCTCATTTATTTTCACCATTCACCTTAGAAAATCCTATTTTTAATAATTCAAAAATTCTTTCCGAATTATGCGTCAAATATAAATAACCAATTAATGTTTCAAAACCAGTTGCATGCTTATATTCATTATAACTAGCATTTTTAGCCTTTGAATTAGATTTAGCATTTCTTCCACGCTTAAAAACTCTAATTTCTTCCTCATTTAACTCATCCATCAACGCATTTACAAGTTCACATTGAAACTTTGCACAAGCTAAATCAGATGTCATCTTATTAAGCTTATTAACCGCTGTGTTTCCATCAGTAACAACCTTTGTACGTAGAATTAATTCATAAACATTATCCCCAACAAATGCTAATGTCAACGGTGAATACGTATCAATCGCAACATCTTCTATAGATAAACCGGTTTTTAAAACTTCAAAAATATCTAAATTCATATTATCCATAATTAATTACTGCGTTTCCACTTAACGCCTTCCCTTGTATCTTCTAGAATTATACCTTTACTTAATAATTCATCTCTAATCTGATCAGCTAAAGCAAAATCACGGTCTTTTCTAGCCTGTGTTCTTTTTTCAATCATCTGTTCAATTTCTTCATCAAGCATTTCTTTCTTAACTTCAACAGTAATTCCAAGAACATTTGCTATTGTATTAATTCTATCTTTAAATCCATTAATGAATTCCTTACTACTTGTTTCATTAACAGAAACATTAGCTAATTTTACAAGTTCAAATAATGATGAAATAGCATCTGCTGTATTGCAATCATCATCCATTGCATTTTCAAATTTTGTAATAAAATCATCTGCAGATTCAAGAATGCTCTTCTCATCATCATTAATATTTTCAATCGTAGAATTATCATAAAGATAATTTAAATTATCAACTGCAGTTCTAATTCTTGTAAGACTAGTCTTAGCTGATTCCATGAGTTCATCGCTAAAGTTGATAGGTGTTCTATAATGTGCTGATAACATAAAGAATCTTAATACTTCAAGTTCATAATGCTTTCCTATATCTCTAACTGTAAAGAAGTTACCTAAAGACTTGGACATCTTTTCATTATTAATCTTAAGGAAACCATTATGCATCCAGTATTTTGAAAATTCCACACCGTTTGAAGCTTCACTTTGAGCAATTTCATTTTCATGATGTGGGAAAATCAAATCCTCACCACCTGCATGAATATCAATACTTGCGCCTAAATATTTCTTAGCCATAACAGAACACTCTGTATGCCATCCAGGTCTACCTTCTGACCATGGTGATTTCCAGAAAGGTTCACCCTCTTTTTTTGGTTTCCAAAGAACAAAATCAAGTGGATCTCTCTTACTTTCTTCACCTGAAACTTTTAATGCATGAGCTTCATCTCTATGTCCACCTTCTAAATCATCAATATTCTTCTTAGATAATTTTCCATAATCTTTAAAACTTCTAGTACTATAATAAACTGTACCATCAGCTTCATAAGCATATCCTTTTTCAATCAAGTCAGAAATAAGATCAATCATACCATCAATTTCTTCTGTAGCTTTTGGATGAACTGATGCTTCTCTAACATTAAGAGATGCCATATCTTTTTTACATTCTTCAATAAATTTTTCAGATACTTCTTTTGAATCTATGCCCATCTCAATAGATTTTTTAATAATTTTATCATCAACATCAGTAAAGTTAGAAACAAACTTTACTTCATAACCTTTATATTCAAGATATCTTCTAAATGTATCAAAAACTATCATTGGTCTTGCATTACCAATATGAATTAAATCATATACAGTAGGACCACATACATACATTTTAACTTTTCCTTCTTCAATTGGAACAAATTCTTCTTTTTTTCTTGTAAGAGTATTATAGATTTTCATATTTATATCCTTTCAGTATCACTTAGTAGCATTTTAATACTAACCACGTGAAATATTATTCAGTTTATTATTTTATCACTTATTATTATAACTTATATATTATTTATTCATACTGCAGCCACTACAACCGCTACAGTTTCTGAAAGTATTATTATTTATATTTTCATCAGTCGATGCAATAATATAATTATCTGAAATATAATCATCTACTTTTTCAAGCAAACATATAGACTGAGAAGATATACCTTCAAGATTTCCAGTAAACCCAAGACCTTCTTCTGTTGTAGCTTTAACATTTACTTTAGAAACATCAATTGATAAAGCATCAGCAATGTTCTTTCTCATAGTATCTATATAAGGTCTCATTTTGGGTTTCTGAGCAATAATTGTAGCATCAATATTACCAACTATATATCCTTCATCATCTAACAATTTTGCAACATGTTTTAATAATTCTATACTATCTGCACCTTTATATTTTTCATCAGTATCAGGAAAATGTTTCCCGATATCTCCAAGTGTAGCAGCTCCAAGTAAACTATCCATTATGGCATGAGTTAAAACATCTGCATCTGAATGCCCTAATAAACCATGTGTATGTTCAATTTCAACACCACCTAAAATTAGTTTACGTCCCGTAACAAGTTTATGGACATCATATCCCATTCCTATTCTCATATTAAACCTCGTAACTTAATAATTTTTCATAAACTATAATTATGTAATTATAACATATAACATTTTATAAATCTAGTTTATACATATAATAACATGATAGGTTCTCTTTATATTCACAGCAAATAAATTCACTTAATTCTATACAACACAAAAAAGGAATCGACATTTCTGCCGATTCCTTGAAATCTTTTAATTAATCATCAATCTCAATTTTTTCTGACTCATCAATATATGTACCATATTTACCATTAAGATCGATAGCCTGAATAGTACATTCATAAAGCTGATTATTAAGTTTGTTCTTTTTAAGAACATTAACACCACTTGTTCTTCTTAATTCATCTTTAATAAATGCAACTTTCTGCATAAGAGCATCTTTCTTTTCCATGAACTCTTCTCTCATACGAGCATTAAGTTCTTCCTGAGCGTTCTGTCTTTCTTCCTTAACACGCATCTGCTCCTGTCTCTTCTGTTCCATTCTTCTATCATTAATTTCATCTCTCTTCTGATTAGCTAAATTATTATTTGAACCAAGTGCAGATGAATATGATGAAACAGAAGCTTTGTAAGCGGCAGCTGATTCAGTTCTGAATGGTGTAGATGAAGATCTAACAGCAGCTGAACCACTTGACATAGATGTTGCAGCACTTGAATGTGATGAGAATGTAAGCTGATCTGCTGGTACAGGTACAACTACAACTGTACTTTCAAAAGCTCCTCTTGTTTCACATACATCAGAAACCTTAACTTCCTTAAGACCCTGACAACTACCAAATGCATAACTTTCAATTTTCTTTACTGTACCAGGAATATTAATTTCTGTTAAAGCTTTACAACGATAGAATGCAAATCTTGCAATCTTTTCAAGTTTACCCGGAAGAAAAACTTCAGTTAAAGCTTCACAACCTGAAAATGCGTATCCTGGAATTTCAGTAACTGCGTCTGGAATTGTAACTCCTTTAATCTTACGACAATTATAGAATGCATAATCATCGATTTTAGTAACTGTTGCTGGTATAAGTACCATATCAGTCATATCTCTTTCACAGAAAAGAAGTCTAGTTCCAAGTCTATCTAATAATAAACCATCTCTGAGTTTAAATTTCTTATTATCTGAGGAAACATTAATCTTTGTAACACAGTTAAATGAACTCATACCGATATCTTCAAGATTTGGACCAACTTCAAATTTTAGTGAACTAGAAATATTAAAGTTTCTAGCACCAAGTTTCTTTAAGTTTGTAAGTGCAATTGTTCCACCTAATTCAAAGTTTTCAATAGCACCATATCCAATCTCTTCAAGTGAATCTGGTAATTCAATCTTTCTAAGTGCTCTACAATTAGCAAATGCTTCATCTTCAATCACTTTTTCATTTCCGCCGAAAACAACAACGGTAAGGTTTTGGCATCCATAAAAAGCTCTTTTACCGATTTTCTCTAAAGATTTAGGTAATCTTACTTCTTTTAAATTTACTCTCTCCTTGTACTCATTAGGCGCTATCTCTGTTGTTCCTTCGGCTATAACAACAACCTCAGGGTCATTATTCATTTCAACAACAGCCTGATGAGTGTCATTGTCTGCAGATGCTGAGAGAGAAATATCACTTGTCTCACCAAGATGCATTCCTTCTGACTGCTGTAAGTAGTTCTCATTTTCCATCATAACAGGCACCTCCTTTTTCCATTAGTACACCCACTATCTTCTATAATAAAATTATAACACTAAATACAATTTTTGTAAAATTTTATGCTTTTTTCACTATTTTTTGTTAAAATACTACATTTTATTGTTTGATTCAATATATTATTGACCATATTTTTGTGCAATTTTACCAATTTGATTTTAATTGTTCTTTCATAAATCTGCCAAAAAAATGAAATTTCTGTCAAAATATAACAAATTTATTCAATTTTATATAATTATATAATGAGTGGAGCGATAAGCCGGGTTATGTCTAGAATGATCATCTATCTAGCTTTATTGTTACCAATAAAGTCAAGCGACCTACCCGAAAGATATAGGCGGGCAACCAACTTTCTATTCAGTCTTGCTTCGGATGGGGTTTACACTGACCCTTGATGTTACCACCAAAGCGGTAGTCTCTTACACTGCCATTTCACCCTTACCTTTAAAAGGCGGTTTAATTTCTGTTGCACTTTCCTTAGAGTCACCTCCACCGGACGTTATCCGGCATCCTGCCCTGCGAAGCCCGGACTTTCCTCGTGCACGTCCTTTCGGCAATAGTACACGCGATCATTTGCTCCACTCAAGTTTAAACATATTAACAATTAAATACGCTACCACCGATAAATTCTCTAATAATTGAATTATGTGGTACTAGTTCACTATTTATTCCCAAGAAATAATCCAAGAATTTTAAAAGTTTTTTAGCCTCAGTGTATTCTGGGCAATTTGGATCAACACTATATAACAATGGTTCAACATATTGTTTTAATACTCCAAGTTCATATATAAGTGATGAATTAAAAACTTCATTCGCTTCTTCCTGATATGGGAATATATGCTTATCTTCACCTCTTCTAACAGATGCCCATCTCTTAATGGTTTCTGTAGCATTAATTCCTCTTGTTCTAGCATCTCTAACCATACGTCTTAGCATTCTTGCTTCTGTAGTTGGTATTCTTGTATGCTCATCAAGATTTAATACTGTAAGAGCTGATAAATATATTTTAAACTTCTTTTCTCTTGGTATGGCATATGTTAACAAATCATTCAAACAATGAATACCTTCTAAAACAAGAACATCACCTTCACCAAGTTGCAAGTAATTACCTTTGTATTCTCTTTCACCAGAAATAAAATTATATTCTGGAAGTTCAACCTTCTTTCCATCAAGAAGATTCGCTAAGTCTTCATTAAGTTGTTTAACATCTATTGCCAAAAGACTTTCATAATCTTTTTCACCTTTTTCATCAAGAGGTGTCTTATCTCTATTTACGAAATAATTATCAACTGGAATTGGATGTGGTCTCATTCCTATAGCCATAAGTTGAACACTTAGTCTATGTGAGAATGTAGTTTTACCAGATGATGATGGACCAGCTATCATTACAAACTTACAATTTTTTTCATTAATTTCATTTGCAAGTTCAGCTATCTTCTTTTCAAATACAGCTTCCTGAACTAATATCATATCCGCAATTTGTTTTTTAGTGATACATTCATTTAAATCTGCAACACCTTTAATTCCAAACATTTCACCCCATGAAGCAGTTCCCTTAAGAGTTGCTGCAACTTTATCCTGTGGCTCAAATTTTGGAACAACAGTTGGATTTTCTTTAACTGGCATTTGAAGAACAAACCCTTCATCATACAAAAATAAATCAAAATACTTAAGGTAACTTGTATTCATTACCATATATCCATAATAATAATCTTCAAAACCATTTATATCATAAAGATTAACTTGTGAAGAACGTCTATATCTAAATAACTTTTCCTTCTCAAGCATGCCATGTTTTCTAAACTGACTCATGGCATATCCAATTTTAACAGTTTTCTTTGTTATATCGATTTTAGCATCTACAAGTTCCTTCATTCTATCAGAAACTCTTTTTAAAAGACTCTCACTTAATTCTTCAGAACCTTTGTAAGTACAATAATATCCTTTACTTACAGAATATTGTACTCTGATTTCTTCAACATTCTTATTACCTAATACATCATGAAATGATTTAAGTAAAAGTAATGTCATGCTTCTTCTATATGCATCATTACCATATGTGGTTTCTGTAGTTAAGAATTCAATCTCTGCATCCTGCTTAACATAGTTATTTAACTCCATGAGTTTTCCATCAACCTTTGCAAGCACAATGTCATATTCAAAATCCTTCTGTGCATCCTTAGCTAAATCAGCTAATTTAACCTTATTAGTTTTTACTTCCTCGCTCATAACTAACCCCCATAATATCCATAGTTTTTTCTAATAAGTTAACATACTTTTCAATCTCTATCATACGATTCTTTGTACTATCAACCTTGTTTTCTGCTTCTTTTTCTTTTAAGCATTCTAAAATAAAACTATAATTTCTATGTTCTTTAGTAACATATTCAACAAATACTTTGTTCTTATTTTCAACTAAATATTCACCAAAACATTCCTTAATTTCTTCTACTAATTTTTCTTCTTCATGATCATTTTCATCTTCATTAATAGTCTCAATATCCTCTTTAGAATTATCTATCTCTATATCATTCTTATTATCTATTTCATCATCAGACAATTCTTCATCCAACAATTTCTCATCTGACTTAGTATCATTTTGATAATATCTAGCATCTATAATTAAATAATACTTTCCTTCATCAAAAATCATATCTTCTTTTTCAATAGTAAATCCATTTTCTTTCAAAAATTTTCTTACTACTTTTTCATCACCTTGAGGAGATAATACTAACTGTTTAAAACTCTTTGCAAGTTCAATATCTCTAGATAAAATCTTTTCAATTAGCAATCCACCCATGCCTGATATAACAACTGTTTCAGCTTCCCCAGCATCATAATCAGATAGTCCATCACAAAGTCTTGTATATATTCTATCTGAAAGTCTATACTTTTGAATATTATCAAAGCATACACTCAAAGGGCCTCTGTTAATATCCATGGCTATAACATAATCACATATATTATTTAAACACAAATAAATCGGAACATAACCATGATCTGTTCCCACGTCAACACACGTCTTAAACGCAACCATATTGGCAACGCTTTTTAATCTATTTGATATATTCATAATTGATTCCTATCTTTTCCTATAAATTTTATTTCACTTAAAAATATAATATCAAACACATTCTCATAAAATTATAATTTGATATTTATGTTCTTAATCTCTTCTTCTAAATTCATCAACATCTGATATTCATTTAAATCAGTTGTTGTACTCTGTTTATTTCTAATACTATTAAGTTTAATATTAATAACAATTTCATTAAGAGCTTTTTCTCTTTCCTTGTCATTAAGTTCACTGTTTAATTCACTATTAAAAATTCTTGCAACTTTTTTATGCATCTGCTCATCTTCATACGAATTAATAATCAATACAGGATTAACCTTACCTTCAGCAAATTGTTTAAAAACTTTATCAGCAACATCCTTATAAAATTCATCTGTAAAATCAGTAGAATTTACATACTTTATAATCTTATCATAAATAGCTGGTTCTTCAATTAACCATGTAAGCAAAAGTCTTTGAGAAGTTAATATTGCATCATCTTCTTCATCAACCATTTTATTTCTATTATCTATTTCTTTATCATACGAAGTTGCCTTCTTAGGTTTATAAAGCATCTTAGTAACAAGATCTGATAACTGCTTTCTATCAATAGAAAACTCTCTACTTACTGCCTCAATATAATTATTTCTTTCAAGTTCCTCACCGAAATTTGAAAGTTCATTTGCTATTTCTTTATAAAAATCAGTCTTACCATCAGGAGTATTTATGTCATAGTTTTTCTCAAGCTGCTTAATCTTAAAAATAAAATAATTCTCAGCTTCATCAATTCTTTTTTGAAATTCTTCTTTACCAAGATTTTTAATAAACTCATCTGGATCTTTATATGGTTTCATATTAAGAACTTTAACAGATAATCCAGCATTTAAGAATATTGGAATAGCACGAAGTGCAGCTTTTGTACCAGCTTCATCACTATCAAAAGTAAGTATAACTTTCTTAGCATATCTCTTAACAAGATTAGCATGTCCAATTGTAAGCGATGTACCAAGTGCAGCAACAGCCATGTTAAAACCAGCCTGATGAAGTGATATAACATCCATATATCCTTCGCAAATAAGCATATAATCACTTCTAGATGTTCTTGCAAGATTTAAACCATACATATTATTACTTTTGTTAAAAACTTTCGTTTCATTAGAATTAACATACTTAGGCTTAGCATCTCCAAGCACTCTACCACCAAATGCAATCACTTTATTATTCACATCAAAAATTGGAAACATTACTCTATTCCAGAATTTATCATAAACACCTTTTTCATCAAAAACAAAAAGTCCAGTTTCCTTAAGAATATCATCTGAATATCCCTTACTCTTAACATACTGATACAAAGAACTTTTCTTTCCAGTGTATCCTAAACCAAACTTCTTTATTGTATCATCTGATAACTCTCTACCCTTAAAATAATCAAGTCCGGATTTATCATTTCCATTTACCAAAATATGATAATAATATCTAGCTGATAAAACATTAACCTCAAGGATTTTATTTCTAATATCAGCATTTCTTTTACTTTCCTCAGAAACCTCTCCTTCTGGTAATTGCATTCCAGCCTTTTCAGCAAGAAACTTTAACGCCTCAGCAAATGAATAGTTCTCATATTTCATTACAAAGGTTATTACACTTCCACCTTCACCACATCCAAAACAGTAAAACATCTGTTTAGCTGGCGAAACGCAGAAAGAAGGCGATTTTTCATTATGAAATGGACATAATCCAAAATAATTAGCGCCTGATTTTTTGAGCTTAACATATGATGATACAACGTCAACTATATCATTTTTTTCAATTACCTCATTTATCACATCATCGCCGTAAAACATAAATAACCTCTACATTTCCCAAGATTTTGGAACAAATATATTCTGAAATGTCTTAACAGAATACTGATCCGACATACCAGCTATGTAATCACATACAACCCTTCTAATATCTTCTCCCTTTTCTCTATTAAGATATAAATATTCTTCTGGAAGTTCATCAACATTATTCAAATAATACTCATATAACTTCTCAATCATTGCATTAGCTTTTACTTCTTCGCCTTTAGCGACTTTATTAGTATAAACTCTATCAAACATAAACACTCTAAGTTTATACATTGCATCGTTGTATTCATCAGACATATAAACCTTATCCTTACCAATGCTGTTATTTACAACATCATGAATAAGTGCATCAAGTCTTGTTTTAGTCGTATCACCAAGAATATCGCGATAATAAACAGGAATATCATCTTCCTTCATAATCCCAGCTCTAATTGCATCATCAATATCATGATTAATATATGCAATCTTATCTGAATATCTAACAACCTGGCCTTCTAGTGTTTTTGGATTACCAGAAGTTTTATGATTTAATATTCCATCTCTTACTTCTTTTGACAAGTTAAGGCCCTTGCCTTCGTTCTCTAGAACTTCAACAACTCTAATACTCTGTTCATTATGTTTAAAACCCAAATCACAAATCCCATCAAGAGCTCTTTCTCCACAATGACCAAATGGTGTATGTCCAAGATCATGACCAAGTGCAATAGCCTCAGTTAAATCTTCATTAAGCCTTAACGCTCTAGAGATTGATCTTGCTATCTGAGAAACCTCTAAAGTATGAGTAAGTCGTGTTCTATAATGATCACCTCTAGGTGCAAGAAAAACCTGTGTTTTATGCTTTAGTCTTCTAAACGACTTAGAATGAATAATTCTATCCCTGTCTCTTTGATAAATCGTTCTAAGATCACAAGGTTCTTCAGGTACATCCCTGCCTTCACTATTTTTACTTTTAGATGCATACTGACTTAGGAAACTCTCTTCCCAGTCCTCCCATTGTTCTCTAATACTAATACCCATTCTCACTCCTGAATTAAAACTATAACTGCCATAACGGCACACTTAATAATAAATTCTCAATATTAGTATTTTAACAAATAATGCAAAAAAATAAAAGTGACATAACCCACTTTTATAAAATTATGCAGTCGATGGGACTTGAACCCACACCCACATGCATGGACATGAACCTGAATCATGCGCGTATACCAATTCCGCCACGACTGCAAACCTAAAACCAAACTAAATACGATTATCAAAACTACTATGTCTATATTGGTGATTGTATCACGATTGTAAAATACTAAAAAACATCTAGTTCTTTACTCGTCGTAAAAATAAAATTAAGACACAACCAAAGTTGTGTCTTAAGTATGCGGGAGAAGGGACTTGAACCCTCACTCGGAACTCCGAACTAGATCCTTAGTCTAGCCTGTCTGCCAATTCCAGCACTCCCGCAAAACCGTCATTCAATTACCTGACGCGATGACTATAATACCATTTATGTCGGATAATGTCAACGGTTTTTTATAATTTTTTTTGATTTTTTTCAAATCCAAGATGTAGATTCACTTCCAGTGAATCTTTTACTCCGCTCAAAGCCGCGGATGGCTCTTCTGATTTTTCAAATCAGAAGTAGTTATGCAAGTTTTCCCTTTGCAACTTCTACGAGTTTTGTAAATCCTTCAGCATCATTTACAGCCATCTCAGCTAACATCTTTCTGTTAACTTCAACCTGTGCAAGCTTTAAACCATACATAAACTTGCTGTATGAAAGACCATTAAGTCTTGCTGCAGCATTAATTCTAGCAATCCATAACTGTCTGAACTGACGTTTTTTCTGCTTTCTACCAGCATATGAGCTTGTAAGAGCTCTCATAACAGACTGTTTTGCTACTCTATACTGATTAGATCTAGCTCCTCTATAACCCTTAGCGAGTTTTAATACTCTATTATGTCTTTTTCTAGCGTTCATACCGCCTTTGATTCTTGCCATTTTCCTTGTCCTCCTACTTTAAACCTATAGATAAGGTAAAATCTTCTTCATATTCTTTACATTAGTAGCATCTGTCATTGCTGCTTTTCTAAGATTTCTCTTTCTCTTAGTTGTTTTCTTAGTTAAGATATGTGACTTATAAGCTTTCATTCTTTTAAGCTTTCCTGTTCCTGTTTTTTTGAAACGTTTAGCAGCTGCTCTGCTTGTTTTCATCTTTGGCATTGTTTCATCCTCCTTAATATATGATTAACTAAGTTATTTTTTCTCAGTTAAAAACATAGTCATATTTCTTCCTTCTAGTTTAGGTGCCTTATCGATAACTGCAATATCAGAAAGTAACTGTGCGAAATCATCTAAAACATGTTTAGAACTCTGAATATGAGCCATCTCTCTACCTCTAAATCTAAGAGTAACCTTAACTCTGTCACCCTTAGTAATAAACTTTCTAGCGCTATTAGCCTTAGTCTTTAAATCATTCTCTTCAATATTTGGAGAAAGTCTAACCTCTTTGATTTCAATTACTTTTTGCTTTTTCTTAGCTTCCTTTTCTTTTCTAGCCATCTCATATTTGTATTTACCATAATCAATAATTTTACAAACTGGTGGCTTAGCGTTAGGTGAAATTTTTACAAGATCAAGTTCTGCTTCTCTTGCAAGTTTCTGAGCTTCCTTAGCCGAAACTATACCAATCATCTCTCCATCTTCACCGATGAGTCTTACTTCTTTGTCCCTGATCTGCTCATTAATCATTAAATCGCTAATTGTTTTATACCTCCATAATCATCATTATCAACACCCTATTATAAGTGTATACCTTATAAAAAAAGTGAGTAAACAAAGTTCACTCACTAAAATATCATAATAAAATAAGCCTAAGCTTTTATTAAAAATATTAACCAACGTTCAGCTCTTCTGACGTGGTGAGAATAAATCTACTTTGTTTTAACCTTAAATATAATAACATTACTTATATTATATGTCAACCATTATTTATAAAAAATACCATATTTTAAGTATTTGGCTTTTATTCTGCTTTTTTCTTAGCAAATACACTCTTTATCTTTCCGAAAATATCATTATAAATAATCTGATACAACACTATAGCTAATGCAGTTCCTGCAATAACATCTAATATAGAATGCTGTTTTAAAAATACTGTTGATGAACATATAAGCAACATAACAGATAAACTTATCATTGTAACCCAATGTCCCTTTGGAATATGTTTACTCTTCATAAGCGACAAATGTATTGCTATTGAATTAAACACATGAATACTCGGAAAAACGTTAGTATTTGAATCTGAGTTATATATAAAACCAAGCATCTTAACCCATAAATTTTCACCAAAATCAAGATTAACTCTCAAATCCTGACCATTTGGATAAATAGTACATATAAACAAGCAAATACTCATTCCCAAATATAAATATAAACAGAATTTATAAAACTCTTTTTTATCCTTCAAAAATAAGAATAACCATGCATCTGGTATATATAAAAACCATATTAAATACGGAATAATAAATACATCTACAAACGGAATATAATCATCCACAAAGCAATGCATAATATGACAAGATGGCATACTTCTTTTTTCAAGCCAAGTAAACCATATCATATAAACAACAAAATAACTTATTGTCCAACAATGCCCATATTTCTTTATCAGTTCTTTCATATTACTCTCCATCAAAGTCTCGCTCATAAAGTTTTTATACTATCATTTTTATTCTTTTTGGCAAAATTGAAATCTTAATGTAATTCTGTCTATCATATGTTTCACCATCCGTATGAACAGATAATCTTCTCTTTGAATTGATCAAGACCGATTTACATCTATAAACATTAACGCCTCCATGCCCTATGTGCTTTCCTTTTAGAGCTAACGGCAAAAGCAATAATGCTTTAAATCTCGAAATATTATTAACCACACACAAATCTAAATAACCATCGTCACAAAGAGCATTTGGAGCAAATAAAAATCCTCCACCTTCATATGGTAAATTATGTGCCGAACAAAAAATAAAGTCCTTTACAAATACATCAGTACCATCATCAAGTTCAATCGTAACATCACCATACTTGCTATTCATCATTTGTGTAATACCAAGATATGCATACGATAACTTGCCTAAATTTAATTTATTCAAAAAACTTTTCGTATTAGATGAATTATTGATCTCACAAATTCTGGCATCATATCCAACACCACTACTAACTAAAAAACGATAGGTTTCATAATCCAAACCATCATCATTCCCAAATTGAGTTAGACCAATATTTACCTTAATAACTTTTTCCATCTTAATAATTCTATTAAGTGTCTTTTTTATTCTTTTAGAAATCTTAAGTCCTCTAGCAAAATCATTTCCTGTCCCCATAGGAATCACAGCTAATGTTATATTCTCATAGTTAACAAGACCATTTATAACCTCATTAAGAGTACCATCTCCTCCTATTACCACCACAACTTTTTCAAGCGGATTTTGAGTTAACATCATAGCTATTTCTGTAGCATCACCTGGACCTGAAGTTTCATGAAATTCATACTCATCAATTTTTTCTTCTACAATAGGTTTAATAATGCTTAATACGCTTCTACCACTTCTAGATTTTGCATTTGGATTTACAATAAAATGATACTGCATCTCCACCCCTATAATACATACATTTTAATTTAATAAAATTAATTAAACTTATAGATTTTTTGCATAACTTTATATCCTTTAACAGAAAGACTTCTGCCAGCCTTTCCAGGAAGATTCATTCCAATACCAAGGAATGAATGTCTTAATTTCTTATATAACTTAATATCCTTTTCTTTTAAATGATTCCAAAGTTCTTCTTTCTTTTTTAAGTTTTCATCTTCACCAGATAAAATACACAAAATAGAAGAAACACACATCATCATATCAAGATAGTGAGCCATATACTTTGAACATCTAACAGGAGTATCCATTGGTCTGTTCAAATATGAATCAATCATGATTTTAGTTACTCTAATTTGCTGATCAAGTCTTGAAATCATAACCTTTTCATTAACAGACTGATCCTCTCTACCTATATAATACTTATATAAATTAACATCTAGATAATACATGTTCTGTACATAAGGCAATGGATGAAAAACAAAAATATTATCCACATAGAAAGTATGCTTAGGTAATTCTAATTTACACTTTCTAAGCATTTCAGTTCTATAAATAACTGAATGCATCAAGATATACTGACTTTCTTTTAATTTGATTTTATCACTCCAAGAGAAAAATCTATCATTAGGCATAGCACGCTTATAACGCATAACCTTCTTATGTTTCTCTCCAACCTTATCATATACATAATTACAAATTAGCAAATCAAGATTCTTTCCTTCTTCTTCAACACGTTTAAGGAAGGAAATAACTTCAACAAGAGCATTCTTACCTAATTTATCATCACTATCAACAACCTTGAAATACTTACCGGTAGAGTTCTTAAGACCTGTATTAACAGCGTCACCATGTCCACCATTCTCCTGATGAACAACTTTGATAATTGTTGGATATTCAGCTTCAAGTTCTTTAGCAATCTTTAACGTATCATCCTTAGAACCATCATCTACAATTATAATTTCAACGTCTTCCCCACCATTAACAATACTCATAATGCTTTGTTTCATGTATTCTGCAGAATTGTAACATGGAACAGCAAAACTAATTAATTTACTCATTCTACGTTTGTCCTTTTTCAATATTTCCTATATTCTAAAAAACATCACAATAACCAATCAACCTATAAATTATTGATTAATATTATTATCATTATTATTTGAATTACCCTGATTAGATAAATAATCATCAATCCACTGATTATTACCATAACCATTATAATTATCAACTGTCTGTCCAGGAACATTATTTGGTTGGTTATAACCATTATTCATTTGATTGTATCCATTGTTCATTTGATTATATCCATTGTTCATTTGATTATAGCCGTTATTCATCTGGTTATAACCATTATTCATCTGATTATAGCCATAAGGGTTATTCAACTCACCATACTTACCGTATGGATTATTATTATCTACTCTTACATACTGCTCTACGACTCTAACTTTTGTAAGAATTACAAAAAACATAATTATAAATATAAATAGATAAAACATAAATCCTGAAAGCAATTCAGGTGTAACCTTAACCTTTTCTGAACCTTTAGCTGCGCCCTCAACACCTTCTTTCGAAAGAAATGTAGCAACTAAACTTATAGAGTTACATGTAACATGCATCATAATTGGTGCTATTATAGATTTATATTTATAATATAAAAATGCAAGTAAAAGTCCTAATGTTCCAGCATAAATTCCCTGAACCCAGTTCATATGAAATACACCAAATGTAATAGCTGATCCAAGTACAGCTACAACAACACCAAACATATCTTTTAATCTGTTGTATAAAACACCTCTAAAAACTAATTCTTCTAAAATTGGACCTACCAATGCTACTGCAATAACCATCACAACTTTATTACCACTATAAATTGATGCAGCAGCTGAATCATAAGACTTTGTGAATGATTCAGGAAGAACAGAAAGAGCAAATGTTGCTAATAAATTACAAACCATCATACCTAAATAAGCATATGGAATAACTAATAAAAACTTAGCTGGTTCAACATTCTGTAATACTCTTTTATATCCTTTTTTCTTTAATTTACTACTATCAAATTTCATAAGTAAAATCATAATCGGAATTAGAATAGCATCACTTACAAGAGTAATTGTAATCGCCTGCTTCATCACCAATTCAGTATATAATTCTTTATCACTTGCTGCTTCAGGATTATTTGCGACAACATAAAAAGCAAATAAAATAACCACAATAACCTGAGCAACATAATAAATCCCCAAAGGATATATTAAACCAAATATATTAAACAGTGTAACCGGTTCTTTAGGTTTATTACTATCCATATCTTTCCGCCTCTCTAAAAAAATTATTCTGATAAAAGTTTAATCATAACAGCCTTTTCAGCATGTCTTCTATTCTCAGCCTGATCAATAATAGTATCCATATGTTTATCAACGATACCCTGAGAAATTTCATAACCAATATGCATTGGCATATCATGTAAAACAATTGCCTTGCTACCTTCTAACATATCTTCATTAATCTGGTATGGACTCATAAGAGCAACTGTTTCCTCTTTCTTCTTAGCAAATGCTGGGTTATTAAAGAATTCCATATCAACCCATGTATCTGTATAAACAGCATCAACTGTTTTAGCTAATTCCTTAAATTCATCCGATGAAACATGAGCATCAACCTCAACATATCCCCCCTTAGCCTTGATATCTTCATAGAATTTATCATCTACACCCATATCATTAACAATCGGTGTGAGTCCATAAACTGTTCCACCAAGACGTGGTAATAATTCAATAAGAGAATTAAATACATTATTCTTAGCGCCAATGTATAATAACTTAACATTATATGTACCGAACTTCTCATATAATGTAAGAACATCAGCAAGTGCCTGGCATGGATGGAATGTATTATCACAACCATTAATAAATGGTACTGTTGAATTCTTAGCAAATAAATCTGTAGTTTCGCTCTTCTTTAAACGAGCCATAATAATATCAACGTTTCTACATAAATATTTAACTTCTGAAACAGTATCACCTAAAACGAAGTTTGAATCTTCCCACTTCTGGTTAAAGTAATGTCCACCAAGTTCAGTAATACCAGTTGTAAATGATAAGAAAGTTCTTGTAGATGTCTTTTCAAATAAAGTATATAATTTCTTACCTTCAAGTGCCTTACTATATTTTTCAGGATTAGCTTTTAAATCAATTGCTAAATCCAATATTCCTTTTATTTCATCATCTGAATACTCACTAAAACTAATTAAGTTCTTCATATTATCACCTGGATATAAATATCCAATCCTTTCTTAATAATTCTTCCCTTGAACCTTTATGCATTATATATACTTTCCCAATATACATAAAGATACAAAGTAAATTTTATCATTAAACACCATATAAATCAAGTTTACTGCATAAAAACAATGATTTATCATACAGTAACCTCTACTACTTGAATAAAACAAAAAAATGTTTTATAATTACTTCGTTGTGTTTATAAGGAGGTATAAGCAATGAGTCAAGCAAAAGTAGATAAATACAAAAAAGATAAAAAAAATAGAAAGAAAAATCTAAAAAAACAAAAAAGAAAACATTTTCTTTCAGTTTTATTAACAACAGTTGTTTCACTTGCAATCTGTTTCTATATCGGTTGGTCAGTATACCAGAAAGTTAAACCTGCAAAGGAAGAAACTACTACTTTCAAAAATAAATATACTGCTGAAGAATTACAAAGTATCATTCAGGCTCAGACCGCACAGGGTGGCAACACTACTAATGAAACAGAATCTGTAACCGATAGCAAGACAGAAAAAGCAACTGAAGACGAAACAAAGAAAAAAAAGAAAAAATCAAATAACGAATCTGAAGCTAGTACTGAAAGTAGCACAGAAGAGTCAAAATCAAAAAAAGAAAAAACTACTGAAAGTGTAACAGAACAGTCAGCTGAATCAAGTTCAGAAGATTCAACTCCAACTGTTATTGAATAATAAAAAAACGGAATTTCAAATTGAAATTCCGTTTTTTATGTTCTATTGTTAAAATAACATAAATACAATTAACTTTGTATCATACACTACTTACATTCTATCAGGTGCTTCAAATCCAAGTAAGAAAATTGATTTTTCCAATGTAGCCTTAACTAAGTTAATTAAAGCTATATAAGATTTCTTTCTACTCTCATCTTCTTCACTTAAAATCTTAGTTTCATGATAAAACTTATTAAAGTTATCTGATAATTCATAAATATATGCACAAATCTTATGAGGCGCTAACTCTTCATATGCATTTACAATTACTTCATTAAATTTAGCTAATGTCATTTCTAAATTCTTTTCGCACGCAGATTTAGCACTTAAAATCTCATAACCTTCAAGTCCAATATTATCAACACTTGAATTCAAACTGTCAGCATACTTACTTAGTATCGATTTGATTCTAACTATTGTATAAAGAATATATGGACCAGTATTTCCTTCAAATGAAATAAATTTGTTTATATCAAATACATAGTCCTTTGATGCCTGATTTGATAAATCACCATACTTAAGTGCAGCTAAACCAATAACTTTAGCTGTCTGTTTAGCCTCTTCACTAGATGTTTCTCTGTTTTCCATAATTTTAGCATAAACAGCTTCATTAATTTCATTAACAAGATTGTCAAGTCTCATAACTCCACCATCTCTCGTCTTAAAAGGCTTACCATCAGGACCATTCATAGTACCAAAACCTAAGAATGTAAGTTCAGTATCTTCTTTAACAATCTTTGTTTTTCTAGCACATCTAAATACTGTTTCAAAGTATAAGTCCTGTCTATTATCTACAACATAAATAATATGATCAGCATTATTATCCTTCATTCTACTAACAATTGTAGCAAGGTCAGTTGTATTATATAAAGTTGCTCCATTTGATTTTAAAATCATACATGGTGGAATCTCCTTTTTATCAGTATCTTCCTTAACCTCAACAACTAAAGCACCTTCACTAACAGTAGTATAACCACCGTCTTTTAAATATTTAACCATATCAGGAATAATTTCATGAGCATCACTTTCCTTACCCCAGAAATCAAATGATACACCTAAATTATCATAGTTTTTTTTCAAATCTGGAAGTGAAACATTTAAAATATGTTTCCATAAAGCTCTATATCCTCTTCTACCATTCTGAATTTCCAAAGTAGCTTTTCTAGCTTTTTCCTTGAAATCTTCATCCTCTTTAGATTTAGCATTAGCACATGGATAAATCTCACCAAGTTCTGAAATAGTAAATGGTGGTTCTGTTGGATATTCACCTTTAAAATTTTCATCAAAATAAGGTAACTCAGGTTTTCTTTCTTCAAGTTCAACTGTAATAAGACCCATCTGTAATCCCCAATCGCCAAGGTGAGCATCTCCTATAACGTTATTACCCATGAATCTACAAATACGCTTAATACTTTCACCAATAACTGCTGAACGTAAATGACCTACATGAAGTGGCTTTGCAACATTAGCTCCACCGAAATCAATAACAATATTCTTAGGTGAACTAACTTTATCAACACCAAGCATATCATCTTTTCTCATATCCAAAAGGTATGAAGCTAAGAATTCTTCATTTACATTTAAATTAATAAATCCTGGTTTAACTACTTCAATATCCTTAAAAATCTTGCTATCTTCCATACATTTAACAACATCTTCAGCAATCATAAAAGGAGCTTTACCAGCAACCTTAGCAAGTGCCATAGCACCATTACATTGATATTCACAAAGATCAGGTCTGTTTGAAACAGAAACTCTAGCTCTACTACTATCATAACCAGCCTTCTCAAACGCCCCCGCAACTTCTTCTGTTAAAATATCCAATAACTTTTTCATACTAGAAAACTCCTCTCAAAAAAACATATTAAATTTATTAAATTCAAATCTCAATTATCTATTATAACGAAACTCCATTTTTTTTCAATAACTCTCTGGCACTTTCAACAGAATCAACACCAGTTTTATTCTTAATTGGAGCAAATTCATAATCTCTTAAAACTTCATAACCCAAACATCCATCAAGCATATGAATCATATCAAGAATTAATGTTTCAAACTTATATCCGTTTGGAGTTTCTGGACTTACTTCATTTCCATTATCATCAACATATTTAATTTTCTTTTCAACAATATGAACTGGAAGTTTATCATTAATGATTGCCTTCAAATCAGAAACCTTTAAAAGATAATTTAAAATAACACCATAATTATAAGCATAATTTCCATCCTTATCTTTCTCTTCCATCATTTCCTTTGTAAGTTCATAATATTCAACAATTGAAGGTCTACCATCTTCATTACAAAGTACACCAACTTTTTCATCTGGACTTGCCTTAGCAACTACCTTAGCTCCACATGGTTTACCTGAAAGATATGTAGCACCAATAAACTTAGGATCACATATTCTCTGACAAACATTATCTACAGCAAATACATTAAGCCATTCAATGCCTTCATCATCAACAATATGCATAACATTTCCATCTTCCATTGACTTAAACCAGCCACCATTACCATTAGGTGATGTAGCTACTCTCCCCTTAGTTTCAAGTAAAATCTTACCATCATAATCTGTAGCAGGAGCCATAGACTGTTTAAAGAAATGAATAAAGTTTTTATCATATCCAAAATAATTCTTTTCAGTGAAAAATCCAGTAGTATCTTCATGATTCTTTTCACTTGTCATAACAAATAAATGTATATAATTACCGGCTTCTTTTACAACATCAAGAAGATTTCTGATAATCATTTCAAAAATATAAACATCTTTTGTTATACCGATATTATACATTCCCTTTGGTTTATCAGAACCAAGTCTTGTTCCCATACCACCAGCAAGTAAAACAGCGGCCGCCTTACCCTGTCTGATAATTTCAAGACCAGCCTCTTTATATTTATCGCTATTTGCTTCAATATCTGTAAGTCTGGCCACATCAAGAATCGGTGTAATAACGCCCTTCTTAGCCTGCTTATTTTCATCCTTTAATAAGTCAAGTAATGAAAAATCAATTTCAGATATTTGTTGTAATAATTCATTTTTTTCATTATCACTTAATTCATCAACGAATTTAAGTAATTGTTCCTGATTGTTTTTCTCTAAAATTTCTTTGATCTTTTCCATATTTTTTTCCTTTCACTTAAAAATAGGCAGATAAATTAACCTGCCTATTTTTATTATATACTTAATTGAGTTTAAATACAATTACTGATTAAAATTGTTCTGATCATTATTATTCTGATTATCACTTCCAGTATAATCATTTGAATTATTATACTGTGGTCCATTATAATCATTTGGGTTATTATACTGTGGTCCGTTATAATCATTTGGATTATTGTACTGTGGTCCACCAAAATTATTATAATTCTGATTCATACCATTAACGCCCTGACCATACCCCTGTGGCATATATGCCTGTGGCTGTGCATAAGCCATTCTAAATGAAATATCCTTATAGTCTTTAATTACCAAATACATAAGTACTAAGCATGCTGTAGAAGCTAAAGAACTTATAAGAGATAACGGATTAATGATTACAGACACACAAGATAATCCAGTAAATAAAGCAACAACTATCAAACAAAAGCTTACATAACCAGACGAATATGTATCAATCTGTGAGCCTCCTAAAGAATTAAGATAAATTCCTTTTAATAATCTAGTCATCTTTCCATAATAAATAATCATAAGTAAGAAAGTGACACCCATTATTACCATAAAAGAAATTGCTGTGATTGAAATAACAGTCTGTAAATCTTCCTTATGTTCAATGATTTCTTCAATCTTATTAATCATCTCTTTACCAGATCTTGTAGATGAAGATGTTTCAAAATAATCTTCATGTTCCTCTAGCCATTCAAAAATATCTTCCTTATGATCAATAATCTCATCTGATATAGAACCACTAGCTGCAGCAACGATACCCATAATCGCAATAAAAAGAATCGTAACAATAATTAAAAATACGAATTTAATATTATAAACTACTTTTATCATTTTTATCGATGATGAGTCAAGTTCGTTACCTGATTTAGCTTTTGAATATACTAAAAACAAACCTACACAAGCTATAATTGTGAAAACATTAACTACTATTCCACCGAATCCACCTGTGCTTTGTAACGAAGCAATCAATGATACCGCTGTACTAATAGCAGCTGCTATACAAAGACCTAACATTTTTCCACTTGATGCTAAATCTTTAAGTTCCATTTGCATTCTGTTCATTTTCCTATCTCCTATCCATTATTTTCTAATAAACACATAAATATAATAACTTTTTTTATTAAAACTTTCAAGTAAAAATAAAAAATACCTCAAAAAATTTAACATTTTTCAAGGTATTTAAAAAACTATTTTTAATTGTTAAATTGTTGCAATATCAATAACTTCTAAATGATTCTTTGCATCACTTTCTAAGCTTCTTAAAAGTGCATTAACTGTATCAAGACTAGTAAAGCAGTTAACACCTGTTTCGATTGAAGTACGTCTAATTAAGAAACCATCTCTATTCTTATCTCTACCCTGTGTAGGAGTATCTACAACAACATCAATCTTATGTTCAAGCAAGAGGTCGATAACTGTAGGTGATTCCTGATTAAGTTTATTAACCTTAATAGCATTTACTCCTCTTTCTCTTAATACCTTAGCAGTACTTCTTGTTGCGTATACTTCATAACCAAGATTTTCAAATCTCTTACCAATAAGAATTGCTTCACCCTTATCAGCATCATTAACAGTAATGATAACTTTCTTATGTTTAGGAAGAACTACCCCACTTCCAAGGAAAGCTTTATATAATGCTTCATCAAAAGACTTAGCAATACCTAAACATTCACCTGTTGATTTCATTTCTGGTCCAAGTGAAATATCTGCACCTCTAATCTTTTCAAATGAAAATACAGGCATCTTAATAGCTATATAGTCTGCCTTCTTCTGAAGACCTGGTTCATATCCTAAGTCTCTTAACTTCTTACCAATAATCATCTTAGTAGCAAGTTTTACAATTGGAATACCTGTAACCTTACTAATATATGGTACTGTTCTTGAAGATCTTGGATTAACCTCAATTACATATACATCATGTCCAACAACGATGAACTGAATGTTAATCATACCCTTAACATGAAGTGCTTTTGCAAGTCTCTTTGTATATTCTTCTATTCTTAAAATTGTATCATCTGATAATGACTGTGCTGGATATACTGAAATACTATCACCTGAATGAACACCAGCTCTTTCAATATGTTCCATAATACCAGGAATAAGAATGTCGTCTCCATCGCAAATAGCATCAACTTCGATTTCCTTACCCATTAAATACTTATCTACTAAAATTGGATGATCCTGAGCTATTCTATTAATAACTTCCATGAATTCATCAACTTCTTCATCGCAAGTAGCAATCTGCATACCCTGACCACCAAGTACATATGATGGACGAACTAATACAGGATAACCTAATTTATTAGCAACTTCCTTAGCTTCAGCGGCTGTAAATACAGTTCCACCTGAAGGTCTTGGAATCTGACATTGTTCAAGAATTGCATCAAATAACTCTCTATCTTCAGCAGCATCAACATCCTCTGCCTTAGTTCCTAATATTGGAACTCCCATCTTCATAAGAGCTTCAGTAAGTTTAATTGCTGTCTGACCACCGAACTGAACAACAGCTCCATCTGGTTTTTCAAGATTTACAATACTCTCAACATCCTCTGGTGTAAGAGGTTCAAAATAAAGTTTATCAGCAATATCAAAGTCAGTTGAAACTGTTTCAGGGTTATTATTTATAATAATTGTTTCGTAACCCTCTTCCTTAAACGCCCAAGTACAATGTACTGAGCAAAAATCAAACTCAATACCCTGACCAATTCTAATCGGACCAGAACCTAATACTAAAACTTTCTTCTTAGGATTTGTTTCAATTGCTTCATTTTCACTTCCGAAGCAAGAATAATAATATGGTGTTTCAGCTTCAAACTCAGCCGCACAAGTATCAACCATCTTATAAACAGCAACAATACCATTATCTAATCTAAGTTTTTTTACTTCATCTTCAGTTTTACCTGAAAGTTTTGCAATATAACTATCAGGGAATTCAATTCTCTTAGCTTCCTTTAAAAGTTCAACTGTTAATTCTTCTTTTTCAAGTCTATCTTCCATTTCAACAATGATAGCAATTTTATCAATAAACCACTTATCAATCTTTGTTATGTCATGGATTTCATCATATGTAATACCTTTTCTTATAGCCTCAGCAATAAGCCATATTCTTCTATCATCAACATTATGTAATTTCTTTAGTATTTCTTCTTTAGAAAACTCTGTATAATCATAACTTCTTAAATGCTCAACATGCTGTTCAAGTGAACGAATAGCCTTCATAAGCGCACCTTCAAAGTTATTACAAATACTCATAACTTCACCAGTAGCTTTCATCTGAGTTGTAAGTTTATGACTTGCCATAATAAACTTATCAAATGGAAGTCTTGGAATCTTTACAACGCAGTAATCAAGAGCTGGTTCAAATGAAGCATAAGTCTTACCTGTAACCGCATTCTTAATTTCATCAAGAGTATAACCAAGTGCAATTTTTGCAGCAACCTTAGCAATAGGATAACCTGTTGCCTTTGAAGCAAGTGCAGATGAACGGCTAACTCTTGGGTTAACTTCAATAACACAATATTCAAAGCTTTCTGGATGAAGCGCAAACTGAACGTTACATCCACCAGTAATTTCAAGTTCATCAATAATATTAAGTGCTGAACTTCTAAGCATTTGATACTCTTTGTCACCAATAGTCTGCGAAGGAGCAACAACGATACTATCACCTGTATGCACACCAACAGGATCAAGGTTTTCCATGTTACAAATAGTAATGCAGTTACCATTTGCGTCTCTCATAACTTCGTATTCAATTTCCTTCCAACCAGCGATACATCTTTCAACTAAAACCTGACCAACACGTGAAAGTCTAAGACCATTTGAAAGAATATCAACAAGTTCAGCCTGATTATGTGCAATACCACCACCAGAACCACCAAGTGTGTAAGCTGGTCTAAGTACTACAGGATAACCAATCTTATGAGCAAATGCAATACCATCATCAACATTCTCTACAACAAGTGATGGTGCACAAGGCTCACCAATTTTTTCCATAGTTGTCTTAAACTCAAGTCTATCTTCAGCCTTTTTAATTGTAAGTGGTTTCGCACCAATAAGCTTACAATTATGTTCTTCTAAGAAACCAGTTTCAGCAATTTCCATAGCAAGGTTAAGACCTGCCTGACCACCAAGTGTTGGTAATATGCTATCTGGTTTTTCCTTTTCTATAATTTTTTCTAAAACCTTAAGTGTTAAAGGTTCAATATATACTCTGTCAGCAATATCCTTATCAGTCATGATTGTGGCAGGATTAGAGTTTACTAAAACAACTTCAACGCCTTCTTCTTTAAGTGCGCGGCAACCCTGAGTTCCTGCGTAGTCAAATTCTGCAGCCTGTCCAATTACAATAGGACCTGAACCAATTACAAGTACTTTTTTAATATCTGCATTCTTAGGCATTTTTCTTATCCTCCATCATCTTAATAAATTCATCAAATAACACTCCTGAATCCTTTGGACCAGGACATGCTTCTGGATGAAACTGAACTGTAAAAATATTCTTTCCAACATATCTAAGTCCTTCATTTGTTTTATCATTTACATTAACAAATGCAGGCTCAGCTATATTTTTATCCATCTTTTCATCATCAACAACATAACCATGATTCTGAGATGAAATATATACTCTTCCATTTCTTAAATCCTTAACAGGATGATTTGCTCCTCTATGGCCATACTTCATCTTATGAGTATCAGCGCCATTTGCTAAAGCCATAAGCTGATGTCCAAGACAAATAGCAAATATCGGAATATCAGTATTATATAATTTCTTTAATTCTTCAATTATCTCAACGCACTCCTTTGGATCTCCAGGGCCATTAGAAAGCATAATTCCATCTGGATTAGTTGCAATAATGTCTTCTGCCTTTGTAAGTGCAGGATAAACTGTAACATTACAACCTCTTTCATTAAGAGATCTTGCAATGTTCTTCTTTGCACCAAAATCAAGAAGTGCAACCTTATATCCATCACCCTTAAGTTCATATTTTTCCTTACAAGTAACTTTTTTAACAACTCCTGTTGGCTTATATTCTTTAAGTTTAGGAAGAATCTCATCTAAATTAAAGTTTTCGTTAGTTGTGATTAAACCATTCATAGTACCACACTCACGAAGTTTTTTTGTTAATGCTCTTGTATCTAAACCTTCAATACCTGGAATATCATACTTAAGTAAAAATTCTTCGATACCCATGTCGCATCTAAAGTTAGATGGCATTCTAGCGAATTCTCTAGCTATAAATGCATCTGGCCATGCTCTTTCTGATTCCATATCCTCTAAGCAAATGCCGTAGTTACCAATAAGTGGATATGTCATTATAACTGCCTGACCTGCATAAGAAGGATCTGTTAAAACTTCTAAATAACCAGTCATTGAAGTATTAAAAACAATTTCACTTATAACTTCTTTTCTTGCGCCATATGCTTTACCTTCATATACGCTTCCGTCTTCAAGAATCAAAAATGCTTTTTCCATAATACATCCCGGTATATCAGTTAGATATACTCTTCCTTTCTAAATTTCTATATAAATCATCTGTATGACAACATCTTAATAACACCTAAAGAAAAGTCGTAGGTTAAAAACCCCTACGACTTTGTAGTATTCTTTCTTTCATACGTTCTAAAGAAATATTCAATATCAAAATAAGTCTGTTCTTCAGACTCGCTAGTAATTTCCCATTCATCATCTTCATCTAAATTAGGGAAAAATGTATCAGCACTATAACTATGATCAATATAAGTAATATATGCCTTGTCACAATATGGAAGGAGCTGTTTGTAGATACTACCTCCACCTATAACATAAACATCATCACTATCATACTTTTTAATTTCTTCAAGTGCTTCTTCTATAGAATAAACAGTTGTTGCACCTTCTACAGTAAAATCTTTTTCAAGTGCAATAACTATATTATTACGATTCTTAAGTGGTTTACTATTAGGAAAACTAAGTAAAGTGTTCTTTCCCATAACTACTGTATGACCAGTTGTTGTTTCACGAAAGAACTTCATATCTTCAGGAATACTAATTAAAAGTTTTCCTTTATACCCTATGGCCCAGTTTTTATCAACTGCAACTATTAAGTTCATATCTTCCTCCTAAATAATAAATCATTTCCAACAAAATATGATAACAGAATTATCATTAAATTGCAATAGGAATATTTTTTATTTGCTCACCATGTTTATAATCTTCAACAATTAAATCTTTTGTTGTAAAATCATAGAAATTTTTAATTTCAGGATTAAGACTTACTTTAGGTGCATCAAACTGCTCTCTAGTAATTAATTCTTCTACAAGTGGTACATGCTTATCATAAATATGCGCATCTGCAATCACATGAACAAACTCTCCAGCTTCCATATTAGAAACTTGAGCAAACATCATAAGTAAAATTGCATACTGACAAACATTCCAGTTATTTGCTGCTAAAACATCCTGAGATCTCTGATTTAAAATACCATTTAAAACAAGTTTATCATGACCAGGCTTTTGAGTAACATTAAATGTCATGCTATAAGCACATGGATATAAATTCATTTCAGATAAATCCTGATGAACATAAATGTTAGTCATAATTCTTCTACTAAAAGGATTGTTCTTAAGATCATATAAAACTCTATCAACCTGATCCATCTCACCTTCCTTATATTTATGCTTAACACTCATCTGATATCCATAAGCTTTTCCGATACTACCATCAGAATCAGCCCATTCATCCCAAATATGTGAATTTAAATCATTAATATTATTTGACTTTTTCTGCCAAATCCAAAGGATTTCATCCATTGCACTTTTAAGTGCAGTTCTTCTAAGTGTAAGAGCTGGAAACTCCTTGCTTAAATCATATCTATTAACAACACCAAATTTCTTAATTGTATAAGCATAAGAACCATCTTCCCATTTAGGTCTTACCTTTTCACCCTTTGTATCAGTTCCATTATCTAGTATGTCCCTACACATATCAACAAATACTCTATCTGCGTAACTCATTACTTTCTCCTTTTGTTTTAAAAATACACTAAGCTATATTTTATAATTTTATGAATACTTTTTCAACATAAATCAAACATCATAATGAAGAAATTTCTTCAGGCTTTAATCCAAATTTATCCATATCAACTCTGCCGTTAATAATATCAACACCTTCTTCTTTTAAAAGTTTCTCCTGCATATTAATCCCACCGAACACAAAAGCCTCGGCCAACATTCCCTTTGAATTCACTACTCTATAACACGGAATAATATCTGGATCTGGGTTTTTATGAAGGGCGTTACCAACAGCACGCGCCATCTTTCTATCACCGGCCATTTCAGCAACCTGTGCATATGTAGCCACTCTTCCATATGGTATTTTCTTAACAGCTTCATAAATCTGCCTTGTCGGACTATATGAAATAATCTCATAACTTTCAGCAATCATAATCCTAATATCCTTATCAGGAACACTCCCATCAAGAATAATAGTATTCCAATTTTCCTTATTTTGATGATATCCAGGAATAACAGATTCATAAATTTCTCGCCAAAAGATTGCTTTTTCAGGATCAACTTTCACATTTAAATTAATAAATCCATCTTTTTCATAAGTCCATAAAAAAGCTTTTTTATTATATTTATATCTAACTAATTGCCAATTCTCATCATGAAAAGGTGCATCCTGATAAGTATCAGCAAATGATAATCCATATTCTAATGCTTCTTCTCTTGTTTTCATATTATTCATCCTTAAATAAATTACAAAAATAATAAACAACAACAGAGGTTAATGATAAATCATTAGCCTCTGTTTAATTTCTTCAAATGTATCACAATATCTATATCGTATCAATAATAATATCATCAAATGTATGCTTTTGAGCAACCTTAATTTTACCACTCTTTATAAGTTCTAAAACAGCGAGAAAAGTAACGATAATCTCCTGCTTACTTTCACTCTTTTCAAGAAGCTGTCTAAAACTAAATTTCTTTTTAGTACCTGCATACTTTCTTACATAAGAAATCTTATCTGGAAGAGAAATTTCTTCTTTTTCAATCTTACCAAACTTACTTCTAACTGGGTCAATCTTATCTTCTCTTCTCTTGATTACACTATCAAATACTTCCTGAAGTTTTTGCATATCAATACCAGAAAGTAATTTATCCAAATCTACTGGTGCTTCGTACTTAGCAACTTCTTTTGGAATATGTGCTTCTCGATATATTGATTTACCAGCATAAAGCTGCATATCTTTAAGTTCTAAAGACATATATTTATAAGTCTTATATTCAATAAGTTTTTCAACAAGTTCGGCTCTTGGGTCAATTTCTTCATCATTCTCATCAACTTCTTTAGGAAGTAGCATCTTACATTTAATATCTAAAAGTGTTGCTGCCATAACAAGGAACTCACTTACTACATTTAAATCCTCATTCTGCATAGCATTTACATATTCTAGATATTGATCTGTAATTGTAACAATAGGAATATCATAAATATCCACTTTATTTTTTTCTATCAAATGAAGCAAGAGGTCTAACGGACCTTCAAATGCTTCAAGCTTAACTTCAATCGCCATTTTATAATCCTTATCTAATATAATTTCTTTTTATAATAATCATTCTTTAAAACTACTATTAATTGTAAATACGACAATCTCTGGTCTGTTGTTAAACCTGAAATTTATAGTATGACTACCAAGCCCTGCCGATAGTATCATTTTAGTACTATCCTTAGCAAATACTCCTCTATCATATCTATCAAATATCTTATACTGTGGACTTATAACTCCGCCTATAAACGGTAATCTAACTATTCCACCATGATTATGTCCAGATAAAACCAAGTCAGCGCCCCAGTTTTTATATGTTTCAAAATACTCTGGGCTATGCGCAATTAAAATATTATACTTGCTTCTATCTCTTTTCTTTATTCTTTTAATAATATACCTTCTTTTCATTTCAGGTAATTTAAACTTTGAAAAGAATCTATTATGAGCAACGAATCCTGTTACTCTAACTTTATCATTAATATCATAGGAATAATTATTTAAAATATGAATACTCTTATCAAAACTTCTTATAAATTTTCGATACTTAGTACCATATATATGTCTATTTTCGCGCATACGCTGTTCATGATTACCATTTGCATAGAATACTTCATATTTCTTTGCAATCGTATTTATAAAATGCAAAGCGATGTCTGTATCATATTTTGTACTTCCAACCACTAGATCACCAGCGACCATAATATAATCTGGATTAACTTCATCTATAGCCTTAAAAAGTTTTTCATTATTCTTACCATATTCGCAATTATGAAGATCAGAAATAAGCATAATCTTCTTTCCATCCAAATCGCCTATATCTTTATTAGTATCAATTTGATACTTAGTGATTTTAAAATTTCTTACTTCCCACATTCCTTTACCAATAACAATAAAAGGAAGGGCAGCCATTGCGCAAAACAATCTTTCCATATTTATTTTCCTATGTACAAATAAGCTTTTGTAGTAAATAAAACATGAGTATTGGAGTTTTGTTGTGAAACATAGAATTTATCAAGCATCTCAACATCTGGATCATATACCCTAAGTGTACTACTATCCACAAACTCTGTTTTCATAACTTCATCTTCTTTATAAACCTTACTATACTTAGTAAAGTTATGTCCATTAACTTCTAAATAACCATCTTCTATCTTATGTACACCCGTGATGTAAATATCCCTTATACCCATCTTCATATCGGTTCTTTCATAAGGATTCACACCATCATAACATAATTTATCACCATATAATATGTCATACTCAAGTGTTTTTAGACCATCGAGATAATCTTCATTATTTTTGCACGTCTGATGATATTCATTAATAGCACCATCAGAAATATGTAACTGTTCTAAAATTTTTGAAGACATCTGATATAACTCTAAATCTTCAGATTTATAATTTATATTCTTACTAAGAGCATTAAAATTTGTCCAAATAACATATTCTGTCTGCATCTTATTGCAGCCTTCAAAATCATCATCATCAAAACCTAATGATGGTAAATGATCTCCATACATAACAAGAATAACATCTTCATCAAATGCTGATAATGCTTCTATAAGTTCACCAACAAATTCGTCATCCTCATGTATTTGCTGACTATAATATGCAAGTTCATTTGCATGTTCTTCACTTATTTCATGATCCTCATCTGCACCTGTAACTGTATAATCTGTTGGATATTCACCCGATGTAGGATATTTACCATGTGCCTGAACAGATATTGTATAAATGTAATCAGGATTATCAGGAGTAACCTTAAGTGTATTAATTATTTCTTCAGTTAAGAACTTATCCTTTGGCCAATCTATAGGTGTCCATTCATCAACATCCATAAATTCTACAGATGTAAATGTATCAAATCCCAAGTTAGGTAATACTTCATTACGACCATAGAATGTACCTGTATTATTATGAATAGTATGTGTCTTATATCCATAATCTTTTAATGAATAACATATACTATCACATGTAGTTTCTGTAAGTATAGT
>Ga0247609_10000583_pt1 | contig 49492 bp, 27 predicted proteins | sample 172DNAGHGlowgp2_FD_193487 | JGI IMG/M metagenome (GOLD analysis project Ga0247609, IMG submission 193487) | Sheep rumen microbial communities from Palmerston North, Manawatu-Wanganui, New Zealand - 1728 DNA GHGlow gp2 | ecosystem: Host-associated > Mammals > Digestive system > Stomach > Rumen ... | reverse complement strand
CATGTTGACCACAGCGAACACGTTGCCTGTAGAAGTGGCGTTACCTTCACCGTCGGAGTTGGTGTTCAGGTAGTTGCGGTCGAAATGACCGTATGTCATGTTACCTTCAAGTTTCAACCAGTTCTTGACCTGGTAGTCGGCCTTCAAACGTGAAGTGAAACGCTTGTAGTTCGAAGCGGCGGTGATACCCTCATTGTCAAGGTAGTTGGCGGAGAGATAGAAAGTACCTTTCTCGGAACTACCAGTAGCGGTTACTGTGTATTCCTGGCGGAGAGCGTTGTTATAAACCTCGTCTGCCCAGTCGTCTGGCTTGATCAGGTAGTCTGTGCCGTTGAAGGTGTGGATACGGCCCATAGTGGCATTGGGGTTGAGTTTGCCATCCTGTCCAATCATGTACTGACCGTCGGGAATGTTATAGATGTTGTAACCCAAACCGTAATCCACATCGTTGATGAGTACAGAGTTGGCCCAGTCCCAAGCACCATTGGCATCCATGCCACGCTTGTCCAAAGCATAGTTGTAGAGGCCCTTGTACCACATCTCGTAATATTTCTCAGGGCTGGTAATCATCTTGTAGTCAGGAGTGGCGCGCTGGTTGCTACCCCACTTGGCATCTACTGTGATGACAGCCTCGTCGCCTTTCTTTGCTTTCTTGGTGGTGATAAGTACCACACCGTTACCACCACGGGCACCATAAAGGGCGGTGGAAGCGGCGTCCTTCAACACGGTGATGCTCTCCACATCGACAGGGTTGATGTCGTTGAGACTACCATCGTAAGGAGAACCATCGACAACAATCAGAGGAGCGTTGCCTGCGTTGATGGAGTTGATACCACGAATACGGATGGTAGGAGTGCTACCTGGCTGACCAGAAACGTTGTTGATCTGGATACCAGAAGCCTTACCCTTCAAAGCGTCGATGGGGTTGGTCACCTGAACCTTACTGATATCATCAGAACCGACAACTGCGGCAGAACCCGTGAACGACTGCTTGGTAGCTGTACCGTAGGCCACAACCATCACTTCGTCGATGTTCCTCAACTCGGGCTGAAGGAAGATGCGCATGTTACCACTCTTGTTAATGGTCACTTCCTTGGTCTTCATACCAATGTAGGAAACCATCAGCGTCTTTGCGTCGTTAGGCACATTGTTGATGGTGAAGCGTCCATTCACATCCGTTGGGGCACCTGTGCCAGTACCCTTTATCACAACAGACGCACCGATAACAGGTTCGCCTGAATCAGCGTCGAGCACCTGACCGGTCACTCTTTGCTGAGCGAATGACATACTTGCTGACATAATCAGACAAGTAAGGATTAATAAGAATCTTTTTCCCATTCTCAAAATATTTAAATTGAGGATACAGACGAGACTGGGTGGTAATGCAGAAAAATGTATGGATAGTTGCGGGGGATGCATAAATATTCAGGAGCGTGGAGGGCGATATTTTCAGAAAGTCAGCGTAATAAGGGGATAGAGATTCAAAAGTTGTGGGAAGCGGAATGTAATCATGTCAAAATGACAAAATACGAAAGATGTTTTCTTTAAATAAAATTAAGTAAAAAAGAGAAAATGGAATATCAAAAGGTTATATTATGCGTTAAATTTCCACCTTGTTAACGCTTTCTTGCTTTCATTTTGTCAGCGGAATGTTAAAAAGTTAATCTTTGGCCTTGAAAAATTTCATTATTTTATCAGTTTTTTGTAAAATTGCATTCAATTCTTGTTTGAAAAGTGACAGAATGACGGTGTAAACCGTCTGAAACATGAAGATGAATACGATTGACTCAAGAAAGAAGAGGAGCTATCAAGAAATGGAGCTATATTCAGGATGTAAGAATACACACACATTATATATTAATATATTGAAGGCGAAGAATAATATATATTACTAATTTAAATAATTTGAGAATGAGAAAAAGATTATGGTTATTCATTGCTGCCTGCCTCATGACAGCCAGCATGGCATTCGCCCAGCACACGATAACCGGCAAGGTGATCGACAAGAGCACAGGCGAACCAGTGATTGGCGCCACCGTCCTCGTGAAAGGAACACCGAACGGCGCCGCTACAGACTTGAATGGAGCATTCACCATCAAGGATGTTCCTCAGCACGGAGCAGTGCTCCGCGTCACTTACGTGGGTATGCTCCCCACAGAAGTAGCCGCAAAGAACGGCATCCGAATCCTCATGGAACCCTCTGAGAAATCTCTGGACGAGGTGATGGTAGTGGCTTATGGTACGATGAAGAAGTCATCGTTCACAGGTTCCGCTGCCGAAGTGAAGGCAGAGGATATCGAGCACCACATTGCCACCAACGTCACCAGCGCTCTCGCTGCCACCACTGCCGGTGTGCAGATGACCAGCAATAACGGTGACCCTGCAAGCGAAAGCCAGACAGTGCTCGTACGCGGCATCAGCTCTATTTACGCCAGCAACTCACCACTCATTATCCTCGACGGAATGCCATACGATGGAGTGCTCTCCAACATCAACCCACAGGACGTGGAGTCGATGACAGTCCTCAAAGATGCAGCAGCCAGTGCCATCTACGGTGCCAGAGGTGCCAACGGTGTAATCCTCATCACGACTAAAAAGGGCCGTCCACAAGACGCTGAAATCCACTTCGATGCAAGATGGGGTAGCAACTCACGCGCTGTACCACAGTATGACGTGATAGACAACCCAGCAGAATACTACGAGACAGCCTATAGACAGCTCTACAACGACTACATCTATGGCGGGAACACTGAGTCGTACGCCCACAAAATGGCTTCAGCACGTCTGCTCGATGAGAACAATGGCGGTTTAGGCTATCTGGTTTACACCGTGCCAGAGGGCGAGAGCCTCATCGGTACGAACTTCAAGCTCAACCCAAATGCCACTCTCGGATACAGCGACGGACAGTACTACTACAAACCCGACGACTGGTATGACGAGACCATACACAACTCATTCCGACAGGAATACAACTTCTCCATCAGCGGTGCCAACGACCGTTTCAACTACTACGCCAGCGTAGGTCTTCTTGACCACAACGGTATCGTTGACCAGTCGGGCTACAAGCGCTACACAGGACACTCCAACGTGGACTATCAAGTGAAGAAATGGTTGAAGGTAGGTGTTCAACTCAACTATACACACGCCGACTTCGAGCAACCCGACTACACGACCACATCATGGGCCAGTTCGGGCAACCTTTTCTACCTCGTCAACAACATAGGGCCTATTTACCCACTCTATGTACGCAACGCTGACGGCAGCATCAAGCAAGACAGCAATGGCTTGACAGTCTATGACTCAGGACAGACCAACCAACACCGCCCGAGCACAGTGGGAAACCCAGTTCGTGACAACCAATATGACCGCAGCCAGAACTACCGCGACATGTTCACAGGAAACTGGTCTGCCATCATTACTCCCATCGAGGGATTGACACTGACAGCACGTATAGGCGTCAACTCTGACAACCGGCGCCGCAACCAGCTCTACTCCACTTTTGGTAATGCCGCATCAACCGACGGAGCCGCTGATGCCACACACATCCGCCAGTTCTCTGTCAACAACCAGTACTTAGGCAACTACAACACAGACTTCGGCACAAAGGGCGTACACAACATGGATGTCCTCCTCGGCTACGAGCAGTACAAATACAAATACCAATACACTTACGCCTACAACACCAACCTCTACAACCCGACAATCGGTGAAGTTGGCAACGCTTACGGCCCAGGTGTGATGAAAGATGTGAACTCCTTCACCAACAACTACATGATTGAAGGTATCTTCGGGCGCGCACAGTACGACTTCAATGAGAAATACTTCGTCAGCACTTCTATACGTAGCGACGCTTCCTCACACTTCGCCAAGGGACACCGTTGGGGTACATTCTACTCATTCGGCGCGGCCTGGAACATTGCCAAGGAAAAATTCATGCAAGAACTCGACTGGATTGACCTCTTGAAACTGAAGGCCAGTTATGGCGAACAGGGTAACGACGACCTTGCATCTGCCGACTACCCTTACTTTCCCTACGAAAATATCTACGGCATCACATACGACGATGCCAACAAGGCATACTCCAAGACACTCAAGCAGTTGGGCAATGAAGACCTGACTTGGGAAAAGAACCGCAACTTCAACGTAGGTATCGACTTTGGATTTTGGAAGAGCAGACTCTCCGGTAGCATCGAGTTCTTCACTCGCACAACTTCCGACATGCTCTTCTACCTCAACCAGCCAGCATCATCCGGATATGGATCTCTCCAAAAGCCTATCAATGTGGGTAGCGTGCGCAACACAGGTCTCGAACTTCAGTTGAACGGAACACCATTCCGCAGCAAGAACTTCACATGGGACATCAACTTCAACCTCACTCACTACAGGAACAAAATCCGCTCACTGCATGAGAGTGTGGCTGATGAAGGCATCAAGGGCTCTTACTACATCCGCCGCGTCGGAGGGTCACTCTATGAGGCATACGTTTACAAGTATGCTGGTATTTACGGTGAGAACAACTATCCCGAAGGAAGTACTTACGACTCTTCCAACGATGGACGTCCTCTCTATTACTACCAGAAGACCAATACCAAGACTGACGATGCAGGCAACGTGGTGAAAGACGCTAACGGCGATCCCGTGACCTACGAGACGAGAGAGAAGACACTCAACTTCTCCGACGCAGACCAATACGACGACGGCGACATTCTACCAAAGGTTCAGGGAGGTTTTGGCATGACATTCAAAGTCTATGACTTCGACCTCAGTTTCCAATGGGGATTCCAGTACGGTGGAAGATTCTATGACTCAGCATACCAAGCTTTGATGCACACCAGCGACCAGGCCATTGGTTCTGCATGGCATAAGGATGCTCTCAAGGCATGGAGCGCAGACAACAAGAACACCAACATTCCACGTCTCGAAAATGACTATTCTATAGGGCAGTCGGCTGTTGACCGCTTCTACATCAACTCTGACTACATTTCTCTTAACAACATCTCACTCGGCTACACCTTGCCAAAGATTCTCACCAGCCGTATCGGCATCGAGTCTCTCCGTGTGTACGTAGCTGGAGAGAACATGTTCGTTCTTTCAGCCCGCAAGGGTCTCGACCCACGTTGGAGCTTCGGTCTCGGTAGCTACACAGGTGGTACAGGATATGCTTCGGGTAACTACTCTGCTATGCGTTCAGTAACCGCTGGTATCAGTCTCTCATTCTAAATTCAACAACAAAAAGCAGATATCAATATGAAATTATATCAATATTCTATCCTGGCTCTTGCCGCACTCGGCTTCGCCGCTTGCGACGACATCAACGATATCAAGCCTGAAGGCGACGGCATCAGTACAGCAGAGGTGACAGAAGCTGTTGCCTTGGTTCCCAGCCGCGCCCAAGCAGACTTCACGGGTATGTTCTCCATGATGGGAGAGCCGTATTACTATTCTCCAAGCAGCGGACGTGCAGATGACTTCGGATTCATCATGTCCGCCATCTCTCAGGACGCTGAAGGACCTGACCTCCAGTTCCCTAACTCTGGTTACAACTGGTTCTCTGTATGCGGTGAGTTGTCTTCACGTACGCCGACTTACGCTAACCCTCTCATCCGCTACGCCACTCCTTACTCACAGTTGAAGATTGCCAACGACTTGCTGCGCAACTACATCGCCGATGAAGCACAACTCGACGACGAGGCTTTCGTGAAGTCGCTCGACTCTGTCGCTGTCAACACCATTGCACAGTCTTTGGCCATCCGCGCGTTCGACTACCTCTCACTGGCTCCGTATTTCCAGTTCTCTTACGCTGCCGGTGCACAGGATGAGCCTTGCGTGCCACTCGTGACGCTTTCCACTCCCGACCCAACACACAACGCGCGTGCTACAGTGAAAGCCGTTTATGATCAAATCATCAAGGACCTCACATGGGCTATTGCACACCTCGACGCTAAACGGGCCACAAAAGCCAACATCAACATCAACGTGGCTTATGGACTTCGTGCACGCGCTTACCTCGCTACAGAGCAATGGAAGGAAGCTGCCGCCGATGCTGAGAAGGCTGCTGCAGGATACGAGCCATACAGCATCAACGAAGTTTCTGTTCCCGCTTTCTACGAAATCTCAGACCACAACTGGATCTGGGGATACGACATGACTCCTTCTATGGCCAACAGCCGCTACGCTACTTCTCCATCATGGATAGGTTCGTTCTCCAAGCAGGCATACTCCGCTGGTGCAGGTTGCTATGCCTTCATCAACAAGCTACTATTCGACAAGATTCCCGACACCGATGTTCGCAAGGGATGGTGGGTCGATGAGAACCTACATTCACCACTGCTCGACGCAGTAGATTGGGACGGTGTGACTGGCGATGCCATCAGCACCCTGCAAGTAGCGGAAGAGAAAGAGCCTTTCATCGCATACACCAACGTCAAGTTCGGTGTTCCTTCAATGCCTAAACCTACAAGCGTCAACGACTCCGACTGGCCATTCATGCGTGTGGAGGAAATGCTGTTGATACAGGCCGAGGGTTACGCCAAGAGCGGAGACGAAAGCAAGGCCAAGAAAATCCTCACGGATTTCGTGACCAACTACCGCGACCCTGAGTACAAGATTCCTATCAGCCGCACACTGGCTGACGAAATCTGGTTCCAGCGCCGTGTGGAACTCTGGGGTGAAGGATTCGGATGGAGCGACATGATGCGTCTCAACAAACCACTCGTGCGTTTCCACGACGACAGTTCTAACTATCCCGAGGCTTACAAGTTCAACCTTCCTGCCAAGGATCCTTGGATGCTCATGCGATTCCCGCAGAGAGAAACCAACACCAACTTCGACATCGTGAACAACACCGGCGGTATTGCTCCTACAACCGGTATCAACTCGACGTTGCGCGACGGTGTGACTGACTAATGACAACACTCTAAACAACAAGCAGATATTATGAAAATGAATAAATTATTTATACTTGCAGGCATCGCAGCGATTGGTGTGTTGGCATCGTGCAGCGACGATGACTATGTCAAAGGACCTGTTGCTTCGGGCAACCAGCTCCAGAACATCACTTTCGGCGAAGACAACATCTTCGAAGCCGAAATAGACCCAGCTGACCCTAAAGAAAAGACGATCACACTCTACCGTGACTCTGCTTCCATGAAAGAGGCTGCTGTAGTGCCTCTCAAGGTCATCCGCAACGACGGAGAAGTATTTACTGCTCCCGAAACAGCAGAATTCAAAGCTGGAAGTGCTGAGGCGAACATCACGATAAAGTTTGACAAGGCAGAAATAGGTGTACCCTACACTTTCGAAATCAAGTTGGACGACACTTACAGCAATCCCTACAAGTCCAATCCAACATACGCTATGAACATTCAGATTGTGAAATGGAACAGCCTCGGACTGTGTGAGTTCTACGACACTTTCATCTCAGGAAAGTCCGACGGAGGTACATGGGGCTACTATGTCGAACTCCAGCAGCGCGATGAGACAATGCAGTTCCGTCTGATCGATCCTTTCGTAGGTGCTAACGCTAACCCTGAAGATTGGGATGGAGGACTCGATGGACAGGCTGAAAGAATTTTCTTCAGTATTATGAAAACTGGCGACGTGGACGATGAAGGTGACAAATTTAACTACGCCACATTCGATACATGGGAAACAGGGTACTGGTACCAAGGCGCTTATATGGTCTATGCCTTCCTTCCATCCGAACTCAATGCTTCGTTGGTTGAGGACGACGGCCTGTCGAGATACTATCCTGACTATGGCTACATCGTGCTTACTCCGTACTTCTACATTCCTGGATTGGGTGGATTCGGTGAATATGGTGTGTACATCTTCCTGCCAACGGAAGACCAGCCAGCTGGTGTGAAGGCAGGCGACATCGTAGAGAATGGAACTTTCGGCGCCAACATTAGAAACAACGTTCGCAAAGAAACGCCATCGAAGTCTCTACGCCCTTCAAGTGTGAAGAACTACAAATGGTGGAGAAGATAAAATTTCCACTTTCTTGATAAAGGCAAGTGCAGTTGCCGCATGGCAGCTGCACTTGTTTGTCATTTTTACAACCATCAACACTTTATTTGGATTATGAAGAAATACCTTTTATTACTCCTTAGCGGCTGGCTCTTCACAAGCATAACCAACGCGCAGTCCATCGACAGAAAGACTGCTGCTGCGACGGCTGCAAACGTGTTGCACAAATCGGTTGTGCCAACGGAGAACCTGACGACAGAGGTGAGAAGCCGATTGTCGAACTTGTCATACACGCCTGCTTTCTACGTCTTCAACGCCGAAGACGGACAAGGATTTGTCATCGTCAGTGGTGACGAACGTATGCCAGAAGTGATGGCTTATTCTCGCAACGGACAATTCGATGCCGAGAACATGCCTCCAGCGCTCATCGAAATGCTCGATGCCTATACCGAAGTCGTGAACGACGTCCGCAAGGGAGAGACAACAGTAGAAAAACCCACACTGCGCTTCGATGACGCTCAGCCCATCGTGGGACCGCTGTGCAGGTCACAATGGGGGCAGAATGATCCTTACAACACACTATGCCCTGAAAAAAACGGCGAGAAGTGTCCCGTGGGCTGTGTGGCTACGGCTCTCGCGCAGATTATGTATCATTTCTCATGGCCAGTGCAAGGCGAAGGATCAAACAGGTACGCCAGCGGTATCAGCGGAGTGGGGCTGCTCAGTTCCAATTTCTATGAACATACTTACGAATGGGACGTGATGAAAACAACGAAACGCGAGAACGCGGCATCGGCAGAAGCAGCAAATGCCGTGGCTCAACTCAGTTACGACTGCGGTATTGCTACGCGAATGAAGTACGACCCAGAGGGAAGCGGCACCAACGACGACCTCGCCATGGTCGCACTCTACACCAACTTCAGGTACAGGGCATCGACACTCCGCATCGAAAGACGAAACTGCTACGCCACACAGGAGGAATGGGACAACCTCGTGAAATCGGAACTCGATGCCAACAGACCTGTTCTTTACGCTGGTTTCAATAAGAGTGGAGGAGGCCATGAATTCATCATCGACGGATACGACGACGCTGGATTCTTCCACCTCAACTGGGGATGGGACGGGTCGTCCGACGCATGGTATTCCATCGTCACCCTTCATCCCACGAAGACAAGTTTTTCTTTCTCTGAAGACCAGTCTATGGTCTGTGGCATCGAACCCGACCAGACTGGCGAAGACACGATTCCACATCAATTCCGAATCTATATGGAGGAAGCTCCAACTGTAACAGTAGAAACAATACCCTGCGGAAGCTCGTTCGCCATCTCATTGAATTCAGTCTTCAATTACAGCAGAACTGCTAATACATGGGCAATGGGAGTTGCGCTCTACAATCTCGATGGAGAACAGCTGGCTGTAATTTCACCGAAATATGATGGCTATACTGAGAACTTACTCTCACTGAAAGGGTATTCACACTACACTTGTTCTGCCATAGTGCCAGAGGACATACCCAACGGAATCTACGCCATCAAAGCGGCCTTCTGCCAAAAGGGATATGAAGAATACATCCTCCCGGACATGGTAGGCGGACAAGCACTCAACACCATCATCATTGAGGTGAAAGACGGAACCGTTTACTTCAATGCCGAGATTCCTGCGGGCATCCACCCTGTGGATGCTTCTACTACCATCATCGCCCATGATTATTATGATGTCACGGGTAAGAGAATCGGGGAAACCGCCAAAGGCATTATCATCGACCGCCAAACTTTATCATGCGGAAAGCAAGTCACTAAGAAGATAGTAAGGTGAGATGCCCCTCTTTTGTCCTTACAGGGGTATGAACAGAGAGTCCATATCCCTAAAAGGACAAAAAGTCAATATTTTTTATTGCTGATGAAACATGGGTGCATTGCATTGGAAACACCCATGGTTCATTATCCATCTAAACTTTTCATCACTTTATTGATGCACTTTTTCTTTTGTTCTATGCTTGGATGCACATACAGATTGAGTGTTGTACTGATGCTTGCGTGTCCGAGAATAGCACTGACCGTCTTGTAGTCGCATTGGCTCTCAATACAACGTGTAGCGAAACTGTGTCGAAGTCCATGGAACTTCAAATCAGGAATACCAAGTTTCTGAAGGAGACGTTTGAAATAATTGCGATATGTACGGGGTTCTGAAGGCTTCGACTCATTGGTGAGGACGAAGAAATCATCGTTAGCCAACTTTTTCAAGGGTCTCACCAATTTCATCAACTCCTTTCCGATTGGAATCTCACGGACAGAATTCATTGTTTTAGGTGTCCCTATTACAACCTCCGTACGACGCTGTCCTTCAGTAACAATATAAACACGTTCAACAGTTCGCTGCACCTTGATGGTCTCTGCCTCTAAATGAAAATCTCCCCATTTCAAACCGCACACCTCACCAATCCTCATTCCTGTGCTCAGACAAATATAGATACCAAGGTTACGAAAGTTGAAATTGTCGTGTACATAATGCATTAGGTGCCGATGGTGAGCCACACTCAGTGTTTCAAGTTCATGACCGTAGTCATCGGGGGGGTATTTGACATTCCACTCCGAATATGGGAAACACCCTTTCTTCACACCATACTTTTGTATCATCTTTAAAACGATGAGAATGTCCTTCACTGTCTTACGACTGAGACCACCATGGAGTTTGGATAGAGCAAAATCTTGAATTTCAGATTCCACCAACTGACACTTGTCACCAAACGTCGGCAAGATGTGATTCTCAAGTATGAGTGTGTAAGCAGAAAGAGTGGATTGCTTCACGTACTGTTGTTTGTCTGCCTTCCATAAGACTGACAATTCTTTGATTTTTAATGTCTGTTCCATTTTCAAGAAGTATTACAGTATAAATTACCAGGAGATGAATGTACACCAATAATTTGACCAAATCATAGAAATAAAAGGAGATATGGTCATATAATCATAATCATAAAGTAACTAAATCAAACAAAATTGGTGCGATTTGGTCACATAAAAATTATTATTAAGTGACCAAATCAAAGATAAAAATTGAGATTTGGCCATAAAAACATTATTAAAAAGTAACCTAATCAAAAAACTGGAGATGATAGGACGGGGTGAAGTTACTCCATTTGGTCATAAAAACGAGCAAGTTACTTTGTTCTGCACTCGATTTTTCGTAACTTTGCATTTTAATTTCAATTCAGGGTTGTTCCAAAGAACACGATAATGTAGATTTCTGAACATTCCAAGACAAAAAACAACAACAGCCAACAAACTACAACAACAAGAATATGAGTATTGAGAACAAGTTAACGGCCGGAGTAGTGGATGCCATCAAGGCGCTCTATGGCCAGGAGGTTGACAGCAAACAAGTGCAACTGCAGAAAACCCGCAAGGAATACGAGGGAAACCTCACCGTGGTGGTATTCCCCTTCCTACGCATTTCCAAGAAAAAACCTGACGCCACAGCCACAGAAATTGGCGACTATCTCACTCAGCAACTGCCCGACATCGTGGAACGCTACAACGTGGTAGGCGGTTTCCTCAATATCGTCCTTAACCAGAACAGTTGGGTTGGAATGCTCAACACCATCAGCAACGACCCCAACTACGGCATCACACCCGTCACTGAAGCATCACCATTGGTGATGATAGAATACTCATCGCCAAACACCAACAAACCACTTCACCTCGGACACGTTCGCAACAACCTGCTCGGAAGCGCGCTCGCACGTATCGTGGAGGCTTGTGGCAACAAGGTGGTCAAGACAAACATCGTCAACGACCGAGGCATACATATCTGCAAGTCGATGCTCGCCTGGCAAAAGTGGGGTAACGGAGCCACTCCTGAATCCACAGGCAAGAAAGGCGACCACCTCATCGGCGACTTTTACGTAGCTTTCGACAAGCACTACAAGGCTGAATGCCAGCAGTTGGAGGCGCAGTACATCGCTGAGGGCATGGAGGCTGATGCCGCAAAAGAGAAGGCTAAGAACGAGGCACCCCTCATCAAGGAGGCGCACGATATGCTCGTGAAATGGGAACAAGGAGACCCTGAAGTACGCGCGCTCTGGAAACGCATGAACGACTGGGTGTATGCCGGTTTCGACGAGACCTACAAGATGATGGGCGTGAGCTTCGACAAGATCTACTACGAGAGCGACACCTATCTCGAGGGCAAGGAAAAAGTGGAAGAAGGACTGGAGAAAGGACTTTTCTACCGCCGCGAAGACAACTCTGTATGGGCAGACCTGCGTGATAACGGCCTCGATGAGAAACTGCTTCTGCGCTCCGATGGCACATCCGTCTATATGACCCAGGACATCGGCACTGCAAAGATGCGCTTCGAGGACTACCCCATCGACAAGATGATCTACGTGGTGGGCAACGAGCAGAACTACCATTTCCAAGTACTCTCCATCCTGCTCGACAAACTCGGTTTCAAATGGGGCAAGGACCTCGTGCATTTCTCGTACGGCATGGTGGAACTGCCCAATGGCAAGATGAAAAGCCGTGAAGGAACAGTGGTGGATGCCGACGACCTCATGGCCGAAATGATACAGCAGGCGAAGGAAGTGTCGAAGGAAAGCGGAAAGTTTACCGACATGCCCGAAGATGAAGCCAACGAAATCGCCCGCATGGTGGGACTGGGTGCACTCAAATACTTCATCCTCAAGGTCGACGCCCGCAAGAACATGCTCTTCAATCCAGCTGAAAGCATCGATTTCAACGGAAACACCGGTCCATTCATACAGTACACATACGCACGTATCTCATCCATCCTGCGCAAGGCTGCAGAAGCAGGCATCACATTGCCCGAAGCTGTAACCAATGAGGTGGAACTCGCTGAGAAGGAGAAAGCACTCATCCAAAAACTCAACGATTTCAAGGCCACAGTGCTGGATGCAGGCAACAACTACAACCCATCGGGCATCGCCAACTACTGCTACGAACTCACCAAGGAGTACAACCAGTACTACCACGACTTCAGCATCCTCAAGGAGCCAGATGAGCAGAAGAAGGTGATGCGCTTGGTGCTTTCCAAGGCCATAGCCAAGGTCGTCAAGACAGGTATGGGCCTCCTCGGCATCGAAATGCCCGAAAGAATGTAAAAACGAACTAGGATTACCCGTTTATCTAGGGATACTGATTTCCTAGATAAACAAGGGAAAACGATTCCTCATCGATATGCCCCAAATCACAGACGTTCCCAATTATCGCCACGACACCGTGCTGCCACTGCCTATGGAAGTGACAGCCGATGCTTGGGCTGTCGATGCTTCATGCAGCGGAAACCCTGGCAAGATGGAGTACCAAGGAATTGACCTCGCCACTGGCGAGCAACTCTTTCATTTCGGTCCTGTCCATGGCACCAACAATATCGGTGAATTCCTCGCCATCGTACACGCGCTCGCTTTATTGCAACAGCGTGGAATGACCAGCAAGACCGTCTATTCCGACAGCTACAACGCCATACTTTGGGTAAAGAAAAAGAAGTGTAAGACCACACTCGAACGCACTCCACAGACAGAACGCCTGCATCAAATCATCGCCCGAGCCGAGAACTGGCTCCGCACACACGCATACGCCAACCCCATCGTGAAATGGGAGACTGAACGCTGGGGTGAAATCCCCGCCGACTTCGGCAGAAAATAGGCTAACAGAATCCGAATTGTCTGACTTGTCTGACCTGTCAGACTTGTCCGACCAAAATACATCCAAGATGCGAGACTTTTTCAAGATGATGGGCAAGTATTTCGCCCCTTACAAGAAATACATAGGAGCCACCTTTCTGATGAACGTGCTGACCGCACTGTTCAATGTGTTCTCCTTCTCCCTGTTGCTGCCCATCCTCAACATCCTCTTCAACATAGAGCAGAAGCATTATGACTTCGTTGAATGGGGCAGTGGAAACATCAAGGACACGGTCATCAACAACTTCTACTACTACGCACAATGCCTGGTGGAGACCTACGGTCCTTCCACTACCCTACTCTATCTGGGGTTGATGCTCGCATTCATGACATTGCTCAAGACTGGCAGTTACTTCGCTGGTTCAGCCTTCCTCATGCCTATGCGTACAGGAGTGGTCCGCGACATCCGGAACGACATCTACAACAAGATTCTCGCCTTGCCGTTATCTTTCTTCTCTGAGGAACGAAAGGGCGACATCCTGGCACGTGTCAGCACCGATGTGAACGAGGTCGACACCTCCATCGCCAACTCCCTCGATATGCTCATCAAGAACCCCATCTTCATCATCATCTATGTGGGCACACTTATCGCGCTGAGTTGGCAGCTAACGCTGTTCACCCTCTTGGTCGTTCCTTTTCTTGCCTACGGCATCGGTTTCATCGGACGTAAGCTGAAACGCACTTCGCTCTACGCACAGAGCAAATGGAGCGATGGACTAAGCCAAATAGAGGAAACGCTGGGCGGACTGCGCATCATCAAGGCTTTTATCGCTGAAAAGAAGATGAGCAAGAGGTTCCACAAGGTGAACGACGAGTTCCGCACCGCCAGCATGAAGGTGTCTATACGCCAGGCGGCCGCTCATCCAGTCAGCGAATTCCTCGGCACGGTGATGATAGTGATTGTGCTGTGGTTCGGTGGCACTTTGATTCTCTCCAACAACTCGCCCATCGACGCCAGCATGTTCATCTATTACCTCGTCATCCTCTACACCACCCTGCAGCCAATCAAAGACTTGTCAAAGGCCAGTTACAACATACCCAAAGGCATGGCTTCGATGGAGCGCATCAATAAAATCCTTGATGCAGAAAACAACATCAAGGAGGTGGAACATCCCATCAGCATCGACGGATTGAACCAAGCCATCGAACTGAAGCATGTATCATTCAGTTACAACAGTACCAGGGAAATACTTCATGACATCAACATGACCATCGAGAAAGGCAAGACCATCGCCATCGTGGGTCAGTCAGGCTCGGGAAAGAGCACACTGGTCGACCTCATCCCACGCTACCACGACATCTGCGAAGGCGAGATTCTCATCGATGGCAAGAACATCAAAACCATGTCGTTGCATTCACTACGTTCCATCATCGGCAACGTGAACCAAGAGGCCATACTCTTCAACGACACAGTGTTCAACAACATCGCCTTCGGTGTGGAACACGCCACACAGGAACAAGTGGAGGCAGCGGCACGCATCGCCAATGCGCACGACTTCATCATGGAAATGGAAAACGGCTACCAATCGAACATTGGCGACCGTGGATGTCTGCTCAGTGGAGGACAAAGGCAACGTATCTCTATCGCACGGGCCATCCTCAAGAACCCGCCCATCCTCATCCTTGACGAGGCCACATCCGCTCTCGACACAGAATCGGAGAAACTGGTACAGGACGCTCTGGAGAAACTCATGCAGTCGCGCACTACCATCGCCATCGCGCACCGGCTCTCCACCATCCGCAATTCAGATGAGATTTACGTCCTGCACGAAGGCCAAATCGTTGAACGAGGCACACACGAAGAACTACTCGCACTCGGCGGTTATTACAAAAAGCTCAACGACATGCAAGCATTGTAACAACTCATGTCCAATGCTCAATGGTCAATGTTCAATGGTCAATGGTCAATGCTCAATGGTCAATGCTCAATGGTCAATGCTCAATGGTCAATGCTCAATGGTCAATGGTCAATGACCAAAAACCTATCTTTTTCTGAACAGATTGATGCCGAGCCACACAGCGGCCAAGGCGAAGATGCCCGTGATAAGATAGCTTGTCGTGTCTTTCAGTACACTGGTCATCCAGATACTTGCACCCAGACATACCAGTACCAGCACAAACGACAAAATCATCATTGCTTTACTTAATTTCCACATAAGCGTTTTTCATTATATTATATAGAAAGGGCGTGACATGTCACGCCCAATTTCCAGATATTATTTATTCAGTTTCCAAGTCACACCATCCTTGGTGTCTTTCACCACAAATCCGAGTTGGGCGAGGTTATCGCGGATAAGGTCGGAAGTAGCCCAGTCCTTATTGGCCTTGGCCTTAGCGCGCTGCTCCAACAGCATGTCAACCACCTTGCCAAAAGCTTCCTCACGAGCAGGATTGTTCTCACCCGATGAAGCCTTGAGGCCAAGGATATCGAAGGCGAAAGTGGAGAAAACGGTCTTGAGCGCCTCAAGGGCATCAGCGGTGATGCTCTCTTTCTTGTCTTGTATCAGGTTGATAACGCGGCAGGCATCGAAGAGGTTGCTGATGACAATAGGGGTATTGAGGTCGTCGTTCATGGCCTCATAGCATTTCTTCTGCAGGTCATCCACATAATCTTTCTTGATGGTGCCACCCTTCTTGGTTTCCAGGGCATCGAGCGCACGGTAACCGTCGAGCAATCGTTCCAGTCCCTTCTCGCTGGCTTTCAGCGCGTCGTTGCTGAAATCCACAGTGGAACGGTAGTGTGCCTGAAGGATGAAGAAACGGATGGTCATGGCTGTGTAAGCCTGTTCCAATGCGGGATGGTCTCCGCTGAAGAATTGTGGCAGCGTAATAAAATTATTAAGGCTCTTGCCCATCTTCTGGCCGTTGATGGTAATCATGTTGTTGTGCATCCAGTAGTGCACCATGTCGTCGCCCTGGCTTGCCACCGCTTGGGCAATCTCGCACTCATGGTGCGGGAAGACGAGGTCAAGACCGCCACCATGGATGTCGAAATGGTTGCCAAGATACTTACGTCCCATAGCGGTGCACTCGCAGTGCCACCCTGGGAAACCATCGCTCCAAGGCGATGACCAGCGCATGATATGCTCGGGTTGAGCGGCCTTCCAAAGGGCGAAATCAACCTGGTTCTTTTTCTCCCCCACACCAGCAAGCTCACGGGAGTTATTGATGATATCGTCGAGGTTTCGACCAGAAAGTTTACCGTAATGGTGGTCTTGGTTGTATTTCTCCACATCGAAATACACAGAGCCGTTGCTCACGTAGGCATAGCCGTTGTCGAGAATCTCCTTCACTAGCTGCTGTTGCTCGATAATATGTCCTGTGGCATGGGGCTCGATGCTGGGACGCAGCACATTCAGCGCATCCATGGCATCATGGAAACGATTGGTGAAGTATTGTGCCACCTCCATTGGTTCCAGTTGCTCCAGACGGGCCTTCTTGGCGATTTTGTCCTCACCCTCGTCTGCATCGTGCTCCAAATGACCTACATCGGTGATATTGCGCACATATCTCACCTTGTAACCAATATGCTGCAGATAGCGGAACACCACATCGAAAGTGATGGCAGGCCGCGCATGACCAAGATGGGCGTCGCCATAGACTGTAGGTCCACAGACGTACATACCCACATGGGGCGCGTTAATGGGTTTGAACAATTCTTTCCTGCGTGTCAAGGTGTTGTAAATCAATAGTGGTTGTTCCATAATGTGACTTGTTTTTTAGAGTTTCTTTCTAAGTAACCCGAAATTATCGGAGTTTTCAGATTATTCGGAGTTCTCGGATTCGGAATTTCATTTTGAAATACAAAGTTAGGACTTTTCTGCCAATTAGCACCTATTATCGTCTATTTTTTACATAATGAGCCCTACATGGGGTCGACATCGAAATAAATGTTGGCACTTTTGTATTTCTGGTGAATATTTTCATGGATGATATGCAGGATTTGCTTGGCTTTGGCGATAGAAGCCGTCACCTCCACTTTAAGGATAATCTTGCGGATATGGAGCGACTGCACCCGTGAAACCACAGGACGGTCTGGTCCCAGCACCCGCTGGCCGAAAGAAGCACGCATCTGTGCGGCCATATCGACTGCCACCTTGTCGGCTGTCGTTTCATCCCGATGCTTCACATAGACATAGATAAGACGAGCGAAAGGAGGGTAATGGAAGAGTCGTCTTTCTGCCATTTGCTGCTCAAACATGCCGATGAAATCGTTGTTTTTCACTTGTGCGAACAAGGGATGGTCTGGTTTCCGGGTCTGCAGGATGACACGGCCTCGCTGTCCCTTGCGTCCAGCCCGCCCACTGACTTGAACCAGCATCTGGAAGGCACGCTCGTAACTGCGGAAGTCGGGATAATTGACCATGGAATCGGCATCGAGGATACAGACGACACTCACCCCACTGAAGTCAAGACCTTTGGTCACCATCTGGGTGCCAATCAGGATATCAGCCTTGTGTTCGGAGAAGTCTGTGATGATGCGCTCATACGACTTGCGGGTCTTGGCAGTGTCGAGATCCATGCGCATCACCTTGGCCTCAGGGAAGATTTTGCTGACGAGGTCCTCTAATTGTTCGGTGCCCACACCGATACCGCGCAAGTCGCGCTCTCCGCAGTTGGGGCATGAGGCTGGTATCTGGTAGGTGAAACCGCAGTAATGACACGTCATCTGGTGAACCGACCGGTGATAGGTGAGGCTTACGTCGCAGTGCTCGCAACGAGGCACCCAACCACATGTCCGACATTCCACATACTGGGAATAGCCTCTGCGGTTCTGGAAGAGGATGACTTGCTCCTTCCGGTCGAGCGCAGAATTGACAGCATCGATAACCTCTTGAGAAAAAGGACCTTTCATCCGTTTCTGCTGGCGTAGACGCTGGATATCGACAATATTGATTTCTGGCAGTTCGATGTTCTGATAGCGCTCTGTCATCGCCACATACCCTGCTTTTCCATTGGTGGTGTTGTAGTAGGTTTCCACACTCGGGGTTGCAGTTCCGTGAACCACTTGGCAGTTGCCTAATTGATGGGCGAGCATCACGGCACAGGAACGGGCATGATAGCGAGGAGCGGGGTCTTGCTGCTTGTAGGAGGCTTCATGTTCCTCATCCACAATAATTAATCCCAAATTACTGAAGGGCAGGAAAATAGACGAGCGAACACCAAGAATCAATTGATAGGGGTTCTCCGATAGTTGTTTCTTATAGACCTCCACACGCTCCGCATCGGGAAACTTGGAGTGATAGACACCCATGTCTTTGCCGAAAAACTGGCGCAGACGGTCTGTGATTTGTGTGGTAAGGGCAATCTCGGGCAATAGATAGAGTACTTGACGTCCCTCGTCAATGTATTTCTTGATGAGGTGGATATAGACTTCTGTCTTACCACTTGAAGTGACGCCATGCAACAAAGTCTGGGCTGTCGGACTTGTCTGGCCAGCCTGACTCATCTGTCCAGCGCTGTCTCCTAGAGCAAAACTTGAGCAGATGGCATCTAAGGCTTTCTGCTGATTGGGATTAAGTTTGTGAATTTCAGCTATAGGTCCTGTTCCGTCATCGTTATCAAGGCGCGAGGTGGTCACTTCGTATGGAGACAGCACCTTTTTCTGCACCAAAGCATTGAAAGCGCTTGTCGCCCCACCCGTCTTCTTCATCAGAAGGCTCTTAGGCACAGGATTCTTCTCCAAGCCTGTGACCTCGTTATCCTCTATATAACCTGACAGTTGCAGGTAGGTCACCACCATCTCTTGTTGCTTTACCGACCGTTGGAGGGCATTGAGCAAGGTGTTGAGATGGTCGGGCCGCAAGTCACCGGCAAGACGCACCATCACTTCGGTCTTAGGACGGTAGCCTACCCTGAGCGACTCCTTCACACTCACCAAGCCTTTGGCCATGAGCGAAGTGACCACTGGCAACACTGAGTTCAGGCCACACGCTTTCTGCAATGCAAGGATATTGATTTCCTTCTCTCTTTCTATGGCCGTGAAGACGATGTTCTCACGGTCTGTCAGTGGACAGGTTGCCTCATACCCTTCGTTGAGCACGATGACGGTCTCACTCTCTAGCTTCATCCCAGAAGGTAATGCCGCCTTATAGACATCACCGAGGCTGCACATATAGTAGTCGGCTATCCACCGCCACAGCCGCAATTGTTGACTAGTCACCACGGGAGCCTTGTCAAGCACGTCCATGATATCCTTCACCTCAACGCCACTGGTGTTTTCATCGTGAACAGCAAGTATGATGGCCGTATAGATTTTCTTCGCCCCGAACTGCACCACAACCCTCTTTCCCACCGCCATATCAGACGTGAGATGAGCCGGCACCGAGTAGGTGTAGGAGTCAGCAAGCGGCAAAGGGAGAATGACATCTACGAACATCATAAAACAAAATTACTTGTTTTTAATGAAACAAGGAGTAGATAATCTCAAAAAAAATAGTATTAATAAAAAAACGAACGGAGAAGGTTCTATTACCCTCACCGTCCGTATGCAAATTATAACATAAAACAAACTCACCATACAACTTTCTCACTAACGAGTTTGCCATCGATGGTCTTAGAACGCACGATGTAGATGCCCGGAATAGTGGGTTTTCCATCCAACATCATACCGTCCAGAGAGTAATAGACGCTGGAAGATGCTGTTTTCGTAGTTGCGGTGATAGGATGGATGGCGGTGTAGGTGGTCTGCTGCTCCATCAGGACAAGGTTTTTGGTCCTGTAGTCGGCGGCATACATGTCGGCCTCCTCATAATCGGGATGCACAGTGCTGTCGAAATACACCGCGAGACTCTGGTGTTGGGTGTCGGAAACATCGAGCAAAGCCACCGAAGTGCCAGCCTGTGTGGAGTTGCCGGAGATAGAGATGGCTTTTCCGTCACTCACATTGGTGATTTTGTAGTAGCCGTCCTCCTCAAGAGTGAAACACCACTTCTGCCCCTCGCTGTCGCTATCGTCCATCAATCGCATACTGCCATAGACCGACTCCAGGAACTTTCCATGCTGGTCTTTCAATTCCAAACGGAAGACGTAGGGATTGTCTGTCGCATGGAAGATGAAACAAGTATTGCTTTCCTCGTCATCTTGCAATTTGAAAGAGTTGGTCGGTCGGCTCACAATGCGGTCGGAGTATTTCTCCAAAAGGTAGCCTTCCATACCGTCCTCAATCTTTGCCACACGCCGTTTGTCGTAGAGGTGGTCGAAGACAGAGAGGTCCCAATTGCTGTACCAGCGCACTGCAGGATAGCCCGAACGGATGCTCAACGGCAACCATACGTATTTCGAAGACCCTACATTGCCAGAGTTCCAACGGTCGCCCATATAGATGAAACAGCGGTCGCGTCCCTGCACAGGGAAAACGTAGGCTGGCTGAGAGGTATAACACTTCACGTTGCCGTCATCCACACAGAAATCCACGCCCCAGGAGTTGTTGGCATAAAACTCCTTGCCATAACTCCAGTCCTGCAAAGGATTATTATTCCAGATGTAGCGGCCACGATTGGGGTTCCAACCGTCGCAACCTGAGAACAAGCACCAGTAGGTACCACCGTAACTGAACATGGAAGCTGCCTCATAGCGCATACCCAACACCTCGATACTCTCCTCGTCGGTGGGTTTGGTGAAGTCGTCTGAAAGTCGGATAAAGTGCGTCTGGTAGTTGGTGTTGGTAGCACTCACATGGTAAGCATTGCCATCGGCATCAAGGAAGAGCGTTTGGTCGCGCGAGTCGTGTCCGTTGGGACGGAACACACCATCCTCTGTCAATGTGTAAGGCCCTGTGATTTTGTCGGAGGTGAGCACCGCCACTTTAGCCTGCCCATAGTCAGACCCATTCTCCCAATGCAGCCACATCACGTACTTGCCAGTCCGTGCGTTATAGACCACTTTCGGACGTTCGAAGGTTCGTCCCTGTGCCACATCCACACATGCATCAGTCATCTTGCCCGTTGGCGACATGGCGTTCGACAACTTCTTCCACTTGTAGAGGTCTGTCGAGGAATAACAACTCACGCCATTGCACTTGCTACCGTCGCGGGTCTCTCCGAACCAGTAATATGTCCCGTCGAGATACTGCACACAACCGCCATGAGCGTTGATGGCTGAGCCGTTGGTGTCGTTCCATGTCTCACCGGGTTTGAAAGACGACTGGCAGTGAGCGCCGAGGCTCACTGTCAGTCCGAGAGTTACAACTTGAATGAAATGCTTCATAATGTTGGTTAATTGGAATTGAAATCGGGAGTTAAAAGGAGAGTTAATTCGCTGTGCTCATGGAAGTTAAAAAGGACGTTACATTGTTGGTCTACAAAAACTATCGTCCACTTTGACTTCCTTTTTAACTTCTACTTTAACTTCCTTTTTAACTCCCTTTAATTCATCGAGAAGTCTGATATTAATAACTTACCTTGATGCTCTTTCGCTGACCATCTTGGACGACAAGCACGATATACACCCCTCGTCCAGGCAAGGCAATGCCCGTGCCATCACGGTAAGCAGGATGCAACGACTGCGCGGCTCCGTTGGTGCTATAGACAGCCACCTGTGCGCCCGAAGCCCCCGTGAGCGTCAGCATTCCGTCACTTACCTTGGCCTTGATGCCTAATTCCTTATCGGCATTGACACCTTCCACTGCCGTGTAGATGTCGATTTGTTGCAGGGTTGGGAATGCCGGTGCATAAGCGCCTGTGTTGTCGAAGGTGAAGTACTCGATGTCGGCGCCGTTGTTCTCAAAACCTATCTGCTGCTTGATGAGTCGGCTCACACCCGTGAGTTTGGTGTCATCCACCTGGAGGCCACTGACACTGGCACCCCACTTTGCGCGCTCCAAGTAGAGACTCACGCGAATCTGCTTGGTGTTGGCCTTGGTCTCGAACTCCGTCGAGTAGGTCTTATAGTCATTGCTGGTCACCTTGATGGTCTGCTTGTTGTCGTCGTTCTGCAAGTCGTAGATGCGGATACTTCCTATCGGGTCGGAACCGTAGATGCCACCCTTGGCCAGACACGAGAAACGGTAGTACTCGTTCGGGGCCACATCCACAATCTGGCTGATTTCACCGGCTGCCCAGCCATCGCTCCACATATAGCGGTTGAGCTTCACAGCATGGTTGTTCTGATTGGCAGCGTTGTTGCGCTCGTCAGAGACGATGTCCTGATAGGAGTTATACTGGTCGTATGGATAGACATCCCATCCCTCAATACGGGTCACGATGGAACGGGAACCTGAGTAGTCGTACTCACCCTCGAAACCTGGGTTCTTGAGCAGGTTCTTCACCACAGGTCCATTCTCGTACGACCAATCTGCCTGTGGCGCAAGGTCAGCCACACGCATGGAGTCGATGGTAATGCCATCGCGATAGACGATGACGCGTTCGTCGGGTGTCACAGCATAGCGGTAGGTGTGGTACTCACCGTCGGTGTTGTAGAAAGTACCTCCGTTCGATGGGTTGCTCAAGCCCTCATCGCTGATGAAGCAGTTAGTGCCATTGTAGAGTCCGATACCTGTGGCATTGACATAGCCCTTGAAGCCCACGCCCTTGTCGGTGGTGGCGAAAGGATAGAAGTTCTTGCTGGCATCATCCACTTTCACACGGGCTTCCACAGTATAGCCTTTCTCTCCTGGGTCGAATCCATCGAAGGTCTTTGTCTCGTCGGTTCCACCAGCATAGACAGGACTACCCGAGATGTCCTTCGGCTCGAGGTCAGAACAATAGCCAATGATGTTGACGGTTGCCCGTTTGTCGCCGGAACGAAGAACCACCTTGCCCACATTCTTCTTGCGGTAGGTGTTGTTGGTCACTGTGATAGTGGCTTTTGACTTGCCTGCCTCAATCTTGGTGGGATAAACCGAGAAACCGGCAGTGGTGCTCACACTTATGTCGCCTACGAGATTGGCCGCATTGACTGTGAAGGTCTTTGACTCACCTGTTCCAGCAATGATCATCTCATCCACGGAGGGTTCAAGTGTAGCCATAAGCGGTGCATAGGCTCCAGTGTTGTCGAAGGCGAAGTACTCGATGTCGGCACCGTTGTTCTGGAATCCAATCTGTTGCTTAATCTCGCGACTCACTCCTGTGAGTTTGGTGTCATCGGCCATCAGGCTGCTCACACTGGCGCCCCACTTGGCGCGCTCGAGATAGAAGCTCACACGAATCTGCTTGGTGTTGGCCTTGGTCTCGAAATCGGTGGCGTAGGTCTGCCAGCTGTCGCTGGTCACCTTGATGGTCTGTTTGTTATCGTCGTTCTGAAGGTCGGTGATGCGGATGCTGCCCAATGGGTCGGAACCATAGATGCCACCCTTGGCCAAGCAGGAGAAGGAGTAGGTTTCATTAGGAGCAACATTCACAATCTGGGAAATCTCTCCATCAGCCCATCCGCCTTCCCACATATAGCGGTCCATCCAAACGGCATGGTTGTTCTGGTCGATTTCGTAACTACGCTCCGAACTGCTGATGCCTTGGGTGGTGTTCCACTGGTCCCAAGGATAGACATCCCAACCCTCAATACGGGCCACCACACTGCTGCGGAAGTCGTATTCACCCTCGAAGCCTGGGTTCTTGAGCAGGTTCTCCACCACCTCGCCATTGCCCACGCACCATTCAGACTGGAGCGCGAGGTCGACCACACGGATGGTATCAACGGTGATTCCGTCGCGATAGACGATGACACGTTCATCGGGTGTCACTGCGTAACGGTAAGTATGGTACTCACCATCAGTGTTGTAGAAGGAGCCCAAACTCTCGTTCGAGACGTATGTGTTCTCTCCATTGTAGAGACCGAGGTCTGTGGAACTGACATATCCCTTGAAACCCACGCCCTTGTCGGTGGTGGCAAATGGATAGAAGTTCTTGGAGGCGTTATCCACTTTCACGCGGGCCTCAACGGTGTAGCCGTTCTTGCCCGGGGTGAAGCCCTCAAAAGTCTTCGAGGCATCAGTACCACCGTTATAGACCTTACCTGTAGTGATGTCCCTCTGCTCAAGGTCAGAACCGCGGCTACGCAGTTGAACGTAGGTGCGCTTGTCGCCCGAACGGAAAATGAGCTGGCCGGCGTTCTTGCGTCGATAGGTGTCGTTGGTAACCTTTATTGTGGCACTGCCCGTTCCTGCGGCTATCACCGAAGGAGTGGCGGTGAAACCATTCGTGGTGCTGACGCTGATGTCGCCCACAAGATTACCGAAGTTCACAGTCAATTCCTGTTCCTCACCTGTGGCAGTGAAACGCAGTGTGTCTGTACTTGCTTCTATAGTGGCAAAGAGTGGAGCATACGCACCTGTGTTGTCGAAAGCGAAATACTCAATCTCAGCTCCATTGTTCTCAAAACCTATCTGCTGTTTGTTCGTGCGGCTCACACCTGTCAGTTTGGCATCATCAACTTGCAATCCGCTGACGCTGGCACCCCATTTGGCACGCTCGAGATAGAAACTCACGCGAATTTGCTTGGTATTGGCCTTGGTCTCGAAATCTGTGGCATAAGTCTGGTAACTATTGCTGGTCACCTTGATGGTCTGCTTATTGTCGTCATTCTGCAGGTCGTAGATGCGGATGCTACCTATCGGGTCGGAGCCGTAGATGCCTCCCTTGGCCAAGCAAGAGAAAGAGTAGGTCTCGTTGGGAGCCACATTCACAATCTGGCTTACTTCACCTGCAGCCCATCCATCACTCCACATATAGCGGTTCAACTTCATGGCATGGTTGTTCTGGTCAACCGTATTGCTGCGCTCATCGGTAACGATGTCTTGATAGGAGTTGTACTGATCCCAAGGATAGACATCCCATCCCTCGATACGGTCAACAATGGAACGAGAACCTGAATAATCGTACTCACCCTCAAAGTCTGGATTCTTGAGCAAGTTGTCCACCACTTCACCGTTCTCTTCCTGCCAGTCGCTTTGAGGAGCGAGGTCAGCAATGCGGAGCGAGTCGATGCAGATGCCATCGCGATAGACGATGACACGCTCGTCGGGAGTCACAGCATAGCGGTAAGTGTGGTACTCGCCGTCGGTGTTGTAGAAGGTGCCGCCGTTCGACGGATTGCTCAGGCTCTCGTCGCTGGTGAAGCAGTCCGTGCCGTTGTAAAGACCTATGCTTGTTGCGTTGACATATCCCTTGAAACCGATGCCGTCAGTTGTGGTGGCAAAAGGATAGAAGTTCTTCGAAGCATCATCTACCTTCACACGAGCCTCCACGGTATAGCCGTTTTTGCCGGGAGCGAAACCTTCGAAGGTCTTGGCCTCGTCGGTGCCTCCAGTATAAATCTTGTTGGCAGCGATGTCCTTCTGCTCTAAGTCTGAACCACGGCTTCGCAATTGAACGTATGTACGTTTATCTCCTGAACGCAGAATCAGTTGTCCGGCGTTCTTTCGACGGTAGGTGTCGTTGGTGACCTTGATGCTGACACTGCCTGTGCCTGCCGGAATGACAGCGGGTGTAGCGGTGAAACCATGTGTAGCGGTGACGCTGATGTCGCCCACAACGTTGGTATAGTTCACGGTCACTTCTTGTTCCTCTCCAGTGGCGGTGAAACGGAGCGTGTCAACATTGGCATCAATGGTGGCAAGCAGTGGAGCGTAGGCACCTGTGTTGTCGAAGGCGAAGTACTCGATATCAGCGCCATTGTTGAGGAAGCCTATCTGCTGCTTGATTTCGCGACTCACACCTGTGAGTTTGGTGTCGTCGGCCATCAGGCTGCTCACACTGGCACCCCATTTGGCGCGCTCCAGATAGAAGCTCACACGAATCTGCTTGGTGTTGGCTTTGGTCTCGAAGTCGGTGGCGTAGGTCTGCCAACTGTCGCTGGTCACCTTGATGGTCTGCTTGTTGTCGTCGTTCTGAAGGTCGGTGATGCGGATGCTGCCCAACGGGTCGGAACCATAAATACCACCCTTGGCCAAACACGAGAATGAGTAGGTCTCATTGGGAGCCACATTCACAATCTGACTGATTTCACCTGCTGCCCAGCCGTCTTCCCACATATAGCGGTCAATCCATACAGCGTGGTTGTTCTGGTCGATTTCGTAACTACGTTCCGAACTGCTGATACCCTGGGTGTTGTTCCACGGGTCCCAAGGATAGACATCCCATCCCTCGATGCGTGCCACCACGCTGCTGCGGAAGTCGTATTCACCCTCGAAGCCAGGGTTCTTAAGAAGGTTCTCCACCACCTCACCATTGCCTACGCACCATTCGGACTGCAGCGCGAGGTCGGCCACACGGATGGTGTCGATGCTGATACCGTCGCGATAGACGATGACACGCTCATCGGGCGTCACAGCGTAACGGTATGTGTGGTATTCTCCGTCGGTGTTGTAGAAGGTACCGCCATTCGACGGATTGCTCATGCTTTCTGTAGACACGTAAGTATCGGCACCGTTGTAAAGGCCGAGCCCTGTGGAACTGACAAAACCCTTGAAGCCCACGCCCTTGTCGGTGGTGGCGAAAGGATAGAAGTTCTTGCTGGCGTCATCGACTTTCACGCGGGCCTCCACAGTGTAGCCGTTCTTACCGGGTGCGAAACCCTCGAAGGACATTGTTTCATCGGTGCCTCCATTATAAACCTTTCCTGCAGTGATATCCTTCTGTTCCAAGTCGGAACCACGACTGGTAAGATTGATGTAAGCGCGGTAATCGCCCGAACGCATAATCACTTTACCCACGTTCTTACGGCGGTAAGTGGTATTAGTAACGGTCACCTGAGCCTCCTCACCAGCTTTGACAGTGGTGACATCCACGGAGAAGCCAGATGTGGCTGTGATGGTGACGTCGTTCTGAAGGTCGGCAGCCGAAACGGTGAAGGTGCGGCTGGCACCAGTGCCTTCGAGCAGCACGTTGGGTGTGGTGTAGCCAGAGCTGGGCATTGCCACCGCTGCCACATGCACTGTGATATCCTCATCGTCGCCCACGAAGTCGGCGGCAAAGACATTGGTCTGGAAAGCGAACCATCCCAAGAGGATACAGAACAAAGTTTTACTGATTGACTTATTCATATAATCTTGATTTTTCTTGTCAGTTTATTTTACCATGAACTTCTTGGTGATGACACGGCCTTCCACATTCATCTGGATAATATAGACACCCTTTGCAGGAACTCCGCTGACTATAGCACCATCTAGGTTGTAAATTCTGGTGCCCTCAACCTTGTTGCCTGCCATGATGCTGTCGATGGCGGTGGCGATGGAGTTGAAGAGTTGGTAGTCGCGGTTGAGAATCTTCACCGCACGGTTGACATCGGACTGCAGGCGCGACTTCATGGCCTCCTCGCCTACGCCGATGGCGTATTCCAGTTCCTCAATGTCGTCAGCGGCCATGAAGGAGCGGTAAGACTCCAATGCACTCTTTGCGGCATCGAGAAGGGCTTCGAGTTCAGAGTAGTCGACAGGTACGAAGGATTCATCGAATGCATCGATAGCCTCCACGAGTTTGTCAGCCGCATCATCCACAGCCTGCTGGTTGGCAGTGGTGGAATTCACGAAAGTCTGTGCCTCTTCGATGGCCTGCTGCAAGGCTGTGAACGACGACTCAGGGAATGTACCAGGTCCTTCACCCTTGAACTGGGCATTGTCGGTCAGTGTCTTCTGTGCGGCGGTAATGTTGTCTCTCAAGAGGGAGAAGTCGATGACCACTTTCTCAGTGGCGAAATCAGATGCAGCTGACTTGAGTGCCTCTGCAGCCTGCGTTACCTCGTCCTGGGTCTTGTTGATGTCATTATACACAACCTTGGCATCAGCGAGTGCAGTAGAATAGGCATCGAGCGCTTCTTGAGAGTAGTTGCCGTTGCAATCGCCCACCACAGCACTACCAATGGCTGACTCGGCTGCAGCAATGGCGCCCTTCAGTGCGCTTCGGTCAATGGTGTTGGCGCTGTCACGGAAAGTCTCGCGGGCCTCGTTGAGGTTTGTGATAGCCTTTTCGGCATCAGAAGCAATCTTGGCACTGCCAATAGCCTTTTTGAAAGCGTCGAGCACTGTCTGCTGATACTGTCCCTTATCCATACCCACGGTCACCGCGGCTGCCTCTGCCTCTGCCTGGGCAATCACAATTGCCAGGTATTCAGATGCCATGTTCTCGCTGTTGGCCTTTGCCTTATAGGTATCAATGGTGGCTTTGAGATCGGCAGCCATCTGATTAAGAGCCTCTTGGTCAGCGGCCTTTTTGCTGGCTGTCTGTGCATTGGTGATGACCTCTGCATACTCACTAATCACGTCGGGCATATACTCTCCTACTTTATAGCCTTCCACCATGCTCTCGGCGTATGCCTGGGCGGCCTCTACAGCCTCGTTGAAGAGGGTGCGGTCGAGGTCTTGATACGTGATAACCAACCAGTAGGAATTCTGCACGCCCGACTTGTCGGAATAAACCTTGCTACCATTGGCAGTGGCATCGGTACCGAAATAAGTGCCTTTGCTGATGTTGTAAAGACCAAGATACTTGCCAGAGAGCTGAACGATATTGAAGAGACTGGTCTCGTCGGGCTCGCTGAGCCAACGGGTGTCGTAGGTGCCACTGACGGAGAGATAAGTCTCATTGGTCACGCTCTTCACATAGTAACTGCTACCCGCCTTCTCCAAATATATCTTCTGAGCGTCAGCAGGTTTTCCTTCCTCCACAAGTGTGGTGATGGTAGCGTTGCCTTCCTCCACAGCTGTGAGCACTGCACCGCCGTAGTGCTGGATATAATAGGTCAGCTCGGTGTCGAAATCACCCATGGGGTTATAGGAGTTGCGGAAGATGCTTATGGCCTCATTAAGGGCGGCGACAATCTCGCCAGCAGTCGCAATGGTGGCGGTTTTCTTGTCATTGTTCGCCTTGTTGATGGCAGCCTGCAGAGCATCCACTGCTGACTGTGGCACTTGATAGTATTCGGTACCCACCTCAGCGCTTTCAAGGAGTTCTTGCGCTTTGGCGATGACTCCGTCCACGATACCCGAGACAGAATTCTCTGTAATACTCCAGTGTGAGTTTTCAGCACTGGCTGACTTGTCGCAATAGAGCGATGAGCCTGCTGTTGTTGCGTCGCTACCCAGATGTCCCTTGTTGCTGACGTTCTGAATGGTATAAATACCTTCGCTGTACTGAGCGATGGTCCACTGAGCAGTATTGTTGCCCATTTCTTCTTCCCAGGTGGTGTCCCAAGCGCTGGAACCCGACTTGGCCAGGTATTTGCCTGATGCGATATGCTGCAGGTAATAAGCGCCTGTGGTCTCGGCGGCTACAATTTTGAAAGTCTCACTTGCATCGCTGAGCACACCATGTGTGTTGTCTTCCAGATAACCAATGTGGGCACCCGAAGCCTGTGTGATGACATATTCAGCCTCGGGATTGGGTTTGTTGACAGCATTGGCGGCAAACTCATCCATGGCAGACTGAAGATACTCTTTGGCTGCTACGAAGTCCGTCATCTGCTGACTGGCTTCAATAGCAGCAGCGTATGCTTCGTAAGCTGACTTAGAATACTGGAATAGGCCATTGCCAATAGCTGAAGAAGAAATGCTGTTGATTTCATTCTGCGCCTTATTCAGCAGATTGTTGAAGTTGTATTCGGCATCACGCTGGTCGGCAGGAACATACTCCTTGAGAATCCAGCGATTGTTGTTGCCCGTACCACCCTTGTTGGAATAAACCGCGCTACCGGGAGAAGTGTTGTCCACACCCATCACATTGTCGTATTGCTCGCTGTGAATCTGCACGTAGGTGCCACGGTCGATGATGGTGAAGATGGCCACAGATTTGGTCAGGTCCTGCTCGGCGCGGGCCTTGGTGTCCCATGAACCAGAACGATAGACGTAGTTGCCGTTGCCGTCTTTCATGTTGTAACCAGCGGCCTCTGCCCCATCGGGTACAGGAACAAAAGTAAACACCTGTGTCATGTCGTCTTCATCCAAGGGCTGAACTTTCACTGTTCCGCCATCGCCACCAGAAGAGAGTGCCACCTCTTGATTGGGATAGAGCAGAAACATATACTGTTTCCCCACTTGGAATGGCGGGTTGACATTCTTATTGTAGGTAGAGACAGCTGCATTGAGGTCCGTCACGGCTTGGTTCACCGCCTCCTGCGAGGCAGCGGCGGCCAGAACGGCTTTGGCTGCGTCAATGGCGGCCTGAAGTGCCTGACGTGTAGCAGTGGTGAACTGCCCTGGGTCGTTGCCTTCTTCGGTGGCCTCAAGACGAGCCTCTGCGGTGGCAATGGCTTCCGTGAGTCTGTCGAGCACGATTTCACCGCTGAGTTCTACCTCCATCAGAGAGAAACAGTCGAAAGAAGAGGCAGAGTCGAGCCATCTGAAATTGACAGTGAGAAAAGTGTACTCACCTGCCTCGAAAATGGTCTCGGTTTGTGTCCATTGATTCTGCACATAATTGATAGTGGCAATCTGACTGTCAGTGCCACGGTCGCTGTTTGCAAGATGCAAAGTGCTGTACTGAACGTTACCTGCATTGTTAGTGCGGTGTGCCCAGCAACTGAAAAGATAGGTCTTGCCAGCGGTGATGGGGAAACTAGTCCTGATAGACTGAGCACCGCTGGAACCAGCACCGCCCAAAGCCTTGAGATAAGCCCCACCATCGGCGCCGCCAGAGGTCGGCACATCGAAATAACTGTCGCTGAGGTCTGACCCGTCACCAGCAATCCATCCTGTGGTACCATCATCGAACGACGGGTTCGAGATGATGTTGGCTCCCTTGACGATGTACTTGCCTGTGTTGGTGGTGATTTCGTCACCAATCTCATAGACGTACTTCTGGGCTCCCGCTGTAAGGAAGCCTGCCAAGCATACCAACAAGAAAATGAGTTTTTGTTTCATCGAAGTGGTTTATTAAGTTAATAGTTTATCTTGTTTTCTAATAGTCTATCATCGACATGACAGTGTTCAATTGCAAAATTAACCTATTAAAAAAAGTGTCAACTCAAAATATCATTGAATTAGGTCGAATTATCATTCTGTCATATCGATATGACGATTTTTCCACTCAAAACGATGCTTATCCAACTCCCATTCTTATTTGCGGACTTTGGTGGAACGTTTCTTGCCACCAACATTCCACGAGATGATGTAAGTGCCTGCAGGCAGATGCGAGATGGAGAAACGCTCGTTGGCACGGAAATGAGCAACCTTGACGCCAGCAGTGGTGTAGAGGTTCACTGTAAACGTCAGTTTCTCGGGTGTCTCGCTACCAAAGTGTAGAGTTTCAGTCTGCGAGTTGTAGGCCAAAGCGTATTCCTCTGGCTCTTCAGGCATATCGCCAATGCCGTCGGTGTCGTCTGGGTTATCGGGATTGTCTGGGTCATCAGGATTGTCGGGATTGTCCGGGTCATCAGGGTTATCGGGATTATCCGGGTCATCAGGATTGTCAGGATTGTCAGGATTATCCGGGTCATCGGGATTGTCAGGATTATCGGGGTCATCGGGATTGTCAGGATTATCCGGGTCGTCGGGATTGTCAGGATTATCCGGGTCGTCGGGATTGTCAGGATTATCCGGGTCGTCGGGGTCGTCGGGATTGTCGATATCCTCGATTTCATCATCTGGCATGAGATACCACAAGCGGTTGGTACTTGTGGCGTTGCGTTCATCGGTGTTGTAACTGATGATGCTGGTGCCGTTCGATGAACTTCCGCCTTGAAGGTTGGCTGTATGCTGAGTATGGCGGTTGGTGATATTATAGTATCCCTCTGTGCCTTGCGGAGTGAAGAACCATTGCTGGCGGGGGTCGTTCTCATCGGGTTCTGCCACATCTAAGCGTGTCCCGGTATTGGTGGTGGCGGTAGACTCCCCTTCAGTAGGGTCATTGAGCGCCATCTTTGTCAGTTTGTTGACCAACATGAAATAATCATCACCAACATCTATGATTTCCCATTGTTCACTATCACGGTCCGCCTCATTGTCCCACAAACAGATACGGCTTCCAGGATCAGTGTATTGACCATAGATGTCAATGGCCTTGGCGTTGGCGGCATTGATGATACGATAGTAGAAATTCTTAGGATAGAATTTCGGTGTGGGTTCAGCGGGTTGTTTATCAGCAAAAGCTTTCTGGAGGTATTCTACATGATTGAAAATGAAATTCTTAAGGTCGAGAATGTATTGGTCGAAAGAGGAATAAAGCACCCTTTCATGGTACATCTTCCTGTCGATGCCCCATTTCTCGTAGTTGCGTTCCTGCGACCGTTGGAGCAACAAGGCGAGACTGTCGATAGTGTTCATCAAATGTAGACCCATTCCTTCGTCGAGCGCCTCCTTGAACCGTCGGTTGATAAGATGCGAGAACCAAGGGTCGTCCCACATACGGTTCATCCAAAGTTTGGTCTGCCCATAGCCTATATCCACCATGAGCTTTCTGGTGGTGTCGCCCAAACGGGTGTCGTTGCCGTATGCAATATCGTAATCCCAAAGCGGACCCCAGTAGAGAAGTGAGTCACCTTGGTCCTTGTAGAAATAAGTGCTGAAAAAACCATCGATGTTGGCACTCACCTCAGTGGCGATATACCAATTTGCGAGCGAGATGGAATCGACCCAACGGCGGTAGCCTCTGTCTGGGTCGGCAAAATCAGAACTTCTGAGCACTGCCTCGAAATCGCGCATGTAATGGCGGATGTAATCGTTCTGCTCAGGAGCGATATCCTCCTCGTCGGGATAGTGAATACGAATAGGCACACTGTAGGCTGAGGTGGTGAAACAGTTGCCGTCCTTGAAACCATCGACTTCCAAGAGGTAGCCTCCTGTGATGTCGCTTTGGTCGGTGATGGGGAGGTCCTGTTCCTTCACGTTGACGCGGTGCTTCCTCACATCCACATGATCGCTGAGTTGGTAATTACCGTAATAAGTGCCGTTGATGTTGAGATCGACAAACTTGTAGGAGGGGTTGAAATACATGCCGAGGAACTCGCCCATGGCACTGGTGACAGCATTGCGGATGAGGGTCTTGTCGCCAGCATTGGCCAACAAAGTCCATTTCTTGGCGCTGGCTTTCCCCTTTCCCAAGAACTTCTCCTTGGCGGCCAACTTGAAACGGTAGGGTTTCTTGCTCATGTTCCAGGTGGAATTGCCTCGTCCACGTATCTCCACCGAATCGCGCACGATGACGCTGTCGTTCTCATCGACATAGGTCAAGGTGCAGTATTTATATGTGGTCTTGCTGGTGATGCCGTATCCGTCGTATGTGTTGATATAGACCGTCGGCAAGTTGGTGTACCTGCTGTAAGGATTTTGGGCAACCATACACAAAGGGAGGCAATACAACAAGATGATGAGTTTGATGTGTTTTTTCATTTCTTTTGATAGTTTATAGTCATTTCTAAATAATAAAGACAAAAATACAAAAAACAACTGATATAGAATGAATAATGCTCGAAAAAAAAGAAAAAATCATTTAGTTTTCTCAAATTTCATTCTTTCACCATCAATTCTGGCGATATAGATTCCTTTAGGCAACCTATCAATTTGCACAAAGTCGCTGTCCGACTTCTCACCGAGAACACGCCCGTTCAAGTCGCAGATAACGCAATGGTTGAATACGCCATCAACAACCAATTTGTTGGAAGAAACACGAAGCCGAGACTTGCGCTTTGTGTTCAAAAGACTTTTCACGGTGGTGGCCTCTGTATCGCCAATCGCAATCCAACCTACCTGTTCACCTTTCACGCGCTCATGCGCTACAGCCTTCTCACGGTCTTTAATCAGGGTTGCCCCATTGAGGTCACGGCTCTTGACGCGCAAGACCGATGTGATGGTGTCGTTCTCGGTCTGCATGGCAGCAAAATAAAAAGGAAGGCTGCTGAAACTGGTGCCATAATCCAAACGGGTTCCTCCAAGCAGATTGTCCTGTACCAAACCATCTTCACTCAACCCCACATGAATCTCCTTGCCACCATAGATGGCATGACCTTGACTCATAGCAAGAACGCTCACCTTTTCTGTCATACCATCGGGTAGATGATTGCGGCCTTCATACTGTAATTTAAGGTCAAAACCTGTCGTACTTACATTCCTGACACGGACGGAAGCAGCAGATGCATAGTTAGAACTGGTTTGTGTGGGAATCACCACAGGAATCTCACGAAAGGGACGTTTGAAGTCGATACGCTGCCATTTATCGTCCACACCGTCAATTTGGCGTACCTCCACTTGCAGTCCATTCCATTCATCATTGCCTTCAAGAGCCATCATCACTGCGATGGTGTCAGGATAGGCCAGAGATGGTGACTCCTGATAGTCCCAACTGGTGAGTCGGAAATCGAAGGCATCAACCTGGATGTTGTCGGCACGGTATCCCAAAGGCATCTTATTGCGGTAGGTTGGCACACCTAAAACCACACAAGGAACAGTACTGTACTTTTCCTTCATTACTGCAGCTGACCAATTCTCCGTAATCAACATCTGTGAGAGAAAAGGTGACGGGTCGTGACCATTGTTGAACACATAGAGGTTCACTGTGTTTGACATCTGCTCTGAGCCATACATAGGAATGGAGATGATGCGGAAATGCAATCTGCCTTCCTCCTCTGGTAAGGGCATCTCGCATGAAAAAACGTCGGTTTCATCGGGGTTTTCCAACTCCATCTGTGGATGGTAATTGATGCCGTCGGCACTGGTTTCCACAATGTATTTCCTGATGAATTCACCTTCTGTATCGGTCCACTTCAGAGTGACCTTGCCTTCCTTTATGCCTGAATAGGAAAGGATTGGAGCAGTACGTGTGGCATATTGTGGGGTATATTGCATGTCGGGGCGGTAGAAATAGTCGGGCTGGTCATTGGCGTAATATTCGCCCGCAGGTGTCAGTTTGGCGGTGCTGCCAAGGATAATTGCCCGTTTGTCCTCCACCCAGTTGTAGATGCTGTAACGCTCCACAAAAGAGCAAGTGTCCATCACGGTAAGTATCTCCTTGAGGTCGCGCAGTTGCTTGGACTGTTGCTCAGCCGTACCACTGGGCCATGTTTCCTTGGTCCAGTTGGCACCATTGTTCCACTCCTTAATCCAAATAGGTCGGTGGGTATGGTCATAGACATCCTTGAGCTTGTTGTACCATTCCTGTCCACTCAATCCACCCCAATAAGCGTGAACCACCACATAATCAACCCTGTAGTTACGTTTGCGACACTCGTTCATAAAATTGTAGAGCCAATTGAAGTCGGTTGTGGCAGGCGAACCCAACCTCATACCCGTCTGCATCAGTTTAGGCCAAAGTTCAATGGCTTTCTCCACACTCACATTCGACTGCTCCGAATGGTCGGGTTCGTTGAAACCCATGAGCTGGCACACATCTGTCAAACCGTACAACTTTGTCGTACCGCTCGACGCTCCCCACACCTCAGGAACAAACTCCTGGTTGTAGCTCTTGCCCTGTCGCCTGGGATTTGCGGTGGAGGTTGCTGAAGTACCCCAGTTGTAGAACCATGTGGAATTGGTGAAGTCGGCCTGTTCCTCCACGTATTTCAAGCCCTCGGGCATGGTATCCCACTTACTGCCTGCCCATCCCTTCTTGCTGACATACTGCCAAGGCAAAACCCTGATAAACGACACCTTGCGGGAAAGCAGGTCGGGCAAATCATCAACCACAAGGTCGGCTGTGTCGGCCACGAAAACACGGCTATAGCCCATACCGTCGCTTTGGGTGGCGAGTGTGGCCATGTAACCACGGCGAAGGATGAATGAACAAGCCTTATTGTCGAGCGTAAAACTCTTTCTCAAACTATCAGGAACAGCGGTAGGTGGATTGTTACTATAATAAAAGCCACTTCTCATTTCTTCGCTAATTCCCGACAGTCCATTTTCTGCATACAAAACAAACGCGACATCATCGCTGGACTGAGGCACAACCACTGCACCATGGCGGTAGACAAGCACACGGCAGTTCACATCAGGCCTCAAGCGTTCGCCCTTAATGCGAACGTTGTCGGCGAAACGGGCTATCACATCATTGGGCTTCACGTCATCGAAGAACAACCAAACATTGTCCTCCAACTCGATAACCTCTGATGATTTCAGGGGAGAAGATCCGCTGAGATGTCGGTCAACATAATTGAATGCTTCCATGGATAATGATTCCACAGAAAACAAGAAACAGATAAGAATGGCTATTGTTTTGCTCATATTGATTGCTGTTTATTCTTTTTTGCAAAAATAGCATGTAAATAGGGCAACCAACTAAAAAAAGACGTAAAAGAGGTGGAAAATTCCACCATGACGTATTTTTCCACCACCTGAATACGTAATAATACCCATAAATCCACCATATTTGCAATTAGAACGTTTTTTTATTACGTCATCTAACTATCATCCAGCATATTTATCATGAGGCGTATCATCATCTTCCTGTTAACCGCATTCGTATGCCAATCTGTCCTATCCCAACAGACAGACCCCAGTCATTATTGGCTCAACAATATTGAAATCCAGCAGTTTTCAACTCCATCATCATTCCCCCACGACGGCGTGAACACCATCCACCAAAGTGCTGACGGTTTCCTCTGGTTCGGCACGGTAGAAGGACTCTTCCGCTACGATGGCTACCGTTTCATCTCCTACCGCAACGACATTCAGACACCATCGGTGCTCACATCCAACAATGTACTGAGCATCCTCTCCACTCAAGACAACAAGTTGTGGGTAGGCACGAATAACGGCATTAACAACATAGACATGTTCACTGGTATCACTCGCCAATACCACCTGAAAGACTTTGACAACAGTGATATAGTGGGATGCCTTTATGCCACACACAATGGCGATATGTGGGTAGGAACAGAAGGTGGACTCTACAAGTATAACAATGAAACAGACGAATTTGTGTTGATGTGCGACCAACGGGGCAACTCAAAAGTACCTCACAGTGCCATCAAAGCCATCTACGAGGACGATAAAGGTTACCTATGGGTTGGCACGTGGAATCAGGGACTGTACCGCTACAACACCACTGGTGACACATGGTACGAGCTGCCCAAGTTTAACGACGGCAATTCAGCACATTGCCTGTTGATGGACGAGCACCACCATCTGTGGGTAGGAACATGGGGGAAAGGCGTTTACCGCATTGACAATCCATACGATACAGACGCTCCTCTGGAGTTCCAGAACTTCAAACTCCATTCCATCAACGGCAAAGAACTGGCACTCAATTACATTTACTCCGTTACTAAAAGTCCCGACACCGACCGACTATGGGTTGCCACCAGCCAAGGGGTGGGCTTTTGCAACTACAACCAAAAAAATCAAACCTTTTATCTGCTTCCCGAAGAAAAAGAACCCTTTCCGAAGTTCTTCAGACGAGGTATCGACAACCTCATCTTCGACCATCACGGCAACATCTTCATGACAGGCCACCGCACGGGCGTAGCTTATACTCTTGTCAGTCCCCACAACATCTACGGTCACAACGTCGAGCCAGACGAACAATCCACCGACGTGGTGAGAGGACTGACTTTCGACAGCGATAACAACCTCTGGTTGGCCTTGGAGCATGGAGGCACAAGATGCATCAGCGCTGACGGACATACCGACAAGACCGCGGAACACCTACCCGCATCTATAGTGGCATCCCTACCCGACAAGATGAACACCGTGTTCCGCAACAGCAAGGGAATGATATACATAGGCACACAGGAAAACGGAATCCTGGTCTACGACAAAACAGCAAACACTCTTCAGACCCTTGACAAGGACAATACCGACTGGCTGACAGACAATTGCGTCTATACTTTCACAGAAGACAAGGAAGGCAACATCTATGTTGGCGGATGGCATGGACTGAGTGTAATCTACAGCAACGGAAAGGGCATCAGCCTAGCAAATATCGATAGCCTCGACAATGCCCGTGTGCAACGCATCACTCTGGCCAGCGATGGCTCCATCTGGCTCACTACGCGCAACACAGGTTTCATTCACTTGACTGGCAACATCCACAATCCCAAGTCTTTGCGCACACGTCATTATGTGTCGCCACACGGCTCCAGCTATGGGGTCAACGATGCGATAGGCATTGTGGAAGACAACCAGCAGCGTATCTGGGCTTGCTCGCACAACATCGGACTTATGCTTTACGACAAAACCACCGACGAACTCGTATCCATGAACAACCGGTTCAACATTCCAACCGAAAGCCTCTATGCATTGGAAGTAGCCGATGGTGGAGCATTGTGGATGGCAACCCACCAAAGCCTACTGAGCCTCAGCGTCAACAATAACAACACCCTCAACACGCTCAATTACTATACTATAGCAGGACTGCCACACTTCAGGGGATTCAGCAACTACCTGTCGGCCCGCAGCAGCAATGGCAGCCTGGCCTTTGCTGGAGTGGCGGCCTTCACGACCTTCCATCCCGATAGCCTGCCACGAGCGACAGGCACCAACAAGGTGAACATCACCAACATCAGGATTGGCGGAAAAAGTGTTGGCGACATTCCTCTAAAAGAACGCGAAGACATTCTGAACCTTCTGCCGCCTTACACCGAAAAAATAGTACTCAAGTCGAACCAAAACAACTTCTCTTTGGAGTTCTCGACATTCAATTTCGCCTCCACTCCATACACGGCTTACGCTTATATGCTGGAAGGCTACGACAAGGAATGGATGTATGCGGAACAAGGCGTCAACTCCGTGAATTACAGCAACCTGCCATCAGGCACCTACACCTTCCGCCTACGTGGGGCCGACCCCCAATCCCTGTGGTCGCAGAAAGACAGGATGCTGACCATCGTCGTACTGCCACCCCTTTGGCTCCGCTGGTGGGCATTACTGTTCTACGCATTGGTGGCATTGGGAATCATTTACGGCGCCATCAGGTACTACCGTTCCCGACTGATTCAGCGTCAACAACTCCAAATCGCGCAGATGGAGGCTGAAAAAGTGGAAGAACTCAACCACAAGAAACTGCAGTTCTACACCAACATCACCCACGACCTGATGACACCACTCACCATCATCTCGGCATCGGTGGAGACCATGCAGGGTGAAGGAAAAAACGTGATACAAAACAATGTGAACCGACTGATGCGCCTTTTGGAACAAATCCTGCAGTTCAGGAAAGCGGAAACGGGCAATCTAAGGCTCACGGTATCGAAAGGCGACATCGCTGACTTTTGCCGAAGGGAGATAGAGAGCATACAACCTCTCATGCAGAAGAAACAACTGCACCTGTCAATCGTGACCTCCCCTGAAACGGTGAGGGGATATTTCGACCCCGACGCTCTCGACAAGATTCTCTACAACCTCCTTTCCAACGCCGCAAAATACAACCGTCCGATGGGCTATGTCCAAGTGAGCATGGTGCAGACAGAAGACAACCCAGGCGAGGTTGTCATCCAAGTAAAAGACAATGGAGAGGGCATCAAAAAGGAGAAACAAGCCACGCTCTTCAACCGTTTCTATGAAGGGGAACACCGCAAATTCAACACTTACGGCACAGGCATTGGATTATCACTCACCCGCGACCTTGTACACCTACACCATGGTGAGATTTCTTTCGAAAGCGAGGAGGGCGTAGGCACAACCTTCAACATCACCTTGCCAATAGACAAAGCATCGTTCTCCGACGAGGAAATCGATGACCAATACACCGTGACACCCTCGGAAAACGAAAGCCCTGAACTTACAGAACTGAACGATACTGTGGCCAACGACACCTCAGTCCAAACTATGGGCAAAGTACTCGTGGTGGAGGACAACGACGACATCCTCGCCATCCTTCGCCATCTACTCTCTACCAAATACCAAGTGCTGACCGCCTACAACGGCAAAGAAGCATTGGAAATACTGGAGAATGAATACGTGGACTTGGTGATAACCGACATCATGATGCCCGTGATGGACGGCATGGAACTACTGTGCCATATTCGAGAAAACGCAGACAACGCCCACCTTCCCGTCATCATGCTCACAGCCAAGCGCGACGACCAAGACCGTGCTGAGAGTTACAGCGCCGGAGCCGACGCCTACATCACAAAGCCTTTCAACTCCAATGTGCTGATGTCGCGTGTGGAAAACCTGATGGAACGTAGCCAGGCGACGAAGAAAGAACTGAAAAAGAAGGACTTGGTGGGCATGACCGACATCGACCTTACATCATCTGACGAGGAGTTCCTCAAGCGATGTATCGCTTGCGTACAGAAGAACATCGGCAACTTTGACTTCGACCAACAGCAGTTCGCCGAACAAACTGGCACCTCGAAATCGACACTCTACAAGAAACTCAAGACGCTCACAGGCATGAACACTTCGGCTTTTATCCGCAGCATCCGAATGAAAACCGCCTGCGAAGTATTGGAGAAGAACCCAACTATACGCATCTCTGACTTGGCCTACAGTGTGGGCTACAACGACCCCAAGTACTTCTCGTCTTGTTTCAAGAAAGACTTCGGTATGCTCCCCAGTGAATATGTGAAAAGCTGATGGTCAATGGTCAAAAATGCGATTGAGCGAGTGCAGAGCCAAGCTTGCTTGAGCTATGCCGAGCGTGAGCATTTTAGGCGAAGCCAATGGTTAATGGTCAATGGTCAACTTCGGAGATAGCCTCAGCCCCGCTTCCACCTGCTTTCGGTCAGTGACCTTCTTCTCCAGGATATAATGTCGGGAAGAGCCTTTCGCATCGTTGATGTAATAAGAACTCACCACACGCCAACCCCGTTCGCCCAGATAGTTGACCGCATCCATAGGTGAACGGAACTTGATGGGCTGTCCTTTCTCGTCATAGAGCAAGGCATTAGGATAGCGAGAGTAGCCGAAGTCAAAGGTAATCTGTACGAACTGGTCCATGCCACTATTCCCCACCGTCACCTCGCAATAAGCATTGTACTGCACCTGTTTCTGCTGTGCCCATCCAAAGCAGCATACAGACAACAATGCCAACAACAATAGATATCTTCTCACTTTATTCTTTGTTTTATAGTTATTCATTCAAGTGTGTCAGTGTTGATTATCACTATTCCTGACAAGGCAAAAATACCACCTTCTTTCCTTAAAACCAAACAAATAAAAGAGAAATCTTGACCGTACGTCGAAAATTGGACAATTCCATTCTTAGGTATTTCTGCATGGTATATGGATAGTAAAGGAAGAAAGGACAAGTGATACATCCGATTAGAACTAAAAATCGGGCATTAATGCTATGAGTTTAAGGGAAAAGTTGTAACTTGCACCCAGAAAACAAAACAAGGAGCAATTATGTTTTATCCAATTGGCATACAGGATTTCGAGAAGATACGCCAGCAAGGATGTCTGTACATCGACAAGACAGGGTTGGTATATAAATTGGCAAAAGGCATAGGATACTATTTCCTCAGCCGTCCCCGCCGTTTTGGCAAGAGTCTGCTCATTAGCACCATGGAGGCATATTTCCTCGGTAAAAAAGAATTGTTCAAAGGACTGGCAATGGAGAAGTTGGAGCAGGACTGGACTATCTATCCCGTATTGCACCTCGACCTGAACACGGGCGAATACAAGGATAAAGATGGTTTCCATGAAATTTTATATAACAAATTGTCAGAATGGGAAAGGCTCTACGGAAGTTCTCCGACCGAGACCAATCCTTCACTGAAATTCGCTGGAATCGTACAACGTGCATATGAAAAGACAGGCCAGAAAGTGGTCATTCTCATCGACGAGTACGACAAACCATTGCTTAACTCCATCGGCAATCCCGAACTGCAGGACCATTACCGCAGCCAGATGAAGGCCTTTTACTCAGTGATGAAGACCCAGGACAAGTACATCAAACTTGGCTTCATCACGGGTGTGACACGCTTCAGCAAGGTGAGCATTTTCAGCGACCTCAACAACTTCACCGACATCTCGATGGATGATGACTTCGTGGAGATTTGTGGCATCACGGAGAAAGAGATACACAACAACCTCGACAGCGAAGTGGAACAGATGGCAAAGCGAAACACGCTCAGTAAAGAAGAGTGCTACGACCAACTCAAAAACTATTACGACGGCTATCACTTCTGTCCGAATACCATAGGCATCTACAATCCGTTCAGCCTGCTTTCGGCACTACGAAAGGAATCGTTCGGCGAATACTGGTTCGAGACTGGCACCCCCACTTTCCTGACAGAACTGCTCCAACAGTCCAATTTCAACCTCAACGACCTCGTTGATGAGGAAATCACGAGCAACACCATCAACAGCATCGACAACATGCAGGAGAACCCCGTGTCGGTCATCTACCAAAGCGGGTACCTTACCATCAAGGGCTACAACAAGGAGTTCCAACTCTACCGTCTCGGTTTTCCCAACCGTGAGGTGGAGAATGGCTTCACCCGTTTCCTCATACCCTTGTATTCCAACGTGAGCACCGTGAAGAGCGGCTCCTACATATCTAAATTGGTGACCACGATACGGCGTGGGGAAGTGGAGCAATTCATGGCGCTTCTTGAAGTCTTCTTCGCCGATAGTGACTACCGTATTGCCGGAGAGGCGGAACTTTATTTCCAGAATGTGATATTCGTGGTGTTCCGTCTGATTGGTCTGTATGTAGAGGTGGAGCGACCCACCAGCGACGGACGTATGGACTTAATCGTCAAGACCTCCGACTACATCTACATCTTCGAGTTCAAACTCGACAAGAGCGCTGACGATGCACTTCAGCAAATTGAGGACAAGGGCTATGCCCTGCCCTTCGCCACCGACCCACGCCCCCTCTTCAAAATCGGCGTGGACTTCTCGAGCCAGCACCGCCGCATCACCGAATGGAAGATGGCAGAGAAATGAACCAAAGACGGGCAAAACTTGTGGAATCAAAGTTTTGCCCGTCTATATTCACTTTCTCATTCCAGCGTATATACATCGCCAGAGTTCTCGTCTATCAGAGTACCTTCGTCCGCATCAAGAACACCAGAGAACTGTCCACCTGCTGGATAGGAAGCGGATATCTGGGCGTAAGGTCCTTCGAAAGCATCAACCCTGGGTGCACCTGTCACACACTGCCCGTTCATGTAAATACCTTCTTGCCGTATCTCCAGACGGAACTGTCCCTGACGGAACCGCTTGCCCAAAATATAGGTATATACTTGCTGACCAGACTGGAAATTCACAGAACTTTCTTCCTCGTATGCCTCATCTTCATAAGTTTCCTCGTATGCTGAGTTGCTGGAACCGGAACTCTTGCTACCGCCACCACAACCCGTAATCAGACACGTCAAGAGGAATAAGCCTATCAGGCTAAAAATTGACCTTCTCATCATACTGTGGTTTTTATTGTAGTATGCTATAAATTGTTGTTTTCTTCCCATCCACCGTCTGTGATCTCGTCAAGTTTAAGAACACCATCATCCATTACTACTTTGATGACAAGAAAACCCTTGCCATAATCGATGAAATGGACCTTGTATTTTCCGTCGCCTAATGCCTCAACATCAGTCAATCTGCTTTCAATGCCATAGTCCTGACTTCCATTGACAAACTCACCCAGATAATAGAAAGGTCCGTCATCCATCCCATCCTCAATCAGGTAACCATCGATAAGTTTCTTCGTGCAATAATTGTTGAGGATTTGTTTCTTCGTGTATTCCTGCTGGCTACTAAAATTATCATCATCGAATACATATTTATTGTAGAACTCTTGGATCATTGCGATAGCTTTACTATCAAAGTCGTCCTGACGTGTCTTCTTGGAATCGCAACTGAAGAGCAATACCAATCCTGCCAGCAACATCACGTTTCTAATTGTTGTTTTCATAATCATTCATTGTTTAGTTAGGTATATTATTGTTATGTTTTGGCAAAGTTACGCTAAATTTACCAATATTATTGCGTCCATTCCGTCCATTTCACGTACAGGTACGTGGGCTGCAGCCCGCGGGTATAATCGCAAGCAGTCTGTTTGCGTACCCTACTTTACACTCAGTTTTCATTCAGTCTGCTTCTCAAGCATTTCATGAATCGTTCGTACTCAACCTGAGTGATATCCACCTTTCCGCTACACCGTTTGTTGGGATGACGTTCCTTATAAGCATTGCGCACCATCTCGTGCGTCACGATGTTCTTGACGGGAATCTTGTATTTGGAGATGAGGGGCAAGAGGTACTCGATGGCGCTATCGATTTGGTCTTGGGTGAGAGGAGCCTCCAATGTGTTGCCCTGGAACTCTATTCCAATGGTGAACTCATTGCAGGCCTCCCTCCCGTCGAGATAAGAGAAACCAGCATGGAAGGTGACAACAGTCGGTGCACACATGATGTAGCGGGTACCGTCGGTGTCGATGACCACGTGTGTTCCAACACCTTTCTTTGGGGATGTGAGTACGCCCAACGAACGTTCAATCGTCGGCTCAGCAGTGTGGTGCAGGATCACTCCCTTTACATCGTTCGTCTTCTCCTTGTTGTAGTTCGGCGTGGGATGACTCTCCTCCTTATAATGCTTTTCTGTCCGTTTCACTTTAGTGGTCTTCGGACGCTGAGCGCAGGAAGATGTCATGCCAATCACACATTCACAGACGATGAACAAGGCTAAGACACACAACAACTTACTACTCATAACTCGGTTTCCATTTATACTTGTTTATTAGCCCATAAGCAAATCTATCAGTAATATGTACCACTACTAATTGACCACTTCCAGTTCAAACGACATCGTCTTTCCATCAGGAAGGGAGAACGTTCCCGTGACCCTCCCGTTATGGTATGTGCCGATGAAATTGCCTGTGTTGTTATCGTCGTTGTCATATTCCTGGAGGCGGAATCGCGAGCCGTCAAGTTGACCGTAAACATTTAAGCGTTGGTCTGGACCGTTTCTATTGTAATAATACGACCCTCTGAGATCACTACCATTCTGCTCCAAATCCATCGTGATGGGATATTTGTTGTCAATAGACCCGATTAACGTCAGGTCCTGCGACGAGGTGCTGCTATTGGAGCTGTTGTCGTAGTTGTTCGATTGTTCAGAGGAACTATTGTTATTCGTCACTTTAGTGAAATAGTATCCTTGACCTGCTCCCAGACGCAGGTTGGCCTCATCCACTTCATAAGAAACAGCAACCCCATCATTCGCCTGGCTTCTGAATGTAAGTTCACCGTCTTCGTATGTGAAAGTTCCATGGTCGCCATCACTAACACCAGACCCATCAGAATTGAGGGTCATATTAATTGTTCCGTACAGGGTGTTGCATTTCCACTGCCCCACCATCCATGAAGGAATCTGATTAGTAGTGCTCGAGGACGAGTTCGAAGACTCATACTCGCCAGCTACACTTGAACTCGAAGAAGCACTGCCACTTGAATATGACGAACTGCTACCCCCATCGCTGAAAAACTCACTTGCTCCATAAACAATAGCTGCAAGTAGCGCTATGCCTATGACGAGAAGCCATATTGTCTTCGAGCTCTTCCGAGGTTCTTGTGCAACAGGCGTAGCCGCTGCTTGTGTTACTTCAGTTTCAACCTTTTGCTGATTCGTCGGTGTCGTTTTCTCCACTGGAGCTTCTGCATCCTTACAGCAGTAAGGGCATATCGTGGTCACCGACTCATACGTTTTCCCGCAATGCGGACAAACTCGTTTCTGTGGGAGTTTCTTTCCGCACTCAGTGCAGAAAAGTGCTCCTTCCTTAACTGGATTATTGCAATATGGACAGTTCATTTGTAATTATGTAATATATAAGTAATCAATTAATACTAAATGTTTTAAGATACACTTTTTATCCATAGGATTATTGCGATGTTAGTTACAGTGACTACACCTCAAAGAATCATTCCGAACAACTTGGAACAATTTTATCGACCCGCTTCGCCGGTATGATGATGCTCCTGCAGTTTGACATCATGCGATTGGGGCTTACTCCGTTTAGCCCCAATTCCGCATGAGCCAACAGCCAACTGCCGTCGCTGAGCTTAGAACTTTTTTGAAATGGTTGTAAAACTCAGAGGGCCAGACGCAGCCCGAGGTTGTCGCGGCGGTTGATAGGCGTTTGGTCGCCACGGTACGAGACCCTGCAGAACCTCGCGCTGCCGTCCCAACCGCTACCACGGGCCACGCGGTTATACCCACTTGAAGGGCCAGTTGGATTAGTCTGCGCACTGCTACTATATGAACCCTTCCAATCCTGGCACCATTCACGTACGTTGCCACTCATATCATAAAGTCCCAGTTCGTTAGGGGATTTTGTTTTCACGGGATGAGTGGACCTGCCGCTGTTGTCGTCGTACCATGCCACGTTGTCAAGGGTGTTGCTGCCAGCGTACTTGTAGCCACGGCTTTGTTGCCCCCACGGGCAGCATATTCCCACTGCGCTTCGGTGGGCAGGTGGAATCGTTGACCTGTCAGGGAATTTAGTCTGTTGATGAAAGTCTGGCACTCATCGTAAGAAACGTAATACATAGGATAGTTTTTCCCTTCCCCATGTATATTCCATGGACCTAGAATTGTATCATTTTTGTCCTTCTGCTGACGGACATTGCTCCCCATTACAGCCTCCCATAAGCCTTGTGTCACCTCTGTTTCTCCAATATAGTAGTTGCTCAGGGTGACGGGATGATTAGGTTTCTCTTCAGAATAAAGGTCACTCCCCTGCTCCCTTGTCGCTCCCATGGTAAAAGTGCCGCCTTGCACATACACCATGGTGAAGGATACTCCACCAATGGTGAAAACCTTGTTTTCGCCTTGTTTTGTTACTGTCGAAGATAGAGTCTTATTGTCCTGAGTTATAGATCCTGAATCATTGGTTTTCATACTGGAGGCTTGTTTAGGAGTAGGTTTTTCGGTTGATTCGTTCTTCTTTTGACGAGTGGCTAGCACCGATCCATCTACCCAATCATCTATGGTAAGGTTGATCCATTCTTCTTTTGACGGGTGGCTGGCACCTGTGCTCCTGATTGCGGCATTGTAGCGGCAGCCGAAGCATGTCAATATGCCCAGCAATAACAAAGTGTTTTTAATTTCGGTATTCATTTTTTCTCAAGTGTTTAAGTTTTTTATTATTATGTGATTATCGTATAACACCCCAACACGTTGATTCAACAGGTTTGAAGTATCGTAGATAATCGATTTGATTATATATCCGTATGCTTTCTGTAATTACAATTATTCCTATGCTTTTTTTAACCTATAAACCCTTTTGGGGACGTAAGGAGATATTCATTATTATTGCATCTTAATAAGCGCTTTTTTTAAGCTATTATGGTTACTCTTATCCTCAACGAGAATTTCCATAACGCCAGCTTTCTTTGTTAATCTTCGGTACATACCTTTGTGAAAAAGTAAGTTTTAAATTTTTAAAGTATCCTTCAAGATATATGCCAGATCCTTCCAAAATCTGTAAACGCATTTCTTCAACAACTCCACCTAGGTAAGCGTAACGTCCTCCATATAATTGAACCTCATGGTCTTTAATAGAATATTTATAGAGTCTTGTATTTTGAAAAAGATAGGAACGGAATTCTTCATTTTTTAAATCACTTTTGACATACTCGACAATGGTAGCAGTTCCAGACGTTTCATCATCAGGGAAAAACAAAATGGTTAAATCTATGTCTTCCAACCTTCTTATCCCAGCACAAAAATAATTTCCATCTTTAATTACATATGAATAAAAACGACTTTCGAGGGATTCCTCAAAATGATCATAGCCAGCATATTCTGAATGATCATCGCCAGCATATTCTGAATCACCTTGATTCTTGCCAGGACCAGCAAGAATCAAAATTAGAGACAGCATAGTCACCATCAGAAATCTTGTTTTCATAGGAAATTTATCCGCAGAAAGAAACTTCTGGTAGTAAAATGCGAAAACTAATACTGATATGCATACCAAATACCACCAAAAACTTGCTGAAAACCCAGCCTTGAAAATGAAGAACAGAAGAACAGACATAATGGCAAGCACCATTAATGTGATTCTCATTTTCTTGTCGTTGTGATAGAATTCATCAGCATGTTTCTTCAGACTCTCTTTCTTGGTGTTCCAGTCTGTATTCTTAAAATAATTTAATCCCGTTACCAATTTAGGTTGGATTGTTTGAGAATAAAATTGTTTAGTTTGTTTAACGATATCCGCAAATTTTTCGATAAATGAAGTCAAAAAGGGAAACTCTTTGATGCTGTGATTTTTAGCATCTGAACTCTCTTCTTTCTGAGGCACGCATTCATCATTAATATGGTCGTCAACAATAGTTTCTCGGCTACCATCTACTTCTCCATCTATCTCGTTGATTTCCATTGCATGTTTCTTAGGCTTAATGCCATCGGCATGAGGATTCAATGGATCGCGATAGAAATCCTGCTGTTTTTGCTCTTTAGGAGCATGTTCAACAACATTATCTAAATCTAAAAGGGACGCTCCGCATTTAGCGCAGAATTTCTCCCCACCCTCTAATTCATTTCCGCATTTTGGACAATACATAGTTTTATATTTTAATATTCAACAAACATAATCTTTATTTTAAATATCTCCTATGTCCTGTCAAACGACGGTAACAGAACGAGGTATATCAAAGCTGGTCATGTCATGTTGGTGATAAGCAGCAAAGGAGCAGTATATAAAAAATGTGTAATTCTCATAACGGTTGCTTTATATTATCGACTCTTCCCCCTCCAAACAACATGCGCTGCAAAACTAATTGAATTATAGGGAACAATCAGTGTCCATTCTGTCCAATTAATAACTTTAAAAAACATTTACAATTTTATAATTGGTGTTTTATAATCCATTCTCGTATCAGAACAAATAATATTCTCCGGCTGGCGAGCAGCACGTACTTGCCGTGGAACTTCTTCCTTTTGGCTATGCTTTCCCCCTTGCACTCTGCCTCGGCGCGAAGCACGGGGTCGTAGTCCTCAGCGGGATGTGTCTCACGGTACTTCACGTAGAAATCCATCGCCATCTCGTAGAGCACAGGATTGAAACTCATCGC
>Ga0247609_10000582_pt1 | contig 49584 bp, 37 predicted proteins | sample 172DNAGHGlowgp2_FD_193487 | JGI IMG/M metagenome (GOLD analysis project Ga0247609, IMG submission 193487) | Sheep rumen microbial communities from Palmerston North, Manawatu-Wanganui, New Zealand - 1728 DNA GHGlow gp2 | ecosystem: Host-associated > Mammals > Digestive system > Stomach > Rumen ... | reverse complement strand
CGAATACTGCATCGCACAGTTTGCATCCTACGAAGGAGTAAAAGGCGGCGAGTTCTACACACCGGCAAGCGTAGTAAAAACAATCGTAAATATCTTAAAGCCTTCAGAAGGAAAACGCGTTTACGACCCATGCTGCGGTTCGGGCGGAATGTTCGTTCAGTCCGTAAAGTTCATTCAGGAGCACGCAGGAAACAGAAGCAACATCTCAGTCTTCGGACAGGAAGCCAACGCCGACACCTGGAAAATGGCCAAGATGAACATGGCAATCCGCGGAATCGACGCAAATTTTGGCGACCATCCCGAAGATACCTTTTTCAACGACCTTCATTCCACACAAAAGTTCGACTTCATCATGGCAAATCCTCCATTTAACTTAAGCAACTGGGGACAGAATAAATTACAGAACGACCCACGCTGGGCTTACGGACTTCCACCTGCAGGCAACGCAAACTACGCCTGGATAGAACACATGATTTACCACCTGGCTCCAAACGGAAAAATCGGCCTTGTACTTGCAAACGGAGCCCTTTCCACCCAGACCTCTGGCGAAGGAGAAATCCGCCGTAAGATAATCGAAGCAGATTTAATAGAAGGAATTGTCGCCATGCCAACCCAGCTTTTCTACAGCGTAACAATTCCGGTAACCCTCTGGTTCATCACCCGCGGCAAAAAGCAGACCGGCAAAACCTTGTTTATAGACGCCCGCAACATGGGCCACATGGTAGACCGCAAGCACCGCGACTTTTCCGAAGAAGACATCGCCCGCTTAGCCGACACCTTCACCGCATTCCAGAACGGTACCCTCCAGGACCAGAAAGGCTTCTGCGCAGTTGCCAACACAAACCAAATCGCCGCCCAGGATTACATCCTCACCCCCGCCCGCTACGTTGGCATAGAAGAAAAAGCAGAAGACGACGAACCCTTCTCCGATAAAATGACCCGCCTGACCACCGAACTTGGCGAAATGTTCACAAAGAGCCACGAGCTCGAAGAAGAGATAAAGAAAAATCTGGAAGGGATTGGGTTTAAGATTTAGGAGGAAAGCATGGCAAAAATGAATGTTCAAAATAAAGAAATAACAGTCATCTCTTTTGAAGAACGTGATTATATAAGCCTTACGGATATGGCTGGCGCAAAAGAAAACGATTCTCGCGCAGCAGATGTTATAAAGAATTGGCTTCGGAACAGATACACAATAGAATTCCTGGGAACCTGGGAAATGATTCATAATCCAGATTTTAAAGTGGTCGAATTTGACCACTTTAGAAAAGAGGCAGGACTTCCAACTTTTGTACTTAGCTGCAGCGAATGGATTGAAAGAACAAATGCGATTGGTATCATAGTAAAAAAAGGTCGATATGGTGGTACCTATGCGCATAAGGACATAGCTTTTGAGTTTGGTTCTGCAATCAGTGTTCCTTTTAAATTATATTTGATTGAAGAATTTCAACGCTTAAAAGAGGAAGAACAAAAGCTGTTAGGTTGGACTGCAAAACGCGAACTTGCAAAAATCAATTACAGAATACATACCGATGCCATAAAACAGAATCTCATTCCGCCAGAATTAACACCTTCACAAAAGTCATTTGTTTATGCAGATGAAGCTGACATGCTTAATGTTGCAATGTTCGGATGCACTGCCCGCGAATGGCGTGAATCAAATCCTGACTTAAAAGGTAATATTCGTGATTATGCTTCAATTAATCAGCTTATCTGTCTTAGTAATATGGAAAATCTGAATGCAGTGTTTATAAATGATGGTCTTCCTCAAAGTGAGCGTCTTGAAAAACTAAATAAAATAGCCATTCAACAAATGAAAGTTCTGGAAAACATAGAAGACAAAAAACTTTTGACGGAGAAATAAAAACGAATCCAGCTTGGACCGACGAACTGGTCGCAAATTGTGACCGGTTCGAGCCGATGAAACATTTTTCGACCATTTCGGAGTGACACTCCAAATTAGTCGGAATATCAAAAAACTTAAAAGAATCTAGCAATTATTTTTGGAGGAATATTAGTATGGAAAAAAAATTACAAATCTTTGTTTCTTCAACTTTTACAGATATGAAAGATGAACGTCAAGCTGCAGTAGAAGCTATTTTGAGGTCCGGTAATATTCCTGCCGGTATGGAGCTTTTTGCTGCTGGAGACAAAAGTCAATTAGAAACAATAACACGGTGGATTGATGATTCTGATATATATTTACTCTTGCTTGGAGGAAGATATGGAACAATAGAATCCAATACAGGAAAAAGTTATACAGAAATTGAATATGATTATGCTAAATCAAATAACAAACCACTTTTTGCTATAGTTATTAATGAAACATATTTAGATAATAAGGTTAAACAATTCGGAAAAAATGTTATAGAAACAGAAAATAAAGATTTATACGATGAATTTCGGAAAAAAGTATTAAGAAATGTGTCTCGTTTTTTCAGTTCTACAGATGATATAAAATTATCAATATTTGAAACAATTTTGAATTTTAAGGAAGAATATGAATTTACTGGATGGATACCTGGTGACAAGAAATTAAAATATGATGAACTTCTAGAAGAAAATATAGAGCTAAGAAAAACAATCGAAAAATTGAGTCAAGAAAAGAGAGACCATAAAACTGAAAAAAAATCAAAAAACGATAATATAGATACTCAGGACTTTGATACCATTTTCAATGATTTCAATAGTAAAGGGTTTAAATATAACATCAATGGAATTGAAAAGACTGTTTCTATAAATAAATTTATCCTTGAATATCATACACTGATGATAACAGGAATTGAAAATAGATATGGTATTGGTAAATTAGAGCAAGTTCTTTTTTTTGGTGTTATGCCTCAAATGAATTTATATGAACTAACGGAAATGACTTCCATTCCTCGAGTATCTTATCGACGTTTTTTCCTAACACAAAAAGGTAAACAATATGCAATTTATGTGACTTCAAATAAAGACAAAATAATAGATTTTATTGATACAAAGAAGACAGGCGAAAAAAAATTGGATAAAGATGAAAAATTGGATTAACTATAAACTCACAGAAATAATGGACCTCATTGGTGGTGGAACTCCTAAAACTTCCAATCCTGATTATTGGGATGGTGATATTCCTTGGATTTCGGTAAAAGACTTCAATGGTGAACGAAGATACGTTGGTGAAACTGAAAAAAAGATTACAAAACTCGGCCTTGAAAATAGTTCAACAAAGATTCTTTCTAAAGGCGATATCATAATCTCAGCTAGAGGTACAGTTGGAGAATTAGCAATAATTCCTTCTGATATGGCTTTTAATCAATCATGTTATGGATTACGAGCAAAAGATTTTGTTGATAGTTGTTTCTTATATTACCTATTGAAACAATCCGTAAACATCTTGAAGCATAATACACATGGATCTGTTTTTGATACAATTACAAGAGAAACCTTTGAAAACATTAGCGTAAAACTTCCCCCTCTCCCCATCCAGCAAAAAATCGCCGCCATCCTCTCATCCCTCGACGACAAAATCGAACTGAACAACAAAATAAACACCAACCTCGAACAGCAAGCCCAAGCCCTCTTCAAAAACTGGTTTGTAGACTTCGAACCCTTTGGTGGTAAAATGCCCGAGGGGTGGAAAGTTGGAACTGTATCAGAGATAATTATATTACATGATTCAAAACGAATCCCATTATCTAGTCAGCAGCGAGAAAAAATGGAAAAGAAATATCCATACTATGGAGCAACTTCGTTAATGGATTATGTTGACAATTATCTTTTCGATGGTATTTTCTTACTTCTTGGTGAGGATGGAACAGTAATTGATTCAGAAGGATTTCCTATTCTTCAATATGTTGAAGGTAAATTCTGGGTAAACAATCACGCACACATTTTAACTGGTAAGAATGGCTTCTCTGTAGAAATGTTATACTTGCTATTCTCATTAACAAATGTAAAAGATAAAGTAACAGGAGCTGTTCAACCAAAAATCAGCCAAGGGAACTTGAATAGCATAACAACAATAATTCCGACAGAAGAAATATGTAAAAAGTTTGACGCATTAATCCAACCATTGTTTTCACAAATAAGAAATCTCAAACAAGAAAATGAAAGGTTATCTGCACTTCGTGATACTTTGCTACCAAAGTTGATGAATGGAGAAATCAATATTTAATAAAAAGATATATAAATAGAAAAGGTGGTATAATATTATGATTTCAAATTTGAAAGGTATCCAACTTCAAGGAAGAAAATTCTCGTCTTATCCCGTAGATTTTTGCTTTTGGACTACTGAGAACATAAGATTATCTCTTGTATATGGAAAAAATGGATCAGGAAAATCTACCATAAGTGAAGCCTTTTCCTGTCTGAAAAAAAATGATAATGAAGACTTTTCCTGTCTTAATGAAATAACATTTGATAGTTGTCCTCTTTTAGAAGATGATAAACAAAGTATTCATGTATTTAATGAGAAATTTATAGATTCAAATATCAAAATCAAGGAAGATGGTATAGATTCTATTGTCATGTTTGGTAAACAGGTTGATATCGACAATCAAATTAATGAAACAGAAAAACGCCTAAATACAAAAAAAGCAGAAATTGAAAGTCAAAATCGTATTATTATTAACTTTCTTGATGCAACAAATTCTAATTCCCCTGCATATTATTTAAATCAATGTATTTCTGAATTGAAAAGAGATAATGGATGGGCAGGGAAAGAAAGAGTTCTGAAATCAGCAAGAGTAAATTCATCTGTTACTCAGGCAACAATAACAAATATAATGAATCAATATAATACAGAAAAAAATCTTGAGGAATTAATTCAAGAATATACCGAAAAGAAAAAATTATTTGATTCTGTTACAAGTGATTCTACGGAAATTACTCAAGAAGTTACCCTATTCAATTTTAAAGAAACAGATTCAAAGGCAAAATCTTTATTAACAAGAAAAATAGAACAAACGGAATTAACTGAACGAGAAAAACGTATTTTTTCATTTATAGAAAAAAACGGACAGGAGTTACTAACAAAAGCAAAATTATACTTTGCTGATGAAAAATCTGATTTTTGCCCTTATTGTTATCAAGAAATAGATAGAAATTACAAATCAAATTTGATGGACGAATTTAAGAAAGTTTTAAATAAGGAAGTTGAAGACTATCAAAAAGAGTTAGATATACTAAAAATTAAAAATCTAAGTTTTGATCTAACTCCATATGCCCAAATCGAACAGACTGTGACACAAACAGTACAATTGGAACTTGATAAAGTAAATAGAACTATTCAAAATTTTAATAATATCATTGAGAAGAGAAAAAATAATGTGTATCAGGAATTTTCTGAAGAAGAATATAACATTTACATTGAGAATGCCATAAAACCATTAAATGATGCTTTAGCAAGACTTGAAGAAAAAAGAATAGAATTTAATAATCTTGTAAATAATAAGAATACTCTTAAAAAAGAATTATTAAATCTGAATTCACAAATTGCAAATAAACAAATATCAGAAAACTATTCAAAATATAAACAACAACTTGAAAAACAAGAAACAGAAAATACAAATTTTTCAGCTCTAGAAAATGAAAAATCTGCAATAGAATTAGAATTAGCTAATTTGAATGAGCAAAAGAAAAGTATAAAAATTGCGCAAGAGCATATAAATTATTTATTACAATATGTCTTCTTTTCAAAGGATAAACTTACAATTGAGTCGCATGATGGTATTTATCAAATAAAATCTTGTGGATTACCAGTAAAACCTAACCAAATTTCTTGTGGGGAAAGAAATATAATGGCTTTATGTTACTATTTCACAGAGTTATTTGCAGGTAAAGAAGAAGCCAAAATTTATTCAGATGCAAATCTACTCATAATAGATGATCCTGTTTCAAGTTTTGATAAAGAAAATCGAGTTGGAGTTTTGTCATTATTAAAATATGAATTACAACATTTTATTTCAGGAAATCCTTATACAAAAGTTTTAATTATGACCCATGATTTGATGGCGTTTTATGATATTGAGAAAATTGCACAGGAATTAAGCGCACAAAATAACTGTAGTTATAATTTTATTGAGCTTGCTCAAACAGGTATCAAAGATTTCAGCTTTAAAAAATCTAACGAATATTCAAAATTACTTGCAACGATTTATAATTTCGCAATTTCTCCAACTGAGAATTCCGAAATTGAGCCATATATTGGAAATACAATCCGTCGAGTAGTTGAGGCTTACTCAACTTTTATTTATAAAGTTGGTATCGATGCCATTTCATTTGATGCAGAAATTATATCCCAAATTAAAAATACAAAACAACAAGAATATTTCTCAAATTTAATGTATAGAATACTGCTTAATGGAGAAAGTCATTCAGAAGAAAAGGTAAAATCTTTGGAAGACTTTTGTAATGGAATTTCACCTGATGAAAAAAATCGAATTGCAAAAGATATTCTTTGCTTCTTATATTTATTGAATCCTGTTCATATTTCTAAACATCTGAGAGGAATTACAGATGCAGAAAATAGAATCAAAGAATGGTGTGCAAGTTTACCTTTATAATTAAAACTACGGATTATGCACATTATGATAGAAATCATAATGTATAACCTTTTTTTAGGATGAAATCATGGATGAATTAGAAAAATTATTTTCAATGCTTGAAGTATTAAGAAACAAAGAAGAAACCTACAACAAAAAAGTTTTAGAGGAGGGACCTTCTTTTCAATACACTTTTGGGTTCCTTTTAGGGGAATACAATTTAAAAAACAAATATATTCTTGAGGCTCTTGATATCATAAAAAATCACAGGCAACCAGATTTGTTGCGATATTTTTCATTATCACTACGTTTTTATTTTCAAAAAATAATCTCTGAGTCTGTACAACATTTAGACAAAATAAATAATGAAATAAAATGCTTGAAAATAAACAAGGAATGGAATGATTCCCATAGTCTTTGTTATAATAACCTAATATCTACTGAAAATAAAATAATAGATAACGCAAAAGAAATGTTTTCTAAATCTACTATAAATGACTTTTTTGATTATTTTTCCTCAGAGGCAAAAAAAAAATCCACTTTTGATACTTTGGCAAATTGGATAATTGATATTAATTTCTTCAAAGTTAATTATTGCTATTATCGAGTATTTGAAACAATATATAACTTTTTCTGTTTCGAATATTTAAGTTTGAAAGATAGGAATATAAAAGAATCTCCTCTTTTTCTATATTTTGAGAATCATAATGCATCTCTTCTTGTTGACAAGAATTTTATAAAATATGGACTTATAACCCTAACAAGTGACTACAAACCTATTTGTACAGACCATCTTGAGTGTAGGATATTTAATAAATCATTAAATATTACATTACCACTTTCAAGAAAAATAGATAATAAATTATTTAAGAAATTCATTGAGTTGTACAATGTTGGAATTATAAAACAGATTTCATTTAAACCAAGTTTATTCGAACCATATACGGGGAAATTTACAACCGATATGGCTTTAGAAGCTGTAGAATTCGGAAGAGTTTTTGACATTGAATTAACCGACTTTATTCCCACAAAACTTGTTTCATTAGACTCAGATTCTTTATGGATTAATCCTGTTGGAAACGAAATAACTTTTGAAGAACTAAAATATGATTTTGATACATTTGATGATTATGTTATGACACAAGCAGTACATCTTAAGTTTTTCAAAAAAAAGGATGATTTTTATATTGAACATATTGATCATGAAGTATTTTTTTATACCTATGGTGAATATGATAAGCGTCTTTATAATATAAAGATAAAAGGAAAAGTATTAAAGAGACAAAAGACTTTCAAAATTGATGATTCCGAAATCCCTTTTCTTACCCATGGAAAACCAGAATTTTTAATACAAATTTTATATACATATTTTTCAAGAAAGGATTTGCTTGATGAATATTTTCACAATATAAAATAACTTAGAAATTTATATCCTTTATAATATATCAGAAGGGGTAGCGGAAAACGCCGCAGGCGGTTGGAGCGAGGGGAAGACCTTCCCCTCCTCTTTATAAAATATTCGGAGGTACAACAATGCCAACAGATAATAAAAGTGAAATCGTGATTTTTAAGACAGCGGACGAAAAGATTTCTGTTGATGTTCGTTTTGAAGGCGAAACTGTCTGGCTTACTCAGGCTCAGCTGGTGGATTTGTATGGTTCAAGCAAGGCAAATGTAAGTGAACATATAAAGCATATTTTTGAGGAAGAAGAGCTTACAAAAGAGGCAACTGTTCGGAAATTCCGAACAGTTCAAACAGAAGGCAATCGCAATGTAGAACGAGAAGTTGAATATTACAACCTCGATATGATTATCTCCCTGGGCTACCGTATTAAATCCAAGATTGCAACTCAGTTCCGTCAGTGGGCAACAAAGCGTCTGAACGAATATATCCGAAAGGGTTTTACGATGGACGATGAGCGGCTTAAAGAAGCTGGTGGCGGAGATTATTGGAAAGAGCTTTTGGCTCGCATCCGTGATATTCGTTCTTCGGAAAAAGTGATGTATCGCCAGGTTCTGGATTTGTATGCTACAAGTGCTGATTATAATCCTAAGTCGGCTGAATCTGTTGCATTTTTTAAGATGGTGCAGAATAAGCTTCATTATGCGGTAAATCGTCAGACTGCAGCCGAAATTATATACGACAGGGCTGACAGTGAAAAAGATTTTATGGGACTTACTTCGTTTAAAGGAGCAGATGTTACTTTAGAAGATGTTCGTATTGCCAAGAATTATCTTTCTGAAAAGGAACTAAAAAAACTGAATGCGCTTGTTTCGGCCTTTTTTGACATGGCAGAGTATCAGGCTGAAAATCACAACGTTATGCACATGAGTGATTATGTAGAACAGCTTGACCGCACAATAAAATCTGTTGGCGAAGAAGTTCTGGAAGGTGCCGGAAAAATCAGCCACAAGAAGGCTATGGAAAAAGCAGGTGTTGCGGGCGGCGCTTAAGCCCGCAGAAGGGGTAGCGGAAAACCGAAGGTTTGAAGCGAGGGGAAGGCTTTCCCCTCTTATACTATAATTTCAGCGAATTTCTTCTTTTTTTGGCGTTTTCTTGAGCCAATCAGTACTTTTAGTATTTTACTTAAACTAGTTGAGATTCTTCAAATGCTTTAAGTTCATCATCATATAGTTCCTGTAATTTCATCCAGAAATCGGTATCTATATTTAATGTTTCCTCAAGTTTTCTTGCAAAGTCAGCAGAAATGTTTTCTTTGCAATTCAAAACAGCATTAATATAATCCTGCGCAAAACCTGTGGATTGTGCAAGACTCTCTACAGCTATATTTCTATCTTCCATTACTTCTTTTAAGGTTTCTCCAGGATGGATAATCATATCATTTGATGGAATTAATCGTTTGGCATTAAGCCCCCATTGCTCCATACGAAATCTGATTGCCGCTTTAGGACTTGGTTTATCAATGGGAAAGTTTTCATTTTCATACTTTTCTACTAAGCCTACTAAATATTCAAGTTCATCACCTTCAGGAGTATTCGGTTTTGAATCAAAAATCTCTTCAATACGTTTGAGAATCTGTTCGTAGTCTTTTACTGTTTGAATTTCTTTTATATCTGTCATCCTTTGGTCTATCCCTTTATAAGCTCTTCATTAATCTTATCTTTTACACTTTCACGTAATTTACTGAATTTCTTCCACTCAATAATTTTGTAATGCTGCAAGATTCCCAATACAACAGGAGCTGCAATTTGTAAGCTTTTGCTTATCTGCATAAGACGGTCCAATGTAAAATAATGGCGGTACTGACTTCCTAACTCAAGAATCTCATCTGTGTGAAGTAATTCTGAAGTTTTAGCATCTGCCTGGATTTCTAACTCTGAACTGGCGCTTGAATCCATATCATCAAGACAGCCTTTTGATAAATGGTCAAAATGTAAAAGAATATGCGAGATTTCGTGAGCAATAACAAACCAGAAGTTATCAACTCTATCGTAGCGGGCTGTATATACAATGAATGGATTTGCTCCGAGTGTAAAAGCTGCGCCATCAAGATATGTTTTTTGCAGATGACTTAGAACAAAAAAGCCAACGCCACAGGAATGTAAATCAGAAATAATTTTATTTATTCCGTCTTTCTGCAAAGTGTAAGAGCAAAGGTTTTCTGCAATTTTTTCTAAGCCTGCTTTATGGTATGAAGGAAGGCTGATTTGTTCTGCATATAATTTTGCAAATTGATACCACACATTGCAATAAGTAAGAGTGTAATCATAATCAAAGTTTGTCTGACGGGCGCAGAAATTCATACCATCATTTTGAGGAACACTTTCTTCATCGCCAAAAATGCGTTTTCGTTCGGCTTTTATTCCGTAAACAGTTGAAACATCATTTACAAACCAGCCTTTCTTTTTCATTTCATATACTGGCATAAGTTTTCTGAATTCTGCTTTTGCCTGAGTGATTTCTTTCTTTTCTGAAGGTTTTTCTTCCAGCTTTCTAAGCTGATATTTTGCATCAAGATTCAACCACATTTCTGCAGAAGTAGAAAATGTTTTGCCAAGCAGTTCTGCTGTTTCTGGAGTGATAGCCTGCTTATTGTTCAAAATGAGATTTACACTCTTTGTTGATAATCCTAAGATTTCTGCAAGATCATCCTGCTGCCAGCCAAGTTCTTCAAGTGCATCTTTGATAATGTCTCCAGGGCCAGGATTATAAAAAGGCTTTAATGTTTCAGACATGTTCTTAGTCTCCATAATGTTTTGTTAAATCATAAAGGCCAATAATGCCGATTGTGCATTCATTATTGGTCCACTCAATTTCCATTTCCAGACGCCAGGTTCTATCCATGCGCATAGAATATCTATTATTTCCCTGCAGATGTTCAAAACGATACGATGGAAAATTCCATAAATCTTGAATAACTGTAGCCGCAGATAATACATCAACAGCACGAACAAGCTTTTTTACAATTTGCGCAGGTACGTTTTTGTATTTTTTTGAGGAACTTGTCTGGTACAAAAGTTTTAATTCTTCATTAACAAACTTTACTTCCATGTATTACCTTATACGTAATATATAATATATCGGTTTATTTTGAATTGTCAACACTAAAAAGAAGTCTTGCGTAATGTCTGCATATTTTGTTTATGGTAGGTTAGGATGGTATTTTCTGTATTTTGTAGTATAATTTTATTATTGAAGAATAAGGAGTTTTGATTATATGTCCGCCGATTACAACGAAGAAGCCTATGAAAATGCTCTGATTGAGTTGTTCCAGAATATGGGATGGGAGCATGTTTATGGGCCGGACATTGAGCGTGACTGGCATTCTCCACTTTATAATTCTGTTCTTGAAGATTCTATCAGACGTCTTAACCCAAAGGCTGCTCCTGCTGCAATTGACGAGGCGCTCCTCAAACTCCGACACTTTGAAAACGCTGAACTTAAAAAGAAAAACGCCCTTTTTATGGACTATCTGCAGAATGGTATTGAAGTAAGCTATCATCAAAATGGCGAAACTAAATCTGATATCATCTACATTGCAGACTTTGAAAATGCCGGCAAGCCTGACGACAAAAACTCTTACATCGTAGCAAATCAGTGGACATTTATAGAAAACTCAAACAAGCGACCTGATATTCTGCTTTTCCTAAATGGACTCCCAATCTGCCTTTTTGAATTAAAATCTCCTAGCCGTGAACAGACTGATGCCAGCGAAGCATACACGCAAATCAGAAACTACATGCAGGAAATTCCTTCCATGTTCATTTACAACTGTATCTGCGTAATGAGCGACCAGCTAACAAGCAAGGCGGGAACCATCACAAGTGGCGAAGACCGTTTTATGGAATGGAAGACAAAAGACGGCAACCTGGAATCCAAGGCCTTTGCAGATTTTACTACTTTCTTTGAAGGTATTTTCCAGAAAGACCGCCTGCTTGATATCATCAAAAACTTTATCTGCTTTAATAACGACGGAATTAATTCTTATAAGATTCTTGCGGGCTATCATCAGTACTTTGCAGTTCGAAAGGCTGTTGAACGTACTAAAATTGCAGTGGGCGGCGATGGAAAAATCGGTGTCTTCTGGCATACTCAGGGCTCCGGAAAATCGCTTTCTATGGTTTTCTATGCTCACCTTTTGCAGCAGGCAATTGATTCACCGACAATCGTTGTTATTACAGACCGCAACGATCTGGATAATCAGCTTTATGGGCAGTTCTGTAATTGTAAAGATTTCTTGCGACAGGAAGCTGTGCAGGCAGAGAGCCGCGAGCATTTGAAACAGCTCCTTGAAGGACGTAAGGCAAACGGTATTATCTTTACGACTATGCAGAAATTTGACCCTTCGACAGGCTCAGGGACCGCAGCTATTCCGGTTTTAAGTGACAGAAAAAATATCATCGTAATGGCAGATGAAGCCCACCGCGGACAGTATGGACTTACAGAGAAAATTAAAACCATCCGAGACGAGCAGGGCAACCTTATTGCCCACCGCACAATCGGTACCGCCCGCATAATCCGCGACAGTCTTCCGAACGCAAGTTATATCGGTTTTACCGGTACTCCAATTTCACGCGAAGACCGCAGCACTATCGAAGTATTCGGTGACTACATCGATGTTTATGATATGACACAGGCTGTTGAAGATGGAGCAACCCGTCCTGTTTATTACGAGAGCCGTGTTATCAAACTCAAACTCGATGACAAAGTTCTTGCCCAGATTGATGCAGAATACAGTGCCCTTGCAAATAATGCTGATGAAGAAGTAATCGAAAAGAGTAAGCACGAGCTTGGCAAGATGGAAGAAATCCTTGGTCACGAAAAAACAATCAACTCTCTTGTTGATGATATTCTTAATCACTACGAAAACGAACGCCAGTATTTGTATACCGGAAAGGCAATGATTGTTGCTTATAACCGTTCTATTGCGATGAAGATTTTCAATCGCATTCTGGAATTGAGACCGAGCTGGGCGGGAACATCAAAGGTGGTTTCGACAGGCTCAACCACCGTAACTGTTCCAGGTGATGACGCCCGCATTGCCGTTGTGATGACCGAAAGCAACAAGGATCCTGAAGAATGGCGTGCAATCATCGGCAACAAACATCACAAGCAGGAACTCGCAACCCGTTTCAAAGATAACGACAGTCCTCTGAAAATTGCAATCGTAGTTGATATGTGGCTTACAGGATTCGACGTTCCATCTCTTGCAACAATGTATGTTTACAAGCCAATGGAAAGCTACAATCTTATGCAGGCAATTGCCCGCGTAAACCGAGTTTTCAAAGATAAAGAAGGTGGACTTGTAGTTGATTATGTTGGCATCGCAAGTGCCCTCAAACAGGCCATGAACGACTACACCGTCCGTGACCGTCAGAACTATGGCGAAATGGATGTCGCAAAACGCGCCTTCCCTAAGTTCCAGGAAAAACTCGAAATCTGCCGTAATCTTTTCTTTGGATATGATTACACTCCATTCTATGAAGGCTCAGACTTACAGCGCGGTATGACAATCAGCGGGGCAGTAAACTTTATTGTTGCTCCAGATAAAGAAGAGCAGAAACAGGCATTTATAAAAGAAGCACTTATGCTCAAACAAGCACTTTCTCTTTGTTCTTCAATGGTAAAAGAACATATGCGCCTTGAAGCTGCCTTCTTTGAATCTGTTCGCGTTCTTGTGATGCGTATTCTGTATAATCCATCTGGCAAGAAATTCTCCCTCAAAGAAATCAACGACCGCATAAACGAACTTCTTAAACAGTCTGTTAAATCAGATGGCGTTATAAATCTTTTCTCTGATGTCGGCGAAAAAGTAAATCTCTTTGATCCGACCTTCCTCGAAAATATTTCAAAAATGAAAGAAAAGAACCTCGCCGTAGAAATGCTCAAGAAATTGATTGAAGAACATGTAAAAGTTTACAAACGTACAAACCTCGTAAAATCAGAAGCCTTCAGCGAACTCATTCAGCAAACCTTAAACCGCTACTTAAACGGAATGCTCACAAATGAAGAAGTAATTCAGGAACTTTTGAAGCTCGCAAAAGAAATGCTTCATGCAAATGAGGAAGGAAACAAACTCGGTCTTACAGATGAAGAACTTGCCTTCTATGATGCTCTCACAAAACCAGAAGCAGTAAAAGATTTCTATTCAAACGAAGACCTTGTTGCCCTTACAAAGGAACTCACCGAAACTCTCCGTAAGAATAAAACCATCGACTGGCAGAAAAAAGAATCTGCCAGAGCAAAGATGCGCATGATTGTTAAAAAACTTTTGAAAAAATATAGATACCCGCCAGAAGGTCAGGAAGACGCATTAAAGACTGTTATCAACCAGTGCGAGCTCTGGACAGATAATCTGGTTGATTTTGATTAATTCCTTGAATCAAATAATTTAGTACTTTTTTAATCTCTTTATCCCCCCCAAAAAAAAACATCATAAAAGGAGTTTCACCCCCATCTCGTTTTTTCTGGCGGGAGTATAATTATAAAAAAACAAAGAAATACGAGGTGATTATGAAACAATTGCGAAAACTTTTGAAAGCGGCTTTGGGGCTTGCTGGAGTTTGTTTTTGGGCTTACACACTGTCGAAAATTATGTAAGTTATATTTTAAATATTTCGAATTGCAAAAACCGCAAACAGCTTATAGAAAAGTTTTGTTCACCTTCCCTTTAATTCGGGATGCTCTTCATAAAACTTCTTTTTATCTTCGTACATTTTTTCTGGAGAAAGGTCATAGGCGTCTTCGCCGTAGTTTTTTCCTATAAGGGCATGGGCTTCGCAGGCAGTTATGGCAGCATCTTTTGCAGAATATCCTTGAGAAAGAAGGGCTGCAATCATTCCGGCAAGGACGTCTCCGCTGCCTCCCTTTGCAAGACTTGGAGCACCATCTGTGATGATATAAATCTGGCCGCCACTTGCAATAAAGGTGTTTGCGCTTTTGATTACAAGAGTTGTATTTGGAAAGAGTTTGTTCAGCTTTTTTCCAATTTTGATTTTTGTTTCCGGATTATCTGCAAGCTCTGTTACTGTCACCTCTTTAAAGATCTTCAGATTTTTACAAAGGCGCGTTAGCTCCAGAAGGTGAGGGGTAAGAACAATTCTTGCATCTTTGCGGGCGTTTAATTCGCGGAGCAGGGTAGGGAAGTTTGATTCTCCAAAAACTCCTGCATCAAAAACAAGAGCCGGATTTTTTATGTTAGTTGAATTAAACCATTGTTTTATGCAGCTAACATCCTGTGGTTCAATGTTTTCTATTCCGGGGCCATAAACTACACACGAAGTTTTAGCCGGGATTTTTGAGTTACCATTATCTGCGTCTGGCTCGCTTATCATCAACTGCGGTGAAATTTTAAATTGCGCCAGATTGGATTTTTTACTGCGGATAAGACTTGTAAGTCCGCTTCCAAAGTTCATTGCGGCTGTAGCACAGATTATCCCCGCGCCTGATTTTTGACCTGCAAACACTGCTGTGTGGCCGTAGCTTCCTTTGTGGGCAGCTTTGTTTGTTCGTAGTGGAAGCTTAAGGTCATCGGCACTTATAAGAAAAGCCGGGATTTTTGAAGGTGCAATAATGCTTTCAAAAATTGTCCGGTCAATTCCAAGTGGTGCAACAAGGATTTTTCCACAAACCTGTTTTGCTTTATCAGAAAAAAGTGCAAGTTTTTGCTCTCCCATTGTTACTGTGTAATGAGCATTAAAAGCAAGGGCTGTTGGAATGTCGCAGGCAATGCGTGTTGATTTTGCTTTATTTGCCGCCTCTATGATTTTTAAAACTTGAGGGGAAAGCTGGCCTTTAAAACCTGTTCCGTAAAGGCAGTCAACTATAAATGCCGGAGGATTTTTAAACAAGTCGAACAATTGTTTTTGGGAAACAAATTTAATCCCCATCTTTCTGCACATTTCGTACTGGGTTTTTGCTTCTGCCGCTGATGGAGGCTCCAGACAAAAAAGCAGAACTTCTACCTGACCATAAAGTAAGCGTGCAAGTGCGTAACCATCGCCACCGTTATTGCCTTTTCCGCAAAGAATAAGGCAGCATTTGTGGTCCCTGAGCCCGTCGAAGGGTAAAACTTCAGTAATCAAATTTTTCATTGCAAGTGCGGCATTTTCCATCATTATAAAATCAGGAAAGCCGTACTTTTCTTTTACAAGGGCTTCTAAAGTGGAAGGATTATCAAAAACTTTTTGCACGAGGCGCACCTCACAAAGGCATATTAGTTTTGCTTAAGTGTTTTTCCAAAGTGAATGATGTAATCTGTAAATGAAGCATAACTCAAAATGAGCGAAACTACAAATAGGCAGGTTGCAACAATTTTGAGTGCGCCAAAGTATTCCGGTATGCATTCAAGGCGAACAAGTGTTTCAAGGAACAAAGCATAAAAGCCTGATACTACATAGCATACAGTCTTTATTTTTCCACCCTTACGTGCAGCAATTGCAATGCCCTGTTTAGCAGCAACCATACGCAGGAAGGTCTGTCCCATTTCGCGGTACAAAATCAGAATAAAAATAAAGCGTGGAGTATAGCCAGTCATTTCCGGATTTGCAGAAAACATAAGACAGGCAAAAGTTGTCATATGAAGAATAACATCTGCAAAAGGGTCAAATAATTTTCCAAAATCGCTTACTTCGTTGTGTTTGCGGGCATAGTGACCATCTAAATAATCTGTAAATTCTGCAAAGCATAAAAGAGGAATTGCAATAATTATAGAAAGCTTAGAAAAAAGTCCAGTCCAGACTGGAATAAAATACAAAATAAAAAAGATAGGTGCAAAAATAATTCTTGTAAGAGTAAACTTGTTTGAGGTTTTCATTCTTAAATTATCACAAATAGAGTGAGAAAAGTCAACTGTGAGCTTGCTGTTACTGAAACTGCTTAAAGTCGTGCACAATGCTTACTGCAGAGCGGGTTTCGTACTGGGGAAGTTCCCTGCGCACAATTTCAAGCGCCTGTTCAACAAGTCCCGGTGCATCGGTTACGCCGTAGAGAACAAAAACTCCGTCTTCAATTGCTCCATGCAAAAAGTCAATCTTGATTTTGTAATCAAAAATGAGTTTGTTTACTACAGTCTGGGCTTTGAGCATTTCTTCTACAAGCTTTGAACCTTCTGCTTCTTTTGTAGGAGTTATGTGGGCCTTTGTAAATTCTGCAATGATGTTTGCGCAGTCGTTAATTGCAACTGTACCTGTATTTATGAGCATATGGAAATTTGCAGGATCTTCTATGTCGATGTTGTAAAAGTTTTTGTGAAAGCCGTTGCGGTTTGCGTCGCTTTCCTGAATATGCTGGCGGGCCTGTTTTTCATTCCAGCCAAATTCTTCGATCAGGCGGGCAATCCTTACTTTTTCACTTGCAATGAGGCGAACAGAAACATGATTTGGAACAGTACTGAAGAAGGCAAAAGCACCACGACCAATAATGATGATATTTCCTTTTGCAGCGGCTTCGAGCATGGCATATTGCGAAAGATTCTGGTAGGCATCGCGGTCTTTAGCCATAGAAGCAAAAAAGCCTGGTTTGCGTTCGTCATATTTTGGAAGCTTAGACTGTGGAAATCCAAGTTCAATAATTCTTTCTTCTATCTGCTTGCGGGTAATAAATTTATAGTCGAGTTTTGACGCAAGCTCCTGTGCAACTTCGTCTCCTTTTGCTGCAACCTGACGTGCTAAAGTTATGATTGCCATATACGCCTCCTGTGCCTGAGTGTCATTCTCGGGCTTGACCCGGGAATCTTTCTAATATTATGATAAAACCGGAATAAAAATATGTCAAATAATTACTTTACTGACGATGATGAAAAACTCAAATGGAAGTGCGGACCAAAAAAATCTCTGCTCAAAACAGTGGTCTTTGATGTTACAAGCAGTACTAATACTCACGAGGAGGGTGGCCAGTCTGTCCAGGGAGATTATATAGTTCTTGATGCTCCCGACTGGGTTATCGTAATTCCTGAATTGCAGGAGAATGCCGACTCTCAAAAAGAGTTTTTTATGGTAAAGCAATGGCGCCACGGTTCAAAATGCCTGAGCGTAGAGTTTCCTGGTGGTGTAATAGATAAAGGAGAAAGCCCTGAAGAAGCTGCCCGCCGTGAATTGCTTGAAGAAACAGGCTGTCGAGCAGGTAAACTTACAAAGCTTGGAGAGGTTAATCCAAATCCGGCGCTTTTTTCAAATCATGTACATATTTTCCTTGCTCAGGATCTTGAATGCACCAACAAACAAGATTTAGACAGCGATGAATTTGTAAATGTTATTAAGGTGTCGGTAGAGCAGATTATTGCTGATATGGGAACGGAACAATTCCCGCATGCGTTGATGTCTTCTGCGATGTGTTTTTATTTAAAAAAAAGATCCCCGGATCAAGTCCGGGGATGACATAAAGTGTCATTGTCGGGCTTGACCCGACAATCTATTATTTACCGTAAGCCTCGTATTCCTTCTTAGGATCGTATGTTCCGGAACGATACTCACCTGTAAGGCTTGGAATGCTCATCTTCATACCAGGGTGAATGAGGTTTGGATCTTCAGGCTTTGGCATTTTTGATTTGTTAGCCTGATAGAGGTTTTCCCAAAGCAGAGGGTTATTGTAAACATAAGGGCGACCAGAAATATTCCAGTAACAGTCCTTTGTTTCGGCCCAAGGGCGTACAATATATTCTGCAGGAAGAGGTGTTTTTTCTGTTACACCTTCAAGGGCTGCAAGTGAAAGTTTTGCAAATTCATTTGCGCGTCCCCATTCTTCTGCATCAAAAGATGTTTCTGCATTTTCAAGATTTTCTTTAGCAGCAGTATATGCCATTGGATAGATGTTTGGAGCATCAATTTTTTCTGCCCAGGCAAGTCTATTCTTAGCAAGCTTGATATTATCTTCTGCTTCACCCATAGCAAGCATTCTGGCTATAAAGGCTTTAGAAAGCTCTGCATTTTTCTGTGCTTCTTCTGAATACTTGATAGCATCATCATATTCACCGGCATCCATAGCTTTTTCTGCTTTCTTTGTATATTCGTCGGCAAGCTTCTGATATGTGTTGTTCTTATAACTTATAGCAAAAACCGAAGCAGTCATTAAAACTGCCATAAAAATCAATACTAACTTTTTCATTTTGCGTCACCCCCAGCAGAGAGTTCTTCGCTAAGATAAATCTCAGCATCTTCTGGATTTGCATAATCATCTTCTTCAAGAAGAACAGCATCCTCATCTTCAATTCCATCTACTTCGCCGGTAAGAGGTGCTTCTAAGTCTGCTTCTTCTGCAACCTGAGCACTTTCTTCTACACTCTTTTTAGCAGCTTCAATTGCGGCAAGTGCTGCAGCGCGTTTTTCTGAAATTGTTTCGTAAAGTGTACTGAAAATATCATATGCTTCATCGTAGGCATCGCAGGCTGCTTCATAACCATTCATTGAGTAACTTGCATCACCCTTCTTGAACAATTCAACAGCACGTGTATATTCGCGTTTTTCTGAAACACCGGCTTTTACAGAGTCTGCATCTTTCTTTGCTTCAAGAGCATCTGCACGGGCATCCTTTGCAATGTCTTTGTAAAGTGCTACAAGAACACTTTTGAAGCTTGCATATGCCGATGTTGCTTTTGCAAGCAAATCATCTGAACTTGCATTCTCATCATTGAACATAGCTTCAAAGTCATCAAGGTCTTTAGAACCTTTGTCATATGCAGCCTTTGCAAGAGGAGGAAGCTCGTAATCATCGATTGTTTCTTTTGCATCAAGAGCCTTTACGTATGCAGCCAAAGCTTCATAACGTTTTGCAAGGTCGTTACATTCTGCTGCAACATCCTCACCATTTTCTGCCCGTTTGCGAAGTTCATCATATTCTTCTTCGAGTGAATCAAAAAAGTCTGGAGCATATTCTTCGGCATCAGAATCGATTGCATTCTGTCGTGCGTTATCCATGTTTGCCAAAGCCAAATCGAGTGCTGCTTGAGAAACACCTTGTTCAACTGTTTCTTCAATTGTCTCTTCTACAGTTTCTTCAACTGCCGGTGGTTCCGGTTCCGCTGTTCCTTCTGCGCTTTTTTTAGAACCGCAGGAAATAAGCGAAAGGATTAAGAAAACTGAAAGAGCCCAAAATGCTAGTTTTTTCATAATAATCCTCACATTTTAAAGAATTAATTTATTTTAACCCATAAAATCCATTCTTACAACTTTATTATCGGCAATTTCACTTCAAAACCCCCGTTTTTTACCAAAATTTGTCAAAAAAAATACATATATAGAAAATATGTGCTAAAATATGTATTAAAGAGCAAAAAGAGACATCTAAAAGAATTGCGGAGCGAAGGTTCGTGTTTTGCGGAACGTCCTCTTCGTTCAGTGGAGCAAAACACGGTTCTTCGCGTGAGCAATTCTTTTTACATGATGGATTCTCTTTTTAATACATGTTTGGAGGTACATAATGGCTGATGATTTTTCTTTTAAGATTGAGCAAAGTATTGGCACCGTTGCCGAAGGTAAAGGCGGCTGGAGTATGGAGTTGAACCTTGTTTCTTGGGGCGGACGTCCTGCAAAATATGATTTACGCAGCTGGTCACCGGATCACGAAAAAATGGGCAAGGGCATTACCCTCACAAAAGAGGAGCTTGTAGCCTTAAAGGATTTGCTTAATAAAGTGGAATTGTAGACCCTTCGACAGGCTCAGGAACCGCTAGTATTCTGCAGTTGCCAGGGTTGCACCTTTTTTTACAATAATCTCAAAAAGCATTTTTTGAAGAAGAACATCTTCCATCATAGTTCCGCCGGAACGAATCTGCATATCTGTAGAAGCAAGAATTGCAAGTATTGCAGTAGCTTGTCCAATAGTCCAGATTTTTGCAGCCTTTCTATATTGATTCTGTAAAAGATTACTTGCAAATCCGTTTGATTTTAATGTTGCTTCATCGGCTCCGTAACCACCGTAACTTTCATTCTGAAGTTTATGCCACAAAACAAGTCTTCTAAAACAGGAAGCAAGCCCCGCAATTATTACCACAGAAGAATTTTCTTTTGAAAGTCTTATTCCCTGTAAAACTTCAAGTGCCTCAGAAAAGCGTTTCTCGGCAGAATCAGAAGTTTGAACCATCTGCTTAAAAAGGGTAAAGGCGTTTTCTTCGCGGTTGTGTGTAAGAAAGGAATCTACATCATCCGGCGTTACAATCTTTCCTTTTTCAAGACAGAGGAAAAATCTTGAGCATTCATTTTTAAGGGCCAGGGTATTGTTGTCTACCATATCAAGAATCATTTGGGCTGCATCTGCTTCAAGACCATATCCGTTTTTGCGGAAGTAATCAGTGAGCCAAGGCACCTTCTGATTATCAAACATTTCCCAGAACTTCTTTTTGTTCGAAGCAGGAATAAGCTTGTCGAGCTTTGAGTCTACAGAAATTTCATCAGAAACAAAAATGAGTGTCGAAGATTCTTCACCGGAATTTTGAACAGATTTAATCCATTCATCAACAAGCGCAATATCTTCCTTTTTTTTGAGAAGCTCTGCGTTTTTACAGATTACACATGTTGCGCTGGAAAAAAGGTTTCCATTGTCTAAAACAGAAAGAACCTGTCCAATGGATGTTTCGTTGAGATAGTAGATATGCTGTTCACTTTCGCCGAACTTTTTTTCAAGAGCTTTGATTACAGCCTGTACCGCATCATCGCGCTGGCCAAATTCGGGTCCGTTATATAAATATACTGGCAGTGTCATTTCCGTTTTTAATCTTTTAAATAATTAATAAGTTCTAACAATATTTGAAAGAATACCAACAATACGAACATCCTTGCAATAAATAGGCTGGAAATTCGGATTTTCTGGCTGAAGACGAATTCTTTCTGCTTCTTTGTAATAGCGTTTTAAGGTTATAGCATCATCAATTACTGCAACAATAATCTGTCCATCAACTGCTACATTTGCCTGTTCAACTACAGCAAGGTCTCCTTCAAGAATGCCTGCATTAATCATGCTTTGTCCGCGCACCCTGAGTGCAAAATAACTTTTTCCGGGGCGAACAAAAGGCTCTGTGAGATTTACATATCCGTCAAGATTTTCTTCGCTTAAAAGAGGTTTACCTGCAGCAACAGTACCAAGAAGAGGAACTTTTCCAACAAAAGGCTGATTCTGACTGTCTGAAAGAACTTTTATAGAGCGGGAACGTTTCTGGGCTTGTGAAAGAAATCCTTTTTTCTGCAAGGCAATAAGATGATCCTGAACGGCACGAATGGAAATGCCAAAATGATCACTGATTTCTCTTACTGTTGGTGGATATCCATTTCCTGTAGTGAAATCAGAAATAAAATCGAGAACCTGTTGTTGTCTTTCGGTTATACCTTTCATATGCCCACCCCCTTGAAATTATTCTTCTTCAAATTTTGAATCAAACAAAGCCTGAATTGTTGCAGCGGCTTCTGATTCATCCGGACCTTCTACATTCATTGTCATCTGAGTGTTGTAACCAGCTCCCATAGCAATTACACCCATGATAGACTTTGCATTTACTGTTGTATCGTCGCGTGTAAGAGTGATTTCGGCTTCAAACTTGTTTGCTGTCTGTGCAATAATTGCAGCAGGACGAGCGTGAATGCCAGCACGATTCTGAACAGTAAGAATTTTCTCAATCATAATAATTTCCCCGGCTTTTATGCCTTAATATATTTTTAGTATGAATTATCGTGACCATAGTATGCCGTTTTTGCATCTCCGGTTTCAATCCATTTAAGTACATTTTCATTAAAGTCTTTGGCAGCGTTGTAACCCATATCCTTAAGACGCTCATTCATAGCAGCGGCTTCAATAATGATAGGAAGGTTTCGTCCAGGGCGAACAGGAATTTCAATTACAGGAATCTTAACTCCCAAAAGCTCCTGATATGTCTGGTCTGTTCCAAGACGGTCGTAGGCTTTGTTAGAATCCCAATCTTCAAGCTGAACCATAAGCTGAACTTCCTTCTGGTTACGAATGGCACCAACACCATATAGCTGCGAAATATTTATAATTCCAAGTCCGCGGATTTCCATATGGTGACTGATTGTTGTATTAGCACCACGGCCAAGGATTGTGTTTCCGTTTACACAGCGGATTTCAATAATATCATCTGCAACAAGACGATGTCCGCGTTCTACAAGTTCAAGGGCAGTTTCGCTTTTACCTACACCTGAATGACCCGAAAGAAGAATACCAATACCGTAAACTTCTACAAGTACTCCATGAAAAGTTTTATGAGGTGCAAAGATATTTGAAAAAACACGGGTAAGACGTGTGGTAAATTCTGTAGATGTTAAATCTGTTTGTAAAAGAGGGCAGCAGTTTTCTTCTGCCAGCTGGCGGAATTCTTCTGTAGGCTCGCTGTTATATGTAAAAACACAGCAGGGAATTCCAGGTGCAAAAAAGCTTTTTAATGTTTCGATATTTTTTTCTTTATGAAGTTTATAAAGGTAGGCTGTTTCTCCGCGTCCAAAAAGCTGAACTCTGTCTCCTGCAAAGTTTTCAAAAAATCCCGAAAGCGCAAGTCCTGGTCTGTTAATTTCTGGAATTGTAATTGCCCGGGGAAGTCCACGCCGCCCTGCAATACACTTTAACTGCAAAGCATCATGCCCCGAAAGCTCCAGATCGAGCAAATCCAAAACAGTGAATTTTTTATCTGCCATACAAAAACACTATACAAAAAAAAAGACAAAGATGCAAGGTAAATAAAATGAATGTGCCCATATAAAAAAAACAGGCTTCCAGTCGAGTACGTATTTCAAAACCGGCGGTTCACCGCCTACGCGCTACAGTGCCTTGTAATTATATACATGGCCGCTTAAGCGGCCGCACTGTAGAGCGTTTTTGAAATCCGTCCTCTCCTTCGCGCCTGTTTTTTTAGATGTGTCCAGATGCAGTTTATTTCTCTTGTTTCTTTTCTTTTTCCTTATTGATTTTTTGATCCAACATGTCCATGTTTTTGTTGAGCGCTGCTCCAAAGTCGAAGTCTTCGTTTGAAACGTGGGCCTGTGAACCCCAGCGGAAATTAACTGTTGTTTCTACAGAATAGGCTTTGTCGTGTTTAATTCTCATTGTGAGATTAATAATTAAATCTTCTGCATAAGCAATGCGCTTAAGTTTTGACTCTATCATATCTGATTGTTTCTGTTCCAAAGTAAATCCAACTGCATTAATCGATTTTTCCATAATAATTCTCCTCAGGGACGAAATTGGCCCCTTTTTTTTGTTTTTTTTGTAGGGCTGCACCATATTCCGGCAGCCTCTATATATAAAGATAACACGGTAAGGGCAAAAAAACAAACACAAAAAAGAATTTGACGGTAATGCAAAGCTATGGTATTCTTATAACTAATAGTTGTCTAAGGACAATCATAGTACAAATCCTAGGAAGTAAAGCCATGAAGTTTTTTGATACTCATGCCCACATCGGGCTTATATACGATGATCCTATTGAACAATTACGCGTTATACAAAAAGCCAAGCAGGCTGGTGTTCAGCGAATTGTAAGTATTAACAATAGCCTTATGGATTTTCCAAAGGTTTATAATTCTCTTAAATCGGTACCGGGCTTGTATCATGCAGTTGGTGTTGCTCCATCAGAAGTTACAAATCCTGGCCCAGACTATGCTGCTACAATAGAAAAATACCTCGAATTGCCAAATGTTGTTGCTGTAGGTGAGACAGGTCTGGACTATTACAAGCAGTTTGGCGATAAACGCTCTCAGATTGAACTTTTTATTACACAGCTTGAGATTGCCCAAAAGCATAATCTTCCTGTAATTATTCATAACCGTGATGCAGGCCGTGATGTTTATGATGTTTTAACAGAACGTTTGCCGGATTCCGGGGCAATTTTGCATTGTTATTCCGAAGATGCCGAATATGCCCAGAAATGTCTTGATAAAAATATCTGGTTCAGCTTTGCAGGAAATCTTACCTACCGCAATGCACGTAACCTTCACGAAACAGTTTTGAACATTCCTGTTGACCGCATTCTTATAGAAACAGAAAGTCCTTTCATGATTCCGGCAGAATACCGCGAGAAAAAGCGTACAATGCCGGCATATCTTCCATCTACAGCAAATTTCTTAGCCGAAATGCTTGATATGGATCTGGAAGAACTGAGCGAACAGCTTTGGAAAAACAGCTGCAAGGCCTTTAAGCTGCCGGAATGACACTCTACCATCCCGTTTCAATCGGAAATATCAATCTCAATGGAAACCTCTTTTTAGCCCCTGTTGCCGGTTACAGCGATGCAGCCTTCCGTTCTGTCTGCATAGAAAACGGAGCCTGCTTTACTTATACCGAAATGGTCAGTGCCGAAGCCTTAGTGCGTAAAAATCTCAAAACCGAAATTTTAATGCGTCGTGCCTGTAACGAGTCTGCTTATGCCGTTCAGATTTTTGGCGGAGAAGCAGAAGTAATGGCAGAAGCCGCACAGATTGTCCTTGAAAAAACAAATTGCGAATGTATAGACATAAACTGCGGATGTCCTGTTCCAAAAATAGTAAAAACCGGAGCAGGTTCTGCGCTTACCCGCGACCCCGACAGGCTTTTTAAAGTAGTGGAGGCTGTTGTTGGCGCCCTTCGACCCCTTCGACAAGCTCAGGGACCGCAGGGACCACAAGGTCCGGTTCCTGTAACAGTAAAAATCCGTTCGGGCTGGGAACAAAAGCTCATAACCTGGAGGGAGGCAGCTCAGGCCGCCTTAGATGCAGGGGCTGCCGCAATAACAATCCATCCAAGAACAAAGGCTCAGGGCTACGAAGGCCACAGTGACTGGAATATAATGCGTCAGCTTGTAGAAATGGTAAATGGTCGTGTACCTGTCTTTGGCAGCGGAGACCTTTTCAAACCCGAAGATGCCCGCAGAATGCTGGAAGAAACCGGTGTAGATGCAGTAATGTTTGCCCGTGGTGCTATGGGAAATCCTTTTATTTTCCGCGACACAACAAGTCTTCTTACGACAGGTTCTTATGAGCCTGTCCCGGCTTCAATCCGTATACAAACAGGCTTTGCCGAACTAGAACGCCTTGCCGCAGAAACAAGCGAACAGCATGCCTGCCTGGAAATGCGCAAACGTTTCCACGCCTATTCAAAAGGCATTCCAAACGGCGGTCCCTTGCGAAACGCAATTGTTCATGCTGCAACAATAGAAGATTATCACAAAATCTTTGACGGGCTCTTCTGACACTCTTACATAAAAATGTCGTCCAAAATCGTTATTTTTTTTGCTTTTATTCTATTTATGGTATAAAATATATATGTTAAATTGGCTCTTTTTTTGCAAAAAAAAACTCTTGGTGGGAGTGAAGAAATATCTTCAAAGTTTTTTGTGCTGATTCTGTCATGTTCTGCCGATAATTGAAAAGATAAACTATAACTATCTTTTCGTTAAAAGGAGTTTTAAGAATGATGAAGTTTATAAAAAGTTTATTCATGGCGGTTTTACTCTTTAGTATTTGTGGCTTTACTTTTGCACATGGAAAAGGCGATATCGAAGAAATTGATGTTGATAACGTAAACAGCTGGAAGGAGACTTTCGATCTTGAAGGAAAGACTCAGAAAAAAGCTGTGAAGTATAACATCATGATCACGGCAACAGACCTTGGTGGTAATGAACACGTAGAAGGTCCTTTTAACTTGTTTGTGGATCCTGAGTCTGACCGACCGATTTGTGGTATTACAAACCCTTATACTAACATGCGCGTTGTAGGTAACCTTAACATTGTAGGTACCTGTGTTGACGATGACGGTGTTTCTAAGGTTGAACTCCTCCTTGATGAAGGCACCGAAAATGAAAAGTTAGTAATTGCCCAGGGTACAGAATTCTGGTCTTATTATCTTGATACAAATAACCTCGAAGAAGGTCCTCATACAATAAAAGTAACAGGTTATGATATTAACGAAGAACCTGTTGTAAGTAAGCCTGTAAAACTCACCTGGCAGCTTGACCGTAAACAGCCTCTTACTGCTGTAGAAAATGTTGGCATGGGTCAACTTGTTTCTGGTAATGTAAACTTTAAAGGAACTGTAAGCGATGGTAACGGTATTAAAGAACTTTACTACTCTGTTGATAACGGCGGCTTCTGGTTCCCTGTAAAGCTCCAGAAAACAAAGCAGTTTGATACTGTAGAATTCTCAATCTCTCTTGATACACGTAAGTTCCAGGATGGTCCTGCAGTTCTCTGGTTTAAAGCCATTGATAATGCAACATCAGAAGGTGCTTATTCTTTCCTCTATTATATAGATAATACAAAGCCTGATGTTCAGATAGTTTATCCGGAAGAAGATGCTGTAAACGGTAAATTCACTGTTGCAGGTTTTGCAAAGGATGATGTTGGTGTAATAGACTTGTCCTGGACCTTTGGAGATTTAAGCGGGGTATTTGACCTTGTTCCAGGTAACCCATATTGGGCTGTTACGCTTGATACAATTGGATTTAAAGATAAATCACGCAAGTTTACTGTAAGGGCTGTTGACCGCGCAGGAAACGTTGTAGATGTTTCAAAGGTAATTAATCTTAATCAGGAAGACGATAAACCTGTTGCAACAATTTCTGACCCAATGCCTGACACAATTTATGCCGGCGATAACAGGGCAGTGTTTGTCCGTGGTTTAGTAACAGATGATGATAATGTTCAGGCTGTAAGAATCCAGCTTGATGCCCAGGAACCGATTGTGCAGGAAACAAAGGGTGCCTATTACTATGAGCTTTGCAAGGCTTCTGACCTTTCTGCCGGAAACCACAAAATCACTGTTGTGGGAATTGATGAAAATGGTGTAGAAGGAAATCCTGTTTCTGTTCAGATTGTTTCAAAAGGTGTAGCTCCTGTATTCAGCCAGGGCACAGTTTCTTCCGGAAAAGAATCTGTTGATTTTGTAAACGGAATGGAAATCCATCCGGAAGCCGGAAAGACCTTCTCTGTAACAGCTACTTCTGCTCTTGGAATTAAAGAGGCTCACATTGAAGTTGCTGGTCAGGAGCCAAGAGACGAAGTTCTTAAAAATCCAACTTCTTATACCTTCTCAATTCCTGTTACTCCGGATTTTGCAAAAGGACTTGTTCCTGTAACAATCTCGGTTACAGATGTTATTGACCGCAAAACTGAATATAAGGCCTGGCTTTATATTACAAATACGGCTCTTGTAAAAAATGACGATCCAGTCGTAGTATTTGATGACAGTAGAGTTGCCGAAGATGGTTCTATTATAAATAATCCGGACTTCCCTGCAACAGGATACCTTATTGGTGGAAAGGCTGCAAAAGTAGAACTTGTTCCACAAACTCCTTTTGCAAAAGCCCAGCTTAACGGAAATCAGATTAAGCTTATTCCGGGAGATGCAATTGGCGGTTCTGATCCTGTTATTGTACGCGTTACAACAGACAAGGGTAAGGTTGTAGAATCCCGCCCACTTATCTTTAAGAATGATAATGTTCTTCCAAATCTCTTCATTAATAACTATGAAGAATCAAAAGCAATTAAAGCCCGCCAGACCTCTATTGAAATTACAGGTTCTGTAAAATGCGAAACAGGTGTTGGCGGACTCAACTATAGAATTATTGGTGCAGAAGCAACTTTAGACAAGAATGGAACTATTGCAAAGGTAACTCCTCGTCCTATAGAAAACAGCTTCCAGAATATTCCGGTTGGAGTTGACGGAAACTTCTCTCTTAGCCTTGAGACCTACAATATTCCGGACGGTATGTACATAATCGAATTCATCGCCGAAAGTGCAGGTGGAAACAAGGTTGCAAAAGGGGTTGCTTTCAATACTCTTCCAGAAATTGAAGAAGTAAATGGAAAGCTTCCGGCTGCTAAACCTCAGGTTATTACCTGGCTTGATGCCTTTGATGTTTATGCAATCGTAACATACCAGGATGAGCTTGAAGAAAACTTTAAGACCTTTGCTCGTGCCGATATGGTTGAGGGTGCAAATCCTCTTGTTTATGAAAACTCAAAATATACAGCACAAAAAGCTCCAACACTTGCTGCAAATATTGCCGAAGTTGATGGAGAAGAATATTACAGCGGTATGCCTGTAGTTCTTCCTTATGGAGTTTCTAAAGAACCAAAATTCATGAAGCTTTATATCGACACAGGTGCAACTGTAAATGCAGTTAATTATGAAATTATTGGTGATGAAGTTGCAGGCGGAGATCAGCGCCAGACTGGTTCGGTAAAACTTGCAAAACCAGAAGATACAAGATGGATTGCTGAAATTCCTCTTAACAATCTTCCATCACGTGTAAATAAAATTAATATTACTATTAAAGCAGGATCTCTTGAGCAGGTAGTTACCGGTTCAATTACAGTAATCCGCGACACTTCTGCAGGCGTAACAGATGATGAAGAAAAGATTTATACTCTGGCCGGAGTAGGCACCTTCTATGATGAACAGGATTCTAACTGGGTTCTTCTTGACGGCTCAAAGTATATGTTCTATGCAAATGTAAACGGCCCTATTACAGCAGAAATTGCAGGAAATCCGGAAGGTCTTGAAATTGAAACAGACGGCAAGTTTATTGTTCTTTCTGCTACAAAAGATGGAATTTATAAGAATGTTGTTCTTAATGTAAAAGACCGCTTTGGTGATGAATACAAGACAACACCAAGAAACTTCCTTGCAGATTCAGAAGGACCTCAGCTTGTTCTTCAGGAGCCGGTTCTTCATCAGTGGTTATCAAATACTGTAAGAGTTTCTGGAACAATTGCAGATGCTCTTGGAGTTCGTCGTGCAGAATACTCTCTTGATGGTGGCGACACCTGGCGCGAACTTATGCTCAAAGGTGATGCAAAAGGTCTTGGAGTAACCTTCAACGAAGATATTGATATTAAGCTCATTGAAGACGGTCTCATTCGTCTTGATCTTAGAGCTTATGATAATGCAGGTCATACAGCACTTGTAACAACTGCTGCATTTAAAGATACAACGCCTCCTGATGTAACAGTTATTGAACCTCTTACAATTGATATTGTAAACGGCGAAAACCTCATTGCCTTTAAGGTTGATGATAACGGATGGTTTAACAAGGCTGAATATCTTATGATTGGCAGCAAGGAACGCGAAGAAAAGCGCAGCGAAATTGAAATTGAGCCTCTTGTAACAACTCATGTTGGTACAGAAGCTCAGCCAATTGATGATATCATGCAGTTCATCTTTACAGATGATGCAGGAAACAAAACAACAATTGATAAATGGGACTTCACAATTGATAATCGCTCAGACTTACCGGTTGCCGAAATTCACGTTCCGGATGAGCTTCAGGTAATCACTCGTGACTTCACAATTTCTGGTGTTGTATACGATGATGATGGTCCTTCGACAATCTGGTACAAGATTGATGATGCTGAATACCAGTTGCTGCCAGATCCTGGAACAAGCTTTTCTATTGATGTTCCTATTTCTACAATGACAGATAACGAACATACAGTTTATGTTTATGCAGTTGATATCAACGGTGTTAAAGGTGAAGTTACTCAGAGAACCTTCCGCATTTCTTTGGAAGAGCCAAAGGGTTCTGTTGAAAAACCTACAATCGATACTTCTGTTCGCGAAGTAATTACAATTTCTGGTGTTGCAAGCGACAAGAACGGAATCATGAAGGTTGAACTTTCACTCGATAACGGTAACAGCTACAACGATGCAACAGGTCAGGAAAACTGGTCATACAAAGTTGATACTCGTGCCATCCCTGGTGGTACTCAGGTAGTATTCCTCCGCATTACAGATAACTACGGAATTAAGGGGCTCTACTCAAGCTTGATCAACATTGATAACGAGGCTCCGGATATTGCTCTTGACCTCCCTCTCGATGATTCTACTTCTACAGGTCAGCTCTTCTTCTCTGGTTATGCATTCGATAACGTAGAAATCTCTGATTTGTATATCACAATCCGCAACATGGAAAAAACATCAGAGGCAATTAAGCGTTCTATTCCAATCAACAGTATCATTGGTGAAACTCTTGATATTACAGATTTGCCGGACGGCTTCTATAACGTAGAACTTTCCGGAGAAGATAAAGCCGGAAACAGAACTAACGTCAGCCGTAACATTCACCTTGATAAGTCTAGACCACCTGCAGTTGTAGATGTTCTTTACCCATTAAACGGTGAACACAAGAACGGAAACTTCAACATTTATGGTCAGGCTTCTTCTAATATAGAAGGCAAGATTTCTTCTCTCAAGCTTTATGTTGATGACAAGTTTGTAAAAGAAACTTCACTTTCTGAATCGGGCTTCTTCAAGTTTGAAATTACTCCTGCTTCAGAAGTAAATACAGGAATGGTTGATGAAGAAGGAAATCCTATAAAGACAATTGTAACCGATATGACTGACGGAACTCATACATATTATGTAGAAGCAGTTCTTGAAGACGGACGCAATGTTCCTTCTATTAAGCAGACAATTACATACAGCTCAATTGGTCCTTGGATTACACTCGACAACTTTACATACGGTGACTTTGCTATGCGCCGACCTTACCTCAAGGGACGTGCAGGCTACAGCCGCAATCCGGAAGAAGTTGCCGCTGCTAAAGCTAAGGATGCAAAGAAAGAATTTAAGGATATGGTTGCAGCTAAGACTGTTGCAAAGGTTGAATTAAGTTTTGATAACGGTAAAACCTTCGAAGAGCTTTCTACAAATGATAAGTGGCTCTACCGTGTAGAAAATCAGGATTGGTCAGAAGGATATCACTTCCTGCTTATCCGTGCCACAATGAAGAACGGAGAAGTTGCAATTGAAAGAACAATTGTTCAGATTGATAACACTGCTCCTACAGTACGACTTATTGCTCCAGGAAACGGTGGCCGCTACAATCAGATGCTCGAAGCTTCGGGACTTTCTAAAGACTCTGTAGGTCTTGATTCTGTAAAGATTGCCCTCCGAAAAGGTGACAAGTCTTCTTATGAAGTTCCATCATTCATTCAGGGACTTTACGTAGACTTCCACTTCTGGGGTGCTTCATTGTTCGAAGTTGGTGCAGGTCTTACTTTCTTTGATGACAACGTAAAGCTTCAGTTTATTTATGGTCAGTATACACAGGAACAGCGAGATGCTGTAAATGCATTCATAGGACGTCCACAGACCGAAATGCGTTATGGTGGAAATATCTTTGGTGGAAAACTTCTTGCCAATATTTCTACAATACCATTCAGCTTCTTCTTTGGACATGACTTTGACTGGCTTAGTGCAAGCGTTGCAGTAGGTGCTCAGTTCAACTACTTCTCTCAGTCAAACTCTGGAGCTGGACAAATCCTTTCTGCAGTTCTTGCACAGCTTGAATTCCCTAGAGTTCATATTAGTGAAATTAAGGCGTTCAGTACCTTCTCAATATACAACGAATATTCATTGTGGTTCATTCCTTCGGACGTAGCGAGTGAAAATATTAAGAAGTTCTCTCACCAATACTCAATTGGTCTTCGTGTGAACATATTCTAACGAAGTGGTTCTGTTAGTTTGAGGTGCTTATGACTTTGAAGAAAAGAATTAAAACCTTATTACTTTCACTTATTCTTTTACTGGCTGCAGGTAATCTTTTTGCCATAGAAGAATATGTAAGTAAAGTGTACAAGCAAATAGATGTAATCTTTATCGAACAGGCAGACAAGGAGCTTGATAAAGTTCTTCGCCAGAATGTAGACGATAAATATTATTATTTGATGGAAAACTACACCAAAAAGAAAGTTCGCCGTCTGATTATTGATAATGAATATGAATTCGCAATGACAGCAATTTACATTATTATTGATAACAACATTGACGGTGACTTTGAAGATGAAGATGCAGTAGACCTATATGCTGCAGTTGCTGAAGCTTACGAAATTCAGCAGCAGTTCGAAAAAGAAAAGCAAGAAAAGGCTATTGCCGAAGCAGCCAAAAAAGAGGCAGAAAAAGAAAGGCTTCTTGCTGTTGTTGAAAAAGATTATAACGTAGTAACAACCGCCGAAGGAAAAACAGTTTATCTTTCTTCAAAGGATGAAAGAACAGAAAAGTACCGCTGGAATTTGAATTTTGGCATGATTGATTTTGGTCTTGTTACAGCTGCTGGTCTTGATAAACCTTCAATGTCCGAGGGTATTGCACTAGACTTTACATATGAGTATTCTATTCCTAATTCAATTGCAATTGGTGGGGACCTGTTCTTTGACTTTAAGTTCATGGAATTTAACAGCGGACCAATGGAGTTTAATTTTGAAATTGCTCCAAAGGTTGCTTTCAAGTTTGCACCAAAACTTTTCTTTAGAGTTGGCTTTAGTGATTTAGGTGTTCTTAAGAGCAAGAATACAGAGGAGTCCCCAGTAAAACCAGAGGTTGCTAAGATTCAGAATGCATTTTACGGAAGTGTAATATCACCATTTGTTGGTATTCAATTAAGTAATGCAACTTTTGATAAAGTTGGGCTTAATCTTGATTTGAACTATCTGCTTGGCGGACTGATTGCCGGAGATTATCAGGCTCTGAGCTTAAAGGGAGGAGTTTCTGTCCCATTTGCCGAACTGGAGAGAGTTAAACTTGTTTTCAATCTGGGAGTACGAGATACCCTCTTAATAAAAACAAAGGATGGTGTTGAAAACCATGCCAGCGCAATTTTAGGATTTGGAGTTGAAAATGTTATCAGGTAAGTATAAGAGAATCATTACATTATTAATTTTTGCATTTATGACTGTGTCTGTTTTTGCGGCAGATACATCTGCTCTTGTAAAAAAGCAGTTAAACGCAGCAGAAGATGCAATGGATGAAGGCGATATTGATACTGCCTATAAAAAGGTTAACGGTGCACTCCAGATGATGAATGATGAAACATCTTCAACACTGCGTGCCTCTGTTATTAGCGAAGCAAAGCTTGTTTATTCAGAAAGACTTAATTCTATTCTTGAAAAATATGATGGAGCTGCGCTGAGCGATGTTACTATCATGCTCGAAAAGTATCCTGATGTTAAGAATACAAAAATTGAAAAGCTCCTTGCTCAAATAGATGAAAAGCAGAAGGTCGATGCTGAAAAACAGCGTAAAGCAGAAATTGCTGCGAGCGAAGCGGCTGCACAAAAACGTCACAATGAAGAGCAGCAGTCAATCCGCCAGCAGACACAGGCTTTGGAAAAACAAAACGAAGCTCTTTCTCAGCAGCGTGAAGCTATGGAAAAGCAGAATGAAGCAATTTCAAAGCAGGCAGAATCTCAGGCAGAGCTTGCCGAAAGCATGAAAACTCAGGCAGAAGAGCTTGCTAAATCAAATGAAAATTCAGAAAAGAACCTCAAGGCCATTCAGGATGGTTTTGCCGGTATTTCAGATACAATGAGTGAATCCACAAAAGCTCAGACAAAATCTACAAAAATCATGGTATTTGCCATTGTAGGTATTGCTCTTCTTATTTTAATAATTGTTCTTGTTGTAATTGTAATTGCACGCCGCTCAATGAAACAGCAGGCAGAACGCCAGGAACAGTACATGCAGGCTTTCCGCCTTATTGCAGAAAACACAAGCAATACAAACAGAATTATGCTTGGTGGTGCAACAGATTTGTATGGACAGGGTTCTCCTCTTAAGCTTGCTGGCACTTCCACATGGGCACCGGCAGCAGCTTTGCCAGATGTAACCTTTACCCCTGAAGACGAAGAGGAATTAAAGCAGCTTGCTGTTAAGTGCGAAGAAATTGGTGCACAAATAGATCAGGTAACCAACCGTAAGAATAACTCTAAAAACGTTAGCGAACTTGTATATAAGCTTTCTATGCAGCTTGGACTGTCGCAGGGTAACTCAATGCTCAACTTCTGTGCTGCTATGATTTACGATGCAGGCTTCCTTGGCGTAGATCCTTCAATTTGGGAAGCAGATACCCTTACTGATGAACAGAAAGAAGAAATGCATAATCATGTAAATATTGCAGAAAAATATCTTGATTTTGTTCCTAAAAAATACTGGCAGGTATTTGATGATGCTTCTAAAAAGCACCACGAAAACATGGACGGTTCAGGATATCCAAACGGACTTCAAGGCGATGACATTCCACAGATTGCACGACTTATCCGTGTAGCAGAAACTTATGTTTCTATGTCCAGCCGTCGTAATTACCGTCAGGCAATGGATAAGGAAACTGCCATTGAGAAGCTCCGTGAGCAGCCACAGTTCTACGATTCTGTAGTTGTAGATACATTGGATCAGATAGTATAAGTTTTTATAAAAATCTGCCGATAATTTAAACATGAAAAATTTCCTCATTAAAATAATGTTGCTTTTGTGTCTGCCTTTGCAGATTATATATGCACAAAATACAAAACCTTTATATCAGTTACCTGAAAAAGCATCGGCTAATGCAGAAGCACAGGGCGAAGCAGATATTTTTCTTGTTGGCTCAGATTCTGGATTGTTTAAAGTAACTTCTTCAAATATTGTTATTCCGCTTTGGACAGAAGCAAGAGTGGACCAGATTGTAAAGGTAAAAATACCTGCATTTATTGGAAACTCAATTGCAGGTTCAAAGGATGCCTGGTTCCTGCGTACACAGAAAGGACTTTTTTATACAGAAGATTTAAAGACATTTATAGAAAAAGATAATGGTCTTCCATTTTTAACAATCAAAAAATATGACGGAAAAGAAACGACTCTTGTAAAACAGATCCAGGAGTTAAAGGATTTTTGTGTAAATCCTCTGAATAATATGCAGATGGTCACTGCAACAAAAGACAGCGTGTATTATTCAAGCGATGGTGGTGACAGCTGGACTTCTCTTGGCTCTATGAGTAAAACAACTCCCGGAGTAAAAGCAGTTGCAATTGCTACCTTTGAGGGTGAAACTGTTGTCTTTATGACACATCCAATTTTTGGACTTTCATATATCATGCCCAATAAACCAAAAGCAATGTGGAACGATGTAGAAAATGGATTTTTAAAAATGCAGTCGCTTTCCTCTCCAGATGAAATTGCAGATATTCTTCCTGTTTTAAGAACAAATGCCGATGGTTCGCAGTATGCAGAACTTTATTTATCGCAGTCATATATTCCTTGCCTTTATAAATTTGATTGGGAAAATAAACAGGGAGTATTGCTATATAAAGGAAGTGAACCTGTAGATTCCTTTGACGGACTTTCTTTAATGGATGATGTCCTTGTTTATACACATCTCGAAGGAATCGGCTCTCTTGATATAAATACTCTTACAAGCCCGGGTTCCCCTGTAAAATTTAATGACTGGAACAAGGCTTTTGCGGTAGTTCCCGGAATGATTAATACAGCCTGGATTGGTCAGTCTCGCAGCGGTTTTGGAAAAGGCATTCTGCTCAACGAACTTTGGCTGCTTTACCCCGGTACAATCAATTCTCCATATGCAGAAAAAGCAAATGGTAAAAAAGCAGTTTATGCTTCGGCTTATCAGTGCCGCAACAATGAAGGAATTAATAAGTTTAAGAAAATTGTAAAAGACCGTAACATGAATGCCATTGTAATTGATATGAAAGATGATTATGGATATTTGCGTTACCAGACAAAAGATCCTCTGCTTTTGGAAAAAGGAACAGTTTCAAACTATGCAGTAGATCTTGAAAAGTTTATTGATGAATTCAAAAAAGAAAATATTTATCTTATTGCGCGAATTGTAACATTTAAAGATCGCTGTCTTACAAAATATGCCGGTGGAAAATATGCAGTCTGGGACAATAAGTACAACCGCGTCTGGACCGGTATAAAAGGCTACGAAGATATTGTAGACGAAGAAGGCAATGTAACCGGAACCGAAACTCAGTATTATGATGAACACTGGGTAGATCCATATTCAGAGGAAGTTTGGGAATATAATATTGCAGTTGCAAAAGAATTGATTGCCCGTGGTTTTGATGAAATTCAATTTGATTATATTCGTTTCCCTACTGACGGATTGAATCTTTATAATGCAAAATATCGCTGGCAGGATAAAGGCATGGACAAAGAAAGTGCCCTCATTTCTTTCCTTTCTTATGCCCGCGAAAATATAAATGCACCAATTGGAATTGATATTTATGGAGCAAACGGCTGGTACCGCAGTGGTACACGTACTGGTCAGGATTCAGAGCTTCTGGCAGAGTATGTTGATGTTATAGGACCAATGTTTTATCCAAGTCATTTTGAACAGACCTTCTTAAACTACGCGCCTTACGCAGACAGAACTTACAGAATTTATTATTATGGTTCCTTCCGCAATACAATTATGGCCCGCAACAGAGCTCTTATCCGTCCATGGGTTCAGTCTTTCTATCTTGGTGTTAGTTACGACAAACAATATTACGACGAAGAATATATTCGCAAGGAATTCTTTGGAGTTCGAGATTCTTTAAACCGTGGTTATATGTGCTGGAACAATTCCGGTGAATATGGAATTACACCTCCTGATGTTTCCGATACAGAAAGTTTTACCGGAACTGCGCATGAGTCATCCTGGGAGTTTAAAAAGCCTGCAATCGGCACAACAATGAAACCTCTTGTTCCAACTGCCGAAGATATGGATCTTTCTATTTTGGATAGCATTTTAAATCTTTATGCCGAAGATGATGACAATTATTATTCACCCTTATTGCAAAACACAAATGTAAAACGGTATCATAACTAGGTATGGCACTTGACCAGTACACACCTGAAGAACCTATTTCCTCTATTGCAACAGCACTTGCCCCGGCCGCACTTGGAATTGTACGAGTTTCGGGTAAGGGCTGCATTGAACTTGTAAGTAAAGTTTTTTCACGTCCTCGTGCCTTGCTTGAGGCCCCTGGAAACACAGTCGTTTATGGCTGGATAATAAATACTGCGATCCCTGAGCCTGTCGAAGGGGCAAAAATCGACGAAGTAATGTGTGCCGTCTACCGCGCTCCAAAATCATACACCGGCGAAGACATGGTAGAAATAATGTGCCACGGTGGTCCTTCCGTCGTTACTGCAATTCAAAAGCTCATGCTTAAAAGCGGTTTTCGTCAGGCAAACAGAGGTGAATATACCTTCCGTGCCTATATAAACGGCAAAACAGATTTGACAAAAGCAGAAGCCGTTCGCGAAATTATAGACAGTCATACAGACGATTCGCGCTCTCATGCAGCAGGCCGCCTTGCCGGTTCTCTTTACAAAGAAATTGATTCAATTAAAAAGCTTTTAGTCGATACACTTGCTGCAATTGAAGTAGAAATTGAGTATCCCGAAGATGAAGAAACAATTGCAGATACTTTTAACCGCCAGGACCTTGAAGAAGCGGTAAAACGTTTAGAAACTCTGGAGGCCTCCTGGCAGGGCGAAAAGCTTTATCAGGATGGAGCCCGCGTTGTTTTGGCAGGCCGTACAAATGCCGGAAAGTCTTCTTTATTCAATGCAATTTTAAAAGAAGAACGCGCCATCGTAAGCGATGTAGAAGGCACTACCCGCGACTGGCTTGAATCCTGGGCAGGGATTAATGGTATTCCGGTCCGACTTTTTGATACTGCAGGCCTTCGTGCAACAGATGATATTGTAGAAGCCCAAGGCGTAGAACTTTCTAAAAATCTTGTAAAAGATGCAGATGTAGTTTTGTATTTAATAGATTCCCTTGCCGGAAAAAATGACGAGGACGAAGAGTTTATAAAAAACTGTCCTGTGCCTTTGATTCTTGTGTGGAATAAGTGCGATGCCGTTCTACAAAAAAGCGCGGTCCCTGAGCCTGTCGAAGGGCAGTCTATCCCACCAGCCATCAGTGTAAGTGCCAAAACCGGTACCGGTCTGAGCCAACTTTTCACCCAGATAGAATCAATCCTCAAACAAGGCCTTTCTACAGAACGCACCCAGGCAGGTCTTGGTTCCGCACGTCAAAAAGCTGCTGTATCAGAAGCTTTGGAATCTGCCCGCCATGCCCTTGCAACTTCAGAAGATAATTATACTCTTGATGCTGTAGTTCAGGATCTTGAAGATGCCTTAGATTCTCTTGGAGAAGTAACAGGCGCCATCACCCCGGACGATGTTCTTGGTTCAATCTTCGCAAATTTCTGTGTTGGAAAATAATTTATTTGTGGTCCCTGAGATCATCATGTGGTCCCTGAGCTTGTCGAAGGGCCTTCAGAATCAACGGCCAGTATCCCGAATCTGTCCTTCAACATAATCAGGGTCGAGCGTTCTTAAAAGACTGGCTGCCGGTAACTCATATTTTGAATAAATAACACATGCATGTCCGTCGCAAACCCAGTTGAGCTTTGTTCCGGTTTCGGGATTAATTAAAGCAAACTCATCCGGCTTAGCAGTTACACAGACAAAATCCGGTGAAACAAATTCAATATCTTCATCGGCTTTAATCATGTTGAGCGGTATACAGGAATACATGTGCCAGCCTTCTTTTTTTTCAAAAGGAATAATGCGGCGGTCGGTGTGAATTTCTAAATCTTTGAGGCGTGCTTCTCTTGCTCCGGGATGCATTGCTGCAAGATCGTCATTGAATTTTTTGAAGTTAGCTTGTCCTAACTCGTAAATCTTTTCAAAATCCTGGCCGGTAATTTCTTCTTTCATCTGTGCTGCCAGCTGATACTTACTGTCGCTTGCACCAATTGTTGTCTGGTCTGCTTCGGCTTTGTTGTAATAAAATCCTGTTGTGCTTTCGCGGTGACTTACATTTTCAAGCTCATCAATAAAAGGCTGAGCTTCGCTGTCGGAGATTTTTCCTTCAAGTGCATCAAGGGCCTTTCTGTATGCACGGGTTACCATGGCAACATAGTAAATGCTTTTCATGCGGCCTTCAATTTTAAGGGAATCGACTCCTGCATCCTTAAAATCCTTGAGGTGCTCTATCATGCGCAAATCTTTAGAAGATAAAACTGCAGTAAAATCTTCCCCTTCAAAAATCGGGAACTTTTCGCCTTTGCGCTGTTCTTCTTCTATTGTAAGGAGCCCACTCTGGGCAAGGGCCTTGGCTTCATCAGCCGAAAGCATTCCCTTTGTGCCAGGGTCTGTATCTACTTTAAAATTCCATCTGCAGGTGTGACTGCAAAATCCACTCTGGGCACTGCGACCGGTAAGATAGGCACTCATAAGACAGCGGCCTGCATAGGCAATACACATTGCTCCATGGCAAAAGGCTTCAAGCTCCATATCGGGCACTGTATCTTTAATTCGTTTTATCTGGTCCAAAGAAATTTCCCGTCCTAAAACAATCCTGGAAAATCCAAGCTGCTTGTAAAGTTTAACAGCTTCAGAATTCACACAACTGGACTGAGTACTCAAATGAAGCTGAGCATTTGGAAACTCTTTTTGAAGAAGTGGAACAATTCCAATATCCTGAACAATAAAAGCATCAATAGGGTAGAGTTTAAAATAATCAAGATTCTGTTTAAGAGAATCAATTTCGTCATCATGAAAAGAAATGTTTAAAGCGCAGTGAAGGCGGCGGCCAGGAAATTTCTCTTTAAGTTCCACAACCTTTTTATATTCATCATCATAAAAGTTATCGGCCTTTACACGAAGAGAAAATTTCTTAAGTCCAATGTAAGCAGCATCGGCACCGTATGCGTAGGCGTAATAAAGTTTTTCAACATTTCCTGCAGGAGAAAGAAGTTCCATGTAACGCTCCTGTTTTTATGCTTCTGAATGAAGGCTGTGTTCAAGCTTTGGTTTGTTCTGTATTTCTACAGATTCAATTCCCGCAGAATCCTGGGTAACAACCTTTCCAACCTTATCAAGGGCAAGGTGAGATTCATGCAAATATTCATCTGCCATCTGGAACATAAACATCATGTTTTTCCATATATCAAGCTCGCAGACACATCCGTTTTCTTTAAGGCGGGCGGCAAACTCTTTAGCATCTTCAAGAAGAATTTCTTTTGAGCCCATCTGAATTAAAAGTGGAGGAAAACCTTTAAGCTGTTCATTTTCGGCAAGCAGAGGAGATACAGATGGTATTTTAGTATTTTCAACGTAGGTGTAATCGGTAACGCTTTTTTTGAAAGTATCCTGACTTAAAACTTCGTCGCTGATTTTTTTTGAAGACATGATTTTAGATGCAGGAGAAAGATCAAGCCAGGGACTAAAAAATACAACATGACTGATGCAGGTCTTGTAGCGGTCTCGCAAATTATACAAAAGGGCACAGGCAATGCTGGCACCAGAACCGTCTGCAGCAATAATAATTTCGGGAAGCTTTGGACTAGTTCCTTTTTCTGTATTAAGCGAAGCCTGAATCTGTTCTTCTGTAAAAAGCGAACGGAAAACAGCCTGAATATCTTCAATAGCCGCAGGACATGGATAAGCAGGAGAAAGTCTGAACTCTGGAATTACAACGCGGCAATAGCATTTAGTTGCAAGAGAGGAACAGAAAGTTCTGTAGGCCTTGCGCGAACCACCTGAAAAACATCCGCCGTGAATATAAATCATAATGCGGTTTGAAGAATAAATTTCAGGAGCAAGAATATCGCAGTCAATGTTTCCGTATTTGTATTCTGTACGTTCTACTCCGTTTGGCAGAAATATGCTTGTAAAAGCTTCTTCCATCTTTTGTCTGAATGAGTCTATATTTGATTTTGAATTGTAGGTAAGAAGTTTAAGCTTTTTTATTGCAGCCTTTCTGTCATTCTGGATTTCCATATTAAAAAATATTATAGCATATAAATGTCTATTTTGCTATAATAAGAGGGATAAGGAGGAGCGTCATGCCAATAAAGATTCAATCAGACTTACCTGCATGTAAAATACTTGAAAAAGAGAATATCTTTGTCATGACCGAAAAACGTGCCTCTACACAGGATATCCGTCCGCTTAAGATTGCAATTGTAAATCTTATGCCTACAAAGGAAGTAACCGAAACTCAACTTTTGCGCCTTTTGGGAAACACTCCTTTGCAAATTGAAATTTCTCTTGTGCGCATGGAAAATCATGTAAGCAAAAACACAGACGAAGATTATCTTGAAAAATTTTATATTCCTTCAAACGAACTTTATAATCACAAATTCGACGGAATGATAATTACAGGAGCTCCGGTTGAACAGCTTGCTTTTGAATCTGTTGATTACTGGAAAGAGCTCTGTAAAATTATGGACTATGCCCGCGAAAATGTTTTCTCAACACTCTACTTGTGCTGGGGTGCTTTTGCAGGTTTGTACCATCATTATGGTATTAAAAAATATCCTCTTGAACGCAAGATGTCTGGTGTCTTTATGAATGAGCGTTCTGTTGAAGGAGATCCTCTTCTTCGTGGTTTTGATGATACTTTTCCAATTCCTCAGAGCCGTCACACAACCCTTCATAAAGAAGATGTTGAAAAATGCCGTCAGCTTGTTATTCTTGCCGAAAGTGCCGAAGCTGGTGTTACAATTATAAAATCAAAAGATAATCGCGAAGTATTTATGACCGGTCACCTTGAATATGATACAATGACTTTAGCCCAGGAGTATTACCGCGATACCGATAAAGGCATGAAGGTTCCGCTTCCAAAAAATTATTTTCCTACTAACAATGTAAACCGCATGCCAACAAGTTATTGGAGAGCAACAGCCCACTTGTTCTACTCAAATTGGCTCAACTATTACGTATATCAGGAAACTCCATTCAATTTTGTCTAGAGGAGAGCTATGACAAAAACTGTCGCCCTGCAAAAATGTAACGAATACTTATTTGACGATGTTTATTCCTGCATACGAAGGATGATGGAACTTCTGCCACCACCCGATGTAAAGGGAAAAGTTGTTTTATTAAAGCCGAATATTCTTTATCCAAAAAAGCCTGAGCTTGCGGTTGGCACTCATCCTGTTGTTGTCGGTGCTGCAGTAAAGGCCTTTGTGGAGCGCGGTGCAGAAAAAGTTTTAGTAGGCGAATCTCCTGCAATTGCAAATTCCACAACCTCGGCAAAACTCACAGGAATGTACGACCAGGTTGTTTATAATGGCGGCGAATGGGCCGATTTTCATGAGCCTGTAACTGTTATGTGCCCTGAAGGCGTAAAGGTTAAGCAGTTTGAATTTGCCCGGCAATTTGAAGAAGCCGATATTGTAGTTTCTCTTAGTAAACTTAAAACTCATCAGCTCATGTCATATACAGGGGCAATGAAAAATCTTTTTGGACTTGTAATTGGTCTGAACAAAGCCCAGCAGCATTATCGCTTTCCTAACAAAGAGGATTTTGGAAATTACATTATAGATTTGAACCTTGCCGCAAATGCCGACTACGCAATTATGGATGCAATTGTGGGCATGGAAGGTCCCGGGGGTCCTGGTTCAGGAGACCCTAAAAAACTTGGATTTCTTGCAGCTTCAGATAATCTTCTTGCTTTGGACTGGGAATGTGCATCTCTTGTTGGCTATGATCCTCACAGAATTATGTATCTGGAACAGGCCTTGCAGCGGGGTCACTGGTTAAAATCAGATAAGGAAATTAAAACAATTGGTGCTTCGCGCGAAGAATGCCTTTGTACTACATTCAAAATTGTTCAGGATCCTGCTCAAACCTTAGGCCACATGCTTCCAAAAGGTCTTGATTTACTTGCAAAAAAATATTTTATAAAAACCCCTCATTTCAATTTCAAAAAATGCAGAACCTGTGGCCGCTGCGAACAAATCTGCCCGGCTCACCTCATAGACCTGGAAGGTCCAAACGGCACCGCCCGCCTTACCGATAAAACCAAATGTATCCACTGCTTCTGCTGCCACGAAATCTGTTCCTTTGGGGCAATTAAGTTGAGAAGATTTTAATTTTATTAAGTTGAGAAGATTTTAATTTTATTTGTGTTATTCCCTTTTTTGCTATAAAATATATTAATCCAATATTATTCAAAAAAAGTGAAACTCTGGACTGTTGTTTATCTATGATGTACAGGAGAAATAACTATGAAAAAATTCTTTGGTCTGATTGTTTTACTGGCAGCTGTAATCTTTAGTTCCTGCAATTTTAATGGTTTTTACAAAAAAGGATCTGTTGATTTTGCAATTCCGGTTGGAGAAATTATTGCCTTGCGAAATGAAATTCAGGAAGAACCTGTTACAGAAAAAGAAGATCCTGACTTTTCTGACGAACCTGAAATTGAAAATGAATATGAGGAAATATACAGATTTCTTGTCCAACTTAAAGGAAACAAAGGTTACCATCAAATAAGATATGAATACCTTGAAGATACAAAAAGGGAAGAACTTGAGAAAGCTTCATACTATTTTTCTTTCGAGGATCTTCCTGCAGATCAGCAGTATAAGGTAATGATTGATGTTTTTGTAGAAGAACAAAATCCTGGCGGTGACGAAAAAGAAGGTCACGCACTGCTTATTTTTTCCGGTGATAAAGATAATATAATTGTTTCTGCCGGAGAAACTACCCGCGAAAATCTTGAATTAGACTATGCCGATGAATGGAGCTATTCAAACTTTGATATTGTAGTTAAATATAAAGATGGAAATGATGTAAAATCTAAAATCTTCGAGCTTAATTCTCCAGAAAATATTCCGCTTGTCTTTGCCCGCAATGAAAAAACAGAGGCCAATGTTACAAGCTGGACTTACTATTATAGAGAAAAAAATGACGAAGAACTTAAAGAATACGGCAATAGTTATTTGGACTATGAAAATCAAAATCCAAAAGCCTGGAAAGAGCTTGTATATTTAGGCTTCAAGCTTAGAGATGATTCTCATTACGATGGCTTTGATTTTGTAGGACAAAAAGAAATCTATAATAAAGAGGATGAAAGCTCAACTACAGAAGATATAAAATTCGTTTTTGATCATGATAATACTTGCGCCGTTCTTGATTATCTGGAAGACAATAATTATCCATTTAATTTGCCGATTTATGCAGAAGTTTCTGTCAAAGGTGCAGCTATAAAAAAATCTATGTGGTTTCCTTTAATTTCTGTTTCAACAATTTCTTTTGCAGAAAAAGAAGAAGAGGAGAAAGTGGGAGGAACATTAACACTTTCTATCCCTGGTATTGACCTCGAGAACAGTGATGCAACTGCCGGGGCTGGTTCAACAGATATGATGTACACTTATCTTGTACAGGTAAGCAGTATGAGCAATTCGTATTATGCTGCAGAAACAAAAACTGTTAATGCCCAGGCTCTTAAAGAAAGTCAAGACTTTACATTTACAGGTCTTGTTCCAGGAAGTAATTACAAAGCAATGGTTGATATTTTTAGCCAGAGCGGAAAAGCAGAAGGAACTGCTGCAACAGGAAAATCTCTTCTTACATATGCAGGTGATAAAACTGTTCTGATCTCTGGAGATACCACATCTGTAGAAGTTACTGCAGAGGCCACTTCTGTACAAAGTTATTCAGATTTCTATCTTCAAATTACTCACGAAGAAGGTGATTCAATAATTCCATATACAGAAGCTATAAAGACTCCATATGATTTTGGCCTTATGTTTGCCAAATGTAATGTTGGAACAGAAAAAGTTGAAAAATATAAATATTATTACAGACCAAAGAAATCTGCTGACGAAGAGATTCCTTCCTCTGGCTTTGAAAAAGAGAATCCTGAAGACTGGACAGAAATTAAAGACTTCTACTTTGGACTTAAAGAGGATTCTCATTATCGAAAATTTACTTTTGTTCAAACAATTCAAAATGGTGATGCACTGGATTATGTAGATCTTGTTTTTGATGACAATAATCTATTTAATGTTACAGACTATTTACAGGGTAACAGTTACATATTTAATTATCCACTTTCTGCAACTCTTGTATTTGATGAGGATTCAACTTTTGATGTTTCTCTGTGGACACCACAAGTTACTTTTGCTGATATAACCTTTGCCCAGCAGTCACAGGATGAAGAAGCCTTTACCGACACCAAGTCTGGTGAAATTACAATTCAGGAGAGCAAACTTTCATTTACGCCTTGGAATGTTCAGGAAAACAGCAGTTCAGTTCGTTATATGACTACAGTTCCACTTGATGATATTCTTAACGGAAAGCATCTTTCTGATGGAGATACAGTAGTATTCGTTCTTACAACAGATGGTCAAAGTTCAGTAGATAATTTCTCTACTTACGGAGTTTCTCAGTTCTATTACCAGCTTCAGCCTGACAACTGGGCAACTATATATGAGGATGATGATGAAGGCTTATTTGTAAATAATAATTGTATAAACTTTGATGTTCGAAATTCGGGAGATTATACTTTTGTAATGCCTTTGAATCAGATAGAAGATGCTGTTGACTATAATAACCTTCAGATTTTCTTTGATACGCCAAAGGGAACAGATGCCGAGAGTCTGGAACTTGATTGTTCTATTAAGTATTCTATTTTCCCTGCGGTAGAAAAAGCCTTTGTATTTGGTGTAGGTAAAAACTGGGGCAAATCTGATTCAAATCCATCTGATTATCGTTATGAAGTAAATACTCCATTAAAAGATATTTACGGTAATGCTCTTGAATTGGCAGAAGGAGATACAGTAAAAGTTTATCTACAGGGAAAAATCAGAAGTTATACAGCTGATGGTTTTGCTAATTTATCGTCAAATACAATATTTAGTGCAGAATTATACGACAATGCTTATTATGAAGGCAGTTCATTCCATGCTTTGAGTATAGATATGTTGGATGAAAAAAATGAAAATCCAAACAATAGAAAGACAATATCTATGGGTAGCGATGGAGGACTTGCAAACTATGGAGAATTTGTCTTTAGCCCTATTGCAGCTCCTTATGTTTCAAAGACAGATGCTGACTTTAAGAATGACTTCCGCTTCCAGTGTCATACACCTTGTGCAAATCCAGAAGTTCTTCTTGTTGTAACGGATTATTATTTTACTAATCAGATAACAAATTAATAAGAATGCTACTGCTTTTCAATAAGCATCTCCGCATCAGCCTTTCCCTGGCGTAATTCAAGACTTGTATAAGTTTTTTCGCCGGCGAAAGGCTCTTTTTTTTGTGTGTCGGCATTAGAAACCTTTACCGCATTTTTCTTCTTAAGACTCTGCTGCACCACCCAGGATGAGCTCCTGTTCATTAAAGAATAATACTCTTTGTCGTCCATATAAAAATAAGTATATTAAAAAGGTAGAATTTGTGCTATAATAATGGCTATTAGATATGAAAATCAACTTTATAGATGGCATATAAAAAAATAGCGGGAAGGAGAGAAACAGATTTCAAAAACACTCTGAAGTGCTGCCGCTTAAGCGGCAAGGTAGGTAATTACAAGGCACTTCAGCGTGTAGCCGGCTAGCCGGCGGTTTTGCAAATCTGTTTTTCGACTGGTAGCTATTTTTTTCTTATGTTGTAATGTAATTGATTCTCATGAATCTTTGGAGGTCAAAATGGATTTGATGAAGCTGCAGAACGGAAGTGACGTTCGCGGAGTTGCTATAGATGGAGTAGAGGGCGAGAACGTAAATCTTACCCCCGATATCGCTTCAAAAATTGGCTGTGCTTTTGTAAGCTGGCTTAGCGGAAAAACAAAGAAGTCCGCAGGAAATCTTGTAATTGGTGTAGGCCGCGATTCCAGAGTTTCGGGCCCAGCTCTTGCCGATGGTTTAATTGCAGGAATTTTGAGCACCGGCGCACAGGTTGTTAATTGTAACATGGCTACAACCCCGGCAATGTTCATGTCTATTGTTTTTGATCAGACTAAATACGACGGCTCTGCAATGATTACTGCAAGCCATCTTCCATATAACCGTAACGGAATCAAGTTCTTTGATGCCGATGGAGGTCTTGAGCACGAGGATATTACTTCTGTTCTCGAAATTGCATCAAAGCTTCCGGAGCATTATGTAGAAAATACAATGAATGCTGCCGCTGTAAAAAAAGTTCCAACATTTGATTTGCTTGGCGTCTACGGCGATTATCTTCGTGGAAAAATTGCTTCTGCTCTTTCAGGCCTTGGTAAAGGAGACAAGCCTTTGACAGGTCTTCACATTGTTGTAGACAGCGGAAACGGTGCAAGCGGATTCTTTGTAGACAAAATCTTACAGCCACTTGGGGCAGACACTACAGGCAGCCAGTTTCTTGAACCGGACGGAATGTTCCCTAATCATATTCCAAACCCGGAAAATAAGCAGGCTATGGAAGCAATCCGCAATGCTGTTTTGAATAACAAAGCCGACCTTGGTCTGATTTTTGATACAGACGTTGACCGCATGAGCGCAGTTCTTAGCGATGGCAGCGAAGTAAACCGCGATTCTATTATTGCTATGATTGCTGCAATTCTGGCACCTGAATATCCGGGTAGCACAATTATTACCGATAGCGTAACAAGTGACCGTCTTACATACTTTTTGCAGGATGTTCTTGGTCTTAAGCATCTTTGCTATATGCGCGGTTATAAAAATGTTATCAACAAACAGAAGGAACTCAATGCCGCAGGAACTGTTGCACCTCTTGCTATGGAAACTTCTGGTCACGGAGCCCTTAAAGATAATTACTTCCTTGATGATGGAGCCTTCCTTGCAGTTAAGCTTGTAATTGCTCTGGCACAGGCTGCAAGCACAGGTAAAAAGCTGGACAGTCTTATAGAAAAGCTTCCTCCTCTTGTAGAAGAAGGTGAGTACCGCTTTAAGATTGCAGGTGATGATTTTAAGGAATACGGTAAGGGCGTGCTTGAAGAGTTTAAAAAACGCGCCGCTGCTGCCGGATATGAAATGCCTCAGTCTTATGAAGGCGTTCGTCTTTCTTTCAAAGGAGAAGACCTTCAGGGCTGGATGCTTTTGCGCCTGAGTCTCCACGACCCTGTAATGCCGCTTAATATTGAAGGTGGCCGCAAAGGAGACCTTGCTAAGCTGGTTGAAATTGCCCGCAAGCTGACTGATGGATTTGACAGACTGGACAGGTCTTGTTTGAAATAACAGGAGGCCCATATGAACGAAAAAATCGCCCAACTCCAGAAAATCATCGACGGCTCCAGCAACATCGTCTTTTTTGGAGGCGCCGGAGTTTCTACCGAATCAGGCATTCCGGACTTTCGCAGTGTAGACGGTCTTTACAACCAGCAGTGGAAGTATCCGCCGGAGACAATCATAAGTCATTCTTTTTATATGCATGACCCGGTTGAGTTCTACAGATTTTATCGTGCCAAGCTGCTTCCTACCGGTTTTGAACCAAATGCCGCCCACTATAAGCTCGCAGAATTAGAAGCCGCCGGCAAACTCAAAGCCGTTGTTACCCAGAATATTGACGGTCTGCACCAGAAAGCCGGCAGCAAGGTTGTGTACGAGCTTCATGGAAGCACCCTGCGCAACTATTGTACCGGCTGCGGCCAGTTTTACGACGACAAATTTATTGCCGAAAGCGAAAATGCTCCCGACAAACTTCCTCACTGTACAAAGTGTGGTGCCCTTGTAAAGCCGGATGTTGTTTTATACGAAGAGGGTTTAAATGACGATGTAATCCGTGGTGCAGTAAATGCAATTGCCGCCGCAGACACTCTCATTATTGGCGGTACTTCGCTTATTGTTTATCCGGCTGCATCTTTTGTTGATTATTTTCATGGAAAAAATCTGGTACTGTTGAATAAATCTGCTACTTCAAAGGATGATTATGCTGATTTGGTTATTCATGAACCTATTGGAGAAGTGTTGAGTCAGATTAAAGTGTAAGCAGGCGTTGCGAGCGGCGGGGTTTTTAAGGGGCGCAGCGCCCTTAGGTGAGGGGGTAGCAGAAGACGTGGTGGTTGAGCTTGGCGAAACCACCATGGCTGGAGCGAGGGGGAGGCTTCCCCCTCCTGGA
>Ga0247609_10000581_pt1 | contig 49656 bp, 49 predicted proteins | sample 172DNAGHGlowgp2_FD_193487 | JGI IMG/M metagenome (GOLD analysis project Ga0247609, IMG submission 193487) | Sheep rumen microbial communities from Palmerston North, Manawatu-Wanganui, New Zealand - 1728 DNA GHGlow gp2 | ecosystem: Host-associated > Mammals > Digestive system > Stomach > Rumen ... | reverse complement strand
ATACATAAGACCTTGTAGATAATTACGCATCTCTTTATTATCTGTGATATCTAATACGTTAACATTACCTAAGAGTCTGTTTATATTATTAGTACCATCAATAGTAGATAGAGCAGTATCAATATAATAAGCAATGTTTATTCTTTGTTTTTGATTTCGTAAAGCATTGAACGCATCTGTAACTGCACGCTTTTCTATTTTAATATTCTTTTTGTCCATTAGTTCTTTAGCATAATGAGCATAGTCTTTATTTTTTATATGACTAAGTTCATACTGATAAAGGAAATAGTTTATATCATCTTTAGTTTTGATTAAGTTTTGCATTTCTTTATAACTAATAGGTAAATATTTATCATGTATGATTTGTTGGAACACAGCTCTATTACGTTGAGCCGTTGCTGTTCTAGGACCTAGGCCTTGTAAATAGTTAAAGAACTCTTTCTTTGTAATTCCTTGTTTTATAAGCACTTCACCATTTGCATCGACACTAGATAAGACGTACTGTTCCCCGTCTCGATGCAAATTTGAAACAAGCCTATAGCGTGTATCTGGAGTAATTCCAGCAGTTAACTGTGCAGATGCCTTTTTTAGGTTAGCTCTGAACGGACTGTTCATATCTGAGATAACATTCCAGATGTCAGGGTCCATATTAGCCTGAGCCAAGTTAGATGTAACTGTAATAAGTTCACCGTGCTCAACTGATTTATATATAAACAAATCCTCACCAGTCGCTAATAGATCTTTTACATTAGCAACAGTCTCATTAGTATTTAATGTTGTAAGGAGGTTTGGAAAATTTTCTAATTGATCGAAATAACTTTTGAGTGCTTTGTCTGATACAGGCACTACCATGTGTTTACCACTGGTTAGATATTCCATACGTCTTTTTAAACGAGTCATGTATTTATCATAATCTGCATTATTCATAATAGAGTCATAGTCTTTAACAAGTTTCTTTAACTTGTTATCATGTAATAGTGTAGTGGTATCAAAGTCTGTATCAAACCCTAATTGATTATACAAGTCCATATATTTCTTAACGAACTTTCTAAACTTAGATTTCTTATTTGAGTCTATTAGATCAAGTAATTGGTCTGTTCCAAATGTTTTAAGACTTTTATAATTAGGCATTTGTTTAGCTTTATTTTTAATAGTATCTGTTAATTGTATAAGTTCTTGTTTTGTCGTATTGATACTTAAATACTTTGGACGAGCTTCTTGTGTAGCTGCTCGTTTTGCAGCTTCAGCAATACTGCCATAGAGTGCATCATTGTCTTCTTCAAGATCAAACACATTTATTGTGTAGTCTTTACGGATTCGTTTAACTAAATTATTCATATACTTTTTATTGTTGTCTATGTTTTCTTTAGTTAAAGCCCAGCCTGTCTTACCACGTACTAACAAGTCTTTAAGTTGACGTAATGCTTCTGCATCATCTTTAGTATTTAATTTAGATATAAGCTCAGTAACTTCTTTAATATTGTCTTTAGTTACACCCATGTAATTAAAGATAAAAGTATAATGTAAGAAATCATTTTGGTTAGTATATTGTAACTTACTTAAGAACTCCATAAGTTCTTCAAGTTTAAAATCAGGATATTTAGTTTGTATTTCTTTTATAACTAAATTTATCTGTTGTAGTCCCTTAGCAACTTTACCTTGTTTTTTCCAAAATAGCTCAGCACCTTTAATAGCCGTGTCTATTCTTGATGCAGTGGCAATATCATTTAGTTGAAGTATTAAAGTACCTGCTTCAGATACAGCTTGAACTAGATCGTCTAATTTTTCAGAGGTCATAAGTAAACCTTTGTTTAGGGCTTCCTTTTGTGTAGCTCGCATAATAGGATCTAAGTTATTAGCTATATCTTCTTCAGATACAAGCACTTTTAATCTAGGCATTCTATCTAATAATTTCTCTTTAAATATTTCATCAAACGTATCATTATCTCTGAGAGATGCGGGCGTATCATTAAAAGTTTTTACATACAAATCAACTAAGTCTTCTTGTTTTAAGTTGTAGTCCTCAAATACATTTTCAAAAGTACTATATACAGGACGGTGTATTGTGCCGTTGTTAATAGTAATACCTTTAACAAGATCTAAATATTCTGCTGGTGTCATAGTATCTAAACTAACATTTTTTAATTTAGATATGAAACTATTATACGCTGCCTTAAATGTTGGTGATACAACTTTTTTAATAACCAATCCACCAACACCAGCGATAGGATTTAATGCACTAGTAGCATATAATAAATATTTATCAACATTATCAGATACATTTTTTACACTTCGTATAGCATCATAAATCCTATATAATTTAGCATTTCTAAGGTTGCTTATTTCTTTCGCTAAGGCTTGCATTTCTTGTGGATTAGCTGGTACGTTGTTTAGCATTTCTTTTATCATGTACCATTCTTTTGAATGGTATTTAACACTATTAAGTTGTGCCACCAATTGTGATCTTGATGAAACTAGAGTGTCTATAAATTTTTCTATTATTTTAGTAGACTCATCCGCTGTGGCTTCTGTCATTTGTTTAGTTAAATTTGTTAATACTTCTTTACTTATGATCTTTTCTGTAATCTCTTTACTTGTCGCTTTAGCAACTGCTTGAGTTACTTCTTCAGTTAATTCAGGTATTGCTTCTTTAACAACGCCACCGACTACACCTTTAGCTAAAGAAACAATTACTGCTGGATCAGATAACATTTCACCAACAAAGTCCACTGCAAAATTGCCAGTGTCCCATTGATAGTATTGTCTGTATTCTCCACCTGCCCAGCCCATAGCACGTAGTACATCAGTACCTGATCCACCACCAGCCCAAGGCATAAGTGCCTTAATTGGATTAGAGAGTATATCCATACTAGAGCCTAATGATTCTAGTGTGTTTATACCAGCTGTCATGTAGTCACCTTTAAGTAAAGGATCAATAGTTCTTTCTTGTATTAAAAGATTTGCACCAACGACTTTATTTATTAAAGGCACATATTCTAAATAGTCATAACCATGTGCTTCTAAAGTATTTTGTAACTGGCGTGTACCCATAGGCCCACCAAGTAACACATCACCTAAATCTTTTACATGTAGCTTTTCATAGTTTGTACGTTTAGATTTACCAGGTGCTGATAACTGTGGGACTTGGAGATTGGGCATATAATTTTTAGGTACAGAAAGAGAAGGAACCGTTAAATTAGGTACGGTCCAATCATTATTGTTTGCCATACTTAACACCTTCCTTCTCTATTATTTACTGTATTTGTTTTTGTCATATTCATAATTTGTTGGATATCCTGTATATTGTCCAGATATATAATTATTAAATCCTGCAAGTGTTGAATCAAGATCATGTTTATTAGCATCATAGTATCTATCTAACATAAATAATAAATCATTATTCTGTCTTGCTGCGTTCATACGAGCTGCATCAATAGTACCTTGTGCGGCTGCATAATCTCCAGCCATTTTATTATTGGCGTAAATTCTATTAGCTAATACATTTTGATCTGCTGTATATCTTTCAGCATTTGATAACCATTCTTGACCGAACCTATCTGAATCATTAGTATATAAACCGTTAGATATACCCATTAGGTTCTTAGCTAAACCTTCATAGATACTACGAGCTTTTAATTTAGCACCAGCATCTTCTAATATAAAGTTATCAATAGCATTAAATCTATTAGTTGCAGTTTCAGCTTGTTTAGTTATATAATCTCTATTCTTTTGGTTCATTGCTAATAATTCTGATGCTGCTTGTGCACCTTGAGTAGCACCATTTGCTATTGCTTCAGCACGATTGTTTCTTACAGAATCTAAATAAGAAGCCATTTCTTGAGAATCACGTATTCTAGATGCTTCACTCATAAGCTGTGCATTATATACAGCAGCATCAAGTGCAGCGGATGTACTTTGTTTTACCAAATCATAATAATAGTTCGGATCATAAGCTAGATCATGTAGTTCTGCTAGTTCTGCATTAGACCACATTTTTACAGGATCTACATCTAGCAGTGGATTTATTACATTATCAGGATTTACATCAAGATAAGTAGGAGCTGGTGCACCTGGGATATTAGGAATTCCAGAACTAATAGCATCTCTAAATCTATCAATAGTAAATCCTTTTTTATCTCGTTCATATTTAGCACCGTAGTCACTACGTATATCATTGAATAAATCTACAGCATCTTCGCTAGTCTTTTTAGTATGACCATGAGTACCCCAGAAGTTCTGCCAACCAGTAGCATCCTCGCTGTATTGCTTTTCATAATCGTCTAAGTTTTTATAAACATTAGAATACTTATTATAAGTTGCATTATCTATATAACCTAGCTCATGTAATTGTTCTACATAATCTTTTACAGAAACTCCTTCGAGACCATTATCATTCATCCATACACGTAAGTTATCATATGCATTATCAGCATCATGTCCAGCACCAACACGTTTATCTATGTACTTACTATCAACAGAAACAGTATTACCATCGGGACCAACATATAATGGTTGATCAGTGAATATCATTAGTACCACCTCTGTCCTGTAGTAGAACTACTACTATTATTATTTGTAATTACATTATTTGTGTTTGTTGAATTTTTATAAGTAGTGCCTCCAGAGCTCTTATTATAGCCTTGACTATTTTGTGCATTATGCACCATTGCACTACTTGCATTATAAGCACTATTATTTGTTTGTGCAAGATAATACTTATATAATGTCTCAAAGTTGTTAGGATTATATGAGTACCCACCAGCTCTATTAGCTGCAGCTTGTGCTAGTCCAGAGTACTTAGCAGCAGCACCGCTAGCAGCCATAGCATCTGTGGCACGTGAAGCTGCATACATCTTTGAATAAGCGTCTATCTGATCTATATATTGTTTAACATCTGCAGTATTATAATTAAGTCCAACATTCATTAAAGCATTGCCTAATGCGTTGTACTGTTCTTCAGCAGCTAATGGGTTGTTTTCTAATTCTGCTTTCCAACTGCTTCTTAAATTGTTCATTGTTTGACCGATAGCATAATCTGCTTCATTCATAGCCATATTATTGCTGATATAGTTAGCGAGCTCTTCTGCTGCTAACGCACCACGTTGTGTAGCTGTAGGTGCAACATTAGCATACTGGTCCCAAGTACCTTGTTGGGTTCTACGAATATTATCTAAATCATAATTAGATGCTTCATTCATATATTGTCCCCAGTATTTTAATGCTTCATCATAATATTGATTAGTTCTCTCATTATATTCATCTAATATATGTTGTTTATTATAATCAATATCATGAAATGCAGCTATTTCTGCATTAGATCGTGGTTTAGTTAGTTCAGCTACTTGATCTTTTAACTCATTTATTTTATCTAAATAAGGTTTAAACATAGCTTCGGTGTCTATTGTAGGGGTATAAGGTGTACCACCTCCACCACCACCAGAGCCATAATTAGTAGTAGGAATTTCAGTAGTATTAGTAGTAGTTCCTCTAGAACCTCCACCATCACCACCAATACTGCCACCACCGCCTGATGAACCAGAGCCTCCTCCACCAGAGGAAAAACCTCCTCCACCTGCAGTGTAGGCTTCAGCTGCTGCTCTAGCTGAACTAGACGTAGTGTTTGTATTAGTTGTTCCACGACCACCAGTACTTCCTCCACCACCATTAGAAGTGTTGCTTAGTTTTTGTAGTGTAGCAAAATCATTAGACACACGAGAACTAGCATTAAAGGCATTGGCTGCTACATATGTACTAGATGCGGGATCCCAAGTATTTACTAATTTTTTAAAATCACTATTATTACGTAGGTTATATTTATCAGCATAAGCTACTAATACACGTGTAACAGCTGATTGATCATTATCAGTAATACCAAGTCTTGTGGCATCATTCATAAACTGTTTAACAATTGATTGACTAGCACTAAGACTATTTGCTTTTTTAATATCTTTTATAGCAGCACTATAGTCTAATTTACCTACTAGATTTGCATAACTAGCCATAAGACACCTCCTATACTAAGTAACTTGAGCCACAGTATAGCACTTGACCATTATATCTGATCTTAGCCCAACCACTTTCCATTCCTAAATATTCTATAACAGTTCCTGCTTTGACAGCTGTATAAATATTATTGCCGTAATAAGGACCTGTTCTAAGATTTAACCACCAACAATTTCCAACAGTCTTCTTAACTGTAAGCGGTGCTGTAACAACACAACCATCATTAATCCAACCAATCTGTCCACCATCTAATAGATAAGGATTAGAAACAGCTTTATCTTTTCTTATATAAGTAATAGTTCCTCTAGTAATTGCTGGTTTTAATTTATCTTTTGATTCTGATGAAACATAAACACCATTTATATTTACAACGTCACCAACTTTATACTTATAAGTAGGTGTTGGTGCTGGAGGAGTAGGCGTAGGACTTGTATAGTCTACTACTGGGATTTTACCATGCCACTCCCAAGACAATACTTGTCTTCCGTTTTTAATTCTCTCACCATTTTTACCTATTTGAGATACTTGACATCCAGGTCTTCCACCTGTCCAGGCTGGTGTAACTTCAATAACTTGACCGTTACCTATGTATAATCCAGCGTGTCCATGAGATGTCATTATTAAAAGTTCTCCTGGAACTAATGTACCAAAATTTCCTCTAGTAGCACCAGTCCATTCAACTGCTCCAGCTGGTGTAAAATCTGGAACTCCATTAGATTTATAATCACATCCAGCATGAGCTTTTCCTCTGTTCTCTGGAATAAATCTTCCACCCCAAAGGATTGCTTTGATAGAACAAGTACAGTCTACATACCAGCCACCATTAACCCATGATGACCAGTTACTTCCACCACTACCATAGTAGTTAGGTTCTTTAAGCAGTTCCTTCATTCTATCAATAAGTTCAAGGTTAGTCATTATCTTCGCCATTGCACTCACCATCCTCTGCTAATTCAACATTACTTACTTCAACTTCTTCACCAACGCCACCGTCAGTTTCAGTTGCTGCGATTATTTCGGATTCCATTATTTTCTTTTTCCTCCTTTTCCACGTTTGCACGCCATTTCATTCACCACCTTTAACTATAGATTTAACTGTATCATAGCCACCACCAGCAGCTAACATAATAACAAAGATATTAAGAATACCTGTGATAATACCTGTTGCTGTGAAGTCTGCTACAAAATAGATTCTGATTGCACCTATAATTATAGAGCAGATAAAGTTTAACCATAGAGCATTGATCTTAGTAAAATATTTCTTCAATGCTTCTGTTACTACTGCTACTATTGTAACACAACCAGCCAAAGATAACAACATATCTAGTGTTATAAATTCCATATTAACCTCCCATATCTATGCTTTTGTACCACTTTTCGTAGTCACCCATTTTTATATCTACATCAGAGTTCCCACCGTTCTTTTTATAATTGTCATATTCATAATGTATATTGGTGTAATTCACAGGAGGTTTATGTAAAACCTCAACTGCGATTACATCTTCCATTTGCATCTGCAATATAGATTGTTTAGCAGAATGCATATTACTTAATTTCATTTGTTTATGACTAGTTATTAAAGTTACGATTGCAGGAACACCTGCTGTAATTAGAGATACCACAATAGCTTCCGTCATTTTGATCCTCCTTAACTTTTGATCTGAACATTAGTAAGTTCAGGATAATTAGTTGCTAAATAATCTTTTGCCGTTTGATTCTTAACATAGATTAGACAATTAGCAGGAACACCATCGAAAGTCCTATAATTATAACCAAGACTATTAACGAATGAAAATCCAGACATGTCTAAATACATAAGTTTAGTACAGCCATAGAACATACCTTGTGGTATATGTGTTATAGCGTTCTTAACAAATCCACTAATATCTAGCCACTCTAAATTTGAACAACCCATAAACATCTGATCGAAACCATACTCTTGTACATAGCTTGTGTTCCAACTACTTAAGTCAAGTCTAGTAAGAGATTCACATGTTGCAAACATACCTTTAAAACTATTTGTATGAGATACATCCCAACCTGTAATATTAAGATCATTTAAAGCTTTGCAGCCACTAAACATATAATCTAGATCACGGCTTAAAACATTAAAATTACGAAGGTCTAAATGATTTAGCTTTTCACAGAAGTTAAATAAGTTCTTCATATTAAATGGGCCAAAAGTATTATTACCAAAGTTTATAGTTGTTAATTCATAACAGAATTTAAACATATCATTAGCATCTGTTAATCTAGTATAAGTAAATCCACTGAGATCTAGTGTTGTTAGATGAGTACACCACATAAACATACTGGTTGTATTTGTTAGTTGAGATGTATCAAAATTACTTAAATTCAAAGTAGTTAAGGCTTTACAATTATAGAACATCTCTTCCATAGTAGTTGTACGTTCTGTGTTTAAATAAGATGTATCGAGTGATGTAAGATTTGAACAGTTTTTAAAAGTACCTTTTAAACTACTAGGTGATTGATAATAGTCTAAACCTGTTGATACGTTATGTACTATAGGCATTCCAGACAAATCTATTTGGGTTCCTTTAAAGCCCATATAAACATAAGCTAAACTAAAGCTTCCATAACTTGTATTATAAGTAAGTTTTGGTATTTTTTTAACGGCTTTCATCCAAGCACCATCACCATCAGAACCAGATCCAACTGCTGTATTATCAAAATACTCACTTGGATTTGCTAATTGATTTATTTTAGTATCAAAAGCATCGGCAGAAATAGTACCTGATTCACCTGTTTTACTCCTGATCATGTCTGCAACATCAGTTAAATAGTGTACTAAAGTATCTGTTCTAGCCATTAGTAACTACCTCCTAACACTGTGCCTATTGCTGCATCAACATAATTCTTTACAGCCAACGCACTTGGATACTCCGTATTTGTAGATCCAGAACTAATTGATGTTACTTTATTTGTAGTGTTCTCTTTACCTGTTATATCATTAGCTGTAATGAATCCAGAGTTATTTGTCAATTCAGATGTAGCTGTTGGAACAGATATATTGATCGAATTATTACTAGATGCATTTGCATGGAAAGTACCTAGGCTTGTGTTATTTCTTTTAATAGTTAATATTCCATCTCCCACATCATTATGTACTAAGTAACCAGCATCATTAGTTAATTCAGATAATTTAGTAGGCACATTAGGAATATCACTTAATGTAGCATAATTACTGTCATTAGTTAGGTCACTAGTTTTTGTTGGAATACTAGAACTTGTTACATATCCAGCATCATTATTAAAGTCTGATACATTTGCAGGAACTGTAGGTAGTTCCGATCTTAAAGCATAGCCTGCATCATTCGTAAGATCTGATAACTTTGTTGGAACAGCAGGCACATCAGCCATTGTTGCTGCTTTATTACTTGTTGCATTATAAGCTGTATTAAATTGAATTGGATTTTGTTTTTGATTCCAGTTATTGATATCTGTTTGTGTAATTGTTCTAGCAACACTAGCTTGAAATGCAGGTTCTTGTTCTGCAGGAATGTCATTTGATGTAATAAATCCAGAATCATTAGTTAAATCCGAAGTCTTTGTTGGCAAAGAACTAGATGTAATAAAACCTGAATCATTAGTAAGATCAGACGTCTTTGTTGGTACATCACCTGAAGTAATATAGCCAGCATCATTGTTTAGATCAGATACATCTTGTGGAACTGCAGCACCAATCATTTGAGCTACATCTTCACGTGTCACAGTGTTCTCAAGACCCACAGCACTTATTACATTTTCTGGAGAGATTTCTATATTAGCACCTGCTGTATATTGAATTGCTCCATCTCGTCCACGAATTGCAATAATTTCGTCCCAGCCTCCTTGCTGGTTTTTTATTTTTAACATGCTCATTTAAAATACCTCCTATACAGAAACTCCAGCATGATTAACAACCCAATTTTTATTAGTTGCTATTTGTATTTCTGTAGCATCTAATAAGGCATATGTATAATGATTAAGTGTTAATACATGTTGATCTCCATCAGTATAATCTTTTAGTTTCGTAATTATATCTAGAGTACTCTCTTTTGATAGGCTGATACATGTCGTTAAATTTAGACTTGTCTCAATACCATCACCTAAAATTAACGTATGTAATTGTGTAAAACAAGAATTATTATCTGTTAATCTAAAAGGCTTTTCAACCATATGTGTTAGCATAGGTGCATTTATTATCTCTATAGTTGGAGATTCAGGGAACTCAAAATTGTACGCTTGTAACTTTGGGATATCAAGACGTAACAGACCAAAAGCATGGTTACCAAGTTTTACTGTAGTTTGCTCTAAATTATTTAATGTTAATTCTCTGCAATAGATATAATCAAATAGGTAATAATTTAAAGTTTTAACATTATCTAATCTTATCATAATAGCATAACAATCTGATAAAGCTTGTGGTCCAATAATAGTGTCTACATGATGTAAATCTAATTCTCCAGTATTAGCACCTGAGGAGAAGAAAGCATAAGAACCAATACTTGTAATAGTTTCTGGAATTTCTATTACTGAGCCTGGTACAAGGGAAGCAGGAGCTTGATTCTGACCATCGCTCGTACCTCCAAGTTTTGTTATAGTAACATCAGTAGGAAAGCAACCAGGCGTAACCAAGAAATTTGATCTTGCAATTACTCTATGTGGGCCCATGGAACTTGTTTGTACATATAGACCATTTGTTGTTAACGGGAATGCAGTAGGGTTATTCTCGTTCTGTGCATAAGGTACTATACGAACTGTACCATAAAACGCTCCGTTAAAAGATCCACCAGCAGTTGGAGCATTTGTTGACCTTGTACGGCAATCTATAAGTATCGGTTGACCCCCTTCATAAGTATTATAAGTAGGTATGTAGTTATAGTATGGTGTATCTGACACTATGGCCTTAAAATTCTTCCAATAGCTTGTATTAGTAGCAGTACCAAGATAAACTACAATTGTATGTCTACTAGGTTTGTAAGTATTCATATAGTCTATTAAATCCGTAACATCTGAAGTATCTACATGTGTCTCGAAGATATACTTAAAAGTGTCACGCCCAATATAACTGTTGCCTCCTGCATATTCTGTACGGTAATAAGACCAACATAATCTATTCATATAGTAAGCCAATATTGGTATAGTACCAAGCATATATTGGTTTGAAGTAAGATAACTATAACTATTGCTGCATAAATAATTTGCTCTATTTGCTCGTTGTGCTTCTTTGTGCATTCTTATATACACTTTAAACCAACGTACGCCACCTACATCTTTAGTGCTATCCCAAGTATGCGTATGTGTAATATCTGTATTACTGTTTACAAATTCAAAATCATATGTAGCACCATCAGATGTAATAACTTTAAAATCTACTGGATAATCAGCGTAATAAGTACCAGCCATATTACCAATTTGAATTTGATCTTCTGTAAGAGGAAGAACTTTGGTATAATTTCCTGCTGCAGCAAAGGTTATAACATCCCTACTAGTATCTAATAATATTTGGCATAGTGGAGTATAACCATCAACATCCCTAGTATTCTTGAACGATTCCAAATAATCTAGAAAGATTGGTTCGTTTAAATATTTTTCACGTGCACTGTTTATAATAAATGCGTCTTTTTCTAATAGCGTTTCGGGAGCCTCTGCCATAGGTATAAGTTTTCCAGTACTTACAGGAAGCTCTTTAAACACATCTCCGATCTCGTCAAATGATGCATCGTCATCTAAATAATAATTTTTTTGTCTAGCGTCTTTAATTATCTGTTGTCTACTATTTTCAATTCCTTCTAATACATTTAATAATTTACTCGCCATCGGCGTCACCTCCTAAATTTTCAAAGTGTTCTATTAAAGCATCTACTTTAGCAATTTCTCCTTCAGCATACCAGGATTCATCAGGTGGTGCTGGATATTCTAATAAATCACTTATTCTCATATATTCTTCAGTAGTAAGATCTATACCTAAGATTTCTTCTGGGAAATCTAATGGATTTAATAGATCTGTTTTATGTGTCATAAACCTAATTGCATCAGCAGTAGCATCAAGAGTTTCCCCAAAGATGACATATTGTTCATTCATTAAAAGTCGCTCCTTTCAGCTATAGCAATAGCAACTGGGTCTTGGGTATCTACCCAAATAGATATGTCTGGATCAGTTGGTTCAATAGGACCATAATACACACCACTGTTACCTGTAGCACCTGTTGCACCAGTGTCACCTTTTTCACCTTGTGGCCCTGTGAAGAAGCCAGTTTCGATTTTATTGTTTAGATCACCAATGATTCCATTGATTGTATCTTCAGTGTCATCTTTTAGTTCTTCAAACTCTTCGTCCTTAGCTGCAATATAAGCATCTAAGAATTCAGTTAAGTTTTGGTCTGTACCATCTTTGAACACAGCATCTGAAGTTGTGAATGGAATAAAAGGTTCTTGATGTTCATCTAATAATATTTTTACTTTTCTAATTATTGCTGCCATAGTATCACTCCTTTCTTATACCCATGTAGTTTCGGTATAATACCTAGTTGTTTTATCTTCTGAAATACTCGTGAATGGACTGTTAGCAGTATCTATTTTAAATGAGCCATCTGTTGATACTCTTAAATTATTACTACCAACTTTACCATCTTTAGAATAAGTTTCCCAAGCAGTGTGTCTATTGAAACTTTGGTCCACCCCATTTACTTTTACATGTAAATAATTAGTTCCTTTATCTCCAATAAACTCAATAGTCTGCCAGTCTTTATCAAATCCCATTTGGATTGCAGCATTAGTGGTGTGTGTATTATCAGAAGGTGTCCAGCTTCCATTGCCTCCACCATCTTTTACACGATACCACACTGTTCCATTAGCATTGATACCTGAATCAAACCAAGTATTATTAAAATAAGAACTTGCAAAATAGAATAATCTACTAGCGCCACTGGCTTTAACTTTAAATTTAGCATAAAACTTAGTATTCGTTGCACCACCTGTATTGTTAAAACAATACTGTTGACGTGTGCTTATTGCCCACTCGCCTTGATGATAACCTAATCCAACTGTTTCAGACTTTTGTGTATCAACACGATCACGAGTTATACGAACTTGACCATTATTGCTTTTGGCATATAGTTGACGTGTATTAGCACTATCATTAGTACCAAGATCTTGCCAAGCACCATTAGCATAAACTCTTATCCTATTAACATTATTCCACTGTCCATTAGCATAAACTCTTATTCTTGAATCATACCTACCCATTATAGGCTCACCCACAAATCTCCAGTTCTTGGATTACTTGGAGCGCTACCGACACCAACTCTTACATAGCTATTTACAACAGTCTGCAAACCATCAGGGACTTTATTAGATAAAGTATTTAACGCAGAAATCGTTGCATAAGTTGTAGCCGCAGTTGTTGAATCTAATTTAGGAGCAACTGCATTATCTACATAAGTCTTTAAAGCATATGTGTTAGGGATTTCAGTTAAGTAGTTTCCTGCTGGTTGAACACCTAATTCATTTAAAGAACGGTTTCCAGTAAGTACAACATTGTTAATACTAGGTCTACCAGACAATTCATCATAATCTGTTATAGAAGTTCTATTTAATTTAGTTCTAACTTCTGAAACAAGCATAGCTTCTGTTACACTATTAAGTGCTGGTGTAAATACAATATCAGCAATATACTCATGAGCATCCTGAAATTCTTTAGCAAAGATATTATCAGGCACCTCGTGGAATCCAATATTATTATCATAATCTGTTCCATAATATCTGTGTCTTCCAGCATTAACAACACCAGATAAATTGTCAGCGACGGTAGAACGACCTACTTTAGTAGCACCTGTAATAATGTTAACAATTGACTGTCTAGCATCTACAAGTCTATCGTTGATGTCTGATATTTGTTCTGTATGTGTATCAAGTTGTTCTTGAAATCCATCAAAACGATCATCTAATCTAGTTACTTCATCAACGATAATTTTATCTAAATAAGGAATATGCACAGCTTCTGCTGGGTTTTCCTTAGTAAATAATAATTTTAAAATCTCTGTATTATAGTCACCTTGACTAGAATTAAGATTTAATTTTTCGTTATAATTTTCATGTGTTACAACACTACCATATTCCATGTCAGATACTTGTCTGACATAACGAGGGACGAATGTAACACCACGTGTAATTGGTTCCATATTATTCCTCCTATCTCGCATTCATAATACGATATACCCAAGTTAGATTAGATAACTCGTATTTTTCTAGCGACGTATTTAATAATTGGATTGAGCCTCTACGGCCTCTGCCTTGTAATTCAAAGCGAACTGTTATAACATCTAGATCTGGGAATTTAGATAAGTCTAAGTTCCAAAGGTCAGATGTGCTATCTTCTAATTTAATTTTATCATACTCTTCTTCATTAGACAAGGTTGTTAGTCCAACTAAATCTAAATTTGTATATTCAATTGGCGTAACCCAGATTGTTCCATAGTCTGGATCATCTGGATCAACAACATGAGCAATGTCATAATGTGTAGCAGATATAGTTTCAAGTCCGTCTAATTTAAAGTCTGCAAAGAATCTAATAAATTCTTTTTCTTTGTTTACTAAATTAAATTGAACCTCTCTAAAACGCTTAGTAAATGCATCATCGATATCAATATTGCCTGTATCTAAGTATGTGTAATTATTAAACCAACCTGTTAAATTAAAGTCACCACTTTCATAGTTATCTGTGACAATATCATAGGTTTGTTTTATAACATCAACTACACAACCCCCTGCTATAGGGTGTGCAAAGAATTCTTCATAATCACCTGATTGTTTATTTCTATAATAAACTGGGTTATAATTAACAAAATCAGAACCTACAGCAACTGTATACATTCTCCATGCACGTGTTAAAGTGTTATAGATAATATGTAGATTTAGTTTACCTAAATTAGGTTTTTCTACATTTATCCAATTAGCTTCGGTAAGCTTTGGAATAATAGTATAGATATAATGTATTTCAGCATCTTTTGCTACACTCCTAGTATCCAATACATCAAAGTCTTCAAAACGAATTTGTTTATGATCATCATTATGTATTGTTGCATATTGCCATATTGGTCTATAAGTTTCATTTAATACATTAACAACTTCTTCAGTGAAGTTAGTGGTAAAGTTTATAAGCGCTGTTGAGTTAGAATAATTCTTAAGATCAGTAGCATCAGCAGTATACTTATTAGGTTTTAATACATAAAACTCAGTATCTGTCTTAAAGAATATTTCATCTTTAAACATAACAACATTGATAGCGTCTATCTCAGGAATATGAATATTATCTAATAGTTTACGTTTAGTTAAGCGTGTCATGTCTCCACTAGGTGAAACAATATAAACACTATCGACTGTAATAACTAATAAATAGTCTAAGTAATTCATAACAGATAAGATGTCATTACCAAATGAATCATAATAACCAAGATATGGAAAATATCCTGGGTTAGCAGCGTCTGAAAAGAATATCGTATCTTTTGCACCTTCAACACCATAGATACCTATACGACCAAGCCAAGACACCATACCTTTACAAGTAGATAAATCAAAGTTTTGCAACTTCATATAAGATCTAACAGGTTCTGCAGTTGCTGAATTTTGGCAAATACAAGAAGTATCTGTACTTGAACCTTCAATCTTATCTCTTAAAGTTACACGAAGAAAGCCTCCTTCAGTATTAAATGTATAAGATACCCATAACTCATCTATACCTGCGTGAACTATATGTTCATTATCAAAGTCATTGATAACAGTTTCATTATTATAACGATCAACTGCTACAACTTTATATTGTATTTCACGATTAGCTTCAGGATATTGATAAAGGACCCTGTAATTTACTATCTGACCTAAAGCAGGGTGTAGATTAGGAACAGTATCTCCTACAGAATCATAAGGTAAACCTACTTCTGCAAATAAACTACCACCACGTTCATCATTAAAGGTATATGGTGAATCTAACAATAGATTAAAGCCACCATTGATCGCTTCAGATGGTCTTACCTTATATACTTCCAATGGAGCTCTACGTAACTTGTAGCTTGAACCTGTATTGATTAACTTTAATTTACAAAGTTCTAGTCTACCTAAATTTTCTACAGCATTTCTATCAGAGTTACCTGTATATATGTGTTGTATAGGTTCAACACCAGCAAATGTGTATACCTCATTATTGTGTATTGTTCTTATAGGACGCCCAACATCCTCTAAGAAATGTTTATCAAAAGCATAAGCATTCTTAATAGTTCTAGCTTTTAAAACACCAATATCTTCATTTGCTACTTTTTCAAAATGTTCATCGATTGCATTATAACGTATAGCCCAAAGAGCATCTATATTCGTTGTCGTAACAGAACCAGGTGTAATTATTTGATCATTATCATCATATACATTACTGTCTACAGTGTGTTTATAAGAGGATAAATAAATAGGACCACTATCTACGATATGCTCAACATCGAAATAACTTTTAGGATCATTTACATATATACCTCCAGACATAACCATATCTTCTGTAGAAGTAACTTCTTCCTCATCATGTCTATAAGCATAAATATAATCTGTAACAGTTACGGGTCCTAAAGCAGCATTAGGATAATTAAGAGTCTGTATATGTTGTCTGCCCCGTCTTGGTCTGATATAACTACCTGTATCATCTATATCATAATTGATCATCTTCTTAGCATAGCCTTCAGGGATGATCTGTTTAGTTAGATACATCCCATTAGACATTGTCTGCATTTTAGTAGTATATCTAGGATTACGACCTTGTAATCTATATGTTCTTGCTGTTTTGGCCACGCATTACCACTCCTCTCGGAACTAGATCTCGTGGCCACTCTTCTCTATTATATGAGAAGTCTATGAATCCTCCAGTGTTCTCTTGGAAATACCAAGGCACCTGATTGTGATAGTCACGAGTCATTTTAAATAAAGCAGCTTCGTATCTATTCTGATAATCTAAAGCTATTTGTTCTCCTTCTTCATCACGAGTATAGAACTTAACGGCAACACCAAGTGCAACTACACTACGTAGATATTTATCAGGGAACGCATCGTAGTTAGAATTACTACGTAATCTCCATTCTATTGGGATCTCACGCCTCTTTGGTTTAGGTCTATAGTGTGGAACTGTGCCATATGAAGGATATGAGAATTCACCAAAGCCAGGGTCTCCAGGTAATGGAGGCCAAGGTGGCATATCATCAAACTCTATTTCATCTGGCATACCTTCACCAGGAACTGGATTAGGACCTTGTATATGAGCATTCCACCTAGCAACAAAGTCATGCCAATCTGTGAAGGTTGGGAACTTCGCTTGAAGTCTTTCATTTATATCATCGATAACTAAATCCATATAATAGTATATATCGGGTGCTCTTAAATAATCTGACGCAATAAAGGAACGATTCACATAATCTACTAGTTTTTTAATTTCCATTTTATTACCTCCTTATAGTAGTAAAAGACAGGGACTTTTACATCCCTGCCTCTTTATAAATGTAACTCGCCAGGGGCATGTTCAAAGTTATTTGAAACGTCTCCTGCTTTCTTTTGACGAGCAATCATAGCATCTATTCTTTTGATCTTAGCAACGACATGGTCAGCATGAGTCTTGTTAATCATATAAGTTTGACCGTCAGCTGGTATATCAACAATGATACCGTTGACAGAAACTCTGACAACACGACCAAGATATGGTGCATAGAACGGAGAGATCGTTACTGGGATCTTCTTTTGTTCTCTATATTGAGTCACCAATCTTTTTCTTTTTGCTTCCAACTCATTATACTTACGAGCTGCGTTAGCTTCAACTGTATTGACTCTAGCAGTCTCTTTGGCAGAAACTCCTAAGTCTTTATTAGCATCTTTCAATGCCTCATCTAAAGTTAGATTGCTTTTAGCCATTACATTATCCTCCTATCTGAATTAAAACTAAGCTAAGTTAGCTTGTGATGGTACGCAATAGTAGCATACAACAGCTTCAGTTCTAGTTGAACCAAAACCAACTGAGTTAATCTTAAATCCGATAGATTGTCTTTGATCGATTGGGTCTAATACACCAGCAGAACCCAAAGGTTTAACATACATTTTAGCATTACCTTGACCAGCGATTTCTGTTCTTGTTAAGCAATCTGCTCCAAGAACGAAGATTCTGTGAACTTTAAGTTCTTGAGAACCTGCAGGAATATTCCATTTAGTTAAGTTAGGAATATATGAAGCTTTCATACCAGTTCTACTATCTCTTACATAATTGTCATCAGCGGCAACTTTATAAGTAGCAGCATCTAAATCTGTATAAGTATAAGTACCATTAGATTCAGTGAATGTTCTTAAGAAAGTTCCGTTAGCAGTAGTGTATTCACCACTGTCATCAATATGCATAGTTTCATAGAATTCTAATCCGAACATTGGAGGAATAGGTCCCATGTCATCATAGAAGCCTTTAGTAGTTTGGTTGATAGTCATATATTTTTCAACTAATGGATCGCTAATCATATCGAAGTAGAAATCAGGAGTACCAATTACATGGTATCTGTTTCCATTTCTAGGTTTAACTAATTGTTTTTTCATAGATAATGCAATAATTCTTAAATCGTTTAGTGATGGAACGTCACCGATTTCTAGTTCACTGAAGTCTGCTCTTGCATTTGCATAAGCAGCTTGAGCAACAGTAGTTAATGCTTCTCTAGCTAATAGGTCTAGAGTTTCCATTGCAACGATAGCATACTCTTGAGTATAATGTGCAATGACTGGATCTATAGTTTCGAAATCAACTCTGTCTGTGAATTCCATATAACGACCATAACTGAATGTTCCAATCTCATAAGATTCCATAGAACCTTTATCTGACATTGGAGGAACACCTTCAGCTAATGGAGTTGTATGTGCTTCAAGTGGAGCCCACCTTCTGATTTGTAATTTTTCTGCATTACCTTGGATTGGTGTAGTGTTTGCTAATCTGTAGAACACATAGTGTGATTCATCTAAACGGATTGTATCTAATAATTGTTTGTCATAGAATAATTCTGGTTTAATAGAATATCCATGATTTCTGAAGTACTCAATGAATGAGTTAATATTAGTTACTGGATTTAACGCATTTAACATATTATCTACCTCCTCTTAAAAAATTAAAATAAATTATTTTTTAGGAATGGATTGTAATAGGCTATCGAACTCTGCCATAGTATTTACATTTGTAGGGGTAGGGTCTTTCTTACCCGATTTCCCATCTGGATTTGCAGCATTATTAGCTTTACTGTTTTGAGCTATCCAGTTTTGTCTTTCTTCATTAAGTATCTTATCTTTAAGTTTGTCAAAGAACAAACCTTGATATAATGTAACGAAGTTAGTACCAGGAATAGTCAAATCAATTTTTTCTTTTACTGCAAGATCAATAAATTCTTTAATATCTGTGTCATTTAATTTAAGCTGTTCTTGCATGTTACGCAAGTTAGTCGCAAACATCTGACGATTTTGTGACTCAATTAAACTTCGATTCTGACTCTCAAGTGTATCCATTCTCTTTAAGATCTCTGGACTTACTTGATTACCTTGACGTTGAGCTTGACGTTGATATGACGCTTCAGTTAATTGGTTGATGAAGTCATCTTCCGCACCAGTAAAGTTTGCTCCTTTCATAATATGTTGAAGGAACTTCTTGTACTTAGTGTTTTCTGCTCTCATAGCAGCGAATGCTTCATTACGTCTTTGAGCTTCAGGATCTACAGCTGGTGGTGTTTCAGGTTGTTTAGGTTGACCGTCGTCTCCCTTGTTACCATCGTCTCCATCAGTACCAGTTTTAGGATCTGCATTAGCACCGTCGTCAACAGGATCAGTTGTCCCATTTGATGTACCTGCATCCCCAGCTGGATTTGGATCTTGATTTCCTTCAGTAGCATTAGTATCTACTCCAAGGCTATCAAAGATTGCTTGATAATCTTCTGGCATTTAATATCCTCCTTATCTTATGTGAGTGCCGAGTTCACAGAGGTAGATAGACTACACACCATACGGCTGGTGGAAGCCTATGCCTATCTAAGTCCATTATAGAATAGCAAAATAAAAAAGTCAACAGTTAAGTTGACTTTCTTTTTAATTATTAGCGTCAGATTCTCCGCCAGCATTTTCTCCGCCTTCAGACTCTTCTTCGTCTTCGAATACTGGTTCTAATCCTTTAGATTCCATTGCTACGTTAACAGCTTCTTTAACGCCTTCGATTTCCATATCGCCTTTTAGGAAGTACTTACCTCCTTTTTCTACGATTTGGAAGTCTGGCCCAGTAACACCGTAACCTTCTTTAATTGTATTGAATTGAGCTTCAGTGATCTCTTCTTCAACAACTAAGTAAAGTTCTGTGTTCATATCTGGGTCTAGAACTCCAGGGAATTTAGTAACTTTATTTTCAGCCATGCTTCTTCACCTCCTTTACATCGGCATCTCTGGTCCCATAGTCTGAGCAGCTTCACCCATTTGTGCAGCTTGAGGGCTTCCGCCGACAAGACCAGCGATGTCTTGAGGTGAGGCAGTGTTGCCTAAAGTAGTCTGTTGTTGATCAGCTTGTAACTGATTAGCAACTTGTTCTACAGCAGTATCTGGGTCCGTGCCATTATCTACCAACGTAGCGAACATCTCTAACGTCTTAGCTACTTGTTCAGTAATAGACGTATTTCTTTGAATGCCCATACGTTTGAAGATCATGTCTCTGAATGGAATGTCTTGCATCAATAGCCATTCCTCAACAGTAATGATTTCAGGATCAGGTTTATACTGTGCTTGCTTCTCTAATAACATGTTAGCAATAGATGCAAGTCTTGCTTTATTTCTAGGAAGATATATCTGGACATCTAATGAATATCTGAATCTGATGTCATCATCAACTTTAGGGAAGTCGAGTTCAATAGTCTTAGTTTGTTGTGTGATAGGATCCTTAATTGTATAAGTCCTTTTATCACCAAACTCAACTAGATTGTTTACAACTAATTCAGTAAGACGTTTAGTATATTCCTCGAATAATAAGATCTTCTGATTGTCTCTACCTGTGGTAGCTTCCATCATAGTCTCCATACCACCAGTAGTTTGGATTGAGCCAGTGTCTTTACCAGCATATCTTTCATCAATACCAGAAGTATCTTTTATATCTCTACCAAGATCTTGTTTAACTTGCAACAACTCAGGAGGCAGTTGAGGAAACTGCGCATAGTGTACAGCTTGAGACGCATCACCATTTACGATGAATGTCTTATCAGCATCATTACCGTACTTAGCGAACTGCCTTAAGTTAATTCCTGAGGATGCATTAACGAATCTCGGAGGTCGTTGAGCTTTATATGCATGTGTTGCATAAATTGAATTAAGCAAATTGTATGTTAAGTTCGAATGGAAGTTCTTTGCTGGTTCAGATGCTCCAACAATATCCCCAGCAGGATCATTGCAATACAAGATTGCGAATGGGAACATCCTAGGTTTAAGATCTTTATTACAATACAACACATACTTGTCGTCTAGTAAGTGGATCTCAGCAATTTTAAATCCTTCCTTGTTTCCTTTTGAGTTATCAGAATAGATTGTGTAATAATATGTTAGCTTATGGTAGTTAGTAGATGAAGTATTCGACTTCTGTCTGTCAGTGACTGGGTCAATTGGTTCAGTAAGTCCTCCTTCATCACGCATCTTACCTAAAGTCTTCTCTAATTCCTTAAGTCTTTCTTTATATAGCTCCTTAGACTTGATGATTTCTAGTGAGTAGTCATCAAAGTAGTAACAATACTCAGCATTATCGAACTCATCAGCGTAAGGATCCCTCCTAAACTTCATAGGGTCTATGTTCTTGAACTTAATATCACCTTGATACCAGTGATTCTTTGTTCCACCAACTAAATTTTTGTTCCAGCCTACCTGTGTAATACCAATATTAAGTAAAGCTGCACGTTCACCAGCCTTGAATTGGTAATAATCTGCTTTAATGTTATCCCAGATTGTTTCCATAGCTGCATTGAACTCAACACAGAAGTTAATATCATCGTCAGACTTAGGCATTAGCTCTGCATATCTACCAGTTGTGTAGATTGAAGCAACTAAATTCTCTTTAATGTAGTTAATCCAGTTAGAATCTGGTGTTAACTGGTACTTAGGGAACTTAGCTTTGATGCTAGACCATAGTTTACCCCTATCTGTCCCGTCAAGGATCCTCATTCTCTCTACAACTCTGGTATATTGGGAGTCAGTTTCCTTAATACGTTGCTTGATTGATTCAAGACTGACGTTATCAGGTAGTAATTCTGACCCAAATAAATCTTTCTTAGCCATTTCTATCGCTACCTCCCATTATATCATTTATCTCCGTGGTGATTTTGTCTATCTCTTCATATAGTTTATCATTTTTTGGATCTTCTTTCAACATTTTTTCTTGAAGTTCTTCTAATTCTTTCTCTGTTTTCTCAGAAATTAGGTTTTCTTGTGTGTGATGTACCTCAATTTTCAACGGTTTCTGGGTAATTAGCCAGCACAACACAAAACCTATAACAAAAAATAGTAAATATTCCATTTAAAATGCACCTCCTTCTATTCCGAATGCTTCGGATGTGTCATAAAATGTATCTTGTTGAGAGATATTATCGGAAAGTTGCCAAGTTTCTTGGCGTTTTTTGGTTTCTTCTGGGTTAGAAGTATCAATTGGTCTACCAAATTCATCATAGGCAGGGTAGAATAATGCTCTAGGATTGGCAGGAAGCTCCATACCTATCCATTCAAGTGCGTTAATAGCGTGGTTATTCGCATCAATTGGTCGGTTATCTGAGCTTCTGTCGTCTAATGTCTTAGGTTTAAACTTGTAATCTGTAATTTCCTTAATAAGAAAGTCGCAACAATCCCAGATCTCTAGGTAACCAGACTCAATGTAGTCATTAAGACGGATAATTCTAGCCTCAACGTTAACGTGTCCAGGCTTAAATGTAATGCCATAGTCGGCATAGTGTGAGATCAAGTCCTTCTTGTCGTAGTCTCTCTTGTTATTCTTAGGGTCAATAATAGGTGTCGTATAAAGTTGGCCAAAGGCAATGTCTGCCGTATGCTGTTTGAATAGAGCAGCTAGTTCCTTAAGTGCTGCATTGTTAGTGTGAACAACTTTATAAACAATTAGCTTGTTTCGATTCCTATCAACTGCTGCAAAGACAAACGTTGCTTCATCCATTAGTCCGTAGTCGTGAGCAACTAAGATCTTCCAGTCTGGAAAGTGCTTAGGTGTAAGCGGCTTACCTTCTGAATCTCTCGGTGTCTTAACAATACAGTTAATGGCATGGGGATAAACTAAACCTTCGGCAAAACTAAATGAGCCGTAAAGGAATCTCTTAATCCACCAGTCTGGTTTGTTCTTAGAGTTAACCTCGATGTAGTCCTTAGGTAGAAAGTAGTTAACATCTGTTGAGGCTACGTGGCTAGAAATGTTAGGGTCCTTCTCTAACTGAGCCTGCAGCTTGGAGTAATCTTCTTGTGCGAACTTCCCGTGCTGGGTAATGGTATCAGATAGAAGTAACACGTCTGTTCTGATCCAGCCTGAGTCAGGGTTAGATTCGCAAATCAGTTTTCTCCAGTCCCATTCTTTATAGGTAGCTGCAGTGTTACGAAGACGAGTCTTCAACTGGTGGAATGCATCAGCATTAATCTCACTAGCTTCCAACATAACAACTAGGCTGTAGTTATTAGAACGTAGTTTATCTGGATCGTCGAAGGGTCTTAACATTAGACGTGCTCCGTTAATGAAGTCTAGATATCCTTTCTGTTGAGACCTGCCTTCCATAAATGCAGCTGGAAAACTTTTTTCAAAGTCACGGAGTAATGTCTGCTCATACTGCGAGGTAATGTTAGCACCTAGAAGAATGTTAGCGTCAGGTGTTAAGAAGATGTGTTTCTCAATCTCCTTCTCAGATGTTTTAGTTTTACCTGTTCCGTAAGATCCAAAGTTACCTATAATTCTATGAGAGTCAAGGTGAACTGCTGCCTGGTGAGGCATGGGTCTATAGGTATCAACGTAGGTATTACAAACTGAGTTGGAACATTCCAGCCAGTCAGTTGAGGGTGCACCAGATATAGAGGTTGCTGGAACGAGAGGTGAGCCGCATCTAGGACAGAGCTTCTCGTAAGTGTTGTTAGGATCAGTTGCTCTTAGGGTAGCTGCATCTTCTTCGTACTTTGCAATCCTAGCGTAGTCTTCTTGTGGCAGGTTAGCAACTGCAAGAGCTTCGTCAATCGTTGCAAAGATATCCGAGGCCTTGACTTTATTCTTTGTCTGTTGAGTTTGAGCCATTATGTAACTTATCTAAGACTTGAGCGTAAGTTGATTTGAAGGCAGCTTTTTCCTCATCGCTAAGTTGGTTATACCTTTCTTCTATTTTCTTGTTGGTTAGTTCAAGAATTGCTTCATCTTCAATTTCAAGGTTAGGGGCCTCTGGATAGAACTGAGATAGAACATTTGAAACTAAAGAATCGAATGCGTCATACATAGATTGCTTAATACCTAATAGAGCAGCCTCCTGTTCCTTAGTTAGTTGTTCTGGTACTTGTGTAGTAGATATAATTTGATTGCGGGCATTTTCATAGTAGGCGTTAAGTATGTGTAGGGACAAAGTTCCTATTAGTTGAAACGCCTCCGTAGCTGTAATGTTAGGGTCAATGTGTAATCCACATTGGACAGGGTCATCGTTAGTTAGACCGACAATAATTTGTTTAGTTAGTTCGGCTGTTGTAGCCATGGTTATCATCTCCTTGTCTTTAGTATAACATAAGTCGTGTGGGATGGGAAGGACGTTTTTATAAACTTGAAACGAATGTGGGTTTTATTAAAGCCACGCACACAACTTTGTCTTTAGCCTATAATGTAGGCCTATGCTCACGAATAAATTTTAAGCCCGACCCAGGGTCTAGTATAATTCAAAACCCGTTCAAACACGAACATTTTTCCTCAAGTCTTTGATGTCATAAAGAACTTGTCGTAACACGTCTAATTTACCCCTATTTACTTTTTTTATTATTAAAAAATTTTTTGGAATTAAAATATAGCTATAAAATATATAGCCATTACGACATGTACAGACTTGTTATGTATTTATATACGACATCTTACGACGTTGTTCATGTTCCGACGTGTTACTTGTCCATTTATAGCCATGCTATGAAAATCATAGCCATTTTGACGTCTCGGAAAAATATTTTTTTTCTGCGAAAAAAGTTTTCACTAGTTTATAGCGAACATTTCGCTCACTTACAGTTCGCTCCATTTTAAGTTAATTTTGTTCCTTGCTGGCACTCGAGAAAGAATCCAAACGACGGGCTCAAGTGCATTAGAGCAGCAATCGAGATGACGAGAGCCAAGACTGCAGAATGACACTGTGTGTGTAGATATCGTTAGTTGAGCCCTGGTTTTTCACAACGGAGATGCAGCACGTTACTAGCCTCGAAAAACCCGTTTGTATTCTCAGATGTATCGCAAAATATTCTATTTTGCTTAATGAAGGCTTTGCAGTGCTTGTCTTTTTTACGCAGAGCACGAATAGATTTTCAATCGGTTATTTGTAGTTTCGGTTGGTAAAGAACTAGCCTTAATCGTTTTACATTCGTAAACCGTCGGCTGGCTAAATCTACTTCGCTTTTCGGAATGTTTCCAAATTGTTGCAGTCTGACCGTGTGCTAACATTTTCAAGCAGTTATTTTGCCAGCCTATCTTCGTGTCTTATTCGGTCTATTGCCTTCGCCTTTCGTTGTTCTTTACCACCTACTGCTTGTGTTTCGCTTTAGCCACGACTTTCCATCCTATCGGTCGCTTCAACCCTTTGTTTTCCGCCATAACTCCTTCAACACAGTCTAGCACAGGAGGAAAAATTTCGGGTAAAAGACTGTTGTTTGCTTCCGTGCTTTACGCAATTGCTAATGAAAGCAAGTTCTTAAGGGGAGCAATTGCTACACTGCAGCAAACAACCTGTGCTATTCCTGTTTATGAAGGAGGTTATTATGGAAAACAAGAAGTTTACACTTCCCGATATGATTACAAGTCGTTATGCTAAAGACAGAAACACAATCATTAGGTGGAAGAACAAATCTCAAGGCAAAGACAATATACCTGAAGTCGACATCGAAGATATGCTTGCCAAAATAGACACTGCTTCTGAAAATGATATCACACTACTTCGTTCAGCCTTACAACAATGTTGGAAAACATTCTTCGAAGAAGCAGAAGATAGAGTTTATCCAGTCCTTGACGATTTACTAAATGTAAAACTAGATTAAGTTCTAGTTTTATTTTTGGTCACTAGTTGCTTGGTCCACAGTCTGCTAGTTGTTTAGTATTGTTATGTAGTTTAGTTTTACATTGGTACTTCGTTGAGGATTTGGTTAGCAGACTGTGTACTGAACAACTGCTTGGTACGAAACGAATAAACTTATCGGCCCTCGGTTGATTTGTTTTAAAGTTAAACGGTTTCGGTATTTGTACTTGTCGAATAAACTTCGGTTGCTTGTAATTGTACTTGTGTGGCATAACCGATATAGTTCGTCAAGGACACTACGGCATTCGCCGTTCCTCCTTGACTAACTCTATCTGGTTATGCAACGGTTAAAGCATAAATTGAGAAAGGAGTATGTATATGGGAATTGATGTGAAAACAGAATTGGAAAGATATGCTGAAGCATTCAAGAACTATCGCAGAGGTCTTTTAACAGACACTGAAATAGTTATTAGAACAATGCAACTTAGATTAGTTCTAGATTATCTTATTTCAGTAAAAAGTAAATAGAACCCTATCGGGTTGTTTACCAGAATAAATTATTAGAATAAACTTCAGTAGACTCAGGCGTTTCGCTTGCGAAACTTCTGTTTCGAATAAATTAGTAAAGTCAAAAGAAAGGATGTGTTAGAATGAGTTTACTACATACTAAAGTATTACCAAGATTAGAAGGTGAATACAAAGTAACAATTAAGTCTTATGAAGAGACTGAAAATGAGAAAGGTGGATATATTAAAGTAATTCTACAATTACCTGATAGAGAATATCCTTATGTTATATTCCCATCAAGTGCAGAATATGTTGCTAGAAACTTAAGAAATCAATTTGGATTATATGATGAAGAAGTTGAATTAGCAGATGTTCTAGAAAAAGGAACTAAAACACCTTTTAGTGTATGGTTTAGTTATAACCAAGATTATGGTATGAATGTAGCATTTCATGATGCTATACCAGTAACTGAAGAAGCCCCAGATTTAGATTAAGTCTGAGGCTTTTTCTATTTATTAGTAAGAAAGGAAATACAAAATGCAAATATTGACAGAGTATAGAGATAAAGAGAATAAAAGTATAACACAAGCAGCTTCTACCTATGGTAAAACAATTAGAGATTTTAAACCTGGAGAAGCTGTTGGCATATATCTAAGAGAGTTGTATCCTACAACGATTGATTTAATTGAAAGTTTATTATATTTTAAACATCCATTAACTTTAAAATATGGAGACAAACAATATAAATTAAATACCTTGGATGATTGGAAGTACACATACCAAGATCCTAAAGACCAGATTAAAACTAAAACCTGGAGACATGATATTCTTGAAGAGTATCTAAATAACCGTAGAGAGTACACGGAAAATAAAAAAGCAAAGAGTCTTAAAGAACAATATAAAATTATATTTGATAACTTTGAGTTACCTAGTGAAGAAGAAATAGATCAGACATTGCAAGAACTTGCACCACTTTATGAAGTGGATGTAGATTACACAGATAATCTATCTAGATATAGGTCTTATGTTCAGATAAAATATTATTTGGAACATGATTTTGAATATTCAAAACCTGCAAACGCAGCATTCATAATGCCAATAGGTAATGAAACATATCTTGAAGACTTGATTTATAAAGAAGGAACTAAAGACGAAGAAATTTATGTGTAAAATTGGCGTCAAGTTATTGAACATTGTAATTTAATATGTTATAATAGAATTACTTAAGACAGGAGGTATTGAGATGATACATATTAACGACATTGATGAAGAATTAAATACTAGAATTGAAGATACTTATTATAAAATAATTGCAATGTTTGGTAAGTTAGAGTATGCTGGCTGCTACCACTTGGCTGTCGCCGTCGCTCTTTACAATGCAGATTATAAAAGATTAACTGAATTGTTTAAAGATGTAAGCGACATAGTAGAAGCTACACCAGCAGCCATTGAAAGAAACATCAGATTATATTTAAAGGTTATCTTAGAGAATAAGACTATTGAAGAGATTAGTGATATGATAGGATATCCATTAAATAATATCGATGGAACAATCAAAGCAAAAGAATTTATAGCAGCATTGAAATTGTATTTCACAGTTAATTCTGAGGTTGAATAAACCTCAATCTTATAGGCACCTGGTAGAAGTTGAACCTACGCAGTATCCTCAAAGGATGAAGTGCCTACCTCTGGCTACGATAGCTAGCCTGCAAAAAAATGTTTCATGTATAGCTTTAACTGTTGCCTCTAAATTATACATATAGTGCTAAGAGATTCACACTCCCTTAGTCCAACCTAAGGAGGGCCAGTAAGCCAATAACAATTGTTTTCTATAATCTAGATCCTCCTTTATAATATTCGGATTAGATATAGAGTCGCACTAGGAACGCAGGTTCTGTGGCGTGTTAGTCCTAGCTTGGTCACAGTAAGACGGGAGACAGCGTCGACAAAACTGAAAAGAAACCCCTGGATGAATTCATTACCAGCTAATTTCCAATTTTCTAGCTAATGAATTTACACCGACGGCCGTGGCTATCGCACGCCGTTTATAAATGGTATTATCTACATTGTAGTTAATATAAAATAAAATTGAAAGGAGCCGAAAAGAAATGGCAAAAGCAAAAGTTTTAGCTGACAGAATCAGCATCACATCTGAAGTTTTAACAGATGCAAACATTGAGAAGGTTAGCGTTTTAGCACCTTCAGTATTAAAACTAGTTGATGAAAAGGATGACACCAAAGTGTTATATGAAATCGCTAGTGGAGATTACAATTCATTCACAGTTAATGGAGCAATCTTTAAAGATGGTAAATCAATTGGAACTATTAGCGAAGCAATTATGGAATTACCTAAAGAAGAAAAAGAAGCTAAAGTTACAACTTTACTTACTGCTGTATTAACTAAGATTAATGTAATCGAAGAACAAGTAGCAGAATACTTAGAGAATGCCACAGACTTATCTGAAGATGTTGAATTCTTAGATTAGTCTAAAAGAAAAGGAGGATTAGATTATGATTAAAGTTATAGTAGGAACTACAACTCAAAGAGCTGAAAAGAACTACGCACCTAACACTTCAATCAGAAATATTTTAGAGGATAATGCAGTTGATTATTCAGTTGCTCAAGTTATGCTAGATGGTGTAAGCCTTCAAGCAGGTGACATGGATAAAACATTAGCCGATATGAATATCACTGAAAAGTGTATGTTAATAGCCGTAGTTAAAGCAGCTAACGCTTAAGATAACGAGAGGCTTAGTCCTCTCTTTTCTTACCAGTAATATAGAATAGGAGATTTTAAAATGTTAACACTAAGAAGAAGTTATGACTTTGATAATGTGTTGGCAAGAGAGTATAAAATATTTGATACTAATTTTGCAGGAATGAATAATGTGCCAGGCTTAAGATGGATAAGATATAAGAATGTGGAATCAGCCTTAGCACCACTTGCATTTAATGAGATAGGAATATTCCAAAAGACATATGGAGTAGACTGTGATAATTATACAATTGAAACTTTAAATGAATCATTAGAACAAGACTATGAAGCCTGCTCAAATAATAGAGTTGGTATCATTAGGATATATACATCTAATGAAAACTTTGATACAGTTTACAATAGCTTAGAATCAGACTTGTTCGTAAACCCAGCAACCCCAATACCTGAGTTGTATAATAAATGTATGGAACAAGTTACAGCTAGAGAATCATTAAACTTTTTTGCTAAGACACAAGTCAAATTGATGCGTGGTAAAAACATAGTTGTATTGGTCAGCAACTATAGTGATGATGAACAAGCATCAGATTATTTTTTAACAATAGGTTTGATACCTATTTTATTTCCAAACTTAAAAGAAAAATTCAGCGAAGAAGAAATGGAATACTTTAAAGTCCTAGTTAATAGGTCACAAGTAAAAAGAATTTCAAATGTAAAACCAACAGAAGCATTTAATAAGATGTGTGCTTCACAAAAATATGAAGACCTAATCATGTCCGTTAGACTTCAATCTACAATAACTAATGTAGTTCAAGGTAGAGTAAGACAAGCAAGAGAAAGAGTTACTAGTTTATCTGGTGAAGCAGAGCAAACCCTTAGACATTATGATCAGATCTATAGAGATTATATTCAAGCTAATAAAGTTCTTGAGAACTTAGAGGCTACAACTAATGAAGTCGAAGAGGAAATCAAGACTGCTTTAAAGATAGAGAACATAGTTAAGGTTGCTTGCCAAGGTAATACCTTAGTTGAATACATCAAAGCACCAGTTACATTCTTCGAATCAGATGAATGTGAATGTGTTATGAAAGGATACAATGAGAACAGTCCTATCTGGAAATTCTTAAATGAAACATTCGTAGAACAAAAGTATAAATTAAATTTATTAAACAAATTTTATTTTGATTATAGTGCAGGTGCATCATTCACCAGACCTGGTGCAATGGACTATAATGATTTAGCTAATTATAATTGTTGGTATAATCCACATACAAATTTCTATAACTGTTTAGGAGATTATGAACCACAACTTAGAAAGTTACATAATGATAAAGACTTATTAATGTATAACAATGTAGCAATAGCATCTACTAAATCAATTAACTTTAGAGATGGTGCAGTAACTAGAAGATGGTTAGAAGATATCGAAAGATGGATTCAAGCAGGACCAAACTATAATTATTATGGTGTACCATTACTAGATATTAAATCATTCGAAGATGAAGAAGGAAACTTACATTCATTCAGAGAATTATTTATGGACACACCAGCACCAGTTGAACTAGATGTTACAGATACTTTAGGAGATGATGAAGATGGCGACGAGTAAAAGTTTAATAAACTTAGAACCAGTTCGTGAACAGGTTAGAGCTAAATTGTTAGAGAAATATGACTCAACAATTTATATGAATACATCTTCAGTTGATATTAAAGTAGATGTAAAAGAAATACTTGAACAATATATAGAAGAGAAACATCTTGAAGAACCAAAAATTTATATAACTACTGAAGCATATGTTAAGTTAAGAAAGTTAGTAGATGATACAACAACTGAGATAGGTTGGTATGGAACTGTAACCAAAATGCCAGGTCTTGAATCAGTGTTTGTAATTGATGACATCATTGTGTACCCACAAGTTGTAACAGGTGCAACTTGCGTACAAGATGATGATAGGGTTTTTGAATTCGAACTTAGTCTATCAACAGACCAAGTAAATCGTAAAAGATTTCATGGTCATAGCCATGTCAACATGGGTGTTACACCATCTGGTGTAGATGAACAGTTCTATCAAGATATCCTAACTCAAGTTGATGATTACTTTATTATTATGATAACAAATAAATCTGGTAATTATTATACTAGATTCTACGATATGCATAACAATATATTATATACAAGTATACCAGTACAAGTTATGTTAGATGATGGCATTGCACTTGAGCATTGGTATGATGATGCAACACAAGATAATCTAAAAGAACATACATATACACCACCAGTTAAAGCAGATGCAGATAAAAAGAATTTCCAAGGTAGCATATTCGATAGTCCTTATGATGACTACGATTATGATCCTTATGAATCTTATGCAGATAGATACGCTAGATACTATGAGTCTACTAAACAAGAGAAGCGTAAACCAGGTAGACCAAAGAAAGGAAGTAGATGGTATGATTAAGAGAGAAGTATGGAAAAGATATAAAGAATCAGAAGGTAAGATAAACATAATAAAAGAACCAGGTAAAGAATCAACAAGTCAATTATATTATGGTGAACCACCAATCTTACTTACAATGATTACATCTATGGTACATACATTAGTAGTAAAGAACAAAGTCTTTACACAAGAAGAACTAATAACAGCAGTTAACTTAGGAAGCAGAGAAGAAGATGAACTTAAGTAAGTCATTAGAATACTTTGACCCACTTAACCAACTTGATGGTAGCATCCATGTTATAGGTATAGGTGCAATGGGTTCAAGAGTTGCTGAATTATTAGTTCGATTAGGTATAAATAAAATACACATCTGGGATATGGATACAGTTGAAGATAAGAATATAACTAATCAATTATATCTTCATCATCAAATCGGTATGAATAAAACAGATGCGTTAGAAGAAATTCTTTTAGATATAAACCCACAATTAAAAGTAATTAAACACGGAGCATATAAAGACCAAGCCTTATCAGGTTATGTGTTCTTGTGTGTAGATAGTATTGAACTTAGATTTCATATTGCTAAGAGCAATGAAAACAATACACAAATCAAAGCAATGTTTGATACTAGAATGAGACTAGAAGATGCACAAAGTTATGCAGCTGACTGGTCAAATGAAAAACAAAAGAACTTATTTCTTAACTCAATGTCATTCACAGATGATGAAGCTAAGGAAGCAACTCCCGTCTCTGCCTGCGGCACGACGCTTTCAGTTGCCAGCACTGTAGTATCTACTGCTGCATTTACAGTTAGTAATTTCATTAACCTAATTCGTAAATCAAAATGTGACAGCATGATATTCACAGATGCATTTAATTTTACAATAACTAAATTTTAAAATCTAATAGTATACTTACTGTTTATGTCAATCTTCAGTAAGACTTTTAGACTTAGACTCAAAAGTTTCAAACTTTTAGAAGGAGATATACGAAGAGGATTCAGAGATCCTGGGGCCCGACGCACGGTTCGATGCTGCAGAATGCACTCCGCACAGATGAAGACCCTGGCCATCACCTCCCAATTGCACACTTCGTACACCCTGATTGTAGCTCCTTCGAGACATGTTACATCCCAGTAATATTAAGAGTATTAGATTTTATAGAAAGGAAGATAGATATGTATATAACTACTAAACAAAAACCAGAAGGTGTATCTAATCTAATTGATGAGTTGTTTGAGATAGCTAACATAGAAGATATAGACTATGTTATTACAGATAACAATCCATTAGTTAGAACAGTTACACATAAGGTAACAGAACAACAGATAACAACACAGCATACATCACTTGAAAAAATATTAGTGTTCTGTGCTATGGTAGATACTGTATGTGAAAGACATCCACATCCAGAGACTGAATATACACAATTTAAAATACCAAAGAGAACACATGGATTCAGAACTATCAATGCACCTGAACCTTTACTTAAAGAAGATATGAAAAAGATAGCCAATGCATTAGATAATTATTTAGATATACAATGTCATGATAGTGCGTGGGCATACATAAAAGGTAGAGATGTAGTTAAAGCAATGACTGAACACACAGCCAATGAATCTAAATGGTTCTTAAAGTTAGACCTACATGATTTCTTTGGTAGTTGCAATCCAGAATTTATAGTTGAAAGACTATCAATGATTTATCCATTTGCATTATATCTATCAGATGATAGAGTTAAAGTTGCATTAGATAAACTTGCACACTTTGCTACACTTAATAATGGATTACCACAGGGTACACCATTATCACCTATCTTAACTAATTTAATTATGGTATCATTTGATTATGAGATGACTAGACTAATATATAAATTAGTTAACGATGGTATATTACCTAAACAAAAATATATTTATACTAGATATGCAGATGATATTATTATATCTAGTAAAATGAAATATGATTATTCAAGATTAGTTAGAGAGATAGAAAGAAAGTTATTAAAAGATACACCTCTAACAATCAATAAAGAAAAGACTAGATATGGTTCTTCATCAGGAAGAAACTGGAATCTAGGTATCATGTTCAACTCAGATAATAAACTTACAATAGGATATAGAAGAAAACAAAAACTTAAATCTGTTATACATAATTACATTACATCAACAGAACCTTGGTCGCTCGAAGATCTTAGATGGTTATTAGGTCAACTATCTTGGTTAAGAAATGTAGAACCAGAATACTTCGAAGGTCTTATGACTTACTTTAGAAGTAAAACAAATGTAGATGTATGGAATAATATATTAACAGACATTAAGAATCATAACTAATTTAATAGTCAATCGTATATACTAAACACCTAACAAGTTATATCTCTGTATATACTCTATTAGATTAAATCAATAGATTCAAACTTTTACTACACTAGTAAACTATCCGCCACCGCTGGAAATTTTCCTAGAGCGTAGTAAAATTTCCAGCCATTGCGATAGTTTACTATCAGTTTTGTATTAAGGAGGTTATGATATGATAGATAGATGGAAAGAGATAGAGTTCTACTACTATCTAAAGAAACTTATGATAACATTTAATGATGTGTTAATCATAGATTACATTGAAGCAGTATGTAATCTAGCACGAGTACCAATTAGTTCAATTAAAGTATTAGCTAGTCGTATTCGTTCACAAGATACATCAATAGTTCCTAACCGTGAGGAGACTGTGTATATAGCCAGACAACTTGGCATCTCTTATGGCAAAGTCGAAACAGAATTCGGTATAGCTAACTCAACCCAACGAAGATTATATGAAGATGAAGAAAAACTAAAGAGAAGATATGCAGTTATAAGTCCAAGGTTAGATGAGTATGATAGAAATAATGCAATTAAGTTCATGCAAGTAGTAAAGAAATTAAAGGAGATTTAATATGGGAAAGATGATGGATATAAAGTTCAGAGCAGATGAAGAAATGTTTATTGAACTACAAGACTTAATGAATGGTATAGGACAGAACGCTCTATACATGTCACACTATGAACTAGCTGAACAAACAGGAATGAGTCCAATAAGTTGGAAGAAGTTCTTATTAGACCCAAGAGTAGCAGCATTCATTAATGAAGAAATGGATTTATTAAAGAGAGCTAAGGTCAGCACAATGTTATCTACTGTAGATACAAACAAGAATACTGGTCAAGCTCAGTTACTTAATACCTTGCTAAACCAAACTAAAAACACAGATAGAAAAGAAGGGCCTGTATTTATATACACCCACATACCTTTAAACAATCAAGAGGAGCATGCGCCTAATGTCGCTACAAATATCACCGATCAGGATAACAGTTAAAGGTCAAGTGTTTGGTGCAGGTACAGGTAAAGATAAAGGATTAGAAGTATTCCCAACAACAGACATACTACTTAAGAAACTATGTGTTAAAGATGAAGAAAGATTTATAATTAAAACTAAACAAGAAAAAGTATTTGACTTAACAACAGACTATGAAACATTAAAGAACTTAAGAGAGTATCAATTAGATGATGTCAAGTTCTTAGCTGCTAGAAAATGTGCAGGTTGTTTCAATGAACAAAGAACTGGTAAGACACCAACAGCATTATCAGTTATGAAAGTTAAAGATGTTACTAAGCTTTTAATCATAGCACCAGCCAGTACACTATATACATGGGCTAAAGAATGTAAGACATGGTGGTTTACTGGATTACCTGTGTATGTGTGTGATGGTACAGCTAGTAAACGTAAACAACTAATAGAGAACTGGAAAGTCGGTGCACTTATTATTAGTTATGAATGTCTTCGTGAAGTAACCAGAACAAACAAGAATGAGTTCGGAGAAATAGAAGAGATGTATCAAACAGGAGATCTAGCATACATAAGAAAACATAAAGACATACAAGGATGTATATTAGATGAAGCACATAGAATAAAGAATCATAAATCTAAACAAGCTCAAGCATTATTTAGTTTAGATTATATACCACATAGACTTGCACTAACAGGAACACCAGCCCCTGGTAAACAACATGAAGTATTTAGTATACTACATTGGTTATACCCACAAGTGTTTTCAGGTTATTGGAGATTCATAGATTATTATTTCACACAGTATGATGAATGGACTAGTGCAGGCGCACATAAAGTAATCGGTCCATTCAAGAGAGGTAAAGCAGAAGAACTACAAGAGTATCTTAATGTTATCTCTACCCGCCGCTTGCGCTCGTCGGTTATGGCGTGGCTACCTGAGAAAGATAGAATCAAAGTTCCACTTCCATTAACAACAGAACAAGAAAGATACATACAACAGTTAAAGGAAGACTTTGAGATAACAGGAACTGATGTAGATGCTATCAATATCTTAGCTCAATTAGTTAAGATAAGACAGATATGTTTAGCACCAGCAGTACTTGGACTTAAAGGTAAGAGTCCTAAGGTAGAGTGGATTAAACAATATCTAAAAGATTACCCAGAGAAATCTGTAATCATATTCAGTAACTTTACTGAGTGGTTAAAGTATCTAGGTAAAGAATTAAATTGTAATGACTTCATCATAGGAGAAACTTCAAAAGTTAAAAGAGAACAATTGAAAAATGATTTTCAATCTGGTAAGATAAAGTTATTACTAATAAATATCAAAGCTGGTAAAGAAGGTATCACATTAGATAAAGCTGATGTTGCTATCTTCACAGATAAGTATCCACCAGTTGGAGATATACAACAAGCCGAAGATAGATTCGTAGCTACATCTAAGGATAGATTAGATAGTGGACATACTATAATAGATTTATATATGGATGATAGTTATGAAGTTAATATATTAAAGATGCTAAGCAAGAATGCTAGCGAAGTTGATATTATAAATAATTATATCAACTATATAAAGGAGGCGAAGTAAATGATTAACTTAGTTACTTTCGTAGGTCACATCAATTATATCTACACTGAAGATAATATCTTAGAAGTTAAAGGCACCAAAGTAATATACAAAGACGAGATCAAAGTCGGTGAAGAAGAAGTGTATATTCCAGTTCTTGTTGGTGATTCAATGATGAAGCATATCCAACAATACTGTAATATAAATGATGTAGTCGGTGTCAAAGGCTGGCTTAAGAATCGAGATGGAAAGCTAATAGTAATGGCTGATAAAGTTACATTCTTAGCTAGTCAACAGGCAGGACAAGAACTAGGAGGTGAAGTAAATGATAGCGAGTAAATTCCGTAAGGCAGCAAGACAACAACTAAAAGCATCTATAATGATTGAAGGACTTCAAGGCTCAGGTAAGTCAGGACTTGCATTATTATTAGCCAAGGCATTAACAGATGATTGGGATAAGATATATGCAATCGATACTGAAAACAAATCATTAGATTTATTTGAAGGTATCAAGATGAACACTGGTGAACCATTCGGTGAATTCAATAAGGTAGACTTACTAAGTGAAGATGGATTCGCACCTAGTAATTATCTAGCATTAAGAGATGAAGCAATAGCAGCAGGAGCTGAAGTAGTTATAATGGATTCTATCTCACACATGTGGAATAGAAAAGGTGGACTACTTGATACAGTTGCTGAAGCACAAGCACAAGGCTTAGATAACTACAGAAGTTGGGGTACTGACAAGAACCGTAAAGAAAAAGAATCACTTATAGATATAGTTCGTAGTCCATATGTACATATGATAACTACTGTAAGAATTAAAGAGAAGTTCGGACTTGAGTTTGATGAAACAAAAGGTAAGAACAAAGTAGTATCATTAGGTGAACAACAAATCCAACAAGATGGATTAAAGTATGAACCAGACTTAGTATTAAGAATGGTTACACCAGGTAATATGGATGGAACTAATCCAGTAGTTGAAGTACTTAAATCTAGATATGCAATACTTAGAACTGGTGAAGAGTACGAAGTAACTGCTGAGTTGTTAAAGCAACTAAGAGAATACTTGGAAGAAGGTGTAGATCCTGAAGTAATCCTTAAGGAACAGAAGGAAGCAGTGATGAATCAAATAAAAGAATACTGTAATACACCTACAAGAAAGTCAGTTTGGAAAGCATTAAAAGAATCTAGTGGATTTGAAGGTAAACTAGAAGATATGCCAATAGAATTGATGAAAGAATTATATACTAAATTAACTGAAGAATAGGAGTGAAGTTATGGAAACAGTTCAAATGATGAACACAATGCCTCTTGAAGAAGAGAAAGAGGATGTACTTAAAGTTGAGGAATTAGTTCCAGTAGACTATAAGAAACTTAGTAAAGAAGAATTGATTGGAGTAATCGAAGAACAAAATAAAGTTCATAAACAATATGAAGAGAAGTTAGTAGATTTAGAAGATACACATAAAAAAGAAATGGAAGCATCATCTGAATATTATCTAAAGAGAATAGATGAGATGAAAGCGTTGACTAGATACTATGAACGTAAGTTAAAATTATTAAAAGATATTATAACAATTGAAACGGGAGATGATAAATAATGTTGAATTTTAGTAAACTTCCAACTGAGAAACCAAATAATAATTCAGTTGCAGAAGGAACATATAATGCAACTATCTTCAAAAGTGAAATGAGAAAGAGTAAAACAACTGAGAATGAATATCTAAATGTATCATTCAAACTTGATGAAGGTGGATTTGTAAATGAAAACTATTTTGATAGTGATAAACCATTCCTACAATATAAGTTAGGACAATTACTTAAGGCTTGTAAAGTTACATTAGCAGGAGAAGGAACTCTTAAAGATGTACAAAAAGTTATTCAAGGAAAGAAAGTTATTATTGATGTAGCAGTTAATGATAATGGTTATGGTTCATTAGATTATTCTGGTAACCATGAAGGAATCTATGCACCAGATGCTGCACCTGTAGAAGAAGAGATCGAAGATCCATTCGCAGCAGCAGAAGTAACAGTAGATGAATCAGTTGAACAAGCCTTAGTTGATGAAGACTTCTAATAAATGAGTAGTTTCTTCGAGTATTATTTCGATGATGCTGATTGGAGTAAGAAAGAAACAGCAGTGTGCTGTCCATTTCCACATCATTCAGTTAGCGGATTCGAGTATCACGAGTCCATACCAAGTGCACACATTAACTTAGATAAGAATGTGTTCCACTGTAAAGTATGTGAGAAAGGCTTGTCTGAAGTATCATTCATATCTGAAATATTAGGTTGCAAATATGAAGCAGCCAGTAAGATAGCGAGTCTCTATAGAGATGTAGAGAATCTATATAGTTGGAATCAACTTACACTTAAACCTAGAACTAAAGAGATATGTAATAACTTAGGTATAAGTGATAAAGTTATAGAAGAACTACATCTTAAGACAGAGAACGGAGAGGAGGACATAGCATTCCCCGTACTTATGTATGGCAAGGTAGTGGATGTAAGGAATTATAGTCCTTACAATAGAGCAGCAAAGATAAGAAGTCGTGCTGGTTCCACTACAGGAATGGTTATTCCTTTTGACCTCTGGATAAATACAAATCCACACACATGGACAGTATTGTGTGCTGGTGAAAAAGATATGGCAGTGGCAAGAAGCAATGGCTTTAATGCTATCACCTTAACAGGTGGAGAGAAAGCATTGCCAAAGATACTTAAACCTTTTAAGGATCGTAGAGTAGTAATATGTTACGATCACGATGAAGCTGGTATTGAAGGAGCTAAGGCAGTGGCCGCAGCAATCTTACCATATGCAGCAGAGGTTAGGATATGCACTGGGTTCCATGAAGTATGTAAGGAACACGGTGAGGATATAACAGACTTCTTTACTAAATACAAAAAGACAGCAAGGGATTTAAAACAATACATCATTGACTCACCAGTCTTCACACCTGAAGAAGCAGCAACAATCAACAAAGTAACACATCCTTTCGTTACACTTTTAGAAGCATCACAACCTAAGTATATAAATAGAGTTGTTCAATCTAATGTGCAAGTTGTAGCCACCTATGAAAAGGCTATGCCTGTGCCTACAACTATTCATGCAACTAAACTAAATACTAATGGTGATGATAAATATAATCTTATGAGTCAAGGTGAAACGAGAGACTGGGAATTGTGCGAAAGCACTTGTCAAGATGTATTAAAACTAATAGATAATAACTTCACTGAACAACAAATAAGAGATAATACAAGAGAGATATTAGGTATAACTAAAGTTGAACGAGATGTTAAAGTCGAGAAGCCAACTAAAGAAACTGTATATCAATGTAATATCACAGACTTATTTGAAGTAACAACCAAGAATCCACAGACAATAGAATTCAATGCTTATGTAATAGGCAAAAGACTTGAGAGTGGAAAGAAATATTGTATAACATATAAACTAGTGCCTCATCCATTTAAAGGACAACAATTAACAGCAATCATATTAGATGCAACTGAGGCAGCAGATAGTGTAACTGACTTCCACGTTACAGAAGAAAACAAGAAATTGTTAGAGCAAGTTAGAAATATGAAAGGCAGCGTACATGATAAAGTAGAAGCACTATCTGAAATGGCAAAGAGTTATATAGGTTATGATGGATATAATAAACTTATAAAAGCAATTGACTTAAGTTTCCACACAGCATTACAGTTTAATTTTAATGGTAAGACTGAACGTGGAACATTAGATACATTGATAGTAACTGAAAGCCGTATAGGCAAATCCTCTACAGCAGAAGCATTACAGAAATTGTATTCATTAGGTACATTCGTATCTTTAGCAGGAGGTAATGCAACTATCGCTGGTATCATAGGTGGTAGTAATAAAGTAAATGGTAGTTATCAAACCAGAGCTGGTTTACTTCCTATGAATCATAGAGGATTGGTAGTATTTGAAGAGCTTGCTAAGTGTGATAAAGATTTAGTTAAAGCATTAACAGATACTAGAAGTAGTGGCTCAGTTAAAATTACCAGAGTTAGTGGCGATTTACAATTACCTGCATTAGTTAGAATGATAACTCTATCTAATGTAAAAAGTTCAAGTAAGAATATTCAACCAATAGCATCATATCCAAATGGTATAACTATATTAGTAGATCTAATAGGGGCACCTGAAGATATAGCAAGATATGATTTGATGCTAGTTATGGGTGAAACAGGTAATAGAGAGATTGATCCAGATTGGAGACCAGCTACACCATTCGAACCCGAAGTATATAAAGCAAAGATTAGATGGGTGTGGAGTAGGAATCCTGATCAAGTTATAATCACACGAGAAGTAGTAGAATATATCTTTAAGAAATGCAATGAACTAAATAATAAATATGATTCCCATATAAAGATTTTCGGTACCGAGGCCTGGAAGAAAGTGGCCCGTTTAGCAACAGCCATTGCAGGATATGTAGTATCAACAGATGATACATATGAAAAGATTATTGTAACTACTGAGTGTGTTGATGAAGCAGTAGATTATTTAATTAGTTGTTATGATAACAATACATTTAAGTTAAAAGAATATGTAGATAACGAAAGAAGATATGGAGATATTGATGATGATGGGATAAAACTTCTTCAAGATATCTACAATCAAAGTCCAATAACTTTACAACAGTTGAGTGTGTTGGATAAAACTAATAGAATGAATCTAACTTCAGCAACAGGATTAGATAATGATATGTATAATAAACTAATGAATCGATTAGTTCAAGGAGCCTTTGTTAAATTTGATGGATATGATATAGTTCCAACAGAAAGATTTAGAAAAGGTTTCGGACTAATAGATAAATCTGGTAATATTGTGAGAGTAGGTGAGTTCAATGCGTAAGATAGCACACTTAGAAATGAATGAACTAAAATCAATGGACGAATTAGTCAATGCAATTAAGTTATATAGACAAAGAACTAATGGTAAAGGTGTACCAATATTCTTTGATACAGAAACAACTGGATTAAATATTAAATATGATACACCTTTCCTAATTCCTTGGGGTTATTATATAAATGATACAGCATACATATACTGTGTCGATATAGATAAAGATAAACATCTATTTGAACAAACAGCATTAACAGTATTATTACTTGCAAAAGAGCAAGGTTTGGTTGGTCATAATATTAAATATGATTTACACATGTTTACAAATATAGGTGTCAAGTTACCTGAAACTTTACATTATATTGACACAATGATACTAATTAGACTTGCACACAATGCATTAACTCCAGAAAATGGTGGACCTCCACTTGGATTAAAAGAGTATGCAGTTAAGTATATAGACAGATCAGCTAAAGATAATGAACGCATTGTAAGACAAGAGAGAACAGCAATAGCAAAAGAATATAATAGATTATTAAAAGATAAATTGTATAAAGTTAGTAGCAAATGGACTTTAAGGTATATAGATGAATACTTTAAAGATGTATTACATAGTGTTGATACACTAGAAGATAAAGTTCGAGATGCATACATTGATTGGTATGTAGATTTACCTGAACAGATTAGAAATAATATGACAACAGGTAGAGTTGAATCAGAAGATGTACCATACAATCTACTTAATCGTGACCAAGTTATTAAGTATGCAATGTATGATATAGTATGGACAATGGAAATATACTTACAATGTATGCCTGCTATCAAAGCAAGAAGAAATGAGATAGCACTTGAACGAGAAGAATGTATGATAATGCCATTAGTTAGAATGGAAGACTGTGGTTTCCAAATGGATGGAGCATATGTTAGACAAGTAACTAAAGACTTGGCTGAATACCTAGCACATCAGAGAAGCGAGTTATTCAACCTAATAGGCGAGTCAATCTCAGTAGGTCAACACGCAAAGATAAAAGAGATTTTAATAAATAAGTATCAATTAAATGTACCTGGGACTGGTAAGGAAGATCTGAATAGAATCTATGATGAACTAAAAGCTAACGATCCAGAAGCAGAAGTTGTTAGATTCATAGGTCTTGTACAAGAACTAAGAACCTTAGAGAAATGGTATGCAACATATCTACTTCGCTTCGTAAGAGAATTAGATTTAGGACATAAGAGAATCTATACTCAAATCAATCAGGTAGGAACTGTATCAGGTAGAGTTACATCTGACTTTCAACAGTTTCCAAAGTATGGTATCAATAAAGAAGACGGAACACCATTGTTCCATCCTCGTAAGATGATTGTTAAATCTGATGGCTATGCAGGAATTGCTTATCTAGATTATAGTCAGGTTGAATTAAGACTTCAAGCATTATACACAATATTAGTAGGACATCCAGACTTGAATCTATGTAGAGCATATATGCCATATGAATGTTATTATATAGATTATGATGACATTGGATGTGGTGAAGTGCAAGGCAGTATGATTCCATTCGATTATAAAAATCCAGTACACATCCGTCATGCGTATGATTGGAAATGGTATAGGAAAGAAGATAATAAAGAATGGGAACCAACTGATGTACACGCTGCAACAACTCATGTGGCATTCCCAGACTTAGATGTACACTCAGATGAATTCAAGAAACTAAGAGGTAAAGTTGGTAAGCGTGTTAATTTCGCTAAGAATTATGGTGCACAGTTTAATAGAATTAAAGTTATGTTTCCAGACTATGATGATGAAACAATACATAGAATAGATGATGCATATTATAAAGCATTCCCTGGTGTTAAGAAGTATCATGAGTATTGTTATAACATAGTTAATGAAAGTCCTTATGTAGAAAATCTATTCGGAGTTAAATACTATGGATTATCAGGACATAAACTTATAAACTGTTTAGTTCAAGGCAGTGGAGCTTATCTACTTAAAGAAAGAATAAAAGAGGTAGATGAATATATACAATCACATCACCTAAAATCTAGAATGCAAATGCAAATACATGATGAAATAAGTTATGAGATTTACCCAGGTGAAGAAGAACACGTTAAGGAATTCAAAAGGATAATGCAGAAATTTGATGACAGCTATGTTCCAATCATAGCCGACCTTGAATGGACTACCACAAACTGGGCAGACAAAGAGGAGGTTGATGAGATTGGGAACAAGTAGATATGTGTTAGCAATAGATCCATCAGGTAACTATCAAGAAGGTTTCGGCACTACAGGCTGGTGCCTTCTCGATGTAGTTACTAATAAAGTATGTAAATTTGGTTCTATATACGCAGGTGATTATAGCTGTCAGTTTCAATACTGGGATGCTCACGTGCAACTAATAGATAGTATGTCTGGTTATCACCCAGATATAGTAATAGAAGATTACTTATTATATAGTAATCGTGCTGAGGCGCAAACTAATTCTAGATTAGAAACTCCCCAGCTTATAGGTATTATAAAATATGAAACTTATAAGAGAGGTTTATTTGTATATATTCAAACAGCAATGCAAGTTAAAACTAGATGGAATAATCAGTTACTTGCAAGAAAAGGTTATATCAGCATGACAGGTTCTAGATGTTATATCGGAGATGTTCTAATCTCAGACCATATACAAGATAGCATTAGACATGCTGTACATTATAAAACATATCATAGTAGATTCAAGGGAGCTAATAGAAATGTACGAAGTAACAATTAAGACACCACATAATACAATTCAATTTGCAACTGATGATATAAATGATGAACAGTTTAAAGAAATATTAGATCAACCTTGGGTTGAAGATGTAGAAATAAAAAGTGTACAAAGTACAAACTTTAAGAAATTGGTTAGGAGGGAAGAACATGAAAGAGGATGTAATAAACATAATGAATAGTGTTCATATAGATGTTGTTGGAGATAAAGTAAAGATTGAATGTGATCCTAAACGAGATAATCTACCTATAGAAGTAGTAGAAGAAATCGTTAAGGCTACAATAAATCAATGCCAACATGAAAAGGAAAAAGACTTACCTGCTGGTTTAGTCGAAGCCGTAGCAAAAAAATATGATGAACACGTATTCAATACTATGATGGCTTGGAGAACTGTATCATTTATATTGATGGCAGGTATCGCAGCAGCGTTAATATTTTGGAGGTAATATGGAAGATAAAATATTAGAAGCTGGCATTCTTGAGATAGCTGTAAAGAATGTCCAGTCATTAAGCCATGAAGAATATGCACTTGTAAGAAAGAATTATTTCGGTGCAAGTGATTCAAGTATTCTTTGTGGAGTAAACCTATATAAGAGTATTGAAGATTTAATAAAAGAAAAGAACTGTAAGTTCATTACACAAGAAGAAAAAGAGGTAGGAGAAAAGCCTATTGTAAAGAAGGGTTATGATGTAGAACCTATTACATTACAAAAGGCAGAAGAAGAACTAGCAAAGCATGGGTTCTTAGGACAACTAATTAAACCACAACACATGTATAAATTCAAGAATGTAGATGGTTTATCAGTTAACTATGATGGTGTATTCATATCTGATGATAAACCTTTAATACCTGTCGAAGCAAAACTTGTTAGTAAGTTCGGTGAGAAATACTACAATAAAACAATTACTATTGAAGATGCTAAACAAGTCAATGTATTAGATACAGATATAGAAATTCAAACACACATCAAACAAATGGCAACAAGACTTGGTATCCCAGCATATTATTATACACAAGTTCAACAAGAGATTGCTGGTTTAAATGCACCTTATGGTTTCTTAGCTGCTATGTTTGATGAGACTTGGTCATTCAAATTATATTACATACCTAGAGATGAAGGTACAATTCAAGCAATCTATAGGTTATGTGAAAGAGATATTAAAAAGATAAAGAGAGATATTTAATCTCTCTTTTTTTTATCTTAAGTGTTTAAGTTGTCTAGGGTGATCCCAACTAAGATACTTACGCATTACACGGCGGTATCTATAATTATTATGATACCAATGTGGCTCAATAGCTGTCGTAGTTTCTAGCCACCTTTGTAAGTTTTTACCTTTACCAAAGTAATATCTATAGTTAATAACTTTAAAGTTGTTCTTAGCTTTAGCACTAGGTCTTGGTATCTTTTTAGGATACTTGGTCCACCTTGGTGAACTACCACCGCTAGAATATCTAGATAAATACCTACGACGTGGTCTATATTCTGTCTTTTGTAATTTGGTATATACACTTGGTAATAAACTACGTTCCTCTTTTATTTGTTTATATCTTGATTCAACGGATGTAAATGGGTTTAAGTCAGTAACATCTTCAAGACCTAATGGAACTGCAAGGAATGGATTTATTCTATCTTTTAATGCACCTGTTGGATTAGCTAATAACTGGAAGAAGTCCATTACTGAAGAGCCTAATTTTAATAGGATGTCTTGATCTCCGATTCGGAATCTTATATTACCAGCCATGACGTTATAGAAATAGTATCTATTATTTCGTACGTCTTCCCAACTATATCCATCGCTGTTCCAAGATTGTTCAAGCATATCTAATTGCATCTTAAGAACGTCTATATTTTTAGTTATACCTTCGTTCAAGTAATAAGATACATTATTGAATGGGAAGACTGAGAACCACATTAACTGCTCAACAGGTTTTAACTGAAATGCTGATAGGTCGTAATCAAAATGCGTGTCTATAATTTTTCGTATAGCATCTCCTGGCTCAAGTCCGTTCTCTGTTAGATTAAGAAATAGTGATAGACGTGCATCACGTTCGATTGAGTCATTCACTGAACGCACCCATTTAATAGGGCCATGGTCATAGATAGTAGCATTGAGCCATTTCTCCATGGCTGTTCTATTTATGACACCGTTTGCATCATTATATTGGAATAATATTTCTTGCATTGTTTCAGATAAACCTGCTGATGCTGGAGACCTATTAAACATATCTAACATTACATATAGTTTTTGGTCTGCTTCAGATAACGTAGCTAGATATTTTTTAGTATAGTACTTATTTATTACACGTTCGTTAATATCTGCTTCAGCTAAGTCTGCAATAGCAGCTTGAGCTTTTTCATACCATTCATTTAGTTTACGTGCTTTAAATCTATAGTTTATGTTTTCCATGAAAGCACTAACACCTTGTGCAGAGGACAAGTTCTTTATATAGTTTGAGTCCCACTCGTTACGTAGTAAGAAACCAGGTGTTGTTAGATATATAGATTTATACATAGCACAAATTGCTAAGTAATTACGAAGTGCTTTATTAGTTACTGCATGCTTATTTATAGTTAGCACCATTGTTCTATAGCTTTCATGTGGAACAATGATTGCACCTAATTCACGTGCTTGATTTAAAGTCTTTTTATTATGTACATAGTACTTATATACTTTCGGTTTACCTTTTTTATCTTGACGAAGCACACAAGCAACCCAGTTATTACGTTTAAATATTTCTTCTACTTCTTTATCAGAAGAATTCTTAAACACTGTTCTATATAAGGCATTGTTAGAATCAAAGTCCTTAGACCAGAACACTTGCATTAGTTTATGTGTTGCATTATCTGCATCTATAGATAACGTAGCAGTTGTCCATAACTCTCTATCAGCAACATTAGTCATAGGTGTTGCTACAATATTGCTATTAGGTATTTTCATATCGGTGTTATAAAAGAAACTATTATAACAATCTAGATCACCTATGAATATAGTATTAAGTATTGGTCGCTTGTCTTCCAATATTTTAGATACATCTATATCTCCAAGTGCTGCAGCAATCTCTTCATTTTTTAAAATGTTTTCTAAGTCTGTATTAGTGATTGAAGCACCTAGGAATAAATCATCAGGTATACTTGTTTGTCTAAAGTATTTCTTTAAATCTCTTATAGTATCAGTAAGTACTTTCTGCTCTTGTTTAAATACAAATCTAGGTTGTATCCAAGGGTGTGTTGCTTTACCAAGTATTTCATTTGTTGTACGTTTTATAATATACATGTTGTTATTCTTAAGAGGTATAACTTCTAGACCTGCTTCACTAAGTTCTTCGGTAGTAAACTTAGTAATTAGATTTGCTTTACGTGCATCTAAATAATCAGGTACTTTATATACTACAAAGCCAAGATCGTATGTGTCACGATCAATATAGTCTCTTAATTGAAAAGCATTCCAATTCATATAACTTTGGTTCAATACGTTATTACGTTCTTGTGAGAAGAACATACGAACAGGACCACTAGTCATACCATCTGAACCACGTACACCCCATTGTTCAAGCTGTTTAAGATAAGATTCAGCAGCTTGTTTATATCTATCTTTTATAACATTAGCAACAGGTGTATTGTTATCAGGATCTATAAGTATATCTAATTTACGTAACTTATTATAGTCTACTAAATCATTTTGAATAGCGTTGTCAATGTCTGTACGATATTTACCAAGAGTCTCAGGATCTCTGATGTAGCGTCCAAACTCTGATGTTATTAGATTATGTGCACCACGATTACAAAATGCCTCTTGTGTGTCTAACTTATTACGTATTGTTTTATACATAACTGCTGCATCTGAAACACCATTACGTTGTATAGCATCACGCATTGCAACATAATTAGATTCAGGTGTAGTTCTATAATGTATCTTTTGGGAATAAGTATAGTTTCTGTTTTCTGTGAATACACGTTTAACCTGTCTATAATGGTTGGCTCCAACAATACCTAAGTTATTATCAGTAACTGTAATATCCCACATCTTTAACTGTTCTGGAGTTAGACTACTGAAGTATACTAAAGGATCTTTTGGAGCAAATTCAAGTGTTGGATTATCCATAAACAAGTTTATCAAACTGTTCCTTATAACATTGAGTTCATCTACATCATCAAATACAACTCCTCGTATAGCTTCAGCTGCGTTTTCCATTTTATGATAAAACAGATTGTATCCTTTATTTGTTACATTAGGTAGATCTTCAGGTCTTATCTTATTCTCAGTCATAAACTTTTGACTATATACTTTTTTATAACCTAGGAATTGATTAGCTGTAGAATTGTTATATCTGTTTTGATATAGATTGCTAAGCTGTGTGAACTTATCTGTTTCAGATGCATATATAAGGGCTATTGCATTCTTCGCTTGTTCTTCTCCATGTTGACTCCAATAACTAGCAGCGATATTCTGTGATTGTGTAAGACGTTTATTTACTTTAGCTAATTCAATTTCAGTATCTTCAATAGCTTTGGATAAAGTAACAATATAATTTCTATTTAATTGTGCTTCTAGAAATTTATTAAAATTAGTATCAGGTACACCTTTACGAGCATATTCCAATATCTTTTGATTTGCTCTTTGTAGTTCATAAGCAGGCATATTATCTGTTAGAAATCTTATAGCTGTTGAAGTATCTAATATAACTTGAGCATCTGCTTTAGCTTTAATAAGACTTTCTATTACAGGCTTGTAAGCGAGCCCGAGATCAGTGAACACTTGTGAAGCATTACGATTATTACCGAACGTATCGTTAAACCAACTATAGTTCCAGGTCTGTAGTAGTTTCATATTAGTATTATTTTGTGTACCTATAAACACCTGTGTCTTTAAATAATCTGAAAAAGCATTTTCAAAATTATTTTTTAGTTTAGTCAACAACTCAGGATTTGCTTCGAAGAATACTTTGTTATCACGAAATGCTTGTTGTGCAAATTCATCTACAATATTATTGAATAACACGTCATTGTAAATTGTGGTAGCCATATAGTCTCTATATTTATATACCATATTATACATAAGACCTTGTAGATAATTACGCATCTCTTTATTATCTGTGATATCTAATACGTTAACATTACCTAAGAGTCTGTTTATATTATTAGTACCATCAATAGTAGATAGAGCAGTATCAATATATTAAGAAAGTT
>Ga0247609_10000578_pt1 | contig 49948 bp, 70 predicted proteins | sample 172DNAGHGlowgp2_FD_193487 | JGI IMG/M metagenome (GOLD analysis project Ga0247609, IMG submission 193487) | Sheep rumen microbial communities from Palmerston North, Manawatu-Wanganui, New Zealand - 1728 DNA GHGlow gp2 | ecosystem: Host-associated > Mammals > Digestive system > Stomach > Rumen ... | reverse complement strand
TACATCATATAATGTTTCATTAGTGAAATTTGGGTGTTCTATAGTAGGTTGCACACCTAAATCTGGCATGTCTTCTTGAACTCTATTTTTAATTGCATCATATTCATCAACAATTAAAGAATACAAATCATCTAAATCTTCAATAGTGTATTTATACGTTTCACCATCTGTTTCATCCGTAATCCAAACATGGTTATTACGGTCTCCCTCTGGTTTTTCATGGTCAATTTCCCACAACCACCAACTTATCCAGTCTTCTGTTGCTTCACCTTTAATACCATTAGAAATAAGTTCAATAACATCATCAACCAGTTCAGCTGCTGTGCTTACCCAGCCTGTTGTATCTTCACATACTAGTACATCTGAAAGCACGTCATCTTTAGCCATTTGAGCTTGAATATGCCCAATATACTTCTTAAACTCTTCTCTTGTTACCATTTTATACCACCTTTAATTAATTTATTTAACCTTTTAACCTCAGAATTATTTGACTTGCTTAACAAAATGGAATATTCCATCAAGCGAGTATCAACAATTTCTTCCAAAGTATTATGTTTAGTGCTTACTCTGTCAAGTAGAATATCGTCCATGAGGTTATATATGGCAACTGTAGTAGCCTTATCGTGTACTGATAAAGTTGCACTATGATAAGTTAAAATACTTACTGTTAACGCTTTTATTAAACTAATTTGTTCCGTTAATGTCTTCGCCATCAATATTTTCCTCTTGTACATTACCATCTGCTACAACATACACCTTGTCACCATAGTTCATAAACCTAGTGTCATGCGTAATCATGACAATGATAAAATCCTTTTCTTCTGTGAACTTCTTCAAGAATGTCATAAAGTAAGGTACATACTGTGCACTAATCTGTGAATATTTTTCGTCCAACAACAATACACGGCTGTTTTCATTCACAAGGTAGTACGCTTTAAGTACAAAGGAAATAATAGCTCTTATTCCGTTACCAACACCGTCTTTTAAATCAACTTCAAACCCCTTAGAATTGTCTATAAGAGCCAAGTTCAAAGACTTAGTACCTCTCTTATCTTCCAATTCTAATTTAATAGAGTAATCTTTGTCATTCATTACATACTGCAATGCGGTGTCTAAGGTATCTTGCAATACTCCTATTGACTCTTGGTATAGTATATCAACGGCTTTAAGGTACAATTCCTTTGAACCTTTGAGAAACTTAAGTCTTTCAGAGTATTGCTCAACCTCTTTCTCTCTCTTCTCTATTTCACTCTCGTAGATAGCCTTTCGGCTAAGTATATCACTAAAGTTTTTAATGTTATAGTCTATAGTCGTTAGTATATCCATTAATTCATCAGAATCCTATCTTTTTCTTCCTTCTTCTTATTTACTTGTTCAATGTATGCAAGCATGTCTTCTTGACTCTTCTTAATTTCAGCTTCCATACCTTCCAACTTTTCCTTGAGTACAGATACTTCACTAAGTTTCTTACAGCCATACTTCTGCAATATCTCTTGTGCTTGCTTTTTAATTACAGCAAGTTGAGCTTGCATAGCATTCTCGTCAGAAACGGCTTTATTAAACTTATCAACTATCTTTTTGTACTCTTCAATTTCAGAGTTACTTAGCATCTATTCTTCTCCTGTATTCATAGTTGGCATGGTTTGTATATCACGCCACTCTTCATCTTCTTTTTCACGTGCTTTTTGAACTTCCATGCTACGTTGAATTCCGTCAAATATATTAGCAAGGTCCTGCACACTACTATTTTCATTCCATTTGGATAATTTTTCCACTGCTTGTTCCATTGCAAGGTATTGGCGTGCATCTTCTTGTGCATCTTCAATATCAGTGTAGATACCAGCTGCAACCCCCTCAATAAACACATGCATTAAGTTATGAATATGTTGTAAACCTTCTTCTCTACTCATTTAATTCACCACCACACAATGGGCATACTTTAAATTTCTTTTTCTGTTCTCCCAAATTAGAGATTTCATCTTTAATGTCGGAAAGGTCTTTTTGTAAATTCTGAGCCTGCTCACATAAACGAGAAAGTGTATTAAGGTCGTTACGCAAAGAAGTATATTCTTCACCTATTACTTTCGTTGTAGGGGCTTCTAGTGGGCTTAGAATTAATTCTACCTGTAATGCGTGTTCTACTTGACTTACAGCTTCTCCTAGCTCTAAATACCTATCTACATCAAAGACCATAGGGGTAGAAGCTGTGGGTTGTGCCTTTAAGACATTCCCCACACCCCTTATTTCGTTGAGTTTCTTTAAGTCTGCAACGAGGTCGGTATAATCGTGCAGAGTACCTAAATTAACCTCAACTGTTTGGACTGCTTTGGCAAGCATTCGCCCTAAGACAATTATATCATTTAACGAATTTATGTCAAGCGATAAATTATCTTTGTCTTTAAATAGCTTGGCAATAAGATTTCTGCCATTTGTCAACTTGTCAATATCAATTTCTTCTTCCAAGTCCATGACTGCTTGAAGTTTATTTTTGTATCTATCAAGTTCGTAATTGGCTTGTTCCCTATTTTTAACTACCTCATCTTCATCTGCTTTAATTAATTTAGTAATAGCAGTGGAATCAGACACACAAAATATGTTTTTCTCAAAGAGCTTAAACAGTTCTGCGTTACTCTTATCAAAAGGGAAAGGTAGCTCCAGTTCACTTTCTATATTCATAAGCTCCTTGTTTTCATATAGAACAAACCCACTTTTGTCTAATATGTCAACCAAGCTAGAGCCACCCACCTTCTGATATTCTTCTCCGTTCACAGTATAGGTAGGAGACTTGGAATTACGGGACCATTCCACTTTATTCCCCTCATATTCCAAACCAACTTTAAAACCTTTTGTCCCATTCTTAATATACTTCTGTGAGCCACTAGGGTTCATTATTGCCCCTTTAATAGCCCTAAGAATAGCACTCTTACCAGAATTGCTCTGTCCTACTATAATATTTATGCCTTGTATAAACTCAAGGGAGGCATTGGAGATACTTTGAAAGTTCTCCAAGTCCACCTTTAAGTTATTCTTTTTAGCAGAATCCGTCATCTTTAACTACTTCGACTCCTTTTGCTACAGGTGAATATATTTCTCTGTCTTGCATATAAAATACTAATTTACCTGCGTTTTGTGAGCATAAACTATTCACTTCTTCATCTGAAACATTCTTAGTGTTTATATTTGCAAGCACATCATCACCAAGGAATGCAACTAAATCATCAGAAATAGCCCACATTGAACCTTCCAACTTTTTAATACAACCTTGTAATTCAAGTACATTCTTAATTGTAAACCCATTAAGAATTTTTCTGCCGGGAGCAACCAATATTTCAACAGGTACAGTTTGACCAAACCTGTTCTTTGTATGGTTTGCTTGCCCCGGATAAATGGTTGTTATGTAACGAGTCTGCACTTCTTTTACACCATCAAGTGTTTTAATCTTAACCTTTTTCAATTCAGTACGTTTAGAATCTGTGCATTTAACGAGCTTTGCAATAATTTCCATATTGTGTTCATCAAATTTAGAAATTGCAGGTCTTTCCTTTTCAGCAAAAGCCATGCCATTTGTTTGATTAACTGCCATCTGAGTTGACCAGAAATTAGTTACACCAAAATCTCGTAAACGTGCTAAATATTTTAAATAAAGTTTCTTACGTGCTTTAGCATTATCACCAAAGTCTGCTTTATCAACTTTATTTTCCAGTTGAGATTCAGCAATAAGGTTAGTTACACTATCAACGAAAATAAGTTTAATATCCCTTCTCCAAGGGTCCTTTTCACTAACAGTAACTTTACCATCTTTAATAGTACCTACTATGCGGTCAAATATACCTTCTATTTCTTCAAAAGTCTTTACATTGGGGTGATATATAACCTGTTGAGGGTGATATTCTTCATTATCAAAAACAAAGTCCATAACACCTAATGACCTCAAAAGCTCCATTGAATTTTCTGAATCAATATAATGGACACGGAAAGGTACACCCTCTTTTTGATGCCGTGTTAAAACACGAGTTATAACGTCACCCATTAAAGTAGTTTTACCATGCCCCGGCAAGCCAAATAACATAATATTGCTACCCATAGGTACACCACGACCTCCTGTTAGTGCTAAATCTAAACCTGCACATGCTGTTTGCAAATATGTAGTTTCAAATTTTTTATCATTTGTAGATTCTGCCACTTCTTTAGCAACGTCTACTTTTTTCTTTGTTGCTGTAGTTTTCTTAGCTGTCGCCATTTTCTTCTACCTCACTATAGTATTTTCTAAAACCGTAGAAAGCGAGTAATAGGGCTTCAGCCACATCATCTTTCTTTCCACTTTTAATATATTCTTTAAGGTCACAATTGAAAAGTTTTTCTGCCATTATAACAGATTCTTCCTTATCAGAAGTAACCTTCATTTCTTGTTTCCAAGTAATTGGACGAGGTTCATAAAAAGCTATGGGATTAAGTAACGAATATTGCCCTTCAAATATTCCTAAAGAATTACCAAATATAAAAGAATTTGTTTCGTATTCTGCACTTCTTGGTTGAACCTTTTCTATAGTTAGAATAAGTTTAAACCCCACATAAGGCAGGAATATCTCCCTTAACTTCTTAAAATCTGTCCAACTTTTCTGCTTGTAAGCCTTTTCATATTTACCAGTTTCCTTATTCAACTTTGGTTTAACCATCTTTGAAGTATCAACTGATATGTATGGAGCCTTTGCCAAGTAGATGATATTAAGTTTATCATCTACTATGGCTATTGCACCATTTTTAGTACCGGGGTCGATACCTATGGATAACAGAGTATTCTTATTCTTCGCTACCAAAGAAATCATCCTCTCCCATATCAAATGACAAGTCATCTTCATCAACATTTACAGTAGCATTATTTACTGCTACTGTAGGTTCAGAAGGACCAGCACCTAATGTAGGAACATCAATGTCTTCTTCATTAATATCATCATTAAAACCGAAGTCTTCTTCAGTAGTTGTGACAGTGTTATCTTCAATAACTACTTGCTCTTCCTTTGGAGGAGCTGTTACAGTTTGAACTGGTTGTGCTGAAGCTGTTGTTGTAACAGTTTTAGCACCATTAACATAGTTAATGAGTTCTTCATCTGTCCAATCAGTCAAGAAATTATCAACTTCTTCAGCGAATTTAGTTAAGTATTCATCAACTTCAGCTTGAAGTTTAGGTGCACGTGCTAATCCTTCTGTAATATTCTTATAAGAACCAGTTTCAGCTCCGATAGCCTTATTTTCAAACGGAATGAAAGAAAATACTTTCTTATGTTTTCCAAATCCATCTGGTTTATTAATTGAAATCTTTAAGATGTGCTTTTGGAGTTCTGCCATTACAGCATTTTCAAGGTCAGCACCTTGTAAACCATATTCAATTTTACCAGTGTTTACTAAGTTTTCTTTGAAACTAGTAATAATTTCATTAAAGCTCTTTTGACCAAATTCTAAGTAGCTGTAATCTCTGCCTGTCATAGTTAATTTAGTAACAGGGATGTTAGTAGCTGCTTTAGTTCCAGATTCATTACCGAGCAATAAAATAGGAATATAATATCTCGCATTTTTAAACGAAATAATAGTTTCACCTTTTTTACCACCTGCAACAAATTTGTCCCATTCTTGTTGAGCTAATTGACAACAAGTGCAGGTATTATTGTATTCACCAGTTTCTTCATTTACACCATGACAAGGAATGTATGTTGCATACTTATTATTCTTGAAACCTTGCTGTCCTCTCGGTTTAACAGCATGAACTGAAAATTCAAAGACACCGTCTTTTACTAGTGGTAGGCAGTAAATTTCTTGTCCAATTACTAAACCTTCAGAACCACCAGCCTTATTTTTCAAGGAATATTTAGACTGGAAATACTCTTTACCTTCATTGTTTGTAGCGAGAGCTTGAGTCTCGCCTAATTTTTTAGGCTTTGCCATTTCTCTTTCTCCTTAATTTTATGCCACTACAATGTGGCTACTCTTCTAACTCTTCTTTTCCTATAGTATATCATGAAATATTCTAATTGTCAAGACCTTCAATAGGAAAATTATTTTTATCTTGAACCCACTGTCTACGCAGTTGCAATTCAAGTTGTGCATACTCTTCAGCATATTGTTTACGGAGAACTAAATCTGCATTAGAAGCAAAACATGCTTTACGCTTCTTATTAGCTTCAATACGGACTTCTTTCTCTTTCTCCTTACGCTGTTTCATAACATATTGTTTATACTTTCTTGAACCTTTAATCTCTCTGGTGATATTGGCTGCATCACTATATATCTCTTCCCTTTGTCTTATAAGGGTTGAGAGGTTACGTGCCTTAACATATTTTCTCTCTCTTTTTTTAACAAAAGACTGTGCAAAGATGTCAAGTGCATGCTCAAGTTCTTCTTTCTTACGTTGTTCACTACAGAATCTATTATAAATAAGGTCTGCGTCAACCAAACCTTCATCATAATCAGAACTACCTTTAATACAAAGTAAATTCTTATCATCTTTAAATATATCCAGAAACTCTAATTTGAAGTAGTGCCCCGGATAAGTATCTAAATATTTAATCATATGTCCCATTAAGGCATAAAATAGACCTTTAACCTGCTCGTTATCTAAATTGTAGATATTGTAATCAGCTAAAACAAGTTTTAAAGCATCAACGAGCATTTGGTCATCAATAGCAAGGCATGTTATATTAACAGGCATATCTTTAACAGACATGACGAAATCTTTTTTAGACTCTTTCTTCTTTTTAGCCATCATTATCCTTTAGTTGTGCTTTTTTATCAACTATCAAATTCTGTAAAATATAACCCCAAGAGTAATTCTGTTTACGGTAATTTTCTAATTCAGACTGAAGTATAGGTATACTCCTTTTTACATCCAGATTAGTACTGTTGAGATTACGTGCTATTGCAAATGAAAGATAATTACATATCTTTACATTAGTAGTAAGTATTTCATCCGCTTTATCTGCTCTTTGAACCAATGTAGAAGTTGTCTTTGGTATAGCTTCATACTGTTCAATAAGTGTAAAGTATGATGAACGTAAATCTTCTACAATAGTAGCAACTCTACCACTATCAATAGTCTGATTACTATAAGTAATTTCTGTGTTTATATCTTCTATTATTTGTTTTAAGTTATTTAATAAGTTATCAACATCTGCATAATCACCATAACCAACTACACAGCTTTCTAACCTTGCTTGCAATACTCTAATATCCACTATTCATACCCTCTCACAATAACCATTTTTTCAAGAGCTTCTCTTGTCCAAACACAGTCTACAGCATTTTTATCTTTAAATACAACACCATTCTTTTCTTTAAGAACAGCATGCTGGAACCTTAATGAAGTGTGAGAAAGTGCCATGCCATCAATCGCAATAACCTTACCAAGGTATTCTGGATTTAATGTTATTGTACCGTCTTCCTTAACCAAGGCTAATTTTCTTTTCCATTCATGAGGAATACCAGAAATATTAGCTATTTCATGCTCTACAGTTTCGCCAAATTCATCTTCAAGATATACAGAACACTTCAAAGCACCTATCATGTCTTTAATACGGTTAGACTTTGGAGGGTTTGCACCTGTTATGAACACATCAAAATCAAGTGCTTCACCGTCTTCTTTCATCATTTCAGATACTTTCTGCTTTACCTTCATTGCTGCTTTATGTGACCGTGATGACTTCAGTGCGGATATATAAGGTGCATCAAGGCACTTTACTACCACACCTTCACCACCACTTCTAAGGACATTATCAAGATAATCTATCTTAAAATTATCCTCACCGTCAGTCTCCACAAATGGTAAATTTACCTTTCCCAATACTTCCAATACTTTTCTACGTGCCTGCCTACGTTTGTAGAATGGCAATCTTCTTATATCATACTTTGGTAGGTCTTTCAAGGAATATAAGAAATTGAACAATAATTGAGTTGTTTTATCATATTTCTTTTTAAAACCGCAATCATCTAAATAAGGTTCAAATGTAGCAACCACCCATTCAACCTCTTCATTAGTCAACTTTCTATCTGAACTCTTAAAATCAAACTTAAATATAGGTGGTTCAGCACTTGGGTTTGGTTCAAAATACATTATATCATATACCACAATGCGGATAGGGTGTCCGTCCATCTGATAATTAATTGCTCTTTGAGGAAGTGAACTTAATATACCCTGCAAGAAATCTTCAAGGTTTTCATAGTGTACACCTTCAAAGTTCATATCATAATCATCAACTAATAGTTCTCCGTCAAGTACAAAACGACATGGAAACTTATTAATATAGTCTGAACCTTTAGTTACTATACCATTCTTTATAAAGACTAATTTATTAGTGAACTCATTATTTAAGAAATCAGTTGTAGTTTCATTTCTTGAAAAGAATCTAAAACCTTCTTCTGGAGAATATGTTGTTATTACACGACAACCATTATTCTTAAATTCTGCTATAAAATTGTCAGACTGTAAAGGTGATTGAGTAAAATTATTTATTTCATCTTTCATGTGCTTACAGAGCTGTACTGTTTCTAAACTCTGAACATAGTTAACACCAAACGAATTTACATCTTCATCTTCGCTATTCAAAAATGCATAGCCTAGTTTCTTTATCATTTTATCGTTGGTCCACTTAATACCTTCATCAAGTTTAATACCAAATTCATTTATCTTGTGTATAATCTCTTCTTTTCTTAATTTAGCACCCATTATGCTCTCCTTACTTCCTTATCTTAATATATCATAAACTATTTGTTCTTGTCAAGTATTTTTCTAAACTGGACAACATTATTTTTATAAGGTCCTTCTAACATGCCTTCAGTAGCTTTCTGAACCTGCTTAAAGAGACTATAACCATAAAAATTTGTGTCCTTTGTAACATCTTCACCACAGAAAGCAGGTAATTTTTCTATTACCATTGAAGGGCTTGGCATTTCAAGTTCAACTGTAATTAACGGAAAAGGTCCTAAAAATATATCTTTAAACACATTAATTTCATACTGCAACTCATCAACCTTAACAAAATACCTTGTTTTCTTTAGCATTGGAGTTGGTAAAAAATCAATATCATCAGTGTAAACAGGGAATTCATATTCTTCCCGGATTAAGTCACCATCAGATTTAACTGTTATGTACCAACAACCACCTATATTACGCAAGCGACAGTAATTATTAAAATAATAATCTTTAATATCAACACATGGTTGGAAGTATATTAATGACTCCAACTCTTCAAAGTACATATTATAATCAAATAACCACTTTCTTTCTATTTCTTTACTCATTCGGCATGCTCCTATAAAGTATCTGTAATATGTTATACATGGACTCATTGCTTGGAAGCGTCTTGTAGTCTATATTATACTGCTTTAAGTACGCTTCAAGTTGAGCACCTACTTTGTCAGCCTCTTGTTCTGTCTGTTTTCTCCCTTCTGTATGGTAAGCATGTTGTCTTGTAAGCAAGAAGTTTATATTATCATAAAGGTTATAATATTGTAAAACCAGCTCATTAAACAATGGAACCTCTGTTGAATTATATACTAATGACATCAACAAAGGGCTATCTGTTATGATAAAATCAACTTTACCATTCAGCTCACGGAGCTTTTTGTGTTGCTTTGCAAAGCAATATAACTGGTCTTTAAAAGGATATGGGTTTTCTTCAAACACCTTACTCTTAATGTATTCAGTTGCAAGTTCTACATTAATTCCAGCCATCTTCATATGAAAGAATAGACCAGAAGCTATAGTGCTTTTTCCACTGCCGGGAGCACCATACAAATTAATTATTTTCGTCATAGCTGTCTCGGTAACCTCTAATCACTACCCTACCGTCATCTTTGAAGTCAACTATTATTTGACCCTTTAACCATAACCTTATTAATTTAGAAATATGAGTTGTATAATACATATCACTATCTTTTATTACTTTTCTGGCATGACATTTAGTACATTCAAAGAAATATACAGGTACAGGAGTTTCTTTTTTTCCATTATAGGAATAAGTACAACTCCAAGTACCAACCATGCCATAGTTATGTTTACAAAATAATCTTTTTAAAAATTCAAACATTAGGACCACCATTTTTGAGCATGTTCTTTCAATGTATCATGGAAACCATTCCAAGCGTCCTGTTGTTGCTTATACATTTCTCTAACCATATCAATGTTATTATGGTCATAATCACCATCTTCAGAGTGCTCATAGATGTGAAGATAAGCAAGTGCTTTTACTATTTCATTAAATCTTTCTTCAGAATCAATTACAAAGTCGTCTTCTTTTAATTGTGTAGCCATTCTTTCTAATTTAAACTGTATTAATTGATATAAATACCAGAAATCCCACTCTCTATAAATGTCGTGTTTCCATATAAATATAAGGTATGCAAACGTACCTGTTATTTTTTCGTATAACCTGCGGAAACCAAACATATCATAGATACAAAAATCTGATATGTGTTCACGCACTTCATTTATCTTCGCAACTACTTTATTCATTATGCCTTTAACCCTTTTAACATTGCTAATACACTATCACTGGTTTGTTTCATATTTCTGACTGCTGGGTTAATTACAGGAGATTCTACATCATTTATCACTTTCTGTTTCTTTAACACAGATATATTGAAACTAAAAATGTCTTTAATATCAATTAACTGTAAGTCATTATAACCAACAGATGCAAGGTAATTACTTAAAGCTGCTGATTCATGGGGATTCTGTTCCTCATAAACTTCCGACTTATAATTACAATAATACGCATTAAATTCAGAATTAGTGCTATTACAATAATTTCTAATAGCAATAAACTCATTCGGATAACGCATATCATCAATAACAATATTGCTTGCTGTTTCTTGTATATTCTTAACTAAAGCCCTAGCCCAGAAGTCTTCATCAAATTTACGAACTGATGCACCTAAGTTTTCAAGGATATTTCTGAAATTTAATCCATTAATAATCTCAGTACGCTTTAATTCGTCATATTTTTTCATACCTTCTTCAAAGTCCATACCAATAATATTAAAAGCAATTTCTCTCAAAGGGTCTGCAAATGACAACTTCTTAAAACCCCTTTCTTTAACAAGCTGGCTGGCTTGATAAGACTTACCAGAACCCTGTCTTCCTACAAATGCAATTATTTCACGCTTCATCTTTTTCTCCTATATCTTCTGCTTCAACTTTTTTCTTCCATTTAGAAGCTAAATATCCACTTATCATAGCTTCTAAATGACCTTTACCGTACTCTTTTTCAAAGCATTCTTCACATAGAGTCACACTTATTCGGGAGCCTAATATACTCCCTTCTAAGTGCTTTTCATAGTCTATATTTATATAATCTTTGTCTTCAATTAGTTTCATACAATGGTCGCAAACACGTACTAAAGCCATAATTTGTATTCTCCTTTCACATTAACAAAAGTCAATAATTGAACAGTACCATTAGGGTGAACTATAGCACTGCTTTCCGTCCAAGAGGATAACCCATGATTATACCCCTGTTCCTTTTCGCAAGCGATACCAACTGTAATAGTATCACCATCAATACCTGCACTGTGTTTATGAGCAAGAACAGTTTTAGCAAATGCATTATTTGTTGAAGTTGAAGTCAATCTGCCACCATTAACCTTTTCAGAACCGTGTAAACCAACTTGTACACCGTATATTTCTTTGCCTTCATCTTCATTTAACCATTCTATTTTATCATTTCTGAAACCAATTAATTCTTCAGTCATAAATTGTAATACATTTCTACCGTCTAACATAGCTAATGCTACTTGCAAAGATGTACGAAGATTAATATCATCTTTAGCCATTCTGCTTATATCTTGAATAAATCTTTCAAAGTGTGCAGGGTGATTACTATAAGGTATAATAACCTTTTCTACCCCCGGAGTATTACACAAATCATTTAATATATCAGCAAATACTCTTACTTCAGTAAGAACGTCAGCATTACCTTCTTCTACAATTTGTGCTCTGGTAATGGCTTTATCAGCATTATGATGACTAATATAAGCCATATTTACACTATCATGCAATATAACTGTGTTGCAATGGAATTTTTCAATAGCACGGATATTAGCATCTAACAATATTTCGTTATGTTTTGGTGCATGTAAATCACCAATAATAAATACTCTGTTTGCTATTGTAGGTTCTACACGGTCTGGTTTACAATACCAATCTAAATCATAGAAAGAACCTGTTTCGTCCGCTTCAATATTTCTAACAGAAAATAATTCATCATCAAATAATTCTACAAGTAAAGCACCTTTAATTGATAATCTTTCCCTAGCAAGTTTTTCAGCTTTTGTAGGTATTCTTAAAGGTTCATCTTTTTTAACAGGTTCATACTCTGTACAACACCCTGTAGAAGCTATCATATTAGGTGTTTTATCTTTAAGAACAGGGATATATTTTAATTGCTGATTTATACCTGCAACAATAATTGAAGTATCATATTTAGAAACTAATTGGTTTAAACCAATTAAAGTTGACTTAGTGGTACAATTAGATTTTAATATTTGAACCATCAAGTTATTGTTTAACATAATATCTTCAAATGTAACCCACATATATTCTCTAACCATAGGATTAACACAGAAATCTAACAATGCTTTATCATAACGCTTAAACATAGGTAAACCTATAATCATAGCATTATACGCATTTGCATACTCTCTCAGACTCGACAAAAAGTTAAAGTCCACAGTGCAAAAACTACCTATTGAAACAAATATAAATGTTTTATGCTTTTTTAATTCTTCATAAAATTCATTTCTATATTCTTCAGTCCAAGACTTTTTATCTAGCAAATTAGCTTTAGCTTCATTAGGATAACAACGTCTGTAGTCATTATCTAAATCATCTATATCTTTATAGAAATCTCTTAATTTAGTAGCATTTGTGCAATACCTACGAAATACTTTATAAGATGGTGCATAATTATGAGTTCTAACAAACTTTGCATATTCAGCCAATAATGTTGTATTTAGAGGTGTAATTTCTGGGTTTAATTGAAGCATGCCTGTTTCAGAAAGCTCTTGAGCTTCAGTTTTAGAAACTACTACAATAGGATTTGTTTGATATAACTTATCTGCTCCCATTGCATCTTTTTTTAATTGTGACCAACCCTTACCATATTCAAATATTTTTTCTCTATTCCAACCATTAATGTTATAATTAGCACACGTTACTAAATAAAGGGGTCTTGATAAGTTATCTACAGTATTTCCAGTTATTTTAATAACCTCTAATAAGCTATTTTTTAGCTCTAACAGGGATTCTTTGATATCCACTATATTTTCTCCTTGCTGATATACAGCACTTCTAACTCTTCTTAATACAAATATCATATCACAATCAGTATCTCTTGTCAAGTATTAATTTGTTATGATAACGGTCTACATTATCGTATTTACTTAACTGAGCCATAACTTCATCTACTGATATAGGCGTGTACCCAATGTTATCAATACCTACATCCATGCTCTTCCAGCCGAGGTCTACTTTATTGTGACAGTGACCAAATAGGTGTATGCCATTACGGAAAAAACTTTCCCATTCAAAAATTGGATAATGACATAATGTAAATGGTACTTTATAGCATTTTTCCTGTACTATCTTATCATACCCTTGTATAATAAACTCTTCTTTTAAGCGTTTAAAGTTCTTTTCTTCATCATGGTTCCCTAATAAAAGAAATATGCGTCTGGTATTTAAACTTGTCAAAAATTTCTTTAAATGGTCATAGTCATCTTTGCTACCAACATCACCTAATATATAAAGAACACTATGTTTTGTAACAACTCTATTAATACCATTACGAACCTCTTGCTCGTGTCTTTCCCAATTACTACCAAAACCACGCTGTGCAACTGTTCTTCTACTTCCAAACCCTATATGTGTATCTGCTATAAAATAGGTATTCTTATCCACCACTAATCCTTTACAATGCAAAAATCACCATCTTTCAATGGTTTTCCATCAAGACCTATATGTGGACAATTATCTAAATCACCTTTACAAATACAAGGATAAGATGAATCTGGAAAATCTATCCAGCAGTCTCCACAATCGGACTGAAAAAATTTACACTCTCTCATAACTTCCCTTTCAAATAATATTTTGAGGAGAAGGAGAGGCATTTCTACCTCTCCCAACAATGTCTAATTCAACTTAAATTAGGAAATGACTTTAGACAAGATTTTTGACAACTGCGAACAAACTGTAGTAAATGCAGATAAAGCAGAATTTAATACTGATTTGTCAACACTTGCAGATACAGAATCACTAGACCATTGAGACTCTAATGAATGTCTTGCTACAGATACGCTGTCACTTGAAGATTCGTTATTATCTCTTACAACTTTATCAAGGTTATGCCATTTGCTAGGGATAACAGGGAATTCTGTATTACCTATTTCAGATGTCTTAACAAAGTAAATGTGACCTTTACCATCTTTTGTTGCAACTAAGTTGAACAAATGGAAACAAATACCTTCGTATACTTTTCTTGATTGGCTGTATACATAGAAAAGACGACATACTTCAGCAGCTTGTATACCTACACCCGGAATATAAAAACTATCTATTGCTCTTGAAATAGAAGCTATACGTTCTGGTGTAAAATCTTCCCATTTTAACTGATTAAATTTAATAAATTTTTCCACAACACGTTGCGGAATAGATGTAGTCATACTACTCATGCTCTTTCTCCTTATTTTTTCTAACTCTTTCTAATACTTAACTTATGTCCCAGCTGGGGAGCTAGGGTTCATCTTGAACCCTAGTCGGAAAGTCACCTAATTTAGTTTTGTGTCCCATCAATTAGGAAATCTGACAAAGCTAAGGCAGTCGGTCGCACTTTACATTCACCTTCTACTCTCTGACGTTATAGAATCCGTACCTTTTACATGTTTATATTGAAAACCTCAAGGAAAAGGCTAAAGACGAGGTTTTGTATTATCTAATTTATATGGAGGTGGGACAGGAAGGAGTTGCACCTTCGGACCTAACTGTTTGACTTTCGCAGTCTAACTGTTTTTCACACGCTATAGGAATCATCCTAATTCGTTTGTCCCATGTAGACAGTGAGTTTGCAACCCCACCGTCTTATTACTTAGTATACATGCCAGCCTATCTATCCTACTAACACTTAAACTAGGGTTTGTGCTTGTTTTCCTTCACCTATAACTTTCCACTAAAGTTATACAAAAGTCCCACGTTCTAGTAGTAGTGACTGCCATACTGCGTAATGACAACGATACCTTGCATTTCGGAATAGAGGGACAAAGTATGAACACCCCTTGTTACTTTAGAGGAGAACAATGGAATCGAACCACTCAGATGACACCAAGGCCATCTTAGCCCAGCTTTCTCCATGGTCCCATAAGGAGCGACCTTATGGGGTTTATTACTCGAGAACTATCAAGATGTCACAACCCAGAGCTTGACGTTATAACCTCGAGGGTTAATTAGTCCTTGTCCTTGGAACAGGTTTTCTGGCGAACCTCGTTTGAAACCCACCTAGAGTTCGGTCTAGGGAAACCGTATGAAATCCACATCTTTCATAACGAGAAATAGTTGAGATTTAGTTGTGTGTATTGGACCAACTATCAAAAACCATATCTTTATAATATCATGAAAGTTTAACCTTGTCAAGTCTTTCTTTCAATTTATTTTTTCTTTTTCAAAGTTCAATATTCTTTATATAAATATACTAGCATAAAAGTTTAACCTTGTCAAGCATTTCTTTCTTATATTTTAAAATAGACTAAAATGGAGACATATAATGGCACACGAATTACCAGCGTTAGTAGATGATAACACTTTTGTAGGTTACGATTTTATAACTAAAACATATTATGTTAAAAACATGGACACACTAACTGTTGCCCATTCACCTGAAGAAGCTAAAGTTATCTTTGACATTACTGCTCCATACAACCAAGTAACAGTAGAACAAATTAGACAATTATCTATAGAACTTGAACCTATTACAAGTATACACTTTACTTGGGAAGATACTGGTAAATATATAAAATCAATTTATTTTAATACTTACAAAGACCATTCTATAATATATGAAGAGCCAAACCTTTACGTTCAAGGTTCTAATGAAATGTGGGATATGTCTTCATCTATAGGCTTAGAAACTGTTAAAGACTTCTTTTGGTCTTATTTTCAATTGCATTTAGGATTAGAAGTCAGTATTCAAATGATAATTGATATTCTCAATTACTACTATGATATTCAAAAACCCTATGTGTACAATAATATAGCCCCAAGAGAAAAGAAAACAGACCCAATTAAATATTCTAATACAGTAACTTTAAGTAACCCAGATAACAGCTCAAGAGGTGTGTATAGTGCTACTAAAAACCCACAAGGTCTTTTCTCGGCTGAAGAGTACGAGGTTGTTAAATGGGGTACAACAACATCTATCTTAAAACATCCAATTGACTCTATGCAAACATCTAGTGATATTATTGTTATGAAAGAACTATTACAAGATGAAAAAGCTATTTCACTTACAGGTGGAGGTACTTTTGGTGCAGGAAGTACAATTGAAGTAATTGGAACACCAAGTAATGACGGAACATATACTGTTTCCAGTTTAGAAAGATATGATGGACAATCACAGTCGGTTACTAAAATTCACGTAAGTACTACTATTAGAGCACAATATTCAAATGCACTTGGCACAAATGCATATGTGAGAATAGTTAATGAACCTATTGCAACAATACATGAGGATTCTATTACAATTAAAGGTGTGCCCCATTTTCAGATTGGTGACTTAATTCAAATGAGAGGCACAGGAAATATTGTGAACAAAACTGTTAAAAGGGTAGATGATAATGGTTTTGATACAAACGGTGTACACACATATAGAGTTATAACTAATGAAACCATTAATGGTAGCTCAACGGCTGCTGGTAATAAATTATATACATCAGCATGGAAAGTTACACAAATTGGTTGTAGTGACTATATAAAAGTTACAGGTTCAGTTGGTATTACAAAAATAACAGGAAATAAAGTTTATTTATCAGGTATAGTAAAAAGCACAGATTTTATCACTTCTGGGGCTAACCAATCAAAAATATGGATAAACTATGGCAATGACAATATTAGTGGTCCTTACAATGTAACAGGTGTAACACCTACAGTAACTACACCAAGTGCTCAGGCAGGAACAGCAGTTACAACAACAAATACAAGTACCACTACTAATGGAACTGAATCTCCGTCAGCAAGTCAGGAAGACGCTACTGTTGTTTCTTCTACTTCTAGTGCTTCTTCTACTTCAACTACTACTTATAATGGTGGTAATGCCAATATTGTAACAGATGGGTATATAACCTTAGCAACCACTCCGACAGCATATACATACACCGTAGGTGCTACTCCTGCAACATTAGAAATACGTCAAAGTTATAGAGTTGATGAAGATTCATTAACAATAGAAGCATGTCACATGACAAGTGTTGATGGTGCAACTTTTGATAAAATCCCTAATATAAATTATGATGACATTATAGAGATTAAAAATAGTGAAAAATGGAATGGTTCTTATACTGTTGATAATATTGAAAAACATCATAATTATGGTACTAACAATTATTTATATAAAGTTTGGTTAAAAGATATTAAAGAACCTTTAGAACACTATAATGGAACTACTGCTATACTTCAACCTCGTATTCTTTCAGAATGTATCTTAATGAACATGACTTATAGTAAACGTGCTGATAGAATGCCAACAGGTGAATTTATGTTTGACAATAACAAACAATTAACTAAATATCTTGAAGCATATTATGTTACACCACCAACTTCTAATAACTATGGTGATATTAATCAAGAATTAAGTCCATATCAATATATTGGTGATAATTTGATGTTTACAAATAAAGCTGTAGAAGGTTCAACAATTGTTACAAACAGAGCACAATTAGAAGCAGTGGAGTCACCTTCTCTAAACGATATAGCATACATTAAAAGCGGTCCAGATATTTCACCTTATTATGAAAGATATAAATATACATCAGACGGATGGGAACCATACCCAGACCCAACTTATATGATATGTGAAGGATTATATTCTGATAATTATGACATACAAGGTTAAGCTACAAGGTTTTCCAAGTCTATATAACTTAAACAATTGCATTCAAAAGTATCAATTAATTCTGCGTACCGGGGACAACAGTCACAACATGGTTCAAGGCAATCTGTTAAATATTCTAAACCATATAATAGTATTGATATTTCGCAGGGAGTCATTTTAGGTAATCGACTTTTATCACTTAATTCTATTATGTGTTGCAGATTCTTTAAAATATAGTAACTGGTTATTTTATAGCTTTGATTAATTGGTGCCATCTTGTTTTATTCTCCTGCAAATCCGAGTGTTTACACCAATTTATAGGTGTATATGTTAACATGCCTGCACTCATATCATGGAATAGCCCTTGGGCTTTATCTTTATGTTCCCAAGAGCATTCCATTCGCAACACTAAACTTAACATTTCTTTACTGTAATTTTTCATAACTTCCGACCAAGCTAAAACATCATCATATGTAAAATTCATTACTTGAAATAACTCCTTTCTGGTATTAGAAAATCTCTTGCTTTAGGGTCGTTCCAAGTAAATGGATAAAGGTCTCCCAGCCTGTGACCTAATTCTAAACCTGTACTAATAGGAAGTTCTGGGTCAAGATAAGGGAATATCATTATGTCTTCCAGCATTCTTACATATTCTTCAATATGGTCCTTATCAATAGTTGTATTTAATTCATCATGAATAAATGAAAGAAAGTCTACATATTTTCTATGAATTGGATTCTTCGCTATTCTTTCATAAAACTTATTCATATCAAATCGACATATATCACCACAGAACCCTTGAACGTGGTGTGAACAAACACTTCTGTAAGCATATTGTTCAATACCTTTGTCATTGTTAACAAAAGCCATTTCTAAATAAGGTTTTAACTGTCGTGGTCGACCAAACTTTGTATAAATTAAACCATCATTTTGTATCATTTTATCAACTTCAGCTTTTTTCCAAGATACGCATTCATGGTATGTGTTTTGATATTTTTCAATAATCTTAACAGCTTCTTCGTAAGGACATTCTAAAGACTCTGATAAGGTTTTAGGTCCACCTTGATATGACATTAAGAAGTTTACAGCTTTAGCTTTCTTACGCACATTAACATTATAGTTTTCTTCTCCCCAAATACCTATTGCAGTAGTCTTGTGGGGGTCCTCTTTACGCTTAAAACCATCAAGCATAACACTGTCGCCAGATAATAAAGCGATAGCGACTAGTTCTTCAGAGTTATAGTCCATAGAACAAACTAATCTTCCTTCTGGTGCTATAATACAACTTCTGATATTAGCTTCTTGCTTAAACCCTTCTACAATAATTTCTTCATGAGAATGTTCTTGATAATAGTCATTAGAAACTGGTGTAAATTTCCAGCCGTGTACTGCTGAAGGGTCTCCCGGTTGAGCAGGTTCACCTTTATACCATTGAGATTTAGGCTTAGTTAAAGTCTGAGCTGAAAGGTCTGAAAAATAATGGTTCTTACGTTTATCAGATTTAGCACCATTACCAGAACTTAATCTTGACGACTTTGTACCTGTTAACCTATATTTCATTCGGCAAGAATCAGATTCAGTCAGCTTACTTACATAAGAGTTTAAAGCCTTCTGAAGACTGGAGTATTGCTGAACTAATCTTAAAATTTCTAATTTTTTCTCTTCTTGACCGAACATTTCAGAAAATTTATAAACAAATTGTTGTTTGTCTAAAGGTTTATTATTTAAGTCTTTAACAGTTAAACAAGTTGTTTCTTTACCTATTGAACCTACTTGAAAATAAGGTGCACCATATGTTTGAATATATTGTGCCAATGAAAACGCAGCATTTTTAACTTGTTCAGTTGTGCCTTCATTTAATCTAATTTTACTGCTTGTAAAGAATATTTTTTGAATGAGAGGCCAGACTTCGTTCTTTATACGGTTCTGATTTCTCTTCATAACTTCAATACCATTTTTACCATATGCAACTTTACCTTTATCAGTTTTAGCACCTGTTTCAAAATGGAATTCTTCCATGACTTGCTTAAATTCTTTAGAACCTGTTGATAACGAAAAAGGTCCTTTACCAAAATAATTATATATTTTATCAACTGTTTCAGCAGTTTGTTTGTCAATTAACTTCTTATATTCTAAAGCAACCTCTTTATCTATCTTTAGTTCACAATGGTCATAATAATCAACGAAAGCACGGATTAACTTATTATCTTCTTTAAGAATATTATATGGCTTACCGTCTATAATAATTCTGTCTGGTGCTTTCTTCAATAAATCTTTGACTAAACCATATAACTTATCATAAATACCAAAGGTGTCAGCAGAGTCACAGCAAGCATATACATAGCTTTCTTCTGGATTTGTATATCTAAATAAAGCGTCACCACCTGTAACTTCATCAAAATGTTGAACCTTACGACCTAAAACTCTTTCAGTTAATTGTTTTAAACCATTTAAACGAGCTTCTGGGTCATAAATGTATGATAAAAGCATTGTATCAAATGTTGCAGCCTTAACAATGTCATACCCTTCTTGCTTAATCATATTTAAGTCAAATCCAGAGTTGTGCATTAATACTAAATGTGCAGGACACATAATTTCATAAAAAAGAATATCCAACGCTTCTTTAGCTGGTAAATTACCGTCCCAATCAGCATCATCATAATATTCCACCGTATGCATGCTCTGTTTGCCAGTCTTAGTTAAGATAGGTTTTCCATTCTCGTCAACCCTACCTTCTTTCTTCTTAATAACAGTTCTGGTTTGATGCCTAATTGGTACATATATACCATCATAGGCAGATTTAGATACAGAGAATCCTACAATAAAATCTTCGTGATAAGATAACCCTGTAGTTTCTGTATCAACTGCTATCATTATACCTTTACAAGTCTTTGCGTAATCACGCAATTCATCTAATGTCTTAATTAACTTAAAATCAGCATGAATTTCATATTGCCCTGTTGTCGGATTAAAGGTTTGGAACTTTGTATCGGGTTCACCAACTGGGAGCACTGATTCATACTTTAGTTGCTCTTGCTCTTCCATTACCATTTCTCTATCAAGTCCTTACTCTATTTAGCTTTTGAAAAATTTATATTTCCATCATTATCTATTTCTATATTAATTGTCAAACTATCTATAGGCTTTGACAATGTTATAGAATTAATATGTTCATCTGTAATATTAAAAACAATATCTTCTTTTTTAACTTCATCTTCTCTAAACAAGTGCATAATATATGTTGTGACTTTATCAACTTTTTCATCTAATGTCATATTCCAACAATTTACAAGTTCAACAAGGTCATAATGAACATATTTATTATCTTCCTCGTCTAGTGTATAAGGGTGTATGTTCTTGCAGTATGGGACATAACCTAAAGTGTAGTTATGCTCATCTTGAACTTCACCCCATATACAACTATGAAAATCTTCTTCCATTTGTTCATCTGTTACTGTGCCTATATAAGGATGTTTAATCTTTCCACCGCACAATGGACAAAATGGATAATCATATTCATACTTTACATTATTATTAATATAGTATCTCTTATTCGATTCCGTCATAATTAATCCCTTTTAATCCTTGTCTTTTTGCTGATTTTAAAGCTGCTTGAGCAACTTGACCTGCAACTACTTCTGGATTTAGGTATACTTTGTTAAGTACATTAATAATAGTAGATAAAGCACTATTTATAATTTGAATACGTTGGTCAACCCCATATTCAGCATAGTCATTGCTTCTTGAAATAATGCTAAATCCTGCTAGAATAGTGTCCATTCCAACTTGGAATAATTCCAATGAATTAATAGAACCACCATTCATAGCTCTAGCATATTCACGAGCCATTTTATCTATCATCTGAATTCTGTTAAGGCTTGCTTCGCCCAACTTTTGAGCAGTTTCGCCATCAATAAACTGCTCCATGCTCATTTCTTGATTTTCATCTGACATGTTTTATACCTCTCTTTTCCTTCTTACCTTTTTATCATATCATAAGAGAAGTATCTTGTCAAGTATTTATTTGTAGTCTCTTCCAGAAAGTTCTCTAAGTTTCTCTTTAGTTTTTTGAACCATGCCAGAATCACCTAAACCTTTATCAGTCCAATTCTTAACTTGACCTTGTAAGAAATCTTTCTGAAGTCTTTTTCCAACAGCATCTATGCTGTATTTATTAATATTTCTTCCACGAGGAGTTTCTGTAGACACAGTTTCCGGGTTCATTTGAGAAGTATCTTTCATCATTTTCTTACGTTGCTTTTCGTAATATTCTTCTAAAACAACTTTTGCAAATTCTTCAGTTAATGACTGCATATCGTTCATCTGCTGGTCATTTTCTTCGCCAGACATTTTTCTAGCAATCCTATTAGAAACTGTTTTAAATGAATCTTTGTCATCTTCCATGTGGTTCTTTCTTAAAACATCTGAACCAATTTTATGCACAATATTACCTTCCATTATTTCAATAAAGGTTTTAGCTTCTTCTGATATACTCATATTAGTCTCCAATTTAATTTATAACTGCATTAAAATATAAATTATTAAGCAGTATAGAGAGCTTCTATGTAGTCCTTTATATTCCCGGTTTCTGCATAAACATTGTTTATCCAGTCACATTTCTTCTTATATCTGTCAGTTTCTCTTTCTTGATTTTTCTGTTCAAATATTTTATATAATTGAATAAATTCATTCTGACTTATCTTAGTTAATAGATATTCTTTAGCACTTCTGTACTGCTGTCTTTCCTTCACTAAAATAAGATTGACATAATCAGAGGCAAGATAATTTCTGCCACAAACATAACAGTGCATATACCATATATCATTATCATCATTATAATAAATTCTGGCATGTTGTGTTCCTGTATGTGAATTTTCGTGAAAAGGGCAGTACATGCCAAGACCATGTTGCAATCTAGGAAATACCTTTGGTGCAACATCAGCCAATGTGAACTTAAAATTAATTATTCGATTAATTATACGTTTATCGTTGTATGTGTCCATTTCTCTATCTTTCTTATGAGGAGAATGGGGAGAAATTAATCTCCCCATTAAAAATGAAAAATAATCATTTTACATCATCATCATTTGCGGATTAGGATTTATCCCAGCCAGCAAATTATTGTTTTCTTTTACTTTAGTAACTATAGCACTTTCAGTAGTAATAAGCATAGAAGCTACAGAAGTAGCATTTATTAATGCTTTTTTCATAGCTTTAGCTGGGTCTACAATACCTGCTTCAAACATATCTACGTATTTATCTGTTAAGGCATCATAACCCATAGCTCTACCACTGAGAATTTCGCTTGCAATTACTGCACCATCTTTACCAGCATTTTCAGCAATTTGTTTAATAGGTGCTGATAGTGCATTCATAACAGCCTGTCTGCCTACACGAACACTAATAGGAGCATCAAATTCTGTGCTTCTCATAGCTTCACCTACTTTAAGTAAGCAAACACCACCGCCCTCAACAATACCTTCAGCAATTGCAACTCTTGAAGCATTTAAAGCATCTTCAATACGAAGTTTACGTTCTTTAAGTTCAACTTCTGTAGGTGCACCTACTTCAATTACTGCAACACCACCAGCCAATCTAGCAAGCCGTTCTTTTAATTTAACATTAGTGTTCTTAGGGTCAGCTTTAATTTTACCTTTAAGCAACTCGATACGTTCATCTAAACCAACAGCTTTTTCGTTTCTAACAATAGTTGTGCTATCTTTAGTAACAATAACTTTATCAGCAAAGCCAAGGTCTTCAGCTTCTTTAATGTCTTTTAATTTAGTTCCTAATTCTTCAGAAACTAATTTAGTGCCTGTCATAACAGCAATATCATCAAGAGCGTTAGTTCTATATTCACCAAACTCTGGTGCTCTTACTGCTACAACTTTTAACATACCTCTGATAGTATTTACTACTAATGTAGCAAGAACTTCAGCCTGTATATCTTGGCATATAATTAATAAAGGTTGTTGCTTACGTGCAACATCTTCCAGAACGGCAACCATTTCTTCCATTGAGCTTAATGTTTTATCAGCACAAAGTATTCTACAGTTTTCATATTCTGCAATACCTTTTTCCTTATCTGTAGCAAAATGATGCGATATATAGCCACCTGCAAATTGCATACCTTCAACTACTTTTAATTTAGTATCAGTAGTTTTAGATTCAGCTAAAGTTATAACACCATCTTGACCAACTCTTTCCATAGCTTCAGTAATTAATGAACCAACATATTCATCATTGCCTGCTGAAATAGTTGCTACGTGTTTGATAGAGTCTGATGTTTGAACTGGTTGAGACATGTTATCAATAATATTACATGCTTCATCTACAGCTTTCATCATACCTTTTTTAACTTCAACTGCATTCGCACCAGCAGTTATATTTTTCATACCTTCATTTACAATAGCTTGTGTTAAAAGGCATGAAACAGTTGATGAATCACCAACTTCTTCATTTGTTTTATTAGATGCTTGTATTACTAATTGAGCACCCATATTTTCCAGTTCGTCTTCAAGTTCTATTGTTTTAGCAATAGAAATACCATCATTAACAATAACTGGACTATTAGCATTATTGTTGTATACTACATTTTTACCTTTAGGTCCTAATGTAACTTTAACAGCGTCTGCTACAGTGTTTACACCCTCAAGGAGTGCTTTACGAGTTTCTTCACCTTTAATTACTTTTTTACCCATAATTTCTCCTTAGCACCATTCTACATAGTCTTCTATGGCTCTTTCGAGCTTACTTAAAGTTTGAATAGCTTGACGGCATGCTTGTTTAGTTTCTTCATCTTCTAATAATTCAATAAACATATCACCGTCACCACCATCAATGTCATACCAGAAGCCTTCTGAAACAACTGCGTTGTCTTCAATTTCTTCTTCTGTCATATCATCAATCTTTTTAACATCTTCTCTGATGTTAAAATTGAGTTTTTTATCTTCGCTCATTAGTATTCCTCCACATCAATATTAATGCAATTACCCTGTCTTTGAGCTAATTCAAGAATTTCTTCTGGAGTCATTTCATCAACAATAATATCTCTTGCTTCATTGATGTCTTCAAGGTCTTCAAATGTGAGTTCAGTACGTAATGTTACTGCAATTTCCATTCTTTATTCTCCTATTTTTCCAATAATATTCTTAATTGAAATAAGGAAGTCAGAATCTTCAGAGTTGTTAATTGCTACACCGTTCCCCGGAATGAATATAACTTTATTACCAACTTCAAGTTTAGTGCTTCCATTATCTGTATTTACCTTATCACCTACTGCTTTAATAATACCTCTATTTTTAGGTGTATTAGCTTGAAGAATAAGTGTTCCTTCTTCTACTGAATTATTATCAACACCTACCAAAAGGTATTCACCAATAGGTATAATATTTTCTACACTCATGTATCTCTCCTTTTCTCTATGATACCACAAGTTATATAACTTGTCAAGTAATATTATACTATAGTTATTTTCTCTTGTCAAGCAAAAATGTCAAAACTTCTCTTTATATCTTCTTTTTGGAGCTCTTTAAGCTGTTCTATCATTTTCATTGCATACCTATATTGAAGACCACAATTAAGAGCATCTATCTCAAGTTGAGTATCTAAAGCTGATAATGTGGTTAAATCTTGTGTGCCTGCATTAGAAATTAAATTAAGACGTGCATTATTAAGCATCATACCTCTGAAAGCCATATTATTAGCCATCATTGTATAATTACTTAACATTAATGCACCTACCGCAAACATAATTTTCTCCTTCTTTTGTCAAGCAAGTACCTCATATTTCAGAGGTACTTTAAACTTATTAAGCAGCTTTTTCTTGTGCTTCTTTTCTGTCTAATTCAGCGTCTTTAGCCTTATCTTGTTTAACATTTTGTAAAGCTAAAGTTTTAACAGCTTTCTTAGGGTCAATAGATTCTAATTTACCAGCCACATATTTAGCATCATCCAATGCACGTTTATATTGTTCAACTGATTCATTAGCCAAAAGCTCTACTAATTCTTCGTATTCCATTAGTTTCTCTCCTATTAATAAACTACATTAAAATATAATATTAGGCACACACAGCCATTTCTTGTAATCCATCTATATACTTCATAATATCAAGGGTTTGTACTTCTTCTGGTTTAAGCCCTGTATAGCAGTATATTGTTTTTGTTGGTGCACACTCTTTGCATGCTTTACATAATTCTGTTAGTAAAGGTATATTTTGAGAAGAAAGTGGTTCATCACCTGCAATAGTAAGACCATCAACATGCTTATCTTCTAACTCTTGAAATACATCAACCACTTCTTCCGCTTCGAAGGTTATACCGTTTTCTCGTGTTCCCATTAAAAGAACTACCCGGTTTCCCTTACCATAATCTTTACTGTCGTGCAGTATTTCTTTAAAATACATGTTATTCTCCGAATTTTTCTTTAAGTGCTTTAGCAAATTGGTCTGGACAACTTGTACCTTTAGGTCCACATTGAATTCCATCAAGTTTATCAATTGCTTCTCTAACTGTCATACCTTTAACTAAAGCTGCAATACCCTTCGCATTACCTTGACAACCACCTACAAACGCTACATTGTCAATTTTGTCGCCATCCAAAGTAATGTGAATAACCTTTGCACAAACTCCTGTAGGCTTAAATGAAATCTTTTCCATGTCTATCTCTCCTTATACATTTTCTTACGAAAATCATCTTGCTCAAAATACCTGTAGTATGCTGAATAATGGCATGCCTGCATATATTCTTCCATTTCCTTAATTCGTTCTCTTATCTCTTCTTTATCTTGTAAATTACCCTCAAAGTATGTAGTTCTTACTTCTAAAGGTAAATTCCTACGGATAATACTGTTTATTGACCTATTAACATTAAAACAATAGGTATCAGCAGGAACACCTATATAAGAACCAACATGCTCTGGAGTACCTTTGTAATCAATGCTCCAAGCATCACAAAGTTTCATACTATTAATACGTTCAATTAGTTCACAATTGTAACCGTTAGAGAATATCTTTGTCTTCTTGTCGTGGTCTTTACACCAATACAGAGCTTCAATTAAATCTTCACCCCATATTGTAGGTTCGCCACCAATAAATATTACACAGTCGTGTGCTGGTGTAACTTCAGCTTTAAGTACTTCCATTACATCACCTATTACATTCTTTTCATTTGTAACAGTTTCATAATTATACCCTTTGCAGAATTCACACTGTAAGTTACAGCCAAACGAAAAGAGAGATATGCCCCAAGTGAAAGGGGCACTCTCTATAAAGCTATCTCTTACTACGCTAACTATCTTCATCTATTCTTCAACCTTTACTGAAGTACGTCTCTTGTATTCGTAATCTCTACGAACTGGGTTCCACACTTCAACACAGGTGATGAAGCCAACTACTCTCTGATAATGATTAGTTATAGGTGCACCACAGATGTCACAAACATCTTTGTCACCAATACTCCTGTGTCCGTTAGCACATTGAACATATACATAATTAATAGCGAAATATTCATTGTGAAGGTCTTTAGCCATTAACAATATCTTTTTGTATTGTTCTTTAGTTAACGGAGTGCTATCTTTATATGAACAGTGCATTATAGCACCACCAGAGGTAACACTATCAAATATACCTTGGGTTTTCATTCTGTCATATATTGAGCATTCATCCATCAATGACACATATTGGTTTGAATAGAGTTTAACTTTAGGGTCACAATATCCTAACAATTTATCAATATCACAAAGTTTAACTGCTTGAGATTCACCCGGAATTGACTCAATGTTATAAATGCAACCAACTTCTTCACTCTGATAGCCTTTAATTTTAGCTTCAACAGCTTTCATTACGCTCATTAAAGCATTTGTTCCTTCTTCTGTAAGAATCGACAAACCTTTATTTTTAACGTATTCATAGCCACCAATCAAACCAACTGTGCTATATTGACGTTCCAAATCCATGAACCCTGTCGTGTATAAAGGTAATACACCAAGGGCTATTCTTTCTTTAATAAGCTGTCTGTGAGCATAAAGAATTTTATGTACACTATCCATTATTTCGTCAAGAATATTAGGATTTTCTTTTTCTTTCATTGCAAGTCTTGGAAGGTTAATACCACAAACCCTGTGAGAACCAACTGATAAGCCAGAAGCTGCACCAAAACTATTAATCTTACCAACACTGTTAAGTTCATTTTCATCTGCAACATCTAATTCATTTTTCAGTCTGCAACAAGAGCAGAAGCTGTTTGGTTTAGACTGGAAGTTGTTACCAATAGACTTTTCATGATTAACTTCAGCTATCCAGTCAATAATGTCTGGGTCCATATAGTTATTATCATCATCTAAAGAAACTGCCAAGGTCATTACAGGGAATGTGAATACACCTTCTTTATTATTAATACTAACGAAGTATTCAAAGAATCTCTTAGAGAGTTCTACAAAGCTGTCAATATTAGGTTCAGTACCATCATCACCAAATACATAGCCATCAAACAATGTATGGGCGAAGCCTTTATCTAATACGGAGAGGTTAGTAAAACTGCTCTGATTACCTCTGAATGGGAAGTTAAATGAGAATATAAGGTTCTGGAATTGGTTTGTAATCTTATATTTCATAGCTTCGTCTTCGTTATATCTTTGCATATAATCTTCACCAAATTCAGCTCTATAAAACTTGTCAAGAATTGGGAAGAATGATGGGTAAGCGATAGCACCCATAATTTGATTTGAAATAAATGCAGTAGTTTGAATAACTTGTGCTATAAAAGATTCACTTCTTGTAGGTGGTTTGATACATATAGTTTTACCATCATAGAAGTTCATACCATCTATAAGCAGGTTATTAAGGTCTATTGCAAAGCAATACGGCTTTTCTACATCTGTTAAATCATTAACAAATATATCACCAGATATAATACGTTCAATAGCAATACGTGCATCTTTTTTTGAAAAGAATTTCTTAACCCATTTATATAACAGATAAAGTGAATTCAACTTTTGTTGCGGTTTGAATCTCTCATATGTATATTGAGAAATATCTTTAGCACCCACATTAGCATTATCATCAATAGATACACTTGCTACTGATTTAGTCGATTTCTTATAGAAGTCCTTTGGAAACTGTGTAATGTCAAGGTTCTTTTCGCCAATACCATGAATTTCAAAGATTCTTTCGCCATATTTAGCCTTTAAATCAGCTAATAGTTCAACGAAGTCGTTATTGAATCCGTACTTAACTTTATAACCAATTTTTTCATAATTTCTTTTTTGACTTTCTTCTTGTTTGCTCTCTTCTTTCTCTAAAGTTTCCATCAATCTTATCTCCATTAACTGTATGTATAATCTGCTAAAAAGGGCAAAGATATCCACAGTGTATTTTAGGCTGAAATACACTCTACTAGGGACTTCCCTCCTTCTTATTTATTACCCCCGATTTTATCAGAGTAAATTAAAATTTAATAACTAATTCTCATGAAATTAAACGAGAATTTCGTTACATTCTTTTAAAATAGTTCCAACTATAGTTAAATTATAATTGGCTATTGGTGCAAATATACTTATATCTCCACCCAGTGCAAAAGCACCATCTCTCCAGATAACCTCATATTTATCCGTGAATATGGGGTCATGAAATACCTCAACTAAATCACCTTCAAATATGGTGTTACCATACATATCTTTAACTCCTGTACTGAAGTATATATTATCATATCTGATAATAATATAATCTTCGTTATCACACGAGCTGTTGTCTATAAAGTAAGACATGGCACTATCATATTCTTGAAAATTCAAACCAAATTCACTAAGTTTATTTTCAATAATATCAATAGGTATACCTACTTCGTCACCGTAGCATGCCATACGAATAATGTCTGCATCATCAAAGAAACAGATATGAAGCATGCCATCTTCTGAATTAGCTTTTGGCTTGTCTATAATGTCAACAGTGTATGGTACATCTATACACGTTCTAAACACTAATCGCTCTCTATCCATCAGCTATTCTCCTTTGTTAAGTTTATTATAGATGAAAAAAGCACTGTTGTCAAGTACAATTTTTTCTTCTTTTCTATCTATTTTTCTATAATTATTTATAGGCCAGTCTGGGTCATTCCAAATAGATTCTAACCCAATCATATCAAGCCATTCATTCATCTTGAGCCTCTAATGCTTCAAGCACCGAATAATATAATATAGATTCAATATCTGGTGAACCCCATTCTGCACCTAATGTGCTTTCAATGGCTTGTGCCTGTTCGTCAGTAATTTCTGTTACAGTTATGTTACTAAGAAGGTCTGCTACATTTTCGTATTCAATTTCTTCATTAGAACCAATAACAATAGTTACTTCGTCTGTGTTACATTTATCGTCATAGGAATAGGATTCAATTTTATCCCACATTTCTTTTATGTCATCTTGAACCAATGCATATGAATATACATCCATTTCATCAGCCCAGTTATCCTCAAACTTCAATAATAACTTCATATAATTTCTCCTTCTTTCACTATACTATAAATTTTATTTCTTGTCAATAGGTGGGAACTGATAATTTTTTCTCTTCTCTCTAATATCTTCTAAAGTTAAATATTCTTTATTATTACGGTCTTTAATAGTACAGTACCAATCTCCGTCTATATATCTCGTATCGAGATATATGTTAAGATATTTAGTGTCCATGCTCCACATGTCATATTCATGTAATAATATAAGAAGCTCCCTTAATGATACCCATATTGGTTCACTACTCATTACAAAACCTCTTCATAATTTCCATTGTTATATCACCATTATATTCAAATAACTTCAATAAAGCATTAATCTGAGTCTTTGAATGTTTACATAATGGATTATATTGTACTACTTGTGTTCTCTGATTCCGGGTAGGATTATCAAGTAATATGAACTTACGTTCCTTTACAAGATAGTCCCTTCCGTTTTCAGATAATTGATAAGAACGGTGTTCACGAAAATCCTTATACCAACCGTTCTCGTTTATAAGGTCAAACGCAGCTTCCGTATGTTCACCCCAAGAACATTTATAAAATACACCTTTTCCGTCTAGCCAACCAGACTGAACATAAGGTAATTCTATTTCAAATAACTCAAAGTGTTCATAGTAATTCGGTTTTCTTGCCATGTTTGTGCCTTTCTATATTTCTATATTATCACAACATGCTGGTCTTGTCAAGAGGTTCCTAAAGACATAATATAGTACATCTACAACTATAGAATTGCCTGCCTGCTTATACATTTGTGACCTAGAAATACCAGCTTCTTTTACTTTAGCAATGGCTTCATCAGAGAATCCCATTAATCTCCAACATTCTCCTTCTGTCAACTTACGAACTCTAAAAGGTTCTTCAAAATTTTCGTCACCTTCAACTACTTTAGGTTGTCTATTACCGCCCTCCATACAGTTAAGTGTAGGTGCTAACCCTTCTCCAGAGTATATTCTACCATTGTTAGGGTTCTTCCAATAATTACCCTCACCCTCAAGATAATTAGCTATCTGCTGTACTTTAGGTTCAATAACTAAAGCGTCATTAGGCTGAGTTGTAAGTGTGTTTGAGAGAGGCTCTCCTGTAGACTCCAAGTTTTTATATGGGGTTCCATCTTCTTCATAGCGTGTCCTAGTTGCACCGTTAATGGGTTCTTTGACGCACACAGGGTCTTTATAATCTCTAGCACGAAGTGTTTGACAAACATCACCTTTAACAATTCTATCTCTCTCGGAGTGAAACTTCGATTTCGCAATTTTGTCCAAAGTGTGTTGATTGAGGTAATAATGTTCAGCGACTCCATCTTCCAATAAATCCTTTAATCTTTTCTGTAACTTAAACGGTTTAGGGAACTCAAATTCCCCTTCATCTATATCTTTACGTATAGATATAACAAATACTCTCTCCCGGTTCTGTGGTATACCATAGTCCTTGGCATTAAGTATTCTCCAATAATTATTATAACCCAGCTCTTCTAACTTTTCCAACCACTTATCAAAATCTGGTTTAAACTTAGTTCCAACAAGATTCTTAACATTTTCCATAATTAAATAAGAAGGTAATTTACCTTTAGCTTTAGCTGTATCTAATAACCTTTCTACATCTAATAAAAGCCCAGAACGTGTTTTATTACCATCTTCATCTACTAAGCCTTTCATAGCACCACCAATACTGAAATCTTGGCATGGTGAACCATAAAATAAAAGGTCACATTCTGGTAGTTCTTTAATATCTTCTACACCACCTAAATATGGTTTATTGCCATGTAAAGCGATATAACTTTTAATAGCGAACTTGTCTATTTCAGAGAATCCAACATTCTCGTATCTTATATGTAAACGGTCCAGAGCTGTCTCTGGAGCACCAATACCACTAAATAAGTGACACACTCTCAATTTACCCATTTTATTCTCCCTTAGAAGAAATATAAGGTCCATTAATTAAAGCCCACCATTCTTGTTGCTTTTTTAATTCCTCTTCTTTCTTCTTCTCTTCTTTTTTCTTTTCCTGCTCGGCATGGTATGCTTTTGCTTCTGATTCTGTCACCATGACTTCTTCAGTGCTACCGTCCTCTTGCTCAACCTTTATGCAATAAATAGGACGTTCACTCCTAAACGAAATTCCATTAATTTTCAATTTCTTTTACCTATAATCATTCACTAACTTTTTAAACTCTTGTTCTGCTTCAAATTGTGAACTAAATCTCCACTCATAATAAGGATATTGAGCTGCATCTGTTTTTAACTCAATAGTCCATTCGTCTGTTGCAGTTTGTCTAGGTGCATAAATAGCAATAATATGTCTTGTATTGACATATTCTGTATCAAAATGGAGTAATTCCATTGTACCCTCTCTAATAATTTTTTCTTATATATGGTCTTTTATAGTCTTCAACTTCACGGCTTTTTATTATACCATGGACTATTAACCTTTTAATTGCTTGATATATTACCGTAGCGACTATCAAAATAGGCAATCCTTTTTGACAGAACCTTATTAATACAGTTAAGACTATGATTAATATTAAACCTATGTAGTTTTCCATAGTCATAATTATATCATAAATGCTTTATCCTGTCAAGCTATTTCTTTCTTTCAAAGCCTAAATCTTCTATAGCCCTCTTATATTTAGTAAGCCGATTTTCCATATGTTGACCTTGAACTTTCATATGTCGTAGAATATCAAGGCATTCATTTATAATATATCTGGCTTCTTCATTTTTTACTAACTTTTTTAAGCATTGTAACTTGTGTTGAACACCATTGTTGTTATTACACAAAGTTTCACAAAACTCTACATTAGTTATTTTTCTTACCACACGTCCTTCTTAAAGCTACCAATACAATTCCCATACCTGTCATAGATATAGGTTGTATTTCCACTTTTCTTATACACTCTCTCTAAATTTCCGTAACGGTCATATTCATTATAATTCTGACCACTTTTTCTTACTACACTTGTAGTAGACCCATATCTGTCCTGTACATAAATAGTTTTAGGTGCATTACTATCATCAAATGTTATAGCTTCAGCAACCGAAGCTGAACTTAATAACATAATACCTATATAGACTGTTGTAAATAATGCTTGATAAATCATATTATTTTGTTTCTCCTAAATTTGGTACATCTACTTCTTCGGGGTCATTTGATTCTACTGTAACAGGTTCATCTACAACATCCCCTGTTATTTGACCTTCAGCTAAATCATCATCTTCTTCGTAATCAGCTTCGGTGATACCGTCAATGATTTCGTCAATATCATTTTCAGTTATTCTAGGAGGTTTATATGTACCACCAACATAACTGTAATCCCACCGGGTTGTTAATGTGAAGGGTTGATGTGGCAGAGGTTTGTTTCTCAATTTAACAGGCATAAGTTTTAATTGGTTATTAGCCCTCATAAGTGCTGAACTGTAAAGAACTAAAACATTGTAGCCCTTTCGTACAATGCTGAAAACTGTTGAAGAACAGTATAATCTATTGTTATTTCTTGTGTTCCAGAGGCTTCCATGGATTTTAACTTCTTAAAACCTTCTCTATTTGTTTGAGATAGCAATACAACAGTTGTACCATACCCTTTCATATATGTCTTTGTAAAGGCATCAAGTTTAGTAATGAAAGAGTTCATTTTAGCCATTTCATCTTGCCCTCTGTCACCTTTAAGAACTTTTAAAGAATCCACGTTATCAATGAATATAATATCAAACTTTCTTTCTAATTTTTCCGATAACTCTTCTATGCTTGCCATAAAACCTTCAATAGTGTTATAACCAGTCATTGAAGTATTATCTACTAAGGCAACATAACCACCAGAGTAGTTTAACCTTTTAGTGAAATTGTCTATATGCTTTTTATATAAGGCTTTACCGTTATCATCAAGTAAACGCTCTTTTATATCGGTAGCCTTAATTCTTTCTTGTCCATGTTCCGCAAAAGAACTTTCAATGGACACAAGGTGTGCCTGCAAGTCAAACTTTGACATTTCAAATGAAATATAAAGTACATTAGCACCTCTTTCTAACCTAGGGTGTCTATATGTCGACATGTTATAAGCAAGAGATAATGCAAATGTTGATTTACCATTACCAGACGGAGCTGCGATAGTAACAAGGTTACTAAATGCCCCTATTTGTTCATCAACGAGCTTTATGCCTGTGTTTATACCATGATAAGTTTCTATAGCATTTTCATAACTTTCGAGCCAGTCTTTTTTTGTATCTAAAGGTATTTCATTGTTAATTGTAGCAAACTCTGCAAGTTGTTTAGATAAATTCATACAAGACTCAATATCAATAAAATTAGAATCTCCTATCTTATTATTAAAGTCTTGAATAAGGATTTCATAGTCAAGTTGCTTTCTTAATTTATCATATAATGACATTGAAAATTCTACACCAGTGATGTATTCAATAACTTTACCGTCTGGGAATCGTGAGTTTAAATAAGGTAAATCTGGGAAATGCCCATTTTCACCATAGTATTTTACAGCTTCTCTGTATAAAGGTGCAAACTTATAGTATATTGTATGCGTTGTTAAATGTTCAAACTTTTCTGCCAAGTCTTCTATTAGTTGAGGTTTCTCGTCAAATTCATCTAATTTATTTAAAGTTAACCACGCAACTTTGTGCGGAAAATATTTTTCTTCTTCATCAACCATTGGCTCTTATCTCCTTAGTAACTGTCCATCATAGCTTTACTGCTACTGCTGTTGGAATTGGACTGCGTAGTACTTGTTGTACCTTTTGTAGGTGTTTTACCATCTTGTGGCTTACATTTAAAACCATCTATTTCAATAAGTTGATACAAATCATTCTTAAATTCTGCGTATAACACCTCTTCTTCATAGAGAATAACTGTAAATAATTTAGTTGCACGTCTTTGTGATGCAACAGTAGATATTAATTTTGTTCTCCAGCCGTCCATACCTTCTGTAGTTGAGGAACCACGTTTTATGCATATAAATACTATATTAGGATTGTCAACTATCTTTTCTGTATTATAATCACCTGTTATTAAAGGTGATTTTATATCAAAATCATTTGGAAAGTAATACTTGATAGTCTTTTCCAAACTCATATACTTTAAAATTATTATTAATTTAAACTTTTCAAGTTGAACAGGGTCCCCTTTGATAATTAAAGTTGGAAAGAAATCTCCCGGTTCGTCAGAGTTTAAATGTTTTATATAATCATTTATTTTACAATCTGTAAGCAAGTAATGTCTCTCTTCTTTAGACATTTCTTTTAATAACTTTAATTGTGCTCTAGTAAATAAACTAACAATCTTTGAAGTACGCTCTTTATTGGTAAAATCTTCAACAACAGAACGATTCAATCTATTACCGTTATTTGTTTCAGATATTAAGTTTGCTTCACTATTTGCCATTCTTGTTCTCCTATGTCCTATCATTATATCATAAAAAATTTATCTTGTCAAATCTTCGGCTTTCTTTTCCTCTTACCTAACTTCCACAACATATGTGCTCTCATTTTCTTTAATACATCTAAATCAAAAGAATCCACTTCTTTCCTTAATGGTATCGTATCTGAATTTAGGATAGTTCGTTCTACCTCTCTTTTAGATGATAAGAGTACTTGTTCATATTCATCAAGAGTATCATCAACTACAACTTCTCTAATATTAAAAGAAGTATAATCTCCGAAGCCTCTGCATATACGACCAATAGTCTGGGAAAATTTTCCCGGACCCCTTGGTGTATTATATAAAATCAATTCATTTGTACTGTTAAGGTCTATGCTTTCACCGCCTGCTTGTGAAAATAATACAACACAGTGGTGAGGGTTCTCCATAAACTTCGCAGAAATGTCCTCACGTTGTTTCTGTGACGTTTTAGAAGTAATTATGTAATGTTTTATACCCAACTCTTCTAAACGCTTAGAAATGACTGCTACAGTCTCCAAAATGAATATATAAACTATTACTCCTTTATCAATTAACTTAATACCATTTTCATCTTTTTCTTTAAGAATGATATCGGTTAACAATTGAATTTTTTCTGGAGAAGAATCTACATATCTATGCATATCAGCAAGACGCTGAACATGCTTACGTGTTTCTTCTTTTTTATCTTCAATTTTCTTTAAATCTATTTCTTTATTAGCTTTAATAAAGATTGATGACATTCTTGGTTTAGCCATGGATTATCCCTTCTGCTTCTACTAATGTGTCCCATCTATCAATAGGCACTAAGCATATAATACCATCATCAAGGAAACATTCTATATACAATGTGTCAGAGTTGTATTCAATCTTACGCTTTTCAAACTCTTCATCATCAAGCATAACACCATAATCATTTATTATCTTTGCCACTTTCATTATCTAAATCCTCTTTACTTAATATACCCATACATAAAGCATCATAATCAGTATAATCTTTTAACTTTGTATGATACGTCTTAAAGTGAAGGTCTAATGGTGGATAATAGAAGTACGTAAATTCATCTAAAATAGCTCTTAAATCTTCCAAATGATGATAACATACTTTTTCTTTTCTTAAAACCTTACCAGTTCTAGGGTCCTTAAAATACCTTTCTTCAATATGCCTATCAAAGAAATTTCTCTTACTCGAAAAATATTTTCTCGGATAAATCATATCTATCAAACCGTATAACTGACTTAAACAACTTGAATAAGGTGTTGCTGTATGTAATGATATACGTTCAAACATAAAGCGTAAATTCATAAAAGCATGATGTCCTATACCTTCATCATTAGATAGTTTGTGTGCTTCATCAAGAACTATTGCTAACTTTAAATAATGATGTGTTAACAACGTCTTTATAGCTTTTCTATAATTTTCATCCAACCCTAATTTTTCAAGCATAGAATGCTTAATAATACAAACCCTTTCATCTGATATTAAAAAGTTCATAAAATCTGTAGGTTCATCATATTGATTAACTTCTACTCCTAATCTCTTTGTAAAGGCTTTCTTAAAAGAACCTACACCTGTCTTTGTTGAACAGAATATTACTTTGTCAGCCAACTTTTTATTTATTAAAACCCTTGAATAAAATGTACCAACAACCGATTTACCTTTGCCAGTTTGAATACAAATAAGATTGTATGGTATTTGCACAGCCTTTCTTATAGCTTCTTTCTGATAATCTTTAAGTTCAAATACTGCCATTAAATACCTACCTGTTGTGCTTTCCATTTATAATATTCGTCAAGTGCTATCTTTCTGGCATGAGCATAACCGAGCTGAGAGTATGCTGTAATATCATATAATTCATCATTGCAACCCTTAAAGAATGTGACATAAGATGTTCTATTATCAATACTATTCTCGTCTGTAATAGCATAATCAGCTTCTACATCTTCAAGAGCTCTACCATCTTTTTCTTCAACAAGTTTAGCATATTTCTTTGGGTCAAGGTCATCATAGCTTTCAATACCTAAATGTTCCATAAAGCCGTCCCAAAGTTCATCTGTAGTAACATCACCCGGCTTTTCCCAACATTCAGTATGGTCTGAATTCCATCTTTCTTGTAATGCTACAGTAGCAAAATAATATTTATGTACTGTAGTATTCATATCAAAGTTATCATCTTGGGTTTCATATTCTGTTACCCAATAATCATCATATTCATCAAGCTCTGTATGTAGTTCAGCATATTTCTCAGCTTTAGCTTCATCAAGGAATACTGCTACCATACATCTGTCGGAATATTCCCCTGTCCATACTGTGTAAACTTTCATCTTATAGGTTCTCCATCTATACATTCTTCCCAGAATATACCGCACCATAATTCCTGTGTTGTTCCACAATAAATACACCAACGCTTAGTACCATCTTCATTATAGTTCCATTGGTGTATACCGAAATTACATAACAGCTTCTTCCATAATCTCTTCATATGAAGAGTATATCATAATTATGCCATCTTGTCAAGTATTTTCTTGTCAATAACTAATGTATTAGGTTTCTTATCTCTACTTCCAAACCAAGTTTGTATGACGGCTTTAAGACAAATATTTGTTTTATCATATAAATGTATAATTCTATCCTTAATGTCGATACCTTCATAACGTGAAGATATTATTGCATAAGAACCATCTTCAAATTCCATTGTTTCTAAAGTTTTATGTGCTATTACACTGTCACCAGCTACAATTCTGTCAAACTCCTGTATAGGGAATTTTTTTGCACAAAAAGTGATAGGGCTGGCAGGTTTCCCAATAGGTTTAATCACTACTCTCCTCTCCTATATATTATTTTAAAATATAAGCTATTCCATATCCATATAAGCTATTATCATCAGTGTACCAATTATTACTGAAAAAACTAATAATGGTGCGATTAACCACCATGCATAAGGGTTAGGGCTTAATATGCCTGTCATCACCCAAGCTAACGCATTAAGTGATACAGAGCTATAGCCCATAGTGAATCTTAATGCTCTTTTGTTTTTGTCTACCATTTATAAAATCCTTTCTCATCTGTGTATTCTGCTAAACCATCTATATCTAATTTATACCATATTTTCTGAATATTCTTCTTAAAATCATCTGGAATATATGATATATTCATTAATTTATAATTACGATTTATATTATTTATATTATGCACTAATGTACGCTTTAATGATGGATTCTCTACCCTACCTATAATTCTCATTAATAAATCTTCACTATATGGTTCATTATATATCCAACAATTTTCTATAATATATCGTATATCTTTGTCATACATACCTTTACAAGCTGAAGGAATACCATCACTTGAGTCACCTTTAAATACACGATAAGGTAATATGTGTTTTAATTTTTTTAAAGGTTGACCTTTACTGCTTTTAAATTTCATTAATGCTTCTTCTTCAGATACAATAACTTCAGTATGCCCTTTTTTAAAATTAGTTACTTCTTTAATACCAAACTGCATTAATTGAAGAAAATCTTTATCATTACTGTAAATATAAGTATTATATTTCTTTGCTAAACGAGTTGCCAAATAACCTATAACTTCGTCACCTTCTACTTTTTTACCACCTACAACAGCAAAGTATTGGCAGAGCACTGATGCTAAAACTTTCATAGGAATATATTTATCTGGGTTATGCTTTCTGTTCCCTTTATATTCTTTAAATTCGTCATATTTAGCACAAGGCTTTCCGTCTACTACTACAAATACTTTACTAAACTCTTTAGCATAATAAATGCTCTTAAATAAGTGTAATACACTCATTACCGTATTAGCAAAGTTACCTTTTCTAACATAAAGGTATTTATTCCACACATTGTTTAAATCAATAATTAATGCTTTCTTTCGCTCTTCCATTTTAAAACCTTTCATATTTCCATGAAAGAGTGTAGCATATAATTTTTAACTTGTCAAGTAATTAATCGTGAATTGTATGGTTATGCTCGTCAGCCATGTGTGCTCTTAAAATGGATTGAATATCTGCTGTTAAAACTTCTTGCATTGCTAATCTTTCTTTTATTTTATTAGATTCTTCCTGTTTTTTCTCAAGTCTCGCTATGTCGTCTGAAAGATTTTTATGATTGATTTCCATAATATGAATTACATGCTTTAGCTCATTACTTAATAATTCTTTGTTAGCTTCACTATTCTCTTTTAATTTGGAAGCAAAAAATGCGATACCCCCAATAAACATAATGAGTTCAATAACACTAACATTTTTTATTATATCTGCAAATAATTCCATTATTAAAAATCCTCTTACCAATTAAAATATAATTAATTACCCCAGCCACACCATAATTTCTGATGAAGATTAATTGCAACTCTCATAGCTTGTCTCTTTACTTTATTAAATTTACCAAACACTTCGCATAAGATAATGAATATTTCAGTAGATAATCGTCTGTTACTACCTATAACAACGTGATGTTCGCACATATAATCGTGTACACAAGAAGCCAGTTTTAAACGAGGTTCGGTCTTTTGCCCAATTAGTAACCATGCAAATGCAGGAATACTTGCACCATCATGACAGAAACCTCGTGGTATTACAAATTCATAAACATCATCTTTGTAAGTAACACGAACATGTAAATTTCTCTTTAAAATAAATGGTTTAGCTTTTATATCTTCAACAAGTTGTGGGTCGTCTATACCAAATAAGGACCTATCACCAATGAGTTTTTCTGGTTCTTCAGAATTAAACTCTATGGTAATACCATCACCATATATTGCTAATTTATATGTGATATCTCCTCTTATCATAAAACCACCTTACTTTATTACATTTTTCATTCTAAAATGTAATTACTTTAAGATGCAATCCAATATATAATTTCCGTTATTATACTTTAAAAACTGATATCTACACATAGATATTTGTGCTGGCAAACTTACGTGTACCCAATAAGCCCACTTTTTAGTATTTTTATTATAAGATGCCTCTTGAATGCATTGGTCAATATATAGCTTTTTCTGCTTTGTCAATTCTTTAATTGTTTCATATAGTTCATTATAGGGAATAACTTTTCTCTTACCACTATTATACACAATAGTAGCTTCTATATCACAAGCCATTGCCTTACAATGTTGTGAGAGATTGCCGGGCTTATTTACTCCACCAACTGCTTGATTCAGGGCTAAACTCCTGAATCCTGAAGTAATTTTAATAGTTATTTCTTTAACAGTTTTAGAAACATATTTAATATTTAAGTGTTTACGAATATTTTCCAATAAGTATTGTGCTGTATGCTTTGCCATGGCTTTTTCTACAGCATTCATTTTATTAGGAATTTTCTTTGCGGTTGCAATTTCAGAAAATTCAAATTCATCAACTGAAAAATGCTCACTCAACATTTCAGACATTTTATAATACCACCGTTATATAAGTTAAAATACCACAAATGCAAGTTCCTATAGATACACAATACAGGTAGTGCATAAATTTCTCCTATACTACTTTGAAATTAGTAAATACAACTTTAGCATTATTACTTGTTTTATAAGCAATATAATTTGTTAATGTATTCAAAAGTATTATACCATCTACATTAGTATAAGTTTGCGAAGGGTACATATCGTCAACATCATCAGGTACTAAGTCAGCAAAATATAAAGTTGCCTTTCCACCTTGAATCATAACTCTAGGTGCTCCCGGTCCTGTTTTTACTACTTTGTACACTTTGTTTGCTTCAGCTAATGTTTGGTTATCAAATAAAAAGTCTTCAATTGGTGTGGTTCCTTCTACTAATCCAACATAATTTCCAAACATAGAATAAACCATAGCAAAGGTTATCCAATTGTCATCTATATATGTTACATCATTAGCGTATAAAGTTTTTACTCCACCGTTGTATTTAATGACTAAATCAGCGTCTGAATAGTTCTTTATAAACATATTATTTCATATTCTCCGTTTCTCTCTACACGTGTACTGAAACTAACATAAAATGTAATATACTTATTTAATGTTTTGTGCATTACTAATAAAATATTCATTTCTTTCTTCATCTGATAATTTTACTAGTTGTTTTAGCTGTTTTAAATTAACTTTAATATCCAACTTATCCTTAAATGTTTTTAGTATATCAACATCTTTACAATTCATTATAGAATTTTCTAAAGTCCATTTAGCCATATATGCTAACTGACCATAAACTTTCAGATATTTAATTATATCATCATATTGTTCACTTGTCAAGCCTGCATAAACTTTATCATTATCGTCTCTTGAAGCAACCAAACCAAGTTCTTTTTCTTTTAAAAGACCTTCTATAGATTTATATGTAAAAGTTAAACCTGTTTTAGGAATATCTATTTTAATTTTATTTATACAATTATAAAAATTCTCAGCAATCTCTTCTAAATATTGAGTTTGCAGTTCAACTACATTAGGTTTTAGTTCAAGAGTATATCCTACAGGTATTGCACCAATTTGTTCCCAAATACGTGGTTGTCTGGTTTCAATATTATAAACTATACAACCCCTATAGTCTGGAACTATTTCCCATTCATTCTTTGCTTCGTTAAATACAGCAACCTTCTGTGGTTTTGTAACTTTAGGAGGTTCAATAAAAGTTGAAAATGCTGGTTTTAAATATACTTCTTTTTTAGCCCTAAAAGTAGCAACAGGGTCTAAATCAGCCTCTGCAATAGCAACATATTCGTATGTATCTGGGTTATAAAAATATACTTTCATTATTTATTTTTCTCCTTTATTAACTTAATGATATAGGTCCAGCATAAATACAAGGCATTATATATCTTGATTTAACTGTAACTTCTGTTACACCATCTTTATAAATAGAATTATATCTACTAGCATTGAATTCATAAGTATTATTTGCATCACCACCAGCAGGGATATTAGCTGTCATTCCTTTTTTCTTAAATAATGTGTCGTCACAACTAGCTGAACTTGCTAATGTAGACGCACCTTGGAACCAACCTTTTAAGTTTGGAACTGCTGGGTCTATTATTGCCGTACTGACTGTACTTGCTGTACTACATCTTAAATAATATGTATTATAATTAGGTAAAACGAAGTGGGTACTTGGAATATTAGCGTTTCCTGCGTCACCAGCATATTTATCACCAATCTTTTCATATAATTTAGCATAATCAGCTTTAGCTAAAGCTGCACCATCACACTTAAACCAACCAGTAGGAATATTAGCGTTATCAATAGGGAATAATGCAACCATGCCAATAAAGTCATCTGGAGCCATATAATCTATATGGGGTTTAGCAGTAGTATAAGGTTCACCATAACCTTGACCTTTTATAATACCTGTTAAACCTGTAGTACCAGTACCACCTACATCAGTTCTTAACAAACCAATATCAAAAGATGAAGTAGACAAATCTGTCAAGTGGGCTGCGGAGCCATCTGGTCTTAAATAGTCTTCGCCGGGAACAAAAGTAGCCTGTGTCATTATTTTTGTCCAGCCATAAGTTCCGCTATCTGTCATCTTAATATAGATTTCATTATTCAATGTATCAAAGTACATGTGACCTACACCAGAATCTACATACCCTTCTGGAGTATTTTTACCTTGAAGAACAGTTAATTTATCCTTTGCTCTATTAGGTATTGTATATGTTTCTTTAATACCATCTTCATTATATCTTTCCAATGAAAGGTCCATTGGCTTTGTATTTATAAACATATCATAATATAACCTATCAAGGTTATTCATATTTGTAAATAAATATTCTAATAATGTTATAATTTGTTCGTCATTTAAGTTAGCCATGTTTAATCTCCATCTTAAACCCAACCACCCTCTACAGGTTTTTCTGCTATTACATTAGTATATAATATTCCGTCTATTTCTTCGGAACTAATTGTTCTAATAAACATATAATCACCATAAATAGGAGTTTCAAGAGTTAAATCTTCTTTTATATAATCTTTAGTATCTGGGTCATATTGAAATCTTGTATATTTAGGTAAATCAGAAATATCTCCTATTAAAGGTAATTCATATTCTATATATGAAATCATATCTCTGACTACATCTTGAGCTGCTACATTAGTATAAATTTCGCCATTAATTTCTTCAGTATCATATGTTCCTATTAATTGATAAATACCATAAGTTTGTGGTAAATCTTCTTTGACATATATATTTGTTTCTGAATTAAATGCAAACCTATCTCCAACATGTAGATTTGCCCCCGGACTTGTTAAATCACCTTTAAGTAACAATTCACTTTCGCCTAAAAAGTCTTTTACTCTAACATGTGTATATATTTGACCAGCTATGTTTTCTGTGCTTAAAACTTCAAGTAACTTGTATCTACCAATAGCTAAACTTAAATCTTCAGCAATATAAGTATGAGATACAGAGTTATATAAGAAATTATCACCTAATTTCAAATCTGAATCTTCAGAGTTTAAATCACCCTTTAATAAGAAATGATATGTTGATACTGTTGTAAGAAAATCTTTAGCAGGACCACCATCATACGGATACCTTAAATAACTATCATCTGCAAATCCATTACTATATGTATCAGCACTATGGAATTTAACTTCACAAGTAAATTTAGCTCTTGAATAAGGTCTATAAGTAATTCTGCCATCAATAGCATAGTTAACTTTTAAAGCCAATAGTTCTGGATAAACATAATTAGATACAAATGTTTGGAAATTCTTGAAAAATCCATCACCCATTTTAGATACGTCAATAGTAGATTCTAAAGTGAACGTATTTTCTTTTCCAACAGGAATAGTTTCATACCACTGTTCTATTTTAGTTTTACTAGGGTCAAAGTTATTTTCAAATAAACTTAAAACCAATAATATACCTTGTTTGCTACCTTTTAAGTTATGTATTAATACAAGTATATACCATAATGCCTTAACACTTTCTTCATTCTGGATAACAAGGTCTAATATATAACCATAACCCTGTTCTCTTATGAATTCCTTTAAGTTTTCCAATGGTAATTCAGCCGTATTCTGATATTTATTTATTAACTCAAAGAAAGCGTTTGATACTTTATCAGAAAGAGCGTAGTTGCTTGATAAGCATGTGTCTAATAGAGGAATAATCTTTTCTGCATAGAGTGGTGCATTCCTCCAATAGTTTGATAAAAAATATGATACTGAACTATCTAGCATTTATCCCTCTTAGTATTGTAACATTATCTTTGTATTAATATCGTTATAAACATCCCAACCATATATGATATGATTTATGTCTTCAAGAATACTCCATTTAACTTCACCATCAGTTGTACCTTGCCATGCAGGAGCAATAATTCGATAGTTAGCATTACGTGAAATAGTTTGAACTACGTGAATATAAGTAACATTATACATACTACTGTAAGTTGAAGAACTAACAGTATAGGTCATTTCTATATCTTCATCTGTTTTAGTTTTTACAATGTCACCTTCTTCAAAAAATTGAGTTACATCACCTTCTACACAGAAAGAGTTATTTAATTCAGGTGCACAAGATAATCTTGTATAAGATGCTTCAATCAAAGTATGATAAGTAACATCTTTTGATAATTTATCTTTTATCATTATTTCAGTATTTACACCTGTATTACTTGCATTTGGGACAACTCTAACGTCAATAATGTTATATGTATAAGATGTAGTAATACTTGTTTGAGTTCCATCTATAGAATCACCTAATGCTTTAATTGTGTCACCAACTTTAAACATGCCAGTCCTATCACCTGCAACAGTGAATAAAGATGTATTTCCACTTCCAGTAGGTCCATAAGATTCTACGTGTACAGAACGAATATATTCACCAATAGATGTAGTTACATAAACTTTTGTTGTATCATTATCTGTACTTCTTGATAAAACCGTAAACGGTTGAGCTGTTTCTTCAGTATCTTTATCTTTATATGCAAGAACTTGAGAACCAACTCTATAATATTCAGTTTGGTCACCTTCTAATTCAAAATAACCATAAGGCGATAATGTAAAGTCAACAATAGGTTTAGGAACAACCCAGTTAACAATATCGTAATCAACTTTTTCAAATTCTGGGTTTGTATATCCTGTTTTACCTACATATCCTATAACTTCAAAAGATTTAGAGCCTATATTAGCTGAAGCACCCATTCTATATGGATAAGCTGTTAATCTGGTTGGATAAGAAGCGTTGTATTCTTTACATACCCAAACTAACTCACCGTCTATAATAAAATCACCTTTTTCGGTTGTTGTAGTATCTATTGAAGAAGAACCACTTGATTTTAATAAATCAATACATTTAAACATAAAATGAGGGAATGAAGGGACATATACATAATCACCAATACCATATTGTGTACCAGTTTTATGTTCTTTAATATCTTCTACATCAAGCCTTTTATATGCTCTCCAAATAACATTACCATCTTTAGTTTCATATACTTCATCAAGGTCAACACCTAACGGTTTTGTATTTAAAGGTATATTCCAATTAGGTTCTGTACCACCAGAATATCCTAATATTTTGCTGGCTTTATAATAAGTACCACCAACTTTAATAATACTACCTAAATCAATAACACCACGAGAAGTCCATTCCCCAGAATCAACAGATACACGTGCCCATTTAACATAACTTAATTGTTCTATTAATCTTTCTAATGTATATGTATCAAATGTTTGGTTCAAATATTTAGCATAATTAGATTTAATAATATTATCTATATCATATCTGATATCATTTGAATCAATTAATTTATTAGTGATATATACTTTAATAGTGATATTTACGACTTCTCTACTTGGGTGAGAAATATCTGGTAAAGGCGTACCAAAATAGTTTTCATTGGTTAATATACCTTTAACCTTTTCAACTTCTTGATTTTCTAATGTTGTACAATCATCTTTCAAATAAGTAATAACTGTATAAGTTGGAGTTACTGCTTGATAAGAAGTTTCAGTGATATTTGGTAATATTTGTTTTACACGTCTAGTATAGTCTTTTTTAGAACGAATTAAGTGCTGAACTTCGTGGTCAACAGGAGCATTAACTTTAATATCGTCTATTTTTTCAAACGGTGTATATTGGCTAATAGTTACCGTAGATTTAATTGTACCATAACCAGACATGTTGGCATCAAATTCTCTTGTTTCAACATCTGCTGATTCTATATATTTCAAAGTAAATACAGATTCAGAACCATATTTATGTTGTGCTGTAGACATATTGTTTAAATACAAAATATCAACAGAAGAATAAGGATTTGTACGAACTAAATACATATCTTCTTTCAAATCCCTAACAATATTAGATGTTGGAACTTCTTCACCATCAAGATATAGTATATAGTCTTCAGATATTCCTTCTTCAAATCTAGTAAATGGTTGAACTTTAGAAGTACCAGCAGTCCATGTTATAGTTTTTAATTTACCTATAACAACTTTAAAATCTTGAATAACAACTCTTATTGCTTTAGCAGGGTCATTTCCGGGGTTAACATAGCTACCAGATATAGGTTCAGCAGTCATAACATAAGTATAAGTATTATTACCTATAGCTTTTGTGTTAATAGAAGCAATAGTATAACGACCATCTGGTGTTCCTGTTCCTTCTAAGTCAATAAACTCACCAACAGATATTTCATCTGATACATCAGAATTTATAACAATAGTTCTGGTCAATGAGTCAACACTTCTAACTATATCAAGTTCTAATGGTCCTGTAAGAATTAAACCTTGACGTAAGTGTGTGTCTGGGTCTAAATCACCAACATAAATAACGTCATAATCACCATCATAAGAACCAATAACAGTATGAGAAGGGACAATGTAGTCACTATTAGCTTCAAATTCAATCTTTCTCTTCTGGTTAGTACCTCTATGTGCTGAATAACCAAGGTTTAATGCAATACCCAATGAAGACGAAAGTAAGTTAGCAGTAGTAATATAGTTTTCTCTACGAGCTGTAACTAAACGATAGCTGATATTTGAAAGAATATTAGCTAACATACGAATTAAGAAAATACCCTCTGAACCAGTTGATAAATCCTTCCATTTAGAGTTATTTTCTTGTGATTTAAAGAAATTTAATATGCTATTAAAAGCTGATGTAATTGAAAGCGAATCTAAAGATATTCCCATTATTCTTATCCTACAGGTACACGCAAAGGTGCTAAGTTAACTATTTCTCCAGTAGTTTTTAATCTTACCCAGTATTGAAGCATAATAGCACTGTGATTATAATCAGTTACGCCATATGATTTTACAACTTCTACTCTTGGTTCAAAAAGTTCAAGTTTACCTCTAACATAATCATCTACATCACGAGTTAAAGATTCGTTTAAAGGTTGTTGTATAAACTGTTTAAGATTTAAACCATATTTTCTATAAAAAGGTATTTCACCTTCTTCTGTTTCAAATAACCTGTATATAGATTGTAATATAGCTTCTTTATCTACAATGACAGCAGAATCTTGTGGGGAAACATGTGGTAACCTCACGTTTAAGTCACTATTAATATAATCTTTTGCAGTTGTTATTGTCATACATATTAAAATGTAATGTATTAAGAGAGGTAGCTGTTGCCACTAGAGTTAGCCTGAACATTTGTAGAATTAGCACTACCCCCAATTCTAATTTTTCTTGCTTTAGCTTTTTCTTTACGTTCTTGTGCTCTCTTTTGTTTTTCCGCTAAAATGTCTCTATCTTCTTCTGACATTTGAGCTATTTTTTCTTCTTTTTTCTTCTGTATATTTTCCTTGGTATGAGCAATACAACTTTTCATGTACTCTGTGAAAGGTGGTGGAACTGGAGGTATAGGAAAAGTTCCAGACATTACATCACCCATTGATGGTGGTTTAACTTTAATATGAAATGCACTTAAATTAATTCCCGGAGCTGTTACAGGTGGTCTGTAGGAAGCTAGAGAAGCTATTTTTGATGATATACTAACTAATTTCAAAGGGACTTGTACTAATGTTTGAATAGCATCTATAGTTGGTGGAACCCATGGAAATGCTAATTTTAATATACCTGTTAATAAATCCATTGGATTTGCAGAAATAGCACCGTTAGCAATAGCATATATAGGTGCACCAATACTCATAGCGTCTGTAGCACCCATGAATGCACCATGTAATCCTTGAACTACTTTTGCTTCAATTTGTGCAATTTTATAAGAAGCCCATGCCCCTGCCCATGCACATACAGCATCAACACCTTCTTGACCATATATACTAATATTTTCAAATGTGTTATCAAGCCAGCCTTGGAGACCATCTAAGGCTGTTTCAAATTTATCTAAATATCCAAATGCTTTTGCTACATCAAGTCCCATTTAATCCTCCTATGGTGCCTGTAATAATCCATTAGAGAACACTAAAGGACTTCCCATTAAAGGGAATGCTATTGTACTGCTGGCTGCTTCAGAACAGATATTACCAGTAACTAATAAATCACCTCTTATTGTTGTAACACCTTCTGGCTCCAGTGTTATAGGTCCTTTAGTTTTAACTTCAACACCACCACCTTCAAATGAAACAGATGTACTACCATTATCATAAGTAAAATAACCTTTACCTTTAATTGCAATAGTACCACATTCAGCAGTAATATTACCTTTAGGGTCTATAGTACAGAACTGACCATTTGGGGTAGTAAATGTTGTTGTTCCATCTTCAAGTATTTCAACATTTACCGTAGATTGATGTTGTAAATTAGTAATACCTGTCTTTTTATTTATCTTAACAAAGTTTCCTACACTATCTTTGTAACCATAACAATTAGGATAACCTTCATCAAAGAATGTACATTTATTTCCTTCATTTAATTCACAACCACTATAATAAGGTGCATTTTTATCTTTAGTCGGAAACGATATACGAACTTCACTACCTTCTTCTGGAACACTAAAAGAAATAGAATCTTG